>Ga0105044_10009759_pt1 | contig 13124 bp, 12 predicted proteins | sample MAT01_FD_78092 | JGI IMG/M metagenome (GOLD analysis project Ga0105044, IMG submission 78092) | Freshwater microbial communities from Lake Fryxell liftoff mats and glacier meltwater in Antarctica - MAT-01 | ecosystem: Environmental > Aquatic > Freshwater > Ice > Liftoff microbial mat | place...
GAGCAGGGGCGCCTGCTGCTCGAGGTCGCCGTCGACCACCCACACGCCGGCCTTGCGCTCTGAGCCGGCCTCGGTGAGCAGGAGGGCCCGACCGTCGGCGAAGCGCCACCGGGCCTGGCCGTTTCGGGGCTTGAGGGCTTGCTTGTCGTCGGGCTTGAGGCGCCCGCCCTGCATGAGGTGGACGACGAAGGTGACGACGCCGAAGTCCAGCAGCAGGTGCTTGCCGCGGCGCCGGACGCGCGCGAGCGTGCGCCCGTAGGCGGCGTCGGGTGGCGGGTCGGCGGTCTTGAGGGCCGTGAACGCGAGCGGGGTGAAGCGCTCGAGGGCCGTGCCCGCGAACGCGTCGCTGAGCCGCTCGGCATGCGCCTGGATCTCGGGGAGCTCAGGCATCGCTCACCACTCCGTGCGACTGCGGGTGGCCGCGAAGGCGTCGTCGATGGCGGCGAGATCACCGGCCCGGGCGAGCACGGCGCGCAGGTCGCCACCGAGCCGCAGCCGTCCGTCCATGAAGGCCACCTGGGCGGACAGGTCGCCCCGTGCGATCTCCGTGGCGGTGGCACGATCCAGCTCGAAGGAGACGTCGGCGGTGTCGGCTCGACCGGTCCGCGCGTGGATGCGCCCGTCGGCGATCTCGATCACGTAGGCCATCTCGCGGTCGCCGTCCGTGACGACCTGCTGCACCACGAGGCGCAGACCGTCCGGTACCGAGGCACGAGCGCCGGCCTCGTCCAGCTCGTCGATCCACGCCTGCGTGAGGAACTCGGCCACGGCCGTCACACTAGGTTCCTCGGCCATGGACGAGATCGGCCGAGGCGCCAAGGTGTTCGACCAGGCGCCGGTGCGGGGTCGGTTCACGCCGCTGGCGGGTCCCGATGACGTGTTGGACCTCATGGACAACGGCGCCGAGGGGGTAGTGGCCCTCGTGCGGGACGCCGGGGCCACCTTCCTGGCGCCGATCTACCACGAGCTGACCGCCATCATCTGCACGAGCGGCACGGTCCGCAGCCACATCGGGATCGTGAGTCGCGAGTTCCAGGTGCCGTGCGTGATGGGTTGCACGTTCAGCGGGGAGGAGCCGCCCGCCGGCGCGGAGGTCGAGCTCGATTGCTCGGGCGACGAGGCCGTCGTCCGTGCCTGAGCTCGACGATCACGTCGCTACCGCCAACCGGCTCATCGGCTACCACGCCCCGATCTCGAAGGCGCTCACCATGGAGCGCACGTCGCTCGAGAGCGCGCTCATCCCGGTGACGGCCTACATCGTCGTCGCCTGCGCTGAGGCCTTCCTGCGGTACCCGGCGATGATGCGCACGATCGACAGCGCCATGCCCGCCGAGGAGATCGGCCGCCGGGCGCGCCGGCCGGGGTGCCAGGTCGATCCCTGCTACCTGTGGTCGATCTCCAACTTCTTCCTGCTGGGTCGCAAGATCCTGGCGATGATCGACCCGGCGGCGGATCGTCCCGAGGACACCGCCTACGTGCTCGACTTCTGGGAGCGGGCGGCGCTGGCCTACCGGGGCGACGGCACCCACCAGGCCTGGGACACGGGCACATCGCTGATCTACGAGGACGCCACGATCGAGATGCTCCTGGCCGACACCGCGCCCATCGCCGATGACGATCACCGCGCCCAGGTGAAGCGCTTCAACGCCACGCTCGTGAACCACCTGTTCCTCATGTACTTCGACACGCGAGCCGGCTACGGCGACACTGGCCCCTACGCGGTGCCGGGCGGGCAGGGCCGCACGCTGCTCGTGCGCGACTTCTACCGGCTCGGCCACGGGGACTTCCCGTGGTCCGAGGTCGCCAAGGACCTGCCGTATCACCACCTCACCGCGGCCCTCGTGCTCGACGATGTGCGGAGCATCTTCACCGACTTCGGGACGTCGAACCACACGCCCGAGGACTACCTCGATCGGCTCGTCGGGTTCGGCTTGTACACCACCGACGGTCTCGCCCCTGGGGAGCTCCGTGCCGTGCCGGCCGACGAGCACGACGACATCGTGGCCGCCGTGCGGCGGGCCCAGAGCCAGCACTACCGCAACATCGCCGCCATGACGCGGGACGAGAAGATCCGGGCCGGCGCCTACGTCTACTTCACGTTCCTGCGGCCCTTCGCCGAGGAGGCGGGGGTGGCGGACCAGCTCGACTGGTCCGTGCCGCGAGACCTCCCCGAGCCGATCTACGACTTCATGTCGGCCATGGAAGGTGACAACGGCGGGGTGCCCGAAGACGCGGCGTACTACGAGCTCTATCCGGAGGACGCATGACCGATCTCCCTGTTCCCGTGGCCTTGACGGCCGCCGACGAGCGCGCCCACGCACCAGGCGAGGAGCGGCTGTGGGGGGAGTCGTGGTACTTCGACTTCACCAACCGGGAGGGCACGCTCGGCGGCTACGTGCGCCTTGGCCTCTACCCGAACCTCGGCGTCGCCTGGTACTGGGCGTGCCTGGTGGGGGAGGACCGTCCGCTCGTCACGGTGATCGACCACGAGGTCGAGCTGCCGAGGCCCGGGTCGCTGGAGATCCGCGCCGATGGGCTCTGGGCCGACCACACCGTCGAGACGCCGTTCGACCACATGAGCCTCGGGTGCGAGGCCTTCGCCATCGCGGTCGACGATCCGGCCGAGGTCTACGGGGAGCTCCGGGGCGATCGCGTGCCGTTCGGCCTCGACCTGGAGTGGGAGACCGACGGCGGCGTGTACCCGTGGATCGGGTCGACCCGGTACGAGGTGCCGTGCACCGTCCACGGCGAGATCCTCGTGGGCGACGAGACGATCGACTTCGATGGCATCGGCCAGCGCGACCACTCGTGGGGCGTGCGCGACTGGTGGAGCGTCGGCTGGATGTGGACGGCGGGCGGCCTGGCCGACGGCACCCGCTTCCACACCACCCGGGTCCGGATCCCGGGCCTCGAGGCGTTCGCCCCGGGCTACGTCCAGGCGCCGGGCGGCTCACCCGAACAGATCACGTCGTGCACGGCCGACGAAGAGCTGGGCCCGCACGGCTTCCCCACCTCCGCCCACCTGACCTGCGGCGAGCTCGACCTCCAAGTGGAGCCGGTCGCGTTCAGCCCCGTGCACCTCGTCGACGACGACGGCACCGGGCCGCGCCACGCGCGGTTCCCCCGGGCCTTGTGCCGCTTCGAGTCCAACGACGGCCGCACGGGCGTCGGCTGGACGGAGTGGAACCAGCCGCCCGTCCGCTGACCGCTGCCGGGTCTATGCACCGGCCTCACGATCCAAGCCGCCCACGACCCGAACTGGTACCCCAACGGGGTCAAGATCACCGACCTCGAACTGGCCGCCGTCCCCCTCGACTCCCTCGACTCCACGGCGAGTGGAACTACACCATCCACGCGCAATCAGACCCGGCGTGAGCCCTTGCCCACGAGATCGGACAGACCCGTCAGGTCGGGCTCGGCACTGGGGACGATCGCCCGTCCGCTCGGCTGAGGAGGGCGGCCGCGCCAAGGCAGACCAGGGCGGCGATCTCGACGGCTCGGGTCTGACTGGCACCGGCGGTCCAGCTGGGCTCGGTCCAACCGAGCACCGTGCCGGTGCGCGTCCTGATCAGCACGGCGAGGGAGGCGGCCTGGAACAGGAAGGCCGATGCGATCACGACCGGCTGGAGACGTCGGGCCGCGAACAACGTCGCGACGAGGGCCGCCGCCAGCAGCAGTGACGACGCCGCGTTCAGTGGGAACCCGACCCGAACGACGAACGCACCCGGCGCCTCGCTCGGGACATCGCGGTAGGTGTCGAGCCACTCGCGGAGGTGGATGTACCCGCCAGCGGCGACGAACGCCGCGGAAACGAGCACAAGGGGGGTGGTGAAGCGGCGCATGGGTCTCCTCGGGGTTGCCCTGTTGTCCGGAGCCCGCGCCCCGGGAGGATGACCGCCGGTCAGGCCCTCGCGCGGACGGCGCGCACCTTTCGGAAGACGAGCCAGAGGCCGAAAAGACCCAGGAGCGCCACGACGGTGTAGCTGATCGGCTGGATCCACACCTGAACCTGCTCCCACTGGTTTCCGAGCTGGTACCCCGCTCCGATGAACAGCGCGTTCCACACCCCACTGCCCAGCGCCGTCAGCGCGGTGAAGCGCACCAGCGGCATCCGCTCGACGCCGGCGGGCACGGACACGATGCTGCGCACCAGCGGGATGCAGCGGCCGAAGAGCACGATCCGGTTGCCGTGGCGCTCGAAGAAGCGCTCGCCGCGATCGAGGTCGCTCGGGCCGAACAGGAGGAACCATCGCTTGGTCGCGAGCACGTGTAGACGCTCGACACCGACCAGCGCGCCGACGCCGTAGAGGATCCATGCCCCGACGAGGGCACCGAGGGTGGCGAAGGCCCACGCCGCCACGACGTTGACGTCTCCCTGGGCGGCGCTGAACCCGGCGAAGGGGAGGATCACCTCCGACGGAATCGGCGGAAACGCGGTCTCGAGCGCGACCAAGGCACCCACGCCAGGAGCGCCGATCCGCTCGATGACATCGACCACCCACCCGGCGAGACCGCCGAGGTCCTCGTTGGCCATCGTGGCCTCAGGCCTGGCCGGCGAGCTTGCGGTTCTTGATCTGCGCCTTCACGTAGTCCCGGTTCATGTAGGCGATGAAGTCGATCGAGATCTCCTTCGGGCACGCCTCCTGGCACTCGCCGTGGTTCGTGCAGGAGCCGAAGAACTCCTCCATCGTGTCGACCATGGACTGCACCCGCTGGTAGCGCTCGGCCTGACCCTGGGGGAGCAGGTTCAGGTGGTTGAGCTTGGCCGCGGTGAACAGCTGGGCGGCGCTGTTCGGGCAGGCCGCCACGCAGGCGCCGCACCCGATGCAGGCGGCGGCGTCCATGGCGGCGTCGGCGACCGCCTTCGGGACAAGCGTGAGGTTGGCGTCGGGCGCGGCGCCGGTCGGGGCGGTGATGTACCCGCCCGCCTCGACGATCCGGTCGAAGGCCGAGCGGTCGACGATGAGGTCCTTCAGCACCGGGAACGCCGTGGCGCGCCACGGCTCGATGAAGATCTCGGCGCCGTCGTGGAACTTCCGCATGTGGAGCTGGCAGGTGGCGGTGCCGCGCTGGGGGCCGTGCGCCTGACCGTTGATCATCATCCCGCAGCTGCCGCAGATCCCCTCGCGGCAGTCGTGCTCGAAGGCGATCGGCTCCCGGCCCTCTGCGTTGAGCCGCTCGTTCACGATGTCGAGCATCTCGAGGAACGACATCTCCTCGGAGATGTCCGGAGCGTCGTAGGTCTCCATCGTGCCGGGTGTGTTCGGACCGGCCTGGCGCCAGACGTGGAGCGTCACGTGCATGAGGTCGTCGCTGCCTTTACTTGTAGGAGCGTTGGGTGAGGTGGACGGAGTCGAAGGTGAGAGGCTCCTTCTGGAGGGTGGGCGAGCCGCCTTCGCCGCCCCACTCCCAAGCTGCCACGTAAGAGAACTCGTCGTCGCGCCGCAGCGCTTCGCCATCGTCGGTCTGGCTCTCCTCGCGGAAGTGGCCGCCGCAGGATTCCTCGCGGTTGAGGGCATCCCGCACCATCAGCTCCCCGAGCTCGAAGAAGTCGGCCACGCGTCCGGCCCGCTCCAGGCTCTGGTTCATGGGGCCGTCGCCGAGCACCCGGACGTTCTTCCAGAACTCGTCGCGCAGGGCCGGGATCTCCGAGAGGGCCTTCTCGAGGCTGGTCTTGTCGCGCGCCATGCCGCAGTAGTCCCACATGATCTTGCCGAGCTCACGGTGGTAGTGGTCGACGGACTTCGTGCCCCCGATGGACAGGAACCGCTTGACGCGATCGTCGACGGACTGCTGGGCCTCGTTGAAGGCCGGGTCGTCGACCGGCACCGGCTTGTTGCCCAGCAGGTCGGCGAGGTAGTTGGCGAGCGTGTAGCTGATCACGAAGTAGCCGTCGGCGAGGCCCTGCATGAGCGCCGACGCGCCGAGGCGGTTGGCACCGTGGTCGGAGAAGTTCGCCTCGCCGAGCACGAACAGGCCGGGAACGTTCGACATGAGGTGGTAGTCCACCCAGAGCCCACCCATCGTGTAGTGGACGGCGGGGTAGATGCGCATCGGGACCTTCATCGGGTCTTCGTCGGTGATGCGCTGGTACATGTCGAAGAGGTTGCTGTAGCGCTCGTAGACCACCGAGGCGCCGATCCGTTCCCGCGCCTCCGCGAAGTCGAGGTACACGCCGTTCTTCAGTGGGCCGACGCCCTTGCCCTGGTCGACCATCGTCTTGGCGTTCCGGGAGGCGACGTCGCGCGGCACGAGGTTGCCGAAGCTCGGGTACTTCCGCTCGAGGAAGTAGTCGCGCTCGTCCTCCGGGATCTGGTCGGGGGAGCGGGTCTCGTCGGCGTTCTTCGGCACCCAGATGCGACCGTCGTTGCGGAGCGACTCCGACATCAGCGTGAGCTTCGACTGGAACTCGTCGGATGCCGGGATGCAAGTGGGATGGATCTGCGTGAAGCACGGGTTGGCGAACAGCGCGCCGCGGCGGTGGGCCCGCCAGGTGGCCGAGGCGTTCGAGTACTTGGCGTTGGTGGAGAGGAAGAAGACGTTGCTGTAGCCGCCGGTGCAGAGGAGCACCGCGTGAGCGGAGTGGCGGCTGACGTCGCCGGTGACGAGGTCGCGCACGATGACGCCGCACGCCACGCCGTCCTTCACCACGAGGTCGAGCATCTCGGAGCGGGTGTTGAGCTGCACGGTGCCGGCCCCCACCTGGTGCATCATCTGCTGGTACGCGCCGAGCAGGAGCTGCTGGCCGGTCTGCCCACGTGCGTAGAACGTTCGGGACACCTGGGCGCCGCCGAAGGAGCGGTTGTCGAGCAGGCCGCCGTACTCCCGGGCGAAGGGCACGCCCTGCGCCACCGTCTGGTCGATGATGTCGACCGATACCTCGGCCAGGCGGTGCACGTTGGCCTCACGGGAGCGGAAGTCGCCGCCCTTGATCGTGTCGTAGAACAGGCGCTGCACGGAGTCGCCATCGCCCTTGTAGTTCTTGGCGGCGTTGATCCCGCCCTGGGCGGCGATCGAGTGCGCCCGGCGCGGGCTGTCGTGGTAGGTGAAGACCTTGACGTTGTAGCCCTGCTCGCCGAGGGTGGCGGCGGCGCTGGCGCCGGCCAAGCCGGAGCCGATGATGATGACGTCGAACTTCCGCCGGTTGTTCGGCGCCACCAGCTTCATGTCGAACTTGTGCTGGGTCCACTTGCCGTCGAGCGCCCCTTCGGGGACGTTGCTGTCGGTGGCACCGATCATGGCGTGGTCTCCTCGCTTTCGTATTGGGTGCAGTCGACGACGACGTCACCGCGCGTCACGCAATCGGGGTTGTCGTCGGCGCTCACGATCCCGGTCATCACGGCGAGCGGGAAGCTGAGGTTCAGCACGGTGATCAACCCGGCGAACCCGATGGCGAAGCCCTTCCGCCAGGAGTTCCACCGCGGGTTGTTCAGGCCGAGGCTCTGGAACATCGACCACGCGCCGTGGAAGAGGTGGAGCCCGAGGGCCAGGTTGGCGACGATGTAGATGATCGCCACGGGTGGGCGGCTGAAGGTGGCCACGAGGTTGCGGTACACGTCGCCCCGCACGAAGTCGGGGTTCACCGTGCCCCAGGTGAGGTCGGCCAGGTGGAAGAGGATGAAGAGGCCGATGATCATGCCGGTCCAGCGCATCGACCGGCTGGCGGCGTTGGCAGCCTGGTAGTCGCGGCTCTGTTGGTACCCGGGGCCGCTCGCCCGGTGGTTCATCCGGGTGAGGCCGTAGGCGGAGTGGATGTGCAGCCCGAAGGCGACGATCAGGCCGCCACGGAACAGCCACAGGGCCACCGTGCGCGGGAGGATGGGGACGAGGAGATCGCGCAGGAACTCGCCGTAGTGGTTGAGGTCCTCGGCGCCCAGGTACACCTTCAGGTTCCCGATGGCGTGGAAGAACACGAACCCCATGATCATGATGCCGGTGACGGCCATGACCCACTTCTTGCCCACCGCCGATCGGTAGAACGCCACCGGCCACGGGGGCGTGCCCTTGGCTCGGGGGTGCACCGGATCAATGCCGGGCCGCTCCATCGTCGTCGCCATCGCTCGGTCGGCCTCCAGGGGCTCCATCGATCTGTTCTCACTGGAACCTACCCGTTGCTTTGGTCAGGGCCGCAACCGGCTGAGGCCCCCTCACGCGCCCGTGATGCGGGCCTCGTAGCGGTTGTCGGCGGACCCGTCCGTCCAGCCCAGCGCGAGGTCGAGCGTGAGGGGGCCGACGACGTCCGGCACGACGATCTGGACGGTGCCGACCCGCTCGCACGCGTCGGCCGGGAGATCTCCCCGCCAGCGCCAGGTGCGCTCGCCGTCGGCCCATCGGAGGTGGGCGGTGATCTCGGCGTCATCCACCGCCGTGCGGAGATCGCTGATGACGTGCACGTCGAGCACCAGGGTGTCACCGGGGTGGACGACCTCGGGCAGGCGATCGGCCACGACGATCACCGGGCGGCATGCCTGGCGCAACGCCTCGTACCCTGCCTTGGGCACCCGGTCGTGTCCGAGGACGGACCACGTCACGGCCGGGTGGCCGTCGGCGAAGCAGAACTGGGCGAAGCCGCCGGTGGGCCGGTACTTGATGCGCCGCAACGCCTCGATCTGCCGACGCACTACGACGGCCTGGTACTGCTGGGTGGCGTCCCGCCAGCGGTCGAAGGTCGCATGGTCGGTGGGCGGCACGAGCTTGTCGAAGAGCGCCTTCTGCAGGGCGTGGGTGTGGCCCAGCCGCTCCCAGTCGAGGTCCGGCCACCGCTCGGGCTCGCAGAAGTCGGCGGTCGCAGGCACCGCCTGCGCGCCGAACTCGGTGACGAAGCGGCCCATGCGCGGCATGGCGCGGAGGAACGCCGGCAAGTCGCGCTCGTGGCCGTGGTACCACCCGAAGTAGAGGTGGCTGTCCGTGCCGTCGAGCAGCGGCGGGTGGGGGAGCACGCCAGAGTGCGCGATGACGGTCCGGGTGCCGTCGGCCTTCTCGAACGCGCGCTTCACCGAGCGGTCGAGCACGGTCTTGTTCCAGGTGGGCAGCTCCTGAGCCGCGAGGGCCCGCACCGCCATCTTCCGGACGGCGGCGGCATCGCCCCACATCGACGGGTCGTTCTCGATGGCCATCGGCTCGTTGTGCCCGCACCACAGCGCGATGGACGGATGGTGACCGAGCAGGTCGACGGCCTGCGTGGCCTGCCGCACGGCCTGCTTGCGGATGCCCCGCGCGTAGCCCCACTGCAACGGGAAGTCCTGCCAGAGCAGGAGGCCGGCTTCGTCGGCGGCGTTGTAGAGCTCGGGGCGGGTGATGTGCGCGTGGATGCGCATCAGGTCGAGCCCGGCATCCACGGCCAGGGCCACGTCCTGGGCGAGCTCGGCGGGCGTGGCATCGGCGAGCGCCATCCGGGTGGGGCCGTGGTTGGTCCCCTTGAGGAAGAGGCGCTCGCCGTTGACCGACGCGATCCAGTTCCGCATCCGCACCTGGCGGAGGCCGGTGCGCAGGTGGCGCTCGTCCGACACGCCGCCTCCCTCTCGGGCGTCGAGCTCGACCCGCACGTGCAGGTCGTGGAGCGTGGCGTCACCGAGCGCGCGCGGCCACCAGAGGGCTGGCTCGTCGATCGTCAGCGTCCACTGAACCTCGTTGGCCCCGGCGGCGAGGGGCTGGTCGGCCGTGTGGTCGAGACCTCCGAGGGTCGTGTGCAGGGCAACGGTGCGAGCTTCGTCGCTGTCCAGCGCGGCGCGGAGGACGACGACCGCTCGCTCGGGTCGGGCCTCAGAGCACAGGACGCGGAGCCGTTCGATCCGCACCGGCCCCGTCTCGGTCACCCGCACCGGCCGCCAGACGCCGCCGGGGTTCCAATCGGGGTCGAGGCAGTCCCAGTGCTGGAACACGCCCGTGATGTTGCGCTTGGCGGTCAGGTCCGAAGGGCGCGTGCAGGTGACCTCGACGGCGAGGTGGTGTTCGCCGCGAGCGCGCAGGGCGTCGGTGACCTCGAAGGTGTGGGGCGCGAAGTAGCCCTCGGTGTCGCCGAGGTAGGCGCCGTCCAGCCACACGTCGCCTTGGTAGAAGAGGCCGTCGAAGGTCAGCCAGGCGCGACGGTCGGCGGCCGGGCCCATGACAGAGAACGGCCGCCGGTAGAGGAGCGGGCCGTCGTCATCGGCGAAGGCGGGGGCAGACCGCCAATGGCCTGGGACCTCGACGGCTTCCCAGCCCGCGTCGTCGAAGTCGTCCTCGTGCCAGGTGCGCCGGAGGTCCTCGTCAGCGACCGCCGCGCGCCACGTCCCGGTCAGCTCCATGGGTGGTCGAGGGTATCGGTCAGGCCGGCGGTGGGTTGCGGGGTCGTGTCCTCGGACCCGGCGATAGGTTGGCGCCATGACGTCGACCGCTGCGCATCCATCCCCGGCCACCGTCGGTCAGCTCCGCGAGTCGGGCTGGCTCTCGGTCCCCGTGAAGGAGGAGCTGCGGCGCAACGCCATCGCCAAGATCCAGGCGGGCGAGCCGCTGTTCCCGGTCGTGCTGGGGTACGAGGACACCGTCCTCCCGCAGCTCGAGAACGCGCTGCTCGCGGGCCACGACGTGATCTTCCTCGGCGAGCGCGGCCAAGCGAAGACGCGCATGATCCGGGCGCTCACCGGCCTCCTCGACGAGTGGATGCCGATCGTGGCGGGCTCCGAGATCAACGACGATCCGTTCGCGCCTGTGTCGCGCCACGCTCGCGAGCTGATCGCGGAGCACGGCGACGATGCGCCGATCGAATGGGTCCACCGATCGAAGCGCTACGGCGAGAAGCTGGCCACGCCCGACACGTCGATCGCCGACCTGATCGGCGAGGTCGACCCCATCAAGGTCGCCGAGGGCCGCTACCTCTCCGACGAGCTCACGCTCCACTACGGCATGGTGCCCCGCACCAACCGGGGCATCTTCGCCATCAACGAGCTGCCCGACCTCGCCGAGCGCATTCAGGTCGGACTGCTCAACGTGCTGGAGGAGCGGGACATCCAAGTGCGCGGCTACAAGATCAGCCTTCCGCTCGACCTCGTGCTCTTCGCCTCCGCCAACCCGGAGGACTACACGAACCGTGGCCGGATCATCACGCCCCTGAAGGACCGCTTCGGCTCGCAGATCCGCACCCACTACCCGCTCGAGGTATCCACCGAGGTGGAGATCGCGCTGCAGGAGGCCCCGCCGTTCCAGGCGGAGGGCGTGCGGGTCACCGTGCCCGACTACATGACCGAGATCGTGGCCACGCTGTCGCATCTGGCTCGCTCCAGCCCCCACATCAACCAGCGCTCGGGTGTGTCGGTGCGCTTCACGATCACGAACCACGAGGTGATGGTGGCCAACGCCGCTCGACGGGCTCTGCGCCACGGCGAGAAGGACGTCGCCCCTCGAGTGAGCGACCTGGAGGCGCTGCCCGCGTCGATGATGGGCAAGATCGAGATCGAGTCACTCGAGGAGGGCCGTGACGGCCTCATCGCCGAGAACCTCGTCAAGGCCGCCGTGCTCACCGTCTTCAAGGACCGCTTCACGCCGGAGCGCTTCCGCCCGATCGTGACCGCCTTCGAAGAGGGCGCCGTCATCCACGCCGGCGAGGACGTCACCAGCGCCGAGTACGTCTCGCTGCTCGAATCACAGCCCGCGCTGCGCGAGGCCGTCACCGAGCTCACCGGCGGCGACGAATCGGCCGCGTCCGTGGCGTCGGCCGTCGAGCTCCTCCTCGAGGGCCTCCACCTCTCCAAGCGTCTGAACAAGGACAGCGTCGGCGCCCGCTCCACCTATCGCGCCAGGGCCTAGCCAGACCGGTCAGCTCCTCGTGGCGCGGGCGGCTACCTCGGCGGCGGGGGAGGGGTTGCGGTCGCGGTCGAAGAGGCCGAACCGCAGGTCGTAGCCCTGATGCCACTCGTAGTTGTCGACACCGGTCCACCAGAAGAGCCCGCGCACGTCGATGCCGCCCTTGATGGCGTCGTGCACGTGACCGAGGACGTCCTCGACGTAGCCCTTGCGCTCCGAGTCGTCGTCGGTGCCGATGCCCGCCTCGCCCACGAGGAGCTGGCGCCCGGGATGGTCCGCTCCGAGGCGCTCGAGCACATGGGCGAATCCCTCCGCCCACCGCACGTACCCCTGGGGTCCGGGTCGCCCGTTCACGGGCCAGGGCCCGACGGAACCGTCGCCCCTCACGCCGATGGCTGAGTAGTAGGAGAAGCCGAGGTAGTCGTAGGCGTCGAGCTGGCGGTCGTCGGCCCACGAGCCCCACCAGAGCTCGTCGAGGCGCGCGGCGGCGGCCGTGGCCTCCGCGGTGTCCTCCGCCTTGAAGATCGGGATGAGGCTCTGCACGGTGGCCACCGGCGTGGCCGGGGTGCGGAGCAGGTGGGCGGCGTCGGCGCCGGCCTGATGGATGGTCTTCAGGACGTTGGCGGCCTCGTTGCGATCCTTGCGCCCCGGCGGGAGCGAGCCGAGCAGGTGGGAGCCCAATGCGTAGTAGGTCGGCTCGTTGATCGGCTTCCAGCCGAAGACGAGATCACCGAAGGTCTCGGCCACCCAATCCACGTGCCGGCTCCACACGAGACGACCCTGCTTGTCGTCCCGGAAGCCGTTGAGGTCGTCCGCGAACCACCCCGGCAGCGCGAAGTGGTGCAGGCACGCCCAGACGGAGATCCCGGCGTCGCGCCCGGCCTGTAGCAACGCGCGATAGCGCTCCACCTCGGCTTGGTCGTGTTGGCCCTGCGTCGGTTCGAGCCGGGTCCACTCCAGCGACAGGCGGTGGTGCGTGAGGCCGTGCTGGGCGTAGAGCGCGAAGTCCTCGGTGTAGCGCGTGGCGAAGCCGTTGCCGTCGCCCGAGCGGGGTACGCGCCCCGCCTCCTCCCACCCGTACCAGTCGCTGCCGGGCGCCGCTCCTTCGGCCTGCGTCGCCGATGCTCCCGTTCCCCACATGAAGCCGTCCGGCCAGTCGCTCGTCACGACGCCGATCATGCCCGGTACGGTGGCCTGATGGCTGGCGCACCTCGGTTTCGGTACTCGAAGTGGGACGGCTCGCAGGTGGGCTTCGACCTCGACGCCGACGCCGTGCTGGAGGAGATCACCGACGATCTGCTCTACCACGGCGACCTCCACGCCGCCCTCCGCCGGATGATGCA
>Ga0105044_10009761_pt1 | contig 13122 bp, 12 predicted proteins | sample MAT01_FD_78092 | JGI IMG/M metagenome (GOLD analysis project Ga0105044, IMG submission 78092) | Freshwater microbial communities from Lake Fryxell liftoff mats and glacier meltwater in Antarctica - MAT-01 | ecosystem: Environmental > Aquatic > Freshwater > Ice > Liftoff microbial mat | place...
AACTACATTCGCGAGCAGGATGTGAAGCTTCTGGAGAGCCTTAAGCAGCAGGGAATGCAGGTGACCATGCCCGACCAGTCTGCATTCAGGACCGCCACGGCGCCCGCGTACGAAGCCTTCTACACAAAGCTGGGCCCGGAAGCGAAAACGATCGTGGAGTCGATTCGGGCGATCCGATAGGCAAGCGATGAGACAGCGGGTCCATGGGCCCTGCAGTCATGCAGGGCCTTTTTCTTTGCCGGTGCCAATTCCCGCATTGCTGGTCAGGCAAGGCTCGCTCCCAGCAACGCGGTGGTCGCCACAAGGGTCAGTACGGCCCGCAACTGCATCAACCATGACGGAACGGGGTTGATTCGCGCGAGGACGCGATCCATCACAAAGCACGCCACCAACATGGCGGCCTGCACCCGCAACCCGGTCCATACCGGCAGTTGCAACGACGCCCACGCGACCAGGGCGGGCAACACGCTCCAGCCATACTGCATCCATCCTGAGGCACCGCGCGCATCGCGACGCACCGCGTAGCCCCAGTGCAGCGCACCCACGAACGACAGGATCACGGCACCGTAGAGAGCCAGCGCGTTGAGCCAATACGCGTACCACGTGGGTTCCAGCGCGGCGAGCAGGGCAAGCCCGACAAAGGGCGCCAGGCCACCAACACCCAGGACCAGCGCCGGCGCCGGCATTGTCCCCGGCACCACCCGCGTATTCATGCAGCGACCACCGCGATTGGTGGCAAGGGCAGGCCTTCGGCAATGGCTACACGCATCAGAGCGTCTTCCAGAATTGCGCGCGCGCGCGCCGCGTTGAGTTGCAGATCGCGGTGCAGCGCCGCATCCGCGGGGCCACGATCGGCGCATTCGGCGCTGTAGCGCTCGAAGCTGCCCAGATTGCGCACGAGCTCCACCAGATGCCGCGGACATTCGCAATAAACCGAACTCGACGCGCCAGCAAGTGCCGCCAATGCCTGTTCGTCGAACTGCGGCGGCGGCGCCATGCGGTCGCCGTCGGGCGCCATGTTGGTCAACCGCATTGGCAGTGAATGCAACAGCGCACTGCACATGGCCGCGATCTCGACCGTATCGGACGGCGCATGCACCACGTGGTGGCCCGCGTGCCGCAGTCGGGCTATTGCGGCGCTTGGCGCGAAGCGATACAAGACGATGGCCGATTCTGCACCGCAGGCTGCCTTCACGTTGGCAACGGTCCCGAGGGACTGGTCGTTCAACGTCGGCAACTCGATCACCACCACATCCGAGCGCACGCCGCCAAGAAATTTCGCTGCATCGACCGCGTGCACGCATCGACCAACGACATTCAACCTGCCGACAGCAGCGGCTTCGTCGAGCCGTAGTGTGGAAACCAACGGCCCAGCGAGGGCGATTCTTGCCGGACGCGAGGCATCGGCGTCGGCGCCCGTGCGACCACGCGGTACGGCAAGCGCTTGCGCAGCTTCACGCATCGCAATCAAGTCACCGGTGGGCAGCGCTGCAATCACGCCGATCGATTGTCCGGTATCCACCAACTGTTTGATGAGCACCAGTCGCCGGACTTCGGCCAACGAATAGAGGCGTTGACCGCGCGGGCTGAGATGCGGGCGGACGACTCCATAGCGGCGTTCCCACACCCGCAGCGTTTCCACCGGGACGCCCGCCAAACGAGCCGCGGCACCGCTTCGGTAGGACACCCCAGCCTCAGCATTGGAATCGCTTTTAGTGGTCATGATGAAAATGAGTTGCGTTCGACATTGTGCAATTGACCCGTAATTGACCCGTTATTTTCTTGTACCAGTCGGTTCATTTTGTGGACACGCCGGAGTTTATCCGCTATCTTGCGGTTCCACAACGGTTCATTCGCTCGTTTCGGTATCGCTTTATCCACATTCGCCAAAGGACTACTCATGACCACCCGCCGCCAGTTCATTCTCACCGCCGTCCCGGCCACTGCGCTGTTGATCGGCGCCGTCCCCGCCGCGTTCGCCCAGCCAGCGCGTCTCGAAGAGACGGATGCCTTGGCCGTGTCGCTCGGCTACAAGGCCGACGCCGCGAAAGTGGATGCGAAGAAATTCCCCACCTTTGTTGCCGGACACAACTGCGCGAACTGCTCGCTTTTCGCGGCGAAACCTACCGACGCATGGGGTCCTTGTGGTGCCGTGGGCGGCAAGCAGGTCAGCGCCAAGGGCTGGTGCATCGCCTGGGTCAAAAAGGCGGCGTGATGCGACTTTCGGCATGAGTGCGCCGTCGGCCTCGACCTGAGCAAACGGCGCATTGCATGAACTCATTTCCCCGCGACGATTTTGCGCTGGTGATTGGTAGCTCCGGTGGGATCGGTGCCGCACTGGTACGCGAACTCGAGCGCAAGGACGTGTTCGCCGCCACGATCGGACTCGGTCGCAGCAGCATTCCGGCCCTCGATCTGATGGACGAGGCAAGCATTGCAGCATGTGCAGTCCATGTGGCGAGCATCGGCGTTCCGCGGTTGATCATCGATGCAACCGGGGTGCTGCATGCGGCCACGCTGCAACCCGAGAAAAGCTGGCGCCAGCTCGACGCGAAGCAAATGGCACAGGCCTTTGCGATCAACGCGATCGGTCCGGCATTGCTGATGAAACATCTTTTGCCGATGCTTCCCCGCGAAGGAAAATCCGTGTTCGCATCGTTGTCCGCACGCGTCGGCAGCATTGGCGACAATCATTTGGGCGGGTGGTACAGCTATCGTGCGTCGAAGGCAGCGCTCAATCAGTTGGTGCACACCGCCGCAGTGGAACTGAAGCGTCGTCACCCTGCCGCCATTTGCGTCGCGTTGCACCCTGGCACGGTACGCACGACCTTGTCAGCGCCGTTCGGCAAGGACAGCCTCGATGTGCAGTCACCGGACGTTGCCGCAGCACGGCTGCTGGAAGTCATCGATCGCCTTGGCATCGACGACTCCGGCGGATTCTTTGACCATCACGGGCAGGCGGTCCCGTGGTAAACACCGGCGCTTCCCTGTTCGGCGTAGCGACGGGTCTTCCCTGTGTTGCATGGACAAATTTTGTCCATGCAACATGTCCAACCTGATGATTGAACGCTGAATGCAAGCATCAGTCCAAGAAGTTCAAGCACTGCGCACTCTGCGTCGTGCCTTAATTCCAATCGGAGAAATCATGCGCTTTCGCACCATCATTGCAGCCGCGGCCATTGCCGTCGCCACCTCGCCGGTCCTCGCCAAGGACATCGTTCAAACTGCCCAGGACAATGGCAACTTCAAGACGCTTGTTGTCGCGCTGACCCAGGCCGGACTGGTCGACACGTTGAAGGGCAAGGGTCCGTTCACAGTCTTCGCGCCGACCGACGCCGCGTTCGCCAAGATTCCCAAGGATCAACTCGACGCGCTGCTGAAGGACAAGGCCAAACTCACCAAAGTGCTGACCTATCACGTCGTATCCGGTTCGGTGATGGCCAAGGACGTGAAGCCCGGCGCGGTCAAGACGGTGGAAGGCGCATCGTTCATGGTCAAAGCTGAAGGCGGCAAGGTGATGGTCGATAACGCGACCGTGACCACCACCGATATCAAGACCGACAACGGCATCATCCACGTCATCGATACGGTGATCATGCCGAAGACCTGAACGCTTGTCGTAGTAACCACCTCCTCCCGTGCCAAGAGGCGCGGGAGGCGGTGTTCGTGACTCCATTCTGCTTCGCGCCTTGAGCCTTATCCAGGCGAAGGACCGGCCAACGCAAGCCATGCCGGTCGCGTATGTTTCCGCTTCGGGCGCAACGCGCCGCATTGCCGAAACTCGATCGCACCTGCAGTCCGTCATCTTATGAGCAGTCCGCTTGCGCGGTCAAAGCGCCCAGCGCAGCCCTTGACGCCTGCCTCGGCGGCGCCAACAATGAGTTTCGCTTCATTGTCGTCGCACCTTCCGAGAAACTCCCATGTCCCTGACCTCCGCGGCCGCGCGCCGCGACCTCGCCTTCCATCTGCATCCGTCCACCAACCTGCGGCAGGTGCAGACCGACGGGCCGCTCGTGATCACGCGCGGCGACGGCGTTTACGTGTATGACGAGGAAGGCAGGCGCTATCTCGAAGGGATGTCCGGCCTGTGGTGCGCTTCGCTCGGCTTTTCCGAGCGGCGGCTCGCCGATGCCGCGTACCTCCAGATGTGCGAACTGCCGTTCTATCACAGCTTCGGCGGCAAGGTTCCTGCGATCAGCACCGAGTTGGCAGAACGCCTGATCGGCATCTCGCCAGCCGGCATGACGCGCGTGTTCTTCGCCAACTCCGGATCGGAAGCGAACGACACGGCGATCAAGCTCGCGTGGTACGTCAACAATGCGCTGGGACGTCCGCAGAAGAAAAAGATCATCGCCCGGCATCGCGCCTATCACGGCGTGACGATCGCATCGGGCAGCCTCACCGGCCTCGCGTTCGCGCACACGGATTTCGACCTCCCGATCGCGCGCGTGCTGCACACGGACTGCCCGTACCCATATCGCGGTGCGCACGCAGGAGAATCGGAGGAGGACTACGCGGCGCGGCTTGCGGATTCGCTCGAACAGTTGATCCTGCGCGAAGGCCCCGACACCGTCGCCGCATTCTTCGCCGAGCCGGTGATGGGCGCAGGCGGCGTGATCGTGCCGCCGGCGACCTATTTCGAGCGCGTCCAGGCGATCCTGAAGAAGCATGACATCCTGTTCGTCGTCGACGAAGTGATTTGCGGCTTCGGGCGCACGGGCAATATGTTCGGATCCCAGACGTTCGACCTGAGGCCCGACATCATCACGGCGGCGAAGGCTTTGTCGGCCGGCTACCAGCCGATATCGGCAACACTCGTCTCCGGCAAGGTGTATGAGACGCTGCTTGCACAGAGCGACAAGCTCGGCATGTTCGGCCACGGCTACACGTATTCGTCACATCCAGTGCCGGCGGCAGTCGCGCTCGAAACGCTGAAGATCTACGCGGAGCGCGACATCGTCGCAACAGTACGGCGCGTCGGCCCTCGGCTGCAGGAGGGGATCCGCAGCTACGCGGATCACGCGCTGGTCGGCGACGTGCGCGGCCTCGGGCTCATCGGTGCCGTCGAGCTCGTGCGCAACAAGGCCACCAAGGAGAGCTTCGACCCGAAGGCGGGGGTCGGCGCGTACCTGGTGCGCCGGGCGCAGCAACATGGCGTCATTCTGCGCAACATGCCCGCTGACATCGTCGCGTTCTGTCCGCCACTCATCGTCAGCGAAAGCCAGATCGACGAAATTCTCGCGGGCTTCGACAAGGCGCTCGCCGACACCGAGGCGATGGTCCGCGAACGCGGGCTGGCGTAGGCACGGCGCGCGCCAATCCATCTCCCTCTCTCGCGAGCGGGAGCGGCGGCGATCACTCAGTCGATGGTCGGCACCGTCGTGCGCGAGCGGCGGCTCGCACGCAACACGTGGATGCCCGAGCCGATCACCAGCGCGATGCCGCACCAGGCGAGCAGATTCGGCGTTTCGCCCCAGACGATGTAGCCGAGGGCGGCGGCGAACAGCAGTGCCGTGTACCTGAACGGCGCGACGAGGGACAGATCGCCGTAACGCGTGCTGTTGACGATCAGCACATAGGCGATCGTGAGCACCACCGCCGCGATCGCGAGTATCCCCAGATCGGCCATGCCGATCGGGCCCCAGCCCTGCACCAGCGAGAGGGCGCCTGCGAGAATGGTCAAGGCGATCGTGGTCGACAACGTGACCAGGATGGACGGCACCGCGGCGTGCACGCGCCGCGTCATCAGGTCGCGCGCGGAAAGCAGGAACGCCGACAGGAAACAGACGAACGCGTACCCGTTGAACCCGCCCGCTGCCGGTTGCACGATGAGCAGGACACCGCCGAAGCCGATGGTGGTCGCAAGGCCCAGCGCAACACCCACCCGTTCGCCGAGGACGAGCGCCGCCAGCAGCGTGATGATGAGCGGAGAGGTCATGTTGATGGCCGTCGCGGTGCTGATCGGCAGATGGAACAGCGCCACGAGATAGAGCAGCGTGGCGATCGCGTCGAAGACGGCGCGGATCGCCACCCACCCGCGCGCAATCTCCCGGATTCGCGCGGTCGCTCCCATCGCCGCCGCCGCCACCAGCACGAGCGCGGACGCCATCAGGCTGCGGATGAAGATGAGCTGCGCCGCCGGCAGGCTTTGGCTCGCGTACTTGACCAGCGCATCGTTGACGATGAAGCACAGCATCGCGCCGACCATCGTGGCGATGCCGAGTCGATTCGCGGCGACCTGCGACGCGTCGGTGCGCTCCACGGCAGCGTCAGGCCCGCACGCGCAGGCCGTCCGGATCGTAGAGGGCACGCAGGTGAATGCGGCCGGCGTGGGTGCCCTCGGGGTCCGTCACCGTGACATCCTGCCCTTGCTGCGCGAAGCCGGGCGCGACGTAGCCCAACGCCAGCGCCTTCCCGATCGCATAGCCGCGATCGGCAGACGTGACCTTGCCGACTTCGACCCCGTCGACCGCGATCGACGCGCCGATCGCCGGAACGAAATCGAGCGTCGGAAACTCGATGAGGACAAGCTTGCGCTGCGGCCCCGCGGCCTTCTGCCGCACGAGGGCCTCTTTGCCCGCGAAGTGCGGCTTATCGAAACGGATCGTCCAGCCGAGTCCTGCCTCCAGCGGCGTGGTCGTGTCGTTGGCGTCAAGGCCGAACAGCACGTACTTCTTTTCCAGCCGCAACGTGCGCAGCGCACCGAGACCGCAGGGGCGCACACCAAATTTGGCGCCGGCGGCGAACACGCGATCCCACACGTGCTCCGCGTACTCGACCGGGTAGAAGATCTCGTAGCCGAGCTCGCCTGAATAGCCGGTGCGCGAGAGCAGTGTCCCCGGCGCATCGGCGACGGTCGCCATCGTGAATGAGTAGTAGGGCAGCGCAGCGGTCGACAGGTCCGCATCGGTGAGCGCCTCGAGGAGCTCGCGCGACTTTGGCCCCTGGATCGACATGTACGCATTCTTGTAGCCGAGATTCGTGACCACGACCGCGCGACCGGGTTGCGCGGCGGTGAGTGCGGCGACCACCGCCTCGACCCGCGACGGTGTCGGAAACAGCCAGTAGCGCTCCTGCGCCAGGCGAAAGCACGTCAGGTCGTCGATCATGCCGCCGCTCTCGTTGCACAGTGACGTGTATACGGCGCGATGCACCGCGAGGCCCGCCGCGTCGGCGACGATCACCTGCTGCAGGAACGCTTCGGCGTCGCGTCCCGCGACTTCGACGGCGACCTGGTAATAGACATCGAAGATCCCCACCGCCTCGCGCACCGCGCGGTGTTCCTCGGCCGTCGATGTGAACACCATCGGCGCGGCGAATCCCAAACGGTCGACGAACGTCGCGCCGTGCTCGACGAATTTATGGTGGTAGGGCGAGTGTTTGATCAGTTCCATCGTGTGCAGTCCTCGTGGCCGCCGTGCGCCCGAGGGGCGGCATGCGGCGGTAGTCGTCGCTACGTTGTCGTCGTCATCAGCCGGGCGGCTGGTACCAGCCGGTGAAGAGATCGGTTCCGCGCTTGCCCAGTTGCCCGCCGATGATCACGCGCTGGATCTCGGAAGTACCTTCCCAGATCCGGTCGACGCGTACGTCGCGCGACAGTCGCTCGACGGCGTTTTCACGCATGTAGCCGCGGCCGCCGAAGATCTGTACGGCACGGTCGAGCACGCGACCGGCCATTTCAGAGGCATGCAGCTTGATCACGCTGGCACGCGCATGCGCCACCTTGCGGTCGATGTTCTGGTCGATCTCCCACGCGACGCGGTAGATCATGCTCTTCGCGGCCATGATCTCGACCGCCATGTCGGCCAGCATGAATTCGATCGCCTGGTGGCGGCGGATCGGTAGGCCGAACTGGACGCGGCGCGAGGCCCAGTCGTTCGCGAGCTCGAACGCACGGATCGATGCACCGAGGCAGTTGGCGGCGATCTGCAGCCGCGCTTCGACGAACCAGTCCTTGGTGAGCTCGAGTCCCTGCCCGACGCCGCCAAGGATGCGCTCGGCACCGACTTCGACGTTGGCGAACAACAGCTCGTGATGGCCGAAGACATAGGTGTGCGTGAACTTCGGCTTCCGCAGCACGGTGACTCCCGGCGCGTCGCTGTCGACGAGGAACAGCGTCGGCTTGGTCGGATCGCCGTCGACCAGCGCGTGCACGATGATGTAGTCGGCCGCGTCGGCGCTGGTGACGAACCACTTCTCACCGTCGATGACGTAGCGATCGCCGCGCCGCGTGGCGGACGTGCGGATGAGGCCGGTATCGGAGCCCGCGTCGGGCTCGGTGACAGCCACGCACGCGCGACGGCGGCCGAGGCAGCTCGGCGTGAGGTAATCGCTAACCTGCTCCGGCGTCCCGTGCTTCAGCGGCACCGCCGGATGCCACACCACCGCCCACAGCGCGTTGGTGGCCTTGCCCAGTTCTTCGTTGATCAGCGTCTGCTGCAGCTGCGTGCAGCCCTGTCCGCCGACCTCACGCGCATGGTTGATGCCGTTGAACCCGTGGGCAACGACGGCGGCGCGCAGTGCGTCCTTCGTGGGCTGCGGCAGCGAGCCGTTCATTTCGAGGTCCAACTCGTGCGGGAAGATGACGGTCTCGGCAAATGCTTTCGCCCGTGCTTTCCATGCGAGGTCTTCGGCAGGCAGGGTAAGGTCCATGGCAGTCTCAGTTTCCGCGCGGCCGGCCGAAGGGAACTGACGCGCCCCCTCGGGGGGCAGCGAACACAGTGAGCGTGGGGGCCGTCATCACGCCGCGACGAAGAGCGCATCCACGGCGGCGATGTCGCGGCCGCAGACGAGGGGGTTGACGTCGATCTCGGCAACGAGATCGGCGAGGTCAGCGGCAAGCACCGAGAAGCGGCTCACCGCCAGCGCGAGTTTCTCGATGTCAACGGCAGGCCGGCCGCGATGGCCGTCGAGCAGCCGCCGCAGTGCGAGCGCGTCGAGCATCCTTCGCGCCGTCGCCGGTCCGAACGGCGCGAGCGCGGCGCGCCGGTCGGTGAGCATTTCGATCAGCACGCCGCCCGCGCCTAGCATCACGACCGGACCGAACTGCGGATCGCGGACCATGCCCAACGCGATCTCGACCCCCGGCGGCAGCATCTTCGCGATGAGCGCGTGCGGGCCGAGCCGCGTCGCGAGGTCCTTCCACGCGTGGCGCACCGCGGCCTCGTCGGCGAGATCGAGATGGACGCCGCCGACGTCGGTCTTGTGCAGGATGCCGGGCTGCGCGGTCTTCAACACGACTGGGTAGCCCAACTCTGCGGCGGCGCCAAGAGCTTCGACCTCGCTGTCGACGAGCCGATGCGCGATGACCGGAACGCCGTAGTCGGCAAGCAGCGCGAACCCATCCGCTTCATCGAGCGCGCCGGCCGCAATGCGTTGCGCAGCCCGTGTCTTCCGCTGCATCGCGCGCTCGAGCAGGACCTGCGGCAGCAGATCGTCGGTCCGCGCGCGGAACTCTCGTAGTGCGAGCGCCGCGCGCACCGCAACGAGCCCATTCTGCGTGCCGTCGAGCACCGGTACGCCCGCGGCAGTGAGCCGCATCGCGATCGCATCGTGGCGCAGCTGTGTGTAGTTGGTGAGAAATGCGACGGGCTTGTCCGTCGTCGCTGCGGCGGCGATCGCTGCGGTGGCGAAACCTTCGCTCAGGTAATACCGATCGCGGATGTCGGCGACGAACAGCCCCAGCGCCGCATTGTCGTCGGCGAGCAGGGCGCCAAAGCAATGCTCGAATCCGGAGACGAAATTGGCGCCCGTTCCCCACGCGTCGAGCGGATTGTTCGGCACCAGGCCGGGGTCGAGCCGTGCGGCGATTGCGTCCCTTGTCGTCGCCGAGAGCGACGCGAACGCCACACCGGCGCGCTGCGCGAGATCGATGAACATCTCGCATTCACCGCCGGAGTCGTGAATCGAAACGAGCGACCCGGCACTGGCGCGGCGGCCGGTGGAGAAGAGCAGCAGCGTGCACGCGAGCTCGTCGAGCGTTTCGACGCGGACGACACCGTAGCGATCGAACAGCGCGTCGTAGGCGAGATCGCTGCCGGCCATCGCGCCCGTATGCGTCAACGCGGCGGCGGCGGCGGCCTCGGTGCGGCCCAACTTCAGCGCGACAACGGGGACACCGCGATTGGCCGCCTTTTCAAGCGCCGCGCGGAAGCCCGCCGGGTCGCGTGCCGTTTCGAGGAAGAGGCCGATCACCTTTACCTCGGGCCGTTCCAGCGCGTAGTCGATGTAATCGGCGGCGGTGGTGGTCAGTTCCGATCCGGGCGACACCGCGAGCGCCAGCCGCAATCGCGGATCGTTGTGCGCGAATGCGCCGAACACGCTGCCCGAATGCGCGATGAATGCAATCGCCCCAGCCCCTGGCTCGCGCGGGCTTGGAAAGCCGCAGATCCAGACGTTATCGAGCTCGTTGTAGAAGCCCATGCAGTTGCCGCCGCAGATCGGTATCCCGGCGGCGCGCGCCATCATGGCGAGCCTCGTTGCGAGAGGTGGCGCGCCGTCATTGGGGAGGTAGCCCGACGCGAAGATCACCGCCGCACGCGCACCCACGGCGATCGCCTCGGCGAGCGAGTCTTCGAGGCGATCGTTCCTGACCGACAACACCGCCAGGTCGGGTGGCGCCGCCAGAACGCGCAGGCTCGCCACACAGGGATAGCCCTCGATATCGTCGTAATTGGGATTGATCGCATGCACCGTGCCGCGAAAACCGCCGCGCTTCAGCATCCGCACCATGTCGTGGCCCGGCGTGTCGGGCTTGCGGCTGGCGCCGACGAGCGCGACCGAGCGCGGGGCGAGCAATGGCGTGAGCGGATGCGAAGCCAAGGTGGGTGATCAGGACGGGAAACGCAATGTGACGCGCGCCGGGCGCACTGCCCCGGCGCGCGGGCGACGGATCACGCGAGCTGGAAGCGATTCCACTCGGCGTCGTACTTCGCCGAATACTGCGCCGCCTGCTCCTCGTTGATGACCAGCATCTTCTTCGCATTCTCGGGCGCCGTGACCAGCATTTTTTGCTGCTCCGCGGTCGCCCTCGCCGCAGCGGTGCCCAGCGACGGGCCGTAGGTTCCCCCGTCGAGGAGGCGCATCTGGGCTTCGTCGGAGATCGCGTAGTTGATCGCCTCCATCGCGAGCTTCGCGTGCGGCGAGCCCTTCAACACGACCCACGCGTTGCCCCACGCGATGCCGTCGTTGTAGGTCATCGCCACCGGCGCCTTTTCCTTGATCACGGCGAGAATGCGGCCATTCCACGCGGAGGAGAGCGCAAGCTCGCCGCTGGAGAGCAATTGCGGCGGCTGCGCGCCGGCATTCCACCACACCTTCACGTGCGGCTTGATCTCGCGGAGCTTCTCGAAGACGAGCTTCATCTTTTCGTCGGTGACCGGGTAGATCTGGTTCCTCGGCGTGCCGGCGGCGAGCAGCGCGGCTTCATAGTTGTAGTAGATCGCCTTGTACAGCCCGCGCGGACCCGGAAATGCCTTCACGTCCCAGAAGTCCTTCCATGACTGCGGCCCCTTGTCTTCCGGAAACGCTTTCGTGTTCCACGCGATCGCAGTGGCGCCAGTCGACGTGAAGATGCCGCGGCTCGTGACCCAGCCCGGATCGAGCTTTTTCGCGTTCGGAATGAGGTTCATGTCGAGCGTCTCGAGCATGTCCTTGCCTTGATCGACGAAGCGGCCGCCGACGTCGACCAGATCCCACTCCGGCGCGCCGGCCTCGACCATCGCCTTGATCTTCGCGTAGTTGGTGGGCGACGCGTACGCAAACGTCAGATTCTTGATTTTCGCGAACGGTTCAAGCAGCGCCGTCTTCTCGAGCTCGGACAGCGCGCCGCCCCACGAGCAAAAGGTAAACGGGCGGGCCTGCGCATGGGCCGAGCGCACAGTAAGTCCCAGCGGACCGGTCACGAGTCCGGCGGCACCAAGCGACAACAGCATCCGTCTTTTCTTCAGCATGACTTTCTCCTGTTAGGACTCGTAAGACGCATCCGGCAGGATCGAGATGTCACTCGCATCCCAGCCGATTTCAACGACGTCACGCCCTTTCCATTCGCTGGCGAGACGGCGGGACCACAGTTCCTGACCACCGGCGAGCGCGAGCCTTACCGCGACGAGCTCACCGAGATAGACACGCTCCGTCACCCGCGCCGTGATGCCGCCCGTCTGCGCGCGGATGGCTTCGGGGCGCAGCAGCGCGGCTGCCGGGCCGCCCGCAAGCAGGCCTTCCGCGGCGCGACCTTCAAGCGTGAGCGCAAGGCCGGGCACGTCGAGTGTAGCTCTTCCATCTGCAACGATGCCGACGGTGCCCGCGAACAGGTTCGATTCGCCGAGAAAGCGAGCTACGAAGGTGTCCACCGGTCGCTCGTAGAGATCCGCGCCGGAGCCGATCTGCACGATGCGCCCCGCGCGCATCACGGCGATCCGGTCCGACATCACCAGCGCTTCCTCCTGATCGTGCGTGACGTAGATCGTCGTGCGCGGACTCGCCGCGTGGAGGCGCCGGATCTCGAATTGCACCTCCTTGCGCAGCTGCCGGTCAAGCGCGCCCAGTGGCTCGTCCATCAGCAGGATGTCGGGCTGGATCACCATCGCGCGCGCGAGCGCGACGCGCTGCTGCTGGCCGCCCGAAAGTTCGCGGATCGCGCGTTCGCCGTAGGCTTCGAGCCGCGTCATCTGGAGTACCTCGGAGACGCGCCGCGCGATCTCGTCCTTGGGCAGTTTGCGAACCATGAGGCCATAGGCGACATTCTCGGCGACACTCATGTGCGGGAACAGCGCGTAGTTCTGGAAGACCATGCCCATATTGCGCAAGCGCGGCGGCAGCGCGGTGACGTCGCGGCCGCCGACGACGAGGCGCCCGGCGGAGGGCTCCAGGTAACCGGCACAGATGTTGAGCAGCGTCGTCTTGCCTGACCCCGAAGGGCCGAGCAGCGTGAGGAACTCGCCCGATGGGATCTTCAGGTCGATCGGATTCAGCGCACGGACGGCGCCGAACGACTTGCTGATCCCCGCGAATTGGACGACGCTCAAACGGCCCCCTTGGCGTTGCACGCCATCCCCCCGAGGGGGAGCAATTCGCGCTTGGGGCGGCCCGGCGCGCTCAAACGGCCCCCTTGGCGTTGCACGC
>Ga0105044_10009763_pt1 | contig 13120 bp, 10 predicted proteins | sample MAT01_FD_78092 | JGI IMG/M metagenome (GOLD analysis project Ga0105044, IMG submission 78092) | Freshwater microbial communities from Lake Fryxell liftoff mats and glacier meltwater in Antarctica - MAT-01 | ecosystem: Environmental > Aquatic > Freshwater > Ice > Liftoff microbial mat | place...
ATAATCAATCAGTTTCGATTTGTTTTGAATTACTTCAAATTTTACACTTTGGTTAATTCATGAGCAATGAAAAATTTTTCCTTACTTTTTTGGTGATTCAATTCTAAATCAAATAGCCTTTCATGCTATTATATTTAATCCATTAGCCTGTGGCTGAATTGCAGAAAGCATAAGATTGCTGCGTCCCATTTTCAATACGTGAGATGGTGCTCCATAAGTTCGATGTTATTTTATTTCAATTTCGTTCTAAGATACCAATTATTGGGTCTTTGGTAACCTTTGTATACAGCTATTAAATGTAATTTTTCTCCACAAATTAAGCATTCTACCATATAATTTAGCTCATTTCCAACTAAGAAACATGTTGAAATAGGGCTAATTAAAAAAGGCTGCTTTCAGTAAGAAAACAGCCTTTAAGCATCCCGTAGGGGAATTGAACCCCTGCTACCAGGATGAAAACCTGGCGTCCTAACCCCTAGACGAACGGGACATTTTTTAATGCGATGCAAAAGTATGAATTATTTTTCATTTCTGTTTGCTTTTGAATCTTTTTTTTGATTTATTTTTCAATTTTACCTTGTTTTTTTATTGCAGAATTTTTCTTAACTTAGACAATGGATGGTGTATTAATTGATTGTGAGTAGCTTATGAAATAATCGAAATAATATGAATCTTTTTGATCGATCGCTCAACAGAATAATGATTCCAGTTTTATAGGTATTTCTTCTAAGGTCAAAAATTATCTCTTACATTTAGCATTACTACCACAGATAGAGCAGCATTATAATCCAAGAACATCTTTCATGGAAAATATTCCGTTTTTATCAGCAAGCCATTCTGCAGCTAATACTGCCCCCAAAGCAAATCCTTCTCTTGAATGTGCCGTATGGGATATTTGTATGCTATCAATGGCAGAGTCATAATTGATGATGTGAGTGCCTGGAGCGGGATCTTCTCGTTTTGATATTATTGTGAGTTTAGATCTGTCTTTATTCTTAGAATTTGATGCCCATTCAGATTTGTCTTTATTTTCACTAATAATACTTTCCGCAAGTGTTATGGCAGTGCCACTTGGAGCATCTAACTTAGCAGTATGATGAATTTCCACAATTGATACTTCATATTGATCATACTTGCTCATTAATCTTGCCAATCGGGTATTCAACTCAAAAAATAAATTGACGCCAAGGCTAAAATTACTAGCATAAATGAAACCTACTTTTCCTGATTCTTTTATCTTTTCTTCTATGATAGGGTAGTTGTGAAGCCACCCTGTAGTGCCAGATACAACACTACAACCCATGTTTATAGCTCGATTGATATGGTAGAAAGCAACTTCTGGAGCTGAAAACTCTATGGCAATATCAATAGGATCGATATTGCACTGTGTAAAGTCTTCAGGATTTTTAATTGATATTTTTAAACCAATTGAATGACCACGAGAAACGGCAATTTTTTCAATAGTTTGACCCATTTTACCGTATCCTAGCAATGCAATATTCATATAAATTTAGTTTTTTATGAATTGACCGACATAGGTTTTTTCTGACGTAATTAGTTTGAGAATATATGATCCAACAGTTAAATTTTCGACATCTATCGCATTGTCGTTTAAATTTGAACTAGCTACAATTTTACCTTGTACATCATAAATTTTATAATCTCCTTTGTATGTTTTATCTAGTTTTAGCCTATCTTTTGTTGGATTTGGATATAGCACCAATTGACTTACCAATTCATTTTTTAATGATGTGGTAAGATTTCTTTTTATTATAAGGTTGTCAAAGCCAGCTTCTACAACATGCCCAACACCATAGTCACCCGCTATGATCTCAAGGTTCATTTCATTGGTAAATTCTATTGCTGTATTTGCAACCTTGTATGATTTTTTAACCCAATTAGACCTAGAAGTTGTTTCATTTTCTAATAATCTCCTTTGCCCTTTGCTATTAGTCAAGTAGAATGACAATGTATCATTTGGTGTACCTGTTCCGCCTCCATTATAAAACCAAGAATAAAAGGTAATATCTATGTCTTTGGTATTCAACAATGAAAAAGAAGGCGAAATAAGACTTGTAATACCTCCGTCTATGTCATCCGCACCTGCATTTCCTCCACCATTACCCGTTACAAAACAAGTATAGCCTATGTCTTCTGGTGAGTCTTCAAATGGTGCCGTATGCACTGTGCCACTCAACGATGCCTCTGGTTTGCCAATTACCCAAGCACCAGTTGGAGCTGTTGTAACTACCTTCCAGCCTAAGTTAAATAAGATGTCGTCTTGAATACCTGTTTCTAAAGCTACATCAAGCCTATTAATTGTGGATGTTAAAGTCAAGAACTTAGGTACGAATCCCCATTTGGCAACTGCGAGGTCAATATTTCCTTTGATACCACTTAAAAACTTAGTAACCCCAAGCGTATTTGTAAAAACAGCGTCATTCAATTTAGGGAAATCTAAAATTTGAACACCAACATTATCAAGTGGAGCTTGTGTCGTTGAGGCTTTTACATTTACTGTATTTTCTTTAGAAAAAAAGTAGAAATCCAATGTACTATTGCTTCCATATGCCAGTTCTACTTCCGCCGAGTCAATGCCTACACTTGTGCTTGATACATATACTTTATAAGTTTTCTGCGGGCTTAAACCGATTTTATAGCTTGTGCCATCCGTAATATTTTTTGCTATATCTGTATTTCTAACCGTCACATTGTAATCTTTAACAATTGAAGTGTCTTTGCCTATTACTTTGAACGCCCTACCGCTCAGATAAGAACCCGGAAAGTAATTGGCCACTTGGGGTGCTGACTTGTAAGGTGTAGGCTTAAGAATAAACAATCCATTATTAATGTCACTCGCCAAAATTAGTCCTGACGGCAGATAGGGGTATGCTCCCCAACAGCCAAAAAATAAGTTTCCACTACTCGGAAGATTGGCATCCTGAGTGTAGGTGTCATAAGATGCTACATTCACGATATTATTTGGGTCACTCATATCTGTAATAATGATGCCATCTGTGTACCAAGATGTTACTGCATGTTTGCCATGAACATGCGTATTATGCGGTATCACACGTGTATTACCTGCGTTGGTCTTATACTTATCAAGAAATCTAATATTCTTAGGGTTGCTTACATCGTAGGATTCCACAAGGCCTGCTGAAACTTCGTCTGTAGTGTACAAATATTTAGAATCCTCAGATAGCCAAGCATTATGTGTGAAATTTCGTGTACTACGTGCTCTGCCAAGTTCAATAGGTTTTGTTTTGTCTTTAACATCATAGATTGCAAATCCGTTGCTAAGCTCACTTGAGTATAAAAGATCATTTTGTACAAATGCATCATGAGAATAAAAAGTATTTGTTTCTGATTTGTAGACTGGCTTTTTAGGATCTGGATTTAAGTCAAGAATCATTACACCCTTTTTATTAATATTATGGCCAGCTACATATGCAAATCCAAGGCTATCAATATACAAGTTGTGTGCCCTAAGTAATTTAGTTGTAACACCATTAACAGTGAGAGTAGGATTCCATTGTGTATGTGTGATGGTATCAGGTGCTTTACTTACATCTATAATCGTGATACCAAAGGTGTCTTGGTCGTGCGTTACATATAAATGATTTTTGTAATATTTAATGTCTCTCCACGTACTAGTTGCGCCTCCAGTAGAATACCTTAGCTTTGGATTTTTTGGATCTTCTAAGGAATAAATATAGGCGGATTTCAAACTTCCTATTACGGCATATTCAGTTCCATTTTTATCTTGAAATCCCCAGATATCATTTGCAACTTCGGGTAATTTCACGTTAGATTCTAAGGTTATATTCCTATTTTGACCATTTATAATGGTACACACTATGGTTAATATAAGGTGAGTGAAGAGTAATTTTCTCATTCTTTCAATATTTTTATTTTAAATAGAATTGTAAAACTAGTATTTATAGTTTGACTTACCTACCAATTGGTAAAAGTATCATTGAATATCCTTTCGGTAATCTGTGCAAATATATCTTTTATTAGGTTCTGCTGTATTGCTTGAAGGTCTTGATCACTTGCATATACCTTAAAAAAACTAAAACTTCTCGTATAGTTATTTTTTGCGTTCTTCGTATCTTCGTATTTTACGTTTACAGCTATATCAAGTTTATTGAGCGCAACAGTATTGCCAGCAACAGGTGCTTCTGCCGATATATAATATGAAGTCACTTCTCCTGAGAAAACTATGTCAGAATTATCTGGTTGAAACTTTAATCTAGATTCATTTCTAATCTTTGTCCTAAGTGCCTCTGAAAATACCACTTCTACGTCTACGGGAGCATTATCGGTTTGATTGATGAAATTCTTTACGTAGAATGTGTTTATATCTGGTGGTATAGAGATACCCTTAAAGCTATAACAACCACTAAAGCAAAGAAGAAATCCAGCGAAAATAGCTAATCTTGTCCAACGAAGAGAATTGTAGCCATTCAACCAATCATTAATCTGGTATATCATATTGTTTGATTTTTCTATATAACGTTCTTTCACTGATTCCAAGCTTGTCTGAAGCATCTTTTCTTTTGCCATTGTACTTTTTTAATGCTTTCTTTATCATGGTTTTCTCCATGTCTTCAAGTGATAAGTTATCTTCTACTATTTCAGTATTGTTGTACTTATGCACCTCCTCGTTATCAAGTATGATGGGTTTGCTGTACTGACTATATTTTTGCGATTGGTCATTGTTATCCATTTTATAATATCCGTCTTCTTGCTGTTGAGCTCTGTAGTCATAATTTACTGGTGTGAGACTGCGCATGTCTTGGACATCAGGAATGTTTAGATCATTGGACTTGATCAGATTATAAACTAGGTTCTTTAGATCATTTAAATCTGCTTTCATATCTAGCAGAAACTTATAAAGGATCTCTCTTTCATGAAAATTTTCTCCTTCTTTGTTTTGTGAAGATGTAGTTGGAAGATTTCTTTGCGCTACTTGTGGTACAAGATCTAGCAATACATCGCTGGATATCATTTTATCCTCTGTGAGTACAGAAAGTTGTTCAACCACATTTTTCAGTTGGCGTATATTACCTGGCCAGCGGTAATTCTCTAAGATGTATCTAGCTTTTTCATCTAGCTCAATACTTGGTGTTCTATATTTTTCAGAAAAATCTACTGCGAATTTTCTTATCAGCATAAATATGTCTTCCTTTCGCTCGTAGAGAGATGGAACTTTTATAGGCACTGTATTAAGTCTGTAATACAAATCTTCTCTGAATTTTCCTTTTTTGATCTGCTTTTCAAGATCTATATTAGTGGCAGCTATTACTCTTACATCTGTAGTCATTACTTTTGAAGAGCCAACACGAAGAAACTCACCAGTTTCAAGCACTCTAAGCAGGAAGGCTTGAGTATCCAGAGGCATTTCTCCAATTTCATCCAAAAATATTGTTCCACCATTTACTGTTTCAAAATATCCTTTTCTTTCGCCCGTTGCACCTGTGAAAGATCCTTTTTCATGACCAAAAAGCTCTGAATTAATAGTCCCTTCAGGTATTGCACCACAGTTTATTGCTATAAAGTTGTTGTGTTTCCTTTTTGATAGTTCGTGAATTACTCGGCTGAATATTTCTTTACCGACCCCACTTTCGCCCTGTATAAGCACAGTCAGGTCAGTGGACGCAACTCGAGAAGCAGTCTCAATGGCTCTATCTAGCCCTTCACTTCTGCCTATTATTCCGAATCTTTGCTTTATGCTTGTTACGTTCAATTATTTTTATTTTGTAGTTTAGATCATGGGTTGGTTTACTTCTTCACCTATCAATGTTGCACTATTAACAGATTTAACTTTTACCCAACAATATTCTCCCACCTTTCTATTGTTCGTCTTAGGGAAGACCAGCATCTTATTATTAGAGTTTCTAGCTCTCCATTCTAGGTTTGACTTCTTGGATTCACCTTCAATAAGTACTTTATATGTCTTGTCAATATCTGCAAGATTACTTAGGTATGATAATTGTCTCTGTGCGTCTACAATCTCTTGCAGTCTTCTTTTCTTAGTTTCGAGAGGTATATCATCTTCGTATTTCTTGGCAGCTAATGTGCCAGGTCTTTCTGAGTAATAATACATATATGACATAAGGAAGTCTGCCCATTTTATCATCTCTATTGTATCAATGTGTTCTTCTTCAGTTTCCGAACAAAATCCCGTTATGATATCAGATGAGATAGTACAGCCGGGTATAATCCTTCTTATGGCTTTTATTCTTTCTTTGTACCATTCGCTGTCATAAGTTCTATTCATCAATTTAAGAATTCTAGAGTTGCCAGATTGGACGGGTAAATGTATATAATCACATATATTGTCGTAGCGGGCTATGGTGTAAAGTACTTCATCTGTTATATCTTTAGGGTGCGAGGTGCTAAACCTTATTCTGAGATCTGGATCGATGTGAGCGCACATCTCAATGAGATTTGCAAAATTTACGAATTTCTTACTCTCTGGGTTTTCCCATTTGTAAGAGTCTACATTTTGACCCAAAAGGGTTACTTCTCTATACCCATTGTCAAATAACTCACTTGCTTCTGCTACGATGGAGAATGCATCTCTACTTCGTTCACGCCCACGTGTGAAGGGCACAACGCAAAATGAACACATATTATCGCATCCTCGCATGATGGATACAAAGCCTGAAACGCCATTGCCATCAAGGCGCACAGGTGATATGTCAGCATATGTTTCTTCTCTAGAAAGTAGTACATTAATACCTCTATCGCCTAGTTCTGCCCCTAATAATAGATTGGGTAAGTCACGGTATGCGTCAGGGCCTACCACTATATCTACAAGTTTTTCTTCTTCTAGGAATTTACTCTTTAACCTTTCTGCCATGCATCCTAATACGCCTATCAATGTGCCTGGCCTTTGACGCTTATGTTTATTGAAAAGCTCAAGTCTTTTTCTGACTGTATCTTCGGCTTTTTCTCTAATGGAGCAAGTATTTACAAGTATCAGGTCGGAGTCTTCAATCTTGCGGGTTGGGGCGTATCCTACATCTTTGAGTATGGATGCCACTATCTCAGAATCACTAAAATTCATGGCGCAGCCGTAGCTTTCAATGTAAAAATGCTTTTGACCAGCTATTTTTTGTGTTTCAAAGTAAAGTGCTTCACCTTGCCTTTTTTCATTTATGTCTTTTGTGATATCTACTAAAGTAGCATTGTCATCGTACATCCTATATAGTTTTCGAATTTGATTGCAAAAATACTATAATTTTTTGTATTCAATGACAAAATGTCATGGGATTAAAGCGGGTTAATTGAAAGTAATAGAAGGAAATATATTGCTAATGATCACTTCGAAGAAATAAGCAAATTTTATTTTGTAATTCTATTCAATATTTAATTAGATACCATGTTTGTATCCGCTTAAAAAGATTAAACTTATCTTTTTGACACTAAACTATTGAATGCATCTAAGTTTAATTATACTAGTTTTAACAACATTGCTCTTATTTAAGGCTCGATCTTGTATATAAATCTCTAGTTGAAGGTCATTGAATGGATACTTGGCTGGTCTATTACAAGGGGGTATTGATTCAGGAAATACGCAACATGTGGTAAACAAATTGATGAACATCCTACCTTCAATTCCTTTTTCTGCACCCTTATTTGGGATATTTGGAATTTTATAATTTCCGTAGTTATTACCTGTTCTCAAATCTTTTACAAACAGATTCAAAACATTACTTTTACCTTCTATACCTATGTCTCCATCTCCATCCTTGAAGTCCAACACAATTGTCAGACTATCTGTATTAAGAGCATTTTGTCGCATAGTATCTTTGCTTAAACCAACGAAATTTATCTCAGGGATCACACTGAATCCAGACGCTCTTGTGCATCCTTCAAATAAAAATATGAAAACACACAACGTGATCAATCCTGATGTAAAAGAATTATGGCTTATATTTGCATTCAATTTTGATTTTTTTCGAGATAGCATTAGTAATATTACCGTTTACGTGAATAAAGATAGAGATATTTTCCTTTCCGACCTAAAAAATAAAATATCAAATGTAAATCAAGATACATTCGATGCAGTTGCTAAAGAAGTATTTGACTTCCAAAGATATAATAACCCTGTATTTAGAGATTTTGTTGGAAAGTTGGATGCTTTTCTAGGGGAATATATTTTTTTACCCATTTCAGCATTTAAAACTCATAAAGTTAAATCTGGCCTTTGGAAAGAAGAGGCTGTTTTTGAAAGTAGCGGCACAACGGGAATGCTTAGTTCAACGCATCATGTAAGAAACACAAAATTTTATCTCGATAATGCTTTGAAGATATTTCAGTCCAAATTTGGTCATGTTTCAAATTTTTGTGTGCTGGCTTTACTTCCTAATTATCTAGAAAAGGGAAATAGTTCCCTTGTGGCAATGGTTGATCACTTTATAAGAAAATCAAATCATGAGTCAAGTGGGTTCTTTTTATACGACCATGATTCGTTATCTAATCAGATTAATTTTAATGAAGAAAATGAAATAAAGACCCTACTTTTCGGTGTTAGTTTTGCTTTGCTTGATTTTGTTGATAAGCACCCAATAAGAAGTTATAAGAATCTGCACATCATGGAAACAGGGGGTATGAAAGGCAGGCGAAAAGAAATCACCCGCCATGAATTGCATCAAGCATTAAGCGGTGGTTTTAAAGATGCCATTATATCTTCAGAATATGGCATGACTGAGTTGCTGAGCCAAGCTTACCTTGATGAAGACGGTTGGTTTTATCCTGGCAACACTATGAAAATACTGATTTCCGAAATCAATGACCCACTCAAACTGGAACGTGTAGGGAAGGCAGGTGTAATCAACATCATAGATCTTGCTAACGTAGATACTTGCTCATTTATAACCACAGAAGACATAGGTGTACTCAATGAAAATGGAGGTTTCGAAGTACTTGGAAGACTAGATGACGCTGATTTACGGGGGTGCAATCTTATGATTTCAGATCGTTTATAATCCTATCAGTTTTTAGGATAAAATTGAAAACTTTCCCCATCAAACATACCAAGGTCACTGATCTTAATTTTTGGAATAACCAAAAGAGCCATGAAAGACAAGGTCATAAATGGAGAATCAAGTTTGCATCCATGGTTTTTAGCAAAATCACTAATCTGGCTGTATAAAAGACCCACTTCCTTTACACTTTTATCACTCATTAGGCCTGCAATTGGGAGCGGTAAGACATGCGTAGATTCATGATCCACAGCTGCAAGTCCACCTTTCGTGATTATTAATTGGTTGATTGCCCTGTAGATGAGCTCGTCATCTGTGCCTACGCATATGATGTTATGCGAGTCATGGGCAACAGTAGATGCAATGGCGCAATCCTGCAAATTAAAGTTTTTGATAAATCCAATTGAGATAGGAGAGTCCATGTATCTGTTTACTACTACAATTTTTAATATATCCTGTGCTATATCACTAACAACACTCCCATCAACCGTTGGGAGGTAAGCTATTAGCTTTTCAGTAATTAGCGAGCCATCTACTGCAACTATTACTGGTATGTTTTGAGAATTTATTGATTTAAAATTGAGTTCCGATTTATCAATACTTTCTATTTTAAAATTATTGATAGGTGCACGAGTTGGTTTGGTGGGTAGCTGGTATTCATTATTTTCAAAGATAACTTCACCTTTCGCAAAAACAGATCTTACTTTGAATGATTCAAGATCATCAATTATTATGAAATCCGCTTGATCACCAACTCTGAGACTTCCAATTGGAAGCCTGTAGTGCTCTATTGGATTGATACATGCAATTTTGAGTACGTCGAAAAGGTCATAGCCTAAATCCAAAGCTTTACTCACTAGGAGATTGATATGTCCAACCATCAGATCATCAGGATGCTTATCGTCGCTGCAAAACATCAATTGATTTGCATGTTTCTCAATCAAAGGATGCAACGCATCAAAGTTTTTGGCGGCAGAACCTTCTCTTATGAGGATTTTCATGCCGCAGTTTATTTTATTGAGAGCCTCTTCGATGGTGGTGCATTCGTGGTCGGTAGATATGCCATTTGAGGCGTAAAGTGCCGCCTGTTCGCCCATTAATCCAGGTGCATGGCCATCGATTGGTTTATTTACTAGCTTAGCATATTGTATTTTTTTTAAGACCTCGGTATCTTTATGAAGTACCCCAGGGTAGTTCATCATTTCTGATAGATACCAAATATCTTCTCTAGCCAAAAGCGACTTTATATCTTTGGCATCAATTACGGCACCGCTTGTTTCAAAGCCTGTAGCTGGTACACATGAAGGAGCCCCAAAGAAAAACTGAATACCTGTACCTTTGCTGTCTTCAATCATAAAGTTTACACCTTCGATACCACAGACATTTGCAATTTCGTGTGGATCTGAGACTGTAGCTATTGTGCCGTGACTTGATGCAGTTCTGGCAAATGCACTTGGGGTGACCATGCTACTTTCTATATGTATATGAGCATCTATGAATCCTGGTAGTATATAAACATCAGGGCAATGATCTATCTTTATTATTTCAGTAATAAGTCCATTTTCTATATTAATTCTTCCTTTGAAAATATTTCTTTTTCTTACATCAACTATATGTCCCTCTACTTTCATTTTTCTTATTTTGATAATTTGGTAATTTTTATGGTAGAGCTAAATAAGAAGAGTTCTATATTTTTAATTTAGAAATTTCTGGCTATCAAATAATCTGCAAAACTTCTTAATTCTTCTTTTTGATGATCTTTAAGTTTCAAAGGTTCAATATGAGAAATCGCCAAATCTCGGTATGCTTCTTTCAATTGATTAGCCCACTCTTGTACTACTAGTGTATTGAATATTTTCTTAACCGAATTTATCTTTTCTTCTTCTTTTTCAGTGGGTCCTACCTCATTAAACCAAGCTAGAAGTTCATTTTTTAGTTTTGGGTCTGCCAATTCCATGGCTTTTAAGTAAAGATAAGTTTTCTTATTTTGAAGTATGTCACCACCAGCCCTTTTTCCTACATTTACTTGTTCCCCAAAGGTGTCTAGAATGTCATCTTGGATTTGAAAAGCTATCCCAAGATTTTTACCAAATTCGTAAAGGTGGAATTGATCTTCCTCGGAGGCACTCCCTATAATTCCACCTATTTGTAGACAAGCTGCTAAGAGTACAGAAGTTTTGAAGGTTATCATCTGTATGTATTCAGTAATGTTTACATCATCTCTTACTTCAAAATCCATGTCGAGGCTTTGCCCTTCGCACACTTCAATGGCTGTTTGATTAAATACTTTAAGTATTGGTACTAAAAAATCAGCTGAATAATGGGTAAAATACTCGATTGACTTAACAAACATCACATCTCCACTTAGTATAGCGGTATTGGTGTTGAATTCTTCATGGACTGTTTTTTGACCTCTACGCAGAGATGCATTGTCCATAATATCATCATGAAGCAAAGTAAAGTTATGGAAAATCTCAATAGCTAAAGCAGCATTTATCGCATTTTGCCTAGATCCACTGTAAAAATCGCATACTGCCATTAAAGAAGCTGGCCTAATTCTTTTGCCGCCTAAACTTAAGATATAGTCTATTGGTTCATAAAGTGACCTCGGCTCTTGTTGATCAAATAACTTTTTACTTACAAGTTCATTAAACTCTTCTAAACAGATGTTAAAAGTTTTCATTTATAAAATATGTGATCAAAATTAGAAAAGGTCATGAATAAAATATTCAATACCTAAGAAAGTAGCACATCCCGCAAAGTAACCAACAGCTGCAAGCCAAGTGATTTTTTTTAAGTACCAGATAAAGTTTATTTTCTCCATGCCCATTGCCGCCACGCCCGCAGCAGAACCAATGATGAGCATGCTACCTCCTGTGCCAGCTGCATAAGCTATAAAGTGCCATAACTTGGCATCTATAGGTTCTGTGTACATACCCATAGATGCTGCAACTAAAGGTACATTGTCTATAACGGCAGAAAAGATGCCCAATATTATGATAACTATATCTTGATTTGGAATTGCTGCTTCTAAAGCTTCAGCTCCATACCTTAATGATCCAACGCCTCCCACAGTTAGAGTTTCTAGAGCTGCGACAGCCATCAATATTCCCAGAAAGAAAAGTATACTAGATATCTCAATTCTACTGAGCGCCCTGTGTGCAGAGTACTGTTTTTTTCTCTCTTCTGTGAAATCCTCTTCAGGGTGAATGTATTCAGAAACCATCCAAACCACACCTAGACTAAGCATCATACCAATGTAAGGTGGCAAATGCGTTAAAGTTTTGAAAATAGGTACAAATATGATCATACCAAGTCCTAAGTACAACATTGTTTTACTAGACAATAGTTTTTCACCAGATGTGTCTTCTGGCTCTGTATCTTCAATACTTCCTTTAAATACATCGAGTCTAGAGGCAAATAAAAAAGGAACAAGGAAACATGCCAATGCTGGGAACACGATCCATTCTATTAGACCTAGTGTAGTAACTTTTTTACCTATCCAAAGCATGGTAGTTGTGACATCACCTATCGGAGACCATGCTCCACCCGCATTTGTAGCTATAATAATCAATGATGCGTACCAAATCCGCTCCTCAGGATTTTTAATAAGCTTACGAAGTAGAGTAATAAGTACAATAGTAGCCGTAAGGTTATCTATTATTGCAGATAGGAAAAACCCTAAAATACCAACAATCCAAAGTAGTCTTACCTTGTTTTTAGTTTTCACCCACCCCTTTAATACTTCAAATCCTCTGTGAAGATCTATTAATTCAACAATAGTCATAGCTCCTATCAAAAAGATAAGAATTTCTGCTACCTTGCCTAAATGGTGAAGTAGGGCAGCTGCAAAACTTTCTTCAAGTGCCTCGGTATGACCACCTGCCATGTTGAATAACTGATCATGACTATCTACTATAGTTAAGCTTCCAGAACTGTAGCCAATTGCAAGAAATGCCCAACAAAGAGCGCCTATAAGTAATGAAGGTACTGTCTTGTCAAGTTTTAAAGGGTGTTCAAATACTATTGCTAAATATCCTATAATAAAAATGAGAATTATAATTGCAGCCATAAACTATGTTTTAAGAAATCAAATGTATGAAATTAATGTAAACTACTAT
>Ga0105044_10009764_pt1 | contig 13118 bp, 12 predicted proteins | sample MAT01_FD_78092 | JGI IMG/M metagenome (GOLD analysis project Ga0105044, IMG submission 78092) | Freshwater microbial communities from Lake Fryxell liftoff mats and glacier meltwater in Antarctica - MAT-01 | ecosystem: Environmental > Aquatic > Freshwater > Ice > Liftoff microbial mat | place...
ACAACAAGGATCTAGGCTTCACGTCTGGTCCTGATGGCACTGCTAAGCGAGCTTTGGCTCGTGAGGCGATGGTCACTAAGTACAACGCTGCTGTTGAGGCGGCGAAGGAGTGCCGTGATGCTGAGGAAGAGGATGATGAGACGACCACCACGGTGGCCGGATCTGACTCCACGACCACCGTGGTGGTCGATCAGCCCGGGTCAGGTACGCCCGATGATCCCCACGTGGGTGATGAGGGCAACACTGATCCGGTTCTCGGCGAAGCCCGTAACTGGGGTGAGCTGGTCGAGGCCATCGAGGCCGAATCGAACGGGGGCCAGTGGTACAAGGAGGATCTCGAGTCCTTCAATGGCATCAGCTGGGAAGATACCCGGCGAGCCGCTGAGCTCGAGAAGTCCAACCCCGACTGGGAGTCCCGGGTCATCATCATGTCCAACACTAACCTGACCGAGAGCGCGGCGCGAGCCCAGCTCAAGGCACAGGGAGTGAAGGATGTGGATTCCATGCAGATCGTCAAGCTCGGTGGGTTCATCAACACCCGCGGAGTTCCCGACAACCGGATGGAATCATTCACTGACGATCGGTCGCAGGTCCGTGTAGGACTGGCACTCCCCAAGGACTGGAACGATCTGTCCAAGGGGTTGGAGTCCAACCGTGGCGTGCTTACAATGTGCTCCAACGGCTGGAAGCTGAAGGGCGAAGCCCCTCCGCCACCACCTGCGCCGCCCACCACGCGAGCGGAACCGGCACCACCGGTGACCCAACCACCGCCGCCGCCGGCTCCGCCACCACCGGCACCACCGGTGACCCAACCACCACCGCCGGTGACCCAACCACCACCGGCAACCACGGCGCCGACCACCACCATGCCGCCGAAGCTGTGTGGTGGTCCCGGTCAGCCCAGCTGCACCGGTGTACCGACTCGGTAGGTAAGGTAACCAGTCCGACGAGGACTCTATATCTCGTCAAGAGGTGGGTCCCGGCGCGCAAGCGCCGGGACCTGCTGCAACCCTTTATAGTAACGATCTGTGATTATCTGGCTGGCGAGCCCATGTAGGGTGTTCATTAACAATGTGTATGTTCGATTTGTAACTAACAATGAATAACCCTAATCAATAAAATAATGTAAGGAGGCAGTATGAAAAATACTGGACTTAAAAAGTTTGCCTCAGCTGTTATGGCTGTAGCAATGCTTGTTTTCCCAATGGTCGCTCATGCCGGCTTCGGCCCTCAGCGCCCAACCTACACCTATGGCCCCGACTTTAAGGGCGCCGACCATGTAGTGTTCAATAGTATCGTCAATAACCCCGGTTATGGCGACGAACGTGCGTTCTTTACCGGACGCGACAATGCCATTACAAGTGGCGGCTGGAGTGATCCAGTTACTAATGTTCAGCCTGGTAAAGAGTATCTGTTGCGTATTTTTGTACACAACAATGCTAATCAGAGTCTGAACGCTAGCGGTAAGGGTGTTGCTGTTAACACTAAAGTGAAAGTAACCCTTCCTACCCAAACTGCTAAGGACTTAGCCGCAACGGCTGCAATAAGCGCCGACAATGCTAAGCCCCAAACCGTTACTGACACCCTTAACTTTAAGAGTGCTAATAACGTTAAGCTGACCTACGTTCCAGGTTCTGCCGAGATTGACACCAAAGATATTAAGGGTGTTAAGCTCAGCGACTCGATCGTAACCACTGGCGCTACCGTTGGTAGCGATGCCATTAATGGTAAGTGGAAAGGTTGTTTCGATGACGCTGGCTTTGTTTACCTTAAGGTAAAAGCCGAAGCTGCTGTTGTCCCACAAGAAAAGCCTGCTATTAGCATCGCTAAGACCGTTGCTAAGGGTGACACCGTTGGTGCCGAAACCAACGCTACGGTCGTTCCTGGCGACAAAGTTGCTTACGGTCTTACCGTAACCAACAACTCCAAGGCTGATGCCACCAATGTAATTGTTCGTGACGTCATGCCTGCCGGTGTAACCGTTAATTCTGCCACCCTGGCACTTAATGGTGCGGCTGCCCAGCCAATCACCAACTTCCAGCAACTGTTCAGCAAAGATGGTATCAACATTGGTACCCTAAAAGCTGGCCAAAAGGCTGTGATCGTAGTTAAGGCTACGGTTAACGCCGATGCTACCGGTAAAGAATGTAGCATTAACTTACTCAACACTGCCTATACCAGTGCAACTGGTATTCCAGAGTCGAGTTCAAGTGCTACCGTTTCGGTCAGCAAAAACTGTGAAACCGCTCCAATCCTGCCAGAAGCAGGTGCCGAAGGTGCCGCAGCTGCCGCCCTTGGCCTCACCGCCATGGGTAGCACCGCCCGAGCCTACCTCCGCAGCAAGCGCGGTCTGGTTGCAGCTCAGCGCAAAACCAATCGCTAGTTACAAGCGAACAGTCCACATTGGCGCTTGTCGGTAAGACTAGCATCAAAAAGACCTTAAGGCTTCGGCCGAGGGGTCTTTTTGATTGCCCCGAATCTGATATAAGAGTAAACTTAAATGTAGTAAAAGGGGGAGTCTTATGAAAAAGATTCTAGTAGTTATGGCCGCTATGGCGGTACTCGTCGGTTTTGGTGGCCGCGTACTTGCGGCTGCTCGTGATTGTGATGCCAACGCCATTATGTGGTGTGGGGCATATGGCAAGACCGAGTTTGCCTACAAGGTAGTGGGTGGCGATGGCCACAACTCGGCTGCTAATCTACAGCGCATCTATACATCGTTTGGGGTAAGTGTGGAACAGATGAAGACCGCCGTTGATGGCACGGTTACTAAGGACGGCAGGGTAGTAGTGGCCGGCAAGACCGTGGCAACTAATGCCAAGAGCATTGGGCGCCAGTATATGCCAGGCTCAGTAAAGCAACACGGGGTATGGATGCGCCCAACACAGACCAGCTTTAAAAGCCCCAGTCTCGATGCCTTTGTATACATGAAAGATGGCGCTTTTCAGTGGGCAGTGATTAAATCATGTGGCAATGTTACCGTTGCCACGCCAGTTGCTAAACCAAAGCCCAAGCCAGTGCCCGTGACACCGCAAGTGACGCCTCCACCAGCCCCAACACCTCCACCGGCTCCGGTACTCCCAGAGGCTGGTATGGAATTTCCGATGGCTGCAGCTCTTGGTACTACCTCGGTAGGGTATGGCTTGCGTGGCTACCTACGCAGCAAGAAGCGACTTACTAGCGCCCTACGCCACAAATAGCCGGTACTCCTGTATAATCAGGGTATGGACGATCAACTCAAAACTATCCAGGCGACGGTACGCAATGCGATTTCTAGACTTGGTATTGCCGACGAAGAAGCTCGGGCCAAGGTGCTCCGTGAGCAAACGCTAGCTCCTGACTTTTGGAATGATAGCGACGCGGCCGGTAAGATAAGCCAGCAGCTGGCTGAGCTAGACAAGCATATTCAGGAATGGCGCGGGTTAGAAAAGCGCATTTCTGATGCCATCGAAATGGCGGAGCTTGGTGATGCTAGTTTAGAAAATGATATTCAAAATGATATCATTTTATTAGAAGATGCAGTTGCTGCCAAGCAATTCCAGTTGCAGCTAGGCGGCGAGTACGACAAAAACAACGCCGTCGTCTCGATTTATGCGGGCACTGGAGGCACCGATGCTCAAGATTGGGCGCAAATGTTGCTTCGGATGTATATCCGCTACTGCGAGCGAGCTGGTTGGCAAGTTCAGGTTTTAAGTGAGTCGCCCGGCGAAGAAGCGGGGATTAAGAGTGTTACTTTAGAAGTTACTGGCCGCTACGCCTACGGAAAGCTACGGTGCGAGAAGGGCGTGCATCGCTTAGTGCGTCTTAGCCCCTTTAACTCGGATAACTTACGCCAGACTTCGTTTGCCCTAGTTGATGTTGCACCGGATCTGGCTACGGCCTCCGAGCTCGAGATTGACGAAAAAGATCTACGGATTGATGTATACCGATCGGGCGGTAATGGTGGCCAGAGCGTTAATACTACTGATTCGGCGGTGCGCATTACACATATTCCTACTAATATTGTAGTCGCTATCCAGAACGAACGCTCACAACTCCAAAACAAAATGAAGGCCATGGATGTACTGCGTGGCAAGCTGACGGCACTGATGATTTCGCAGCAAAAAAAAGAACTCAAAGATATTACCGGCGAGAACCAATCGGCCGCTTGGGGCAATCAAATCCGATCGTACGTATTGCATCCCTATAATAAAGTTAAAGATCATCGCACCGAGCATGAAACTAGTGACACTAAGGGTGTACTGGACGGTGAAATTGATGGCTTTATACAAGCCTATTTACAGACTCAGATAGCAAAATCATAAGCACATTGAGGCTATGTGCTTGGTATGGTAGTATTAAGGGGTGATTTTACTCGACCGTGTAACTAAGATGTATCCCAACAAAAGTGTCGCTGTTAGCGGCATTAATTTGCATATTGGCCCAAAGGAATTTGTGACCATTGTGGGAAGTAGTGGCGCTGGTAAATCAACGCTCATCAAGCTGCTGACACGCGAAGAGGTACAGACCAGTGGCAAGATTATTGTTGGCGGCGTTGATTACGATACGGTTGAATCTAATAAAGTTCCGCACTTGCGCCGTAAGATTGGCGTGGTATTCCAAGACTTTAAGTTATTACCAAATCGTACCGTATTTGAGAATGTGGCCTTTGCCATGGAGGTTAGCGGCGCCAAGAATAAAGACATTAAGCGCAGTGTTCCTAAGGTACTGCAGCTGGTCGGCCTTAAGGGTAAAGAAGATAACTTTCCGCATGAGATTAGTGGTGGTGAGCGTCAACGTGTGGCCATTGCTCGCGCTTTGATTCGCCAACCAAAAATTTTAATTGCCGATGAGCCAACCGGTAACCTTGACCCTAAAAACGCCTGGGAGATTATTGAGTTACTACTTAAAATTAACCGCTTTGGAACGACGGTCGTGTTGACTACTCATAACAAAGAGATCGTGAACGCCCTTAAGCGTCGCGTGATAACCATTAACCGCGGCCGCATTGTTAAAGACGAAGAGCAAGGAAGATACGCCGTATGATCCAGCTGATTCGTATAATGAAGACAGGCTTTCGTAACTTTTTTCGTAATTTGTGGCTAAGCACGGCTGCTACGGCGGTAATGACCATTACCTTAACGATTATCTTATTCTCCTACATTGCTACCTCTGCGCTAACATCCACTATTGCTCAGGTGGTAGAGAAGATTGATGTCTCGGTCTACCTTAAAGATACGGTAACGGTTGCCCAGGCCAATAACATGAAGGCCACACTGGAATCGACGCCCAATGTTGAATCGGTTACGTTTGTAAGCAAGAATGACGCATTGCTGATTTATCGCGAGCAAAATAAGAACAATAAGGAGTTACTAGCGGCAGTAACTCCTGAAGATAATCCCTTGCCACAGAGCTTGGCTATTAAGTCCAAAGACGTCAACAAAATTGATCCGATTATCGCCGTAGTAAACCGCGCACAGTTTAAAGACTTTCTGCAAGAAAAAGACCCGGTAAGTTACACCGGCGAGCGAAAAAAGACCATCGACCGCATTGTTGGAGCTAGCAACTTTATTAAACAGGCTGGTTTGCTTGCTAGCGGGCTGTTTGTGATTATCTCGACCCTAATCATCTTTAATACTATACGCATGGCGATCTTTACCCGCCGCGAAGAAATAGAGATTATGAAGCTAGTCGGTGCTACTAATTGGTTTATTCGTGGTCCCTTTATTTTTGAGGCAGCGCTGTATGGTGTAATTGGTACGGTTATATCGGTAGCGCTTTGTTATAGCCTGGTACTGGGAGCTGGGCCTCAGCTGGGTACCTATATTGATACCCAGAACATTACTAATATCTTTAAGAGTAACCCATTCCTGATTGTCGGCGTCGAGCTGTTAATTGGCGTGACAATCGGCGCTGTTTCGAGCCTTTTGGCAATGAGCCGTTACATGAAGTTATCCTAGTTTCTTGATTGACAAGCAAGAACGGTCAGCGTAGTATAGTAGCCATAAGGGGAATACTCATATAAATATGAAGCTTTCAAAACAAACACTCACAAAAATTGGCCTACTGGCCATCGTTCTTGCAGTTGCCATACCAAATATCAAACCTGCCCAGGGCGATAGCCTCGAGCAGCAGATTAACGCTCTTAGAAAGCAGGCCACCGAACTGCAGGGTCAAGCCAATGGTTATAAGGCTCAAGCTAATGACTATAAGACCAGGGTTAACGCCTTAAACTCACAGGTCGAGCTCATCCAGACTCAGATTAGTCTGAGTCAGGCCAATTATAACAAGGTATCGCAAGAAGCTGACCAGGCTAAACAAGATTTAGCCACGCAAAAAGGTATCCTAGACGAAAGCATCCGTGCTATTTATAAGCAGGGCGAGCTAAATTCATTAGAGATTATTGCCTCGAGTGATAACTTTAGCGATTTTGTGAACAAACAAGAATACTCTCAAAAGGTTAAAGATAAGGTAGAGGGTTCGCTGGCTAAAATCTCTGCACTTCAGGCCCAACTTGCAAAGCAGCAGACGGAACTAGCCGGGCTACTAAAGGATCAGCAGGTTCAGCGTGCCCAATTGCAAGCTACGCGCGCTGAGTCTAATCAGTTGCTGGCAGTCGCTCAGCAGTCTGCCAGTGCTGCCGATGCCCAGGTACGTGATGCAAATAGTCAGATTACGAAGCTCCGTGCCCAGCAAGCTGCAGCTATTGCGGCGGTATCTGGTGGTCAAACCTATGGTGGTAGTGGCGGCTACCCCTGGGCAGGTGTTTCGTTCCCGAGCTCGGTAGTTGACAGCTGGGGTATGTATGCTCGCCAATGCGTCTCTTACACTGCCTGGAAGGTTGCGATCACAGGTCGCTCTATGCCATACTGGGGTGGACGCGGTAACGCTAACCAATGGCCAGCTAACGCTCGAGCTGCTGGTATTCCGGTTGATGGCAATCCAAGAGTAGGTTCCATCGGCATCTTTATGCCAGGCACGTATGGCCACTCCGTTTACGTCGAATCGATCTCGGGTAACACCGTTACGGTGAGTCAGTATAACGCCAACTGGGACGGTCGCTTCTCGATTAGCACCTATCCAAAATCTGCACTTGTATACATTCACTTCTAAGCCCTAAAAAAGGAATTCATTGTGGCCGATAAAACCATTCAGATTAAACGTAGTCATCTTATAATTGGCGCACTATTGCTTGCGCTAGTAGCTGGCGTTATTGGTGCTCGTTGGCAATTCTTTGGTTATCAGACCCAGGATTTCTCGAGCCTTAATAATCTACAGTCAACGCTGGAGCGTAAGTTTGATGGAGCTGTTGATAGTGCCGAGGCCCTTGATGGCGCTAAGGCTGGGCTGGTTGATTCACTCGGCGACCCTTATACGACGTATCTAACCAAAAAGCAGGCACAGGAACTGTCTGACGACCTAAAGGGTAATTTAAGTGGTATTGGCGCCGAGATTGGCTTCCGTAATAACCAGCTTACAGTTATTGCTCCGATTGCCGAAACCCCAGCCGCCAAAGCTGGCTTGCAGCCTAAAGACATGATCATCAAGATTGACGGCAAGGATCCCAGCGGCTTGAGCCTAGAGGAAGCCGTCAGTAAGATCCGCGGCAAGGCTGGAACTGAGGTGACCTTGAATATTATGCGTGACAACGACACACCATTTGACGTAAAGATTACTAGGGCCAACATAAGCGTGCCAAGTGTCAGCTATAAAAAAGATGGCACCATCGGTATTATTACGGTTAGCCGCTTTGGCGATGATACCGTCGATATCGTCAAAAAAGCCGTAGTTGATCTAGAGTCGCAAGGCGCCACTAAATTCGTATTAGATCTACGCAACAATGGTGGTGGTTATTTACAGGCAGCCGTAGGAGTTAGTGGTGTCTTTATGGAAAACAAAGTCGTGGTAGAAGAGCGCAAGAATGGCAAAACAATTGACAAGCTTAGTACCGGCGCTGGTGGCACTCTTGTGGGCAAACCTCTTGTAGTGCTGATTAATAGCGGGAGCGCCAGCGCTAGTGAGATCACGGCGGGAGCCTTACAAGATCACAAAGTCGCTACGTTAGTCGGCGAAAAAAGCTTTGGTAAAGGCAGTGTACAAGAGATTATTGACCTGGCAGGCGGCGCACAACTTAAAGTAACCATCGCGCACTGGTTTACACCCAAGGGTCGCGATATTGACGAGACGGGCATTACTCCTGATGTCGAAGTTAAAATGAGTACCGACGATATCAACGCCGGCCTTGATCCTCAGCTCGGTAAAGCAAAAGAACTGCTCAACAAATAAGCGTTTTGCGCCGCGTATCTATTCTTGCTATACTAGGAATCATTAGTGTAACTAGGGGATTATTGTTTTGAGTAGTACAAAATATATCTTTGTAACTGGAGGGGTACTTTCGGGACTCGGCAAGGGCATTACCGCAGCATCACTCGGGACTATACTAAAGGCTCGCGGCTGGGACGTGGGCATCATGAAGTGCGACCCGTATTTAAACACCGATGCCGGCACACTTAACCCGGCCGAGCATGGCGAAGTATTTGTTACTAAAGATGGTGCTGAGACAGATCTGGATCTTGGCCACTACGAGCGGTTTATTGATACCGAGTTGACACGTAGTAGCTCACTTATGAACGGTCGTATTTACGCACAAGTGATTGCTGATGAGCGGGCTGGTAAATACCTTGGCAAAACCGTTCAGATCATTCCTCACGTTACCACCGAGGTTCAGCGCGGCATTCTAGAGAGTGGCGAGGGCCATGATATCCATATTGTAGAGATTGGTGGTACAGTCGGCGACTACGAGAGTTTAGCCTTCTTAGAGGCTATCCGCCAATTTAAGCATAAGGTCGGATCCGAAAATGTTATGTACGTGCATGTCGTATATATCCCATATTTAGGTGCAAGTAAAGAGTTTAAGACTAAGCCGGCTCAGAACGCTTTGCGTGATTTGCGCGAGGCTGGCATTCAGGCCGACATGATTATGGCGCGTGCCGAAGATGTAGTCCTGACACATGCACTCGACAAACTAAGTTTACTAGCCGATATTGATCCAAGGGGTATTGTAGCCTTGCCGACAGCTAGTACAGTATATGAGGTTCCGCTAACGCTGGAAGATCACAACGTTGCTCAGTTTGTTGCTAGTAAGTTAGGTCTCAAAGATAATAATCCGGCACTAGCTGACTGGCGTAAGCTGGTTGAGACGATTAAGGACACGACCAAACCAGAAGTCACTATTGGCGTGGTAGCAAAGTATATGCACCACGAAGACACCTATATGAGTGTATTTGAGGCTGCTAAGGCAGCTGCTTGGGCCGAGGGCGTACGCGCAAAAATGGTATGGATTGATGCCGAAAAGATTACTGCCCAAAATGTAGCGAGACAGATCGGTGACGTAGGCGGCATTATCGTGCCGGGCGGGTTCGGTTCTCGTGGCGTAGAAGGCAAGATTATGGCGGCAGATTTCGCCATGAAGAATAATCTGCCATACCTTGGATTATGTCTCGGAATGCAGGTTGCGGTGGTAGCCAAGGCTCGTGATATGCTGGGTGCCGGCATGGCGGTTAATACTACCGAGATCGATGACAAGGCCAAGCACCCGGTTATTGCGCTTATGGACGAGCAGGCTCACGTGGTCGCTAAGGGCGGCACCATGCGTCTCGGTGATTACGATTGTATGTTGGCCAAGGATAGCCTCTGCGCCAAGCTGTATGGGGTCACCAAGGTAGTGGAGCGTCATCGCCACCGTTATGAAGTGAATAATGAGTATCGCGATCAGTTGGCGGCAGCAGGTATGCGTATTGTCGGAACCTCGCCCGATGGCAAGTTAGTTGAAATGATAGAGATACCCGATCACAAATACTTTGTCGCCACCCAGGCACATCCTGAGTTTAAAAGCCGACCAAATCGTGCTCATCCATTATTCGTGGGGTTAATCCGTGCCATCAAGTCTTAAGTTTAAGCCTGAGTTGACGCCGAAGCAGATGCTTGAGTTAGGTGTCTTTGATGGCGCCTACTTTAATGATTACTCGGAGTTGCCGGCCGATTGGTCAAGGAACGTATCTCAGATGAACTTTTTTGGGGTGCATGCCAGCCAATCACTGGCCGAGTGGCAGCGCAAAGGTTGGATTTTTCCAGAAGATCCACTGGGATGGTTCCAATGGTATTGTCGCTACACCATGGGTAGACGAGTTCCAGAGATGGACGCAGTACAGATTAAGCGATGGAAGGCTATGACGCGCCATATTGCCCAGCTTAAGCAGAATTGCATGATTGGTGATGTTAATTGCCGACCGCGCCAGCGCCAAGCATTACTGCACTGGGCTTATGATTCAAGAAAGATTTGATAATTAGATCTAGGCTACAACAGAAACAATGGTTCGCTTGGTGCGAGTGCCAGTAAAGTGGGGTACTTTGGCTTGGCGGAAGGCAACCTTGCCATCTCGGGTGGCGTAGATGGTGTGGTCCTTGCCAACAGCTACACCTTCACCTGCGGCCATCTTGGTGCCGCGTTGGCGTACGATAATACCACCAGCATTAATCGCTTGGCCGCCAAAAAGTTTGACGCCTAAGCGCTTGGATGCGGAATCTCGTCCGTTCTTACTAGAACCACCAGCTTTTGTTTGTGACATGGGATTATTTCCTCGTTAGAACTGTGATTTGCCGGCCGACAATTTGATCGGCGCGTACATAGAGCAAATGCTCGTAGGTAACAGGCAAAAACTCCTTTAGAGTATATCCTATTGCACCAATCTGGTCAAGTATGTCCACCCGAGAAAATCGCTTGCCAGTTTTCCAGCAGGGGAGGGTAATACAGACGGGGGTTCCTACTTTGATTTGCGGCGCTAAATTAGTTAGAAAATCTACGGTTAGCTGGGTGGCCTCTGATTTGATTCGTGATAATTCTTTATCTGATGGTTCTTTACTGAGCGCGGGTCCCAAATAACCCTCGGTCACTACTGCATCAATCTGTCCGCTCCATTGCTGATTGGTGGCGTCGCCAACCTCAAGTGTCCAATCGCGAGTAGTATGGGCGCTTTTTAACCAATCTCCATTCGTCTTACTCATTTCTATAAGGGCAGGTTCTAGGTCAGTCCCGTATGCTTCCATACCAAGGAGCGAGGCTTCCTGGAGGATTACGCCGGTTCCACAAAAAGGGTCGAGAATGCGAGCTCCCACTTGTGGCGCCGCCAGGTTGATCATCATTTGAGCAAGTTTAGGTGGCAACATGCCAACTTTGGCGCTGCGAGCCGGGCGACCGTGATCGCGCTCGGCGTAACCAGCAATATCTTGCACGGCGACGGTGCTGGCTAAAACATAGCCTTTGGTGGTCTTAACTACCCAAATATCAGCCCCCTTATCGAGTAGCTTGTTATGGGTGATTTGCGCAGCCGTAAGCTGACCCTTGCTGGCTACGTAACGCACGCTGCGTCCGAGCTTCTTTAAGCATTTCTTTAACTCCAGGCCAAGCGCCTCATGTTGCCCCTTAGAGAGTGTAAATCCGTATAAACTAAGTCCAAAGCTGAGTTTGCCTTCGCCGCTGGTGGCAATAGCTTCGGCCAGATCACTGCTACAAAGGTGGCTGGCAAGGTCTTGGGCGGGTACCTGCGGGAGCTCCCCTAAGTGAGCACCAAGCTTTATGCTGCCACCTAGGCGGCTGAGGCTAACATTATCATCGTCAATTTGGGCACAGTGTTCATTAAGGCGCGTAACCTGGCCGGGGTATAAACTAAGAAGCTCCGCATAGGAGATTTCGGGCTGACGACCAAGAATTGCTAAACGCGACATGTATTCATTCTATCATTAAACCTCGGCATGCCAGTGTCCCTACACAACTTGTTAGACAAAGTATATACAATGTATAATTAACTTTAAGGGTGTGCAGTAATCGGAGAAAGTTATGCACGGATCAACAAAAGTTCGAAAGTGGGGCAATAGCCTCGGAATATATATTCCTAAAATTGTGGCAGACAATCTGAATATTCATGTGGGTAGTCGATTACAAATGTCCTATTGTAGAAATAAGATTGAATTTACGACTGGGCCTACGGACTCAGAGCGCCTTGATGCCTATCTTGCAAGTGTGCTTCTTGCTAATAAATGGCTTGTCGAATCAACCGAGTCTGAATCTGATGGTGGTATACTAGAGCTATGAATAAACGTCGGTTCTTTATGTTGGTTGGGCTCGGGGCTTTTGGGCTTATTGCCTTGGCCAACTTTGGCCGAGTAGGGGAGTTTGGTAGCTATTTGGGCCAGGCTCGTTGGTATATTTTGATCTTTATTATCGTCATGCAGCTTATCGGTTATTACTGTACGGCTAAGTTTTATCAGAAGTTTACCAGTCTATTTGCCAGTCCTCCGGGCTTCACACAGCTCTATAAGATGAGTCTGGCCATTAACTTTGTAAATCAGGCGTTTCCATCTGGGGGGGTGTCGGCATTACCATACCTGAGCAGCCAGCTGGACGGAGTTCCATCAGGCAAGATTACCCTAACTCATTTTGTTCGCTATTTGTTTACGTACATCTCCTTTATTGCAATTCTTTTGGTTGGTTTTTTGATTCTGATGTTAACCGGTAATGTATCGGCGGTTACCTCGCGCTTAACTCTCTTGGTCGTATTAGGGATAATTTCATTGAGCGTCGCAGCTTTTATGATTATGAGTAATGAGGCCTGGATGCGCCGTTTTGTTAAATGGGCCAGCGTGTCCGTAAACAAGTTTTGGAAGACGATTATGCGTAAGCCTACTGACGTGGTTACCAAAGAGCAGCAAAATCATTTTGTGGGCGAGTTCCGCGAAGGGTACGTGGAGCTCCAGGCTAGTCATGGCAACTGGCTGCCGCCACTCCTGTATCTGCTTGGAACAAACATTGCCGAAATACTGACTATTTATATTGTATTTTTGTCTTTTGGGTTTTACGTAAACCCTGGTATTGTTATCGCGGGCTATACGTTGGCCAATATCGTTAGCGTTCTAGGGGTGTTTACGGGCGGCATCGGTGTATTTGAGGCCACCATGATCGCCAGCTTTGCCGCTCTTGGTGTTCCTGTAGCCATGGCGACAGCAGTTGTTATTGTGTATCGCGCTCTGAACCTCCTTATATTCCTACCTGTTGGTTACTTCTTTTACAATCGGAGCCTTAA
>Ga0105044_10009767_pt1 | contig 13118 bp, 10 predicted proteins | sample MAT01_FD_78092 | JGI IMG/M metagenome (GOLD analysis project Ga0105044, IMG submission 78092) | Freshwater microbial communities from Lake Fryxell liftoff mats and glacier meltwater in Antarctica - MAT-01 | ecosystem: Environmental > Aquatic > Freshwater > Ice > Liftoff microbial mat | place...
CTAGGGCTCCTGCACTCCTCAACGGATAGTTGTTTCCGTCGGGAAACAGAGCATCCCCGAAGAAGTACATATCCGAGATTCTAAAGTTTGAGGGCTGGCACAGCAGGCTTGAAGAGTTCCTGATCTGGATGGCGCGTGGATTCTCCAAAGAGGTATCGAATGGGTCGGTTTCAGATGGAACGAGCCTCGCAGCCTGTCGGACTTATCCCGCCCGGCTGCGGAAATCGGGGATTCGGCCCGAATTTCCCCTCGTTTTCGTCATATGTGTTCACACAAACTCCTCAAACTCATGAAACTTCTGACTCGAACCCAAATTTCCTCGCTCAGACGCTCTAAGTCCGACAGACTGCTAGTTTCATTCTTCACCCCCACCAAGTCACAGCTTCACCCGCCGCAGTCGCAGGGCGTTGGTGATCACGGAAACCGAACTGAAGCTCATTGCGACACCCGCGATCATGGGACTGAGGAGCACGCCGAAGAATGGATAGAACAACCCCGCTGCGATCGGAATGCCCAGCGCGTTGTAGCCGAAGGCGAAGAATAGATTCTGCCGGATATTGCGCATGGTGGCGCGGCTGAGATAGATCGCCTTGGCAATGGCGCGAAGGTCGCCTTTGACTAGCGTCACCCCGGCGCTCTGCATGGCGACGTCTGTGCCCGTCCCCATCGCAATCCCCACATCAGCCGCCGCTAGGGCGGGTGCGTCGTTGACCCCGTCTCCGGCCATCGCGACGATCTTTCCGGCCTGTCGAAGTTTTTGAATGTGGTCCCGTTTGGCCTGGGGTTCGACTCCGGCTTCAACCGAGTCAATGCCGAGCGTTTTGGCGACGGCCTCGGCGGTAAGTCGATTGTCGCCAGTGATCATGACAATTTCGAGTCCCATCGCGTGCAGGTCGCTAATCGCATCTGCTGTGGTGGCTTTCACGGGATCTGCGACTGCGAGCAGGCCGACCGAAATGTCATTCACTGCTACGAAGACGACGGTTTTTCCGGACTCCTGAAGTTGTTCCGCTTGGCTTTCCAGCGTTCCCAGGTCAGTCACTTCTTCGGCGCGCAGGAAATCCAGCTTACCGACCAATACCGCATGGTTATCCACCCGCCCAAAGACTCCGCCGCCGGTGACAGATCGAAAATCGGTCACGGGATCTAGATCGAGTTTCTCCAATTTTGCGCCCGAGACGATGGCGGCAGCGAGTGGATGTTCGCTGTTCTGTTCCAAGGAAGCCGCCAGGCGAAGCAGTTTGGTTCGGTCGAAGCCTTCCTCCGTCAGCACATCCGTCAGACGCGGTCTTCCTTCCGTGAGCGTTCCGGTCTTATCCACGACGAGCGTGGTGACTTTCTCCAATTGTTCAAGTGCTTCTGCGGTCTTCACGAGAACGCCTTCTTGCGCGCCGCGTCCAACTCCGACCATGATGGACATGGGCGTCGCCAGACCGAGGGCGCATGGGCAGGCGATGATGAGCACGGCGACCGCATTAACGATGGCATAGGCCAGCCGCGGCTCCGGTCCGAAAATCATCCACACTGCGAATGTGAGCGCGGCTACGGTCACCACCGTTGGAACAAAAATCGTGGCCACTTTGTCTGCCAAACCTTGAATCGGCGCGCGACTGCGTTGCGCGTCCGCCACGAGATGCACAATCCGGGCGAGCAATGTATCGCTCCCGACCTTTTCCGCACGCATCACGAAACTCCCCGTGCCATTTACCGTGCCTCCGGTAACTTGGTCACCGATGATTTTCTCTACTGGCAGTGGCTCGCCGGTAATCATGGATTCCTCGACGCTGGAGTGTCCTTCGGTAAGGACCCCATCAACCGGTATTTTGTCGCCGGGCCGAACGCGCAGTAGATCGCCGGGTTGAACGTCTTCGAGGGGAACCTCTTCGTCACCATTCCTACCAACTCGTCGGGCGACCGGCGGAGCCAGGCTCAGTAGCGCTTTGATGGCGCTGCCGGTGCGACTGCGGGCACGAAGTTCCAACACCTGTCCCAACAGAACCAGCACCACGATAACCGCCGCCGCTTCAAAATACACGTCAACTACGCCGTTCGGGAGCATTGCGGGTGGAAAAAGTCCCGGACCAAGGAGGGCCACTACGCTGTAAACGAAAGCCGTGCCGACCCCAATGGCGATGAGCGTGAACATGTTCAAGTTCCACGTGACCAGCGAACGCCAGCCCCGCTTGAAGAACGGCCAACCGGCCCATAGCACCACGGGTGCGGAGAGGATGAATTGAGTCCAACGCGAGGCGTCGCTCATCACCCAACTCCCGTGAGCCAGCGCGGGAATTAGATGCGCCATAGCGAGCAGGAAGACCGGCAGTGCCAACGCTCCGCCGATCCAAAGCCGACGTGTCATGTCGCGGAGTTCGGGATCTTCATCCTCGTTGGCGGTGGTCGCTGCCGTTTTCAATTCCAGGGCCATGCCGCATTTGGGGCAGTCACCGGGATGATCCTGCTGCACTTCGGGGTGCATCGGGCAGGTGTAGATCGGGTTTCCCGCCGAGGGGGATACCCAAGCCGGATTGCGCTCCAAGGCCATGCCGCACTTCGGACATTCGCCTGGGTGATCCGATCTCACCCCGGGACACATCGGACAAACATACTTTGCGGCTGCGGAAGCCTTGACTACAGCCTTCTCGCGGTCCGATTGATCGTGAGGAGCGTCGGTCACTTTTTTAGTTGTTGCAGGATCAGCCTTGGCCTGAAATTTCTCCAAGCAGTGCTTGCTACAAAAGTAGAACGTCTGGCCCAGGCTATCGATACGTAGCGTGGTCGCTTCGTCCACCGTCATTCCGCAGATGGGGTCTATGGGCATGTGAACGCAGAGTGCTTATAGAATCTGCCGGGCTCCTATCGCGATTCTGATGGAGCATAGTATGAACCCTTCGCAGCCGTCCTCCATGTTGCAACAATTGCATGTCATAACTTTCGCCGTTGGTCCTGTGTGCGGCGCATTGGATGGAGCCATCGAAGCAACGGGTCTCAGCAGCTCAGTAATCAGACCCTCTCTCCCTTTTTCACTTGAGATTTGGCGGGGTTGAGAGGTGATCGCAATCATGGTTTGCTTAGACGTTTTTAGGCTGCCAGGATTGGCAGGCCTCGTTGTTCGGACAAGTGGGTGATTCTCGATTTCTTCCTGAGCAGGAGTTTTGAGGGAATCAGAAAAGTGAAATTCGAAGGCTTGACCTCAATCCCGCTCTCGGAATCCCGCAACCACCAGTAGAGATTCTGAGGGAGCGAGTGCTTGTCGTCTCCTATGTTGAGCACACAGGCGTTTTGATTCGATGCGAATTCAATCTTAGGAGTGTATTTCGCCTTCATTCGGTGGCCTAGGGCAATTGACACCGCGTTCGACGTGCTCGTGTCGCACATGTCCGAATTGTATCTGTCAAGCATCTCTCGGATGTCATCCGAAGAGACATATAATTGGATCATGGTTTGTGTGGTATTCTTCATGAGTCGGATGATGATCGGGATTTGACGGAGGGTGGTTGAGATTGAAACTTCGTTCCATTGGGGTGCAGATTAGCCTTGGCGTCGCCCCTTGGCGATAGGGTGAAACCCTACTTCTGAACCCTCCGACGACCCGCGCGTCCAGATTGCGGGAAATCCGCGGCCGCGACCCGCTCGCTCAACGTTTCGTGGTCCGCTGCACGCTGGACTCGATGATTCCGCATTCGATCGCGTGGCGGGTCAGTCCGGCGGTGTTGTGAATGTTGAGCTTCTCCATGACTTTGTGCCGATGTTTCTCAACGGTTTTGATGCTGATACCCATCGTCGCTGCTGACTCCTTGTTGGTGCTTCCTTCGGCGATGAGTTGGAGGACCTCGGTTTCGCGCGAACTGAGGCCCGGGGCTGCGAGGGAGGGATTGGGATGGCCTTCGGCCCGCGACTTGTTGCGGTGATGGGTAAGACGTTTATAGACCGTCTGGCTGAAACAGGAGGTGCCGTGATAGACTTCTCGGATCGCCTTCGGAAGGATATTTCCGGAGATCTGCTTGAGCAGGTAACCTGAGGCACCGAACTCAAGCGCCTGTGTGACATACGCATCGTCGTCGTGCGCGGAGAGAATGATTACCTTGGTTTTCGGAACGAGTTGATGAATCTGACGGGTCGCCTCCAGGCCGTTGAGTAGGGGCATTGCGATATCCATCACAACCACATCGGGTTGGAGTTTTGAGGCCAACTTAACGGCCGCGTGGCCGTCATTCGCTTCGCCGACGACCTCAATGTCATTTTCATATGACAGAAGCGCCTTCAAACCCTCCAGGACGATAAGGTGGTCTTCGGCAAGAAGGACGGTGATGGTGCTCATAGGTTTTTTTTAGGATTTCTCGGCGAGCTACGCCTGGCTGGGGGAACCTTAACCGGAGTGGTTGCGGTTCGGGGAAGATCAACTCGGATAAGGGTGCCGTTGCCGGGGGCGGAACGAATCAGAAAAGATCCGCCGATCATCTCGGCTCGCTCCCGCATTCCAAGGATGCCGAGCCGCTGCGTTTCGCTTGCCGGACTCTTTCCCTTCGAGGCCAGTCCATGTCCGTTGTCTCCGATTTTCAATCGGAAAGAAGTTTCGGTAGAGCGAAGGTCTAGTTTTACCAGGCTCGCATTGGAGTGTCGGCCGATATCGGTGAGCGCTTCTTGAGAGATGCGGAAGATCGTGGTTAGCGAGGAAACATCCAATTCTTCGACCCCAGGTGAAGCCGTCATTTTCACGGGAATCCCGTAGTGAGTGGTAAAAGAATCGATCACGGTCTTCAGAGCGGGGATGAGTCCGATATCATCGAGAACCACAGGGCGCAGATGGGAAGCGAATCGATCTACGGTTTCGACCGACTGCTCTACGAGACGTTCGGTGAACTCGATTTTTTTGTGGAAATCTTCGGCACTGGCCGCGCTCTGTGATCGCAGGACGGCGAGCCGCACGTTGATCCCGGCAAGGGTTTGGGCAATGACATCGTGCAGTTCGCGGCTGATTCGTTTCCGCTCATTTTCCTGGGCGGTGAGAGTGCGGCGAGAAAGAGAGCGCATCTCCTCTTGCATTTCTCGAGCCTGCGTGAGCAACAGACCGCTGGAATGCTCGCTCTTCCGCAATGACTTCTCCACCTTGTTGCGATGGGCGATCTCTCCAAGTAGTATTTTGTCTGAACGGGTGAGATCTTCGGTGCAACGGGTTAAAGTTTTGATGGATTCTTTGAGCCGAATGTTCGTTTTGGAGGTGGTGGAGCGACTCTCTTCGGTAGGCGCGACAACTGAGTAGAAAAAAGCAGTACTCCGCTGGGTTTGTTCCTTATTCGCCAGGGCCGAAAGACCCTCCTTTTTGACAGAGTCCAGAGAGCCCTGGTGAATCTTTGCAAGGCCTGGTAGCCCGACTTCAAGCTTCACGGTTCGGTTCCGAAGCCTGCGGGCGGTCTTAGGTTTGGATTGCGAATCCGGGCTTCGTAGCAAATGCTTCCCCGACGCCACCTGGTAAGAGCGGGAAAGTGAGCGGATCGCTCCTTGGATGTCGTTTGCCGGTTTCAAATGGGGGTGGGGGCCGGTTTCAACTGAGGGTTCGTGGCGGGGGACTGGGCTGATTCGGCTTTCAGTCTTCTGCGGTGCCACAACGGTCGGTGTGAGCGAAGTAAAGTCCATGGGTAATAACCCTACCTCGCAAAGACCATCTGGATTCGAGTCTGAGTCCTCGATTCTGCAACCCTGAGAATGGTAGTGTTTCTCCCCATAGATCGAACCCGGGAGAACGGGTAAGATCCATCAAGAGAAATAACGGGCGCAACTTCTATGGAACTCGTCCGCGCCAAGAAGGCTGTATCCAGCCCCGGCAAACATCCTAGACTTACCAGCCTCGGGCACCCGACACCATGAAAACATTTTTTATACTCACCAGCGGACTCATCTTCCTCTCCAGTTGCCAAACCAACAATGAGTCATATCGCTATCAGACGAACTCTTCAGCGGCCGTGAGCGCCAGGGAGAGGGGGCTATCCCCGGGGAGGAATTCCTCCCGATATGAACACCCCCGGAAGGATTACCCGGAGACCTACCACACCTGGAGGAAGCGCGGCCTTGATTCCAACTACACGCGGGACTTCCAGCCCAGCGACCGTCGAGACCTGCGGAGCCGCAGTGGATACTAGCCGGTCGAGCCAAGGTGCGAGGAATCACGAAGCAGTCCGATTGCGTCCCTCGGCGAGTCGGGAGAGGCAATATCACGTTGCGTCAGAAAACTGGACTCGTTCCTGTCGCCGGGCCGGAAGTGCTCTTTCGGACGATTTCCGGCTGGAGCGGCAACTCAAAGCCGCAGATGAAGCGCCGCGAAACGGTTCCATTCAGTGGAACCCGTGAGCAGCCGAGTCTATCGCAGGGGGAGGGTAAGACCCCATAGCCCAGCCCACCACGCCGCTGTAGCGTGAATCCGAGACCGAGCGCCTCTGGCAAGCAGCCCAAATGTTCAAACTGACCGTTGGTTGACCGCTGACAGCAAAAAAGGCCCCCGGAAAAAAGAAACAACCATGCTGAACAACGCCACTACTTTAAAGGGATATAAACTTGACAGCCTTGACGGGGAAGTCGGGGAGGTCGAAGAGTTTTACTTTGATGACCATCATTGGACGATCCGCTATCTGGTAGCTAATACGGGAAGCTGGCTCATGAATCGGCAGGTGCTGATTTCCCCGTATGCGCTGGTCGCGGCAATCAAGGACGAGGAACACATCGCCGTTGATCTGACACGAATACAGATCGAGAACAGTCCCTCGCTGAACACCGACAAGCCCGTCTCACGGCAATTTGAGGAATCCCACTACGGGCATTACGGATGGCCGAGGTATTGGAGCGGCCCCTATAGGTGGGGTGCGTTTCCGAACATTGCCCGCAGCCGCGAAAGCCGGAGAACCCTAAATCAAGATGGGAGTGCGTGGGATAGCCATTTGCGCAGCACGGATGCGGTGCAGGGATACCACATTCAGGCGCTGGATGGAGAGATTGGCCATGTAGAGGATTTCATCATTGATGATGAGACATGGGCGATCCGCTACTTGGTCGTCGCAACACGTAACTGGTGGCCGGGGAAAAAGGTTCTGATCGCACCGCAATGGATCGAGCGCGTTAGTTGGACCGAATCAAAAGTGTTTGTCAATCTTTCCCGCGAAGCCATCAAACAGTCCCCCGAATACACAGAGGAATCCCTGATCACCCGCGACTACGAGACCGGGTTGTATGGTCACTATGAGTTCGAAGCCTATTGGACTGAGGACGAGCAGCAACTCGACTCGGCGGAGTCACACAAGTAGTTCCCGCCCATATTCCATTCGGCAGTGCCTTCCGGTCAGCCGGAAAACTGCCAGTCTCATGGAACGTCGCAGGCCAAAGGGCGCGTTCGACGCAAGATTAAAATATGAAAATCCAGTTCAACGCCGACTATCATATCCTGGGCCGCGAAACGCGGGTCATTCAATTCGAGGCCATGGCGAAGAGCACCCTGGGCCGCCCTGCGGAGCCGGTCACTACTCTTGCCATTACTTGCCGCCAACCCCGGAGGTGAATCATAAATAAACTCAAAAAACTCTGGAGCGATCTGCGGTCGAGCCTTTGGTTTTTACCTTCGCTGATTGTCGTGGGCAGCGCAGTACTCGCAGTCGCTCTGATCGAAACAGACTCCACCGCAGGTGAACGCTGGTTGGCCCAGTGGCCGCGGCTATTCGGGGCCGGGGCCGCGGGCGCGCGCGGGATGTTGTCCACTATTGCCGGCTCGATGATGTCGGTCGTGGGCGTCACGTTCTCCATGACTCTGGTGGCGCTGGCGATGGCTTCAAGCCAATACACCTCGCGCGTCCTGCGAAACTTCATGCGAAGCCGCCTCACGCAGACTGTGCTCGGAGTATTTGCCGGCATTTTTACGTATTGCCTGATCGTGTTGCGCACCATCCGTGGCGGCGACGAGGGCGAATTTGTTCCAAATCTTGCGGTCTTCATCGGCTTCGTGCTGGCGGTAGGCGGGGTGGGTGTGCTCATCTTCTTCATTCACCATGTCGCCTCCTCAATCCAGGCTTCCAGCATCATCGCTTCCGTCGCTCACGAAACCATCCACGCCATCGATCGGCTGTTTCCAAAACACCTGGGACAAGAGTCGGACGATACCAAAGATGACCATACCCCCGACCCGCTGATTGAGTGGAAGTGGATTCCTGTGCCAACGAGGGAGAGCGGTTATATTCAGAGCGTAGACAGCGCCGGGCTTCTGCGACTGGCTCGGGAACTAAAAACGGTGGTGCGGATGGATTGTGGCATCGGCGAGTTCGTGGTTGAGAACACCGCACTTGTTTCAGTCGCGCTGGAAGATCTGCCGAGCAAAGAGAAGATTGCCGCCCTGCAGGCTACGTTCGGCATCGGTCGCCATCGTTCCGTGGAACAGGACGCTGCCTTCGGCATCCGGCAGCTCGTGGATGTGGCGTTGAAAGCACTCTCGCCCGGCATCAACGACACCACGACCGCTGTGACGTGCGTGGATTATCTTTCGGCAATTCTGTCAAGGCTGGCGCCCCAGCAAATTCCTTCATCGCACCGTTACGAGAACGGAGAATTCCGAGTGATCGCCAAGGGACCGAGCTTTCAAAGCCTGCTGTCAGATGCCTTCGATCAAATCCGGGAATCTGCCAGGGGCAATGTCGCCATCCTCCTGCAGTTGCTGGCAGCACTGCAAACCATCGCCAGTCTGACAACCTGCCCGGGCCGGCGGGCATCGCTCGGTGACGAAGTGCAATGCACCGCTGAATTGGCTGGGCGAACGATCGAATCCCCGCGCGACCGGGACCGATTCGAGAATCGGTTGGAGCGAGTGCGTGAAGCACTTTTGACCGCGCCGGTTTTATCCATTCAAGGACAAGCCGCGGAAGCATGACGACGAACATCAACGCAGAGGGACTTCCGGGTGCCGCCTGGCGAAGAGGTCAGGCTTGGGCAGTGGGTGACGCCAGCGAAACTGACCTGCGATTTCTGTAATACGCGTCGAATCGTTTCCGGCAAATGAGGATGGCGAAGATTTGACATACGGTGGTTGGATGCGGAGCTGATGCGGTGATCGCGGAAAAGAAAACCAGGCAAGTCGTCAATACCGGCTAGATCCGCACTCTTGCGTCCCGTCTCGGAATGGGGTGAACACCCCATAGGAGTGGGCCGTCGCAAGGCTTAGGTTCCGGTATGGACAACGTCGCCGAAACGATCACGGGCAATGCCGCCATCACCCATGGCGTGCTCCGCAACCACGAGTCGAGCCATCACCAGAACCCCACTCCGACGATACCCATCCCACCAGTGATTTTGTCACGGCCACTGAAAAGAAAAATTCCCAATCCATGAAAACAAAACTCATCATTGTGGCAGACCTCGGTCTGCTTCGCGCCTACCGCAAGACTCAGACCGCAACTGATCGGCAACCACACCTGGAACTAATCGCCGAACTGAAACCGGCTGAGGCCCATGAAAAACGTTCGGACCAGGTGACCGACCAGGCCGGGCGCTTCCCCCGGGGTAGCGGTTGCGGTGGCATTCCCGGCGATCTCTCCGCCGGAGAACAGCTGCAACAAGAGACCGAACAAACCCATCGGTTGATCCAGCAATTGGCGGAGAAGATCGATGCTTTGCTGGCGGACGACGAGGTGACTGATTGCGTCCTTGCGGCCAGCGCACCGATCCACAAGCAACTGGTTGATGCATTAAAGCCGAAAGCCCGAAACAAGATCCGCCAGATCCTCGCCTCCAACCTCGCAAAAACGAATCCGAACGATTTGCTTGCACATTTTGAGAATGCAACTGCCGTAAGTCCCCAATCAATATGAAAGACAATATCTATAAAATCATCGAACTCACCGGCACCTCAACGAAGAGCATTGAGGAGGCGGTCAATCTCGCGCTGAAGCGAGCCGGCGAGACCGTCAAGAATTTGAGCTGGTTCCAGATTATCGAAACGCGCGGGAGTATTGAGAACAACCAGGTTGCTCACTGGCAGGTTACTATCAAAGTCGGTTTCACCGTCGAGTAACTTTGACTTTGAATCCCATGAACGAGCCGCAACAAAGCCAGCAAGCAAAAGGGCCGCCTGAGTGTTGATCAATCGTCTGGAATCAGCGGTGGAAGAATTCGGTTCCAGTACCATCAGCGAGATTCGCCGACATCCAGACGTCGATGAGGCGGCGGTAGAGCCAGTTACGCCCTCTAGCCCATGCCGATGATGGAGACGAAGTGGTGAAGAAGGAATGGTTAGCAACGGCACAAGAACCGGCTTCTTCTGCTACGGCTTTTTGTTCCCATCCTTCTTCTCCTCTTTCTCCTCTTCCTTCACCGGGGGGAGGGTGAGCCAGATGTCGGGGATCTCGTCGAAGACGTAGGGGCCGCGGTAATTGGCGTCTTTGAAGGAAAAGATGGCGGTTTTTGCGATGGGCTTGGCGGTGTCGCCTTCGGCTTTCTTTTCGGTGGCGATAACGCGGAGGGAAAGGCTGGCGGGCGGGGCGTCGGCTTTGGCTTCGAGCTTGAGGATGACCTCGCCGCCTTTTTCGGCGACGGTCTCCGGGGCGGTGAGGGTGATGCCGGCGGGCAGCCCGGGCAGGGTAAAGGTGAGGTTTTCCTTGTGGCCGTGGAGACGGGTCACGGTGGCTTTGATCTCGAGGGGCTTGCCGCGCTCGAGGGTGTAGAGATTCTTGTCGAGGGTCACGGTGAAGTCGGCCACGGGCGGGGCGGCGGAGAGGCGGTAGCGCATCGTTTCGCCGCTGCGGGAAAAGCGATCGCTCACGGTGATGCCGTATTCGCCATCGGCCGCGACGGTCCAGAGATACTCCGGATCGGCGGTTTTGTTGGTGTCGTCTTCCTTGCGGATCTCGGAGCCGTCGGGTTTGAGAAGACGCAGGACGGGGTCGATGGCATACCCGAGGGCGCGGCCTTCCACTTTGAGGAGAAGTTTGTCGCCCTTTTTCGCGGTGATTCTGTATCGGTTAGGAGTGGCGGCGGTCTTCAGTGTACTGATGACGGGTTTGCCGGGGGCGAGGACGTCTCCGGTGGTCTCGGGTCCGGGATCTGCGGGGCCGAGGTGTTTGGGAAGTTGCTCGCGTTTGAGTGCGAGGTGGAGGCGGTAGTTCGCGTTTTTGGATCCGGTGTAGGCGACGCTCGCGGCGGGCGGATGGGAAAAACCTGCGAGGGAGAGGATGTAGTCGCCTTTTTCGGGAGCGGTGTAGGTGAGGAGGGGATCGAGATTGTCAGGCCCGTCGTGCTCGAGGAGGAGACGGTTCCCGGAGGCGTCGTGCAGGTGGATCGCGGGATCGACGAGGGAGCGCAGGGCATAGGCCTCGACGGCGGCGTAAAGGGTCTCGCCTTTCTCGAGGGTGATGCGTTTGGAGTCGAGTTCGCCTCCGGCGGAGAGGGTTCCGTTGAGGACGAGAGGGAGTTGGGTCCGGTCGAGAGGGGGCGCGCCGGAGACGGTGCTGTTGTCTTTTTCCTCTTCGAGGATCTCGGTCTGCTCGCTCACGATAAAGATGACAGGCAGCGTGGCTCCCTCGGCATTGTGCGCGCGGATAAAAACGGGGCCGGGAGCGGCGTCGGGTGCGATGGTGAGCTTGCCGGTGCCGGCTTTCTCTTTATCGGGGGTGAAGGTGAGGCCTTTGCCGGAAAACCAGAGCGAGCAGGGCCAGGGATCGAATTTTCCGTTGAGGGTGAAGTTGATCTCACTGCCTTTTTTACCGCCGGGCGGGTAGACGGAATCCAACGTTGGCACGGCGGCCTGAATGCTGATACCTATGGCGGTGGTGGCCGCGAGCCCCACAGCGATGAGGAACCCGGCTCTCACGGGGATCAGGCAAAGAGTTCCTTGATGAGCCGCCCGTTGTTGACCAACTGGATGGGGCGGTTGTTGGTGTCCTGCATGATCGTGGTGGGATCGATGCCCATCTTCGTGTAGAGGCTGGTGGCGAAGTCTTCAGGGGCGTAAATGTTCTCGTTCGCGTAGTATCCCTTCACATCGGTGGCACCGACGATCTGGCCGCCGGGGATGCCGGCCCCGGCCATGAGGACGCTCATGGCGAAGGACCAGTGGTCGCGTCCGGCGTCTTTGTTGATCTTGGGCGTACGGCCGAATTCGCCCAAGAGAATGACCATGGTGTTGTCGAGGGTGCCGCGGTCGGCGAGGTCCTGGATGAGGGCGCTGACGCCGGTGTCGAGGTTGGCGGCCTTGTCCTTTTTGTAGTTCTCGAAAAGAGTGCGGTGATCGTCCCATCCGCCGCTGTAGACGGTGACGAAGGGCACGCCGACTTCGGTGAGCCGACGGGCGAGGAGGAGGCGCTGGCCGAAGTCGTTGCGACCGTATTTTTCGCGAACGGCCTCGGGCTCGTGGGAAATGTCGAAGGCTTTCTGCGCTTCGTCGGAGGTGACGAGGTCGAAGGCCTTGGCGTAGTAGTCGTCGAAGGCGATCGCGGGATCTTCGGCGGCGGCGTCGGTGATGCGGCGCATCTGATCGAGTGACTTGCGCAGTTCGACGCGGGACTTGGAGCGACCGTCCTCGAGGTCTTTTGGCAGGGTGACGTCGCGGACGCGGAAGCCCTTGCTGTCGGGATTGCCAGAGATGACGAAGGGCGCATGCTGGGCACCGAGGAAGTTGGGGCCGCCCGAACGCGACATGCGCGGGGTCGAGACGTAGGCGGGGAGACCGTGTTTGACGGTGCGGTCATGGCTCACGACCGAGCCGAAGCTGGGGTGAAAGGTGACGAAGGCTCCGCAGCCGACCGGCACCGGGGTCGGCCGGCCGGTCATGAGGTAGTGATTGCCTGCCCCGTGGTTGTTCTGCGCGTGGGCGATGGAGCGGACGACAGTGAAACGGTCGAAGGTCTGCGCCAGTTTGGGGAATTTCTCGGAGAAGTGGACGCCGGGCACGCTCGTCGGGATGGATTTAAACTCGCCGCGGATTTCCGAGGTGGCTTCGGGCTTGGGGTCAAAGGTCTCGTAGTGGGAGGGGCCGCCATCGAGCCAGATGAAGATGCAGCGGGTGTCGGACTTTGCGAGCGAGGACGCGGTCGAAGTGGCGGCAGCGGCGTCGCGCAGACCCAGCATGTTGGTGAGACCAAGTCCGCCAAGGGCGC
>Ga0105044_10009768_pt1 | contig 13118 bp, 12 predicted proteins | sample MAT01_FD_78092 | JGI IMG/M metagenome (GOLD analysis project Ga0105044, IMG submission 78092) | Freshwater microbial communities from Lake Fryxell liftoff mats and glacier meltwater in Antarctica - MAT-01 | ecosystem: Environmental > Aquatic > Freshwater > Ice > Liftoff microbial mat | place...
CTCAATCACCGCAAAGCTCACAACGAGATCAAAGCTTTGGTCAGGGAAGGGTAATGATAACCCATCTGCTTTGACATAGGTTAAACCTGGGAAATCATCTTCTAAGAAGGAGGCATCTTCTAGCCCAACGGCTGTAATGCTATGGGAATAGGGATAGTATTTCTCAAAAAAGTTAGAGTCTTCCCGCTGATCAGATGTAACGCCTACATCTAATACCCGTGTTGCTTCTATCGGGTTGGCTACCTGCATTAAGGTGGCCAACATTTTAAGGCGAGCTTGTAGCGATATCTTGCTAACCAAACCACCTACATTGGGCTGCACATAATCACTTTTCCCATTTGCATTTGGCACTGAATTCATGTTAGTTCTGCTGCCCATAGGATTCTATCCGCTTCATTGACATCGCAGAAATAAACAGGGATGAAAAGAGCGTGCCAGACCCAATAATAACCAGGGTCGCTGCCAATGAAACCCACTCAGGATGGGCTAAGGGCATGAGGTTAGATGAAAACCATTCTAGGATTTGAACCCCTAAAATTAAGCCCCCTGCTAGCAGTAAACTCGATCCTAGGAGTAAGCCACCTTCTAAATGAAAGGAGCTATAAAACCGTTGGAGGAGTTTGTTATGGCGATCAAATCGACGACTCCACGAATAGGTTTTAGTGTGTAGCCCTAGGCTTAAGATTTCGAAGCCCACAACGCTCAAGATGGTGGCAAAAATGCCCGTCACAGAACCGAGCGATCGCCCATCATAGGTAATCAGCCCCAACAAAACTGCCCCGTGGAGGAGCAGCCCTGAGATCAGAAACAATAGCCCCGGCGCTAGAAAGACTTTGTTGGGGCAATAGAGCATCATCATCCGTAAACTGCGCCAGCCATCACGCAGGGTGCGGAGCTTTGATTCACCCAGACGCGGGGCTAATTGGATGGGAATTTCTGCAACCTTGAGTTTGGCTAAGCCTGCATTGATGGCGAGTTCTAGGTTGTACTCCATGCCAGGGCTAACGGGCGCAATTTGCTCGTAGGCTTCGCGGGTAAAGCCTCGAAAGCCGCAATAGACATCGGTGTATCGGCTGCCAAATAAAAAATTGAGCAGCGCCGTGAGGGCAGGGTTGCCGACTAGGCGATGGATCAAGGGAATTTGGCTCTCTCCGCCCTGCAAATAGCGGCTCCCAGTGACAAAATCATAGCCCCGCGCCAGCAAGCCCAGAAATTGTGGAATTTGGGTGAAGTCGTAGGTATCGTCTGCATCGCCCATGATCAAGTAGCGGCCATGGGCTTGAGAGAACCCCTGAATATAGGCGTTGCCGTAGCCCCGCAACGGTTGATGAATCACCCGCGCCCCTAGACTTTCGGCAATTTCAACGGAGCGATCGCTCGATCCGTTGTCACACACCACAATTTCGCCGTTGATTTTTGCCTTGGCAAAGGTTTCCTGAATCTTTTGGATACACACCCCAATGGCGGCTTCTTCGTTGAGGCAGGGCATCACCACCGAAACATCAGGATGGGTGATCTCGGAGGTGCTAACAGAAAAATCAGAGGGTTTCATCATGCGGTTTTTTTCCGTCAGCCGAGCAACTAGCGCGTGTAATGATTCGAACAAGCTGGAAAAAACATAGCACGAGCCGAGATCTTGCAGATCATTCCCCTGGAGATTAGGCGCTGGAGATCCATCACCTAGAAATCCATCACCTAGAAATCAAGGGCTGGGGCTGGCTAGAACCCTCTTAAGTTTGGTGCGGGCAAATTGGGAGGATAGGAGAGGATTACGGAGAATCAATGATGGGTGGCGATCGCCCCACAATATGCCCGCCAGCCGCCCCATTCCGTAATTTCGGGCTGCCCTTCGCATAGGTAAGGTTCTCCTAACACCCCCAACACCTCTTCCCCATCGGCCAAGCGCACGCGCCCAATGGCCAAGCCCGGCGGCTCTTTTAGCAAAATTTGGATGAGGCCATCGGGGGGCACTGCCCAGACTTCTAGGGCGATCGCCCGCCCGCCTGCCTGCACCCGAATCATTGCCGGATGGCGATCGCCAATCGACCACAGCCGATACAACGGTTCTGTGGTTGTTTCGCACACAAATGTCGCCCCAACGCTGCGTAAATTGCCGTTCAACTCTAACCCCTGCATGAGGGTGCCATTCACGGCTAGATGCACTGCGTTTCGGGTCATGGCGATCGCCTCTCCAGATTCAAAATCCTACCTATGACACTATCGATCGATCTGGACTCTTGGATCGATCGATCTGGACTATTTGCCATGGTTCCCCAGGAAAAAACCCGCCCTAAGCATCGGTCGCCTAAGCATCAGTCGCCTAAGAATTGATTGAATGCAGCGTTCAGAGTTTCTCGATCGAGTACTGCTAGGGATGCTGGAGTAAACCCCATAAACCTCCGCAAAACTAAGGTGGGGAAGGTTCATGGGGTCAGGTGTCACTCCGGCTGATTTCAATGCCTGATTTCAACGGCTGATTCCAACGACTTATTCCACATCGTCGTGGGCGAAGCGGTTGTAGAGGTAGTCGAGGGCGTAGTTACGGAGTTTGTAGTATTCTGGGTCTTCCATGATGCGATCGCGATCGCGCGGGCGGGGGAAGGGGATCTCCATAATTTCGCCAATGTTGGCGGCGGGGCCGTTGGTCATCATCACCAGCCGATCGGCTAAAAACAGCGCTTCGTCGATGTCGTGGGTGATCATCAGCACGGTGCAGCGGTTATCGTTCCAGATCTTGAGCAATTCTTCTTGGAGTTCTTCTTTGGTGATGGCATCCAGCGCCCCAAAGGGTTCATCCAAGATCAGCACTTCGGGGCGAATGCAGAGGGCACGGGCGATCGCCACCCGTTGCCGCATCCCGCCAGATAGTTGTGGCGGCTTCTTTTCCATCGCATCCGATAGGCCAACCATGGCCAAATTGTCACGGACGATCGCCCGCTTCTCGGTTTCCATCTTTTTAGGATGCACCGCATCCACCGCCAAATACACATTTTCAAACGCCGTTAGCCAAGGCAACAGCGAATAATTTTGAAACACCACCATCCGATCCGGCCCCGGCTCAGTGATGGGTTTGCCCTTCAGCTTCACCTGGCCATCGGTCGGGCGATTGAAGCCTGACACCATGTTGAGCAGCGTTGATTTACCACAACCTGAGTGGCCAATTAAGCAAATAAACTCCCCTTGGTCAATGGTGAGGTTGACATCCTGCAACACCGGATAGGGGCCTTTGGCCGTAGGATAGACCTTCGAGACGCCCTCAATGGCAAGGAAGGCATCGCGGGATACCCCAGGCGAGGGTTGTAAGACAACAGAAGTTTGCATGGTTTTTATTGTCCTTTGCGAAATGATGGGTGACTGCAGGGCTAGGGCATTGGAAGCGGAGGATTCTTGGGGCTTGGGAAACGTGAGTCGCAGCGCGATCGCCCTCATCCTCATCCTCATCCTCATCCTCACCCCAGCCAACTGCATCCAAAATCCAAAATTCAAACTCTAAAATTGCTTAAAGAAGGGGCAGGGTTTCAAGGGAAAGAACCCCAAATCCCCTGCCCACAACACACAGGTGCACTAGGCTGCCACCGTAGGCCGGAGGGTATCGGCTGTTCGGGGAGCATCGAGCACCACTTCAGCAACGCTGAAGTCTTGTTTGATGGAGAGTTGGTTGAGGTAGGCGATGGGGTCATCGGCGTCAAATTTCACCCCATCAAACAGTTCGATGGGGCCGCGCTGATACTTCACATCCATTACCCCAATTTCGCGGGCTGCGGTGCTAAATACACCGACGCGGCAAACCCGTTCCAAAATCTCCACCCAATTTCGCGGAAAGGGAATATCGCTCCAGCGAGCCATCTGGGTCATCATCCACAGATGCTCGGTGCGGCTAGGCCGATTGACCCCGCCCCCAAAAAACAGGTGGTGGGCATATTCCACCGGTTTTTGGCGATCGCACACATAGGCATTTGGGTTGCCGAGGTGGATGTAGTCTACATCGGTGCTGACATACTCCCGCTGCGACAACAACTGTCGAATCTCGTCGTGGTTGGCCTCATCGGCACAATAACGACAGGCTTCGAGCAACGCTTTGACGAGGGCAATGTGCGTATTGGGATGGGTATTCGCCCAATCTTCCCGAACCCCTAACACCTTGCCAGGGTGCCCTTGCCAAATCTCTAGATCCGTGGCGACGGTAAACCCCGTTTGCTCGACCGCCGCCCGTAGGTTCCAGGGTTCCCCCACACAGAAGCCATCGATGGTGCCAGCCTTGAGGTCGGCCACCATTTGCGCCGGGGGAATGGTTTTGAGGGAAACATCAGCATCGGGGTCGATGCCGCCCGCCGCTAACCAGTAGCGCAGCAGCAGGTTGTGCATGGAGGACGGATGCACCATCCCCAATGTGTGCCGCTGCTCGGTGGTTTCGAGCAACATCCGCTTAAAATCTGAGGCGGTATGAACTCCAAGGTCGTAGAACTTTTTGGCTAGGGTGATGGCGTTGCCGTTGCGGGTCATGGTGAGGGCGCTCACCACGGGCAAAGGCTGGTCTTGGTGGCCTCCGGCACAGAACCAGACGGGCATCCCGGCGGGCATTTGCGCCCCATCTAAGTGCCCGCCCACGATGCCATCGACGATGCCGCGCCAACTGGTTTCTCGCACCAGGTTGACCTCGTCCAACCCATGCTTAGTAAAAAAGCCTTTTTCTTTGGCCACCACCATGGGCGCACAGGCCGTGAGGGGCACAAAGCCAATCTCTAGGTTCACTTTTTCTAAGCCATGACGGGCGATCGCCGCTGTTTTTCGCGTCCGCAGCTGCTTAATCCGCTTTTGCTGATTGAGGAAATAGATCAGTTCTGAGCGCAGGCTGTAATAGCTGGGGTGGCTCACCACCTCCATCCGTTTGCGGGGGCGAGGGATATCTACCTCTAAGATGCCGCCAATTTTGGAGGCGGGGCCGTTGGTGAGCATGACAATGCGATCGCTCAATAGCACCGCCTCATCCACATCGTGGGTCACCATCACCGCCGTCACTTCGTTCTCTTCGCAGATTTTCATCAACTGCTCTTGCAGGTTGCCCCGCGTGAGGGCATCCAACGCCCCAAAGGGTTCATCCAACAGCAGCAGTTTTGGCCGAATGGCTAGGGCACGGGCGATCGCCACCCGCTGCTTCATCCCCCCAGACAACTGCCCCGGCAGCTTATCTGCGGCATGGCTCAACCCCACCATCTTGATATGCTCATCCACCACCTGCCGCCGCTCTGCTCGGGGGCGATCGCGCATCACCTCATCCACCGCCAGCGCAATATTTTCGCGCACGCTCAACCAGGGCAACAGCGAATAGTTTTGGAACACGACCATGCGATCGGGGCCAGGTCGCGCCACCCGTTGGCCTTCTAGAGTGACGACCCCTTCTGTCGGCAGGTCTAACCCGGCGATCAAGTTGAGTAACGTTGATTTACCACAGCCCGAGTGGCCGATTAGGGAAACAAACTCCCCTTTTTTAATCTCTAAATCAATCCCTTGAAGGGCAATATACTCATCTCCACCTGAAAGCGGAAAAACTTTCTCAATTTGGTCAATTCCAACAAAGGCAGCCATAGTCGTTGTGAAGAATAAAGGGCAGCTCAAACAGATCTTCCTAACCCCCCATTGCCTGGGTTCAATCGGATAGAAAAATCCTTAACTAGATGAAGAAGTGGGGGCGACTTTCGTTACAAACTGCTTCCGGTCGCCCCTAGCCATGACCCAAGAATCTGAGCTAATCCATTGCCATTGGTGCTAGCGATTTTCTACCGGAACAACCAGCGTTTGGATGTAGCCAATCAGGCGATCTAAGGCAAGACCCACCGCACCGATATAGACGACGGCCAAAATCACTTCACTCACATAGTTTTGCTGGTAGGCATCCCAGATAAAGAAGCCAATGCCAACCACCCCAGACATCACAATCTCTGCTGCAATAATGGCCAACCAGGCCAACCCAATAGAAATCCGCAATCCGGTAAAGATATAGGGCAATGCCGAAGGGATCAAAATCTTTAAAAAGTACTTGCGAGGGGAGACTTGTAGAACCCGCGCCACGTTTTTGTAGTCTTGGGGAATCTGCTGCACCCCAACCGTGGTGTTAATTAGAATGGGCCAGACAGCGGTGATAAAAATTACGAAAATGGCAGCTAGTTGCACATTGGGTAAGGCAATTAGGGTGATGGGAACCCACGCCAAGGGGGCAATCATCCGAAGGAACTGAAATATTGGATCGAGTGCCTTATGCATCATCGGGTGCGTGCCTACCAAAATCCCCATACTGATGCCCACCACCGCCGCTAGAAAATAGCCCTGGGCAACGCGGGTAAGACTCGCCAAGGTTTGCCAAAATAACCCTTTATCGAGTCCTCCAAAATCGTAAAACGGATACAGTAATAGGGTGCGGGTGCGCTCATCTGTAAAGATAGAACTGGGTGCCGGCAACCGGGTTAACCCTGACGTTGAAATAACTTGCCAAATGAGGACAAACCCAACAATCCCTAGAATGGGCAGAACAATATTTCCCGCCTGCTTCTTAAAAAAGATCTGGAGAGGGTTTCCAGTCGATCCTCGTTTAGCTTGGCCTCGTGCATTTACAACCATCGTGCGATACCTGTGTGTTAGAGGGGTCAATGAATGAACGTTGACTCAGTTTTCTGGCTGTATTTCCCAACAGCTTGATTTCACCCCATAGGGAAATCATGAAAACTGAGATCAGCCATGAAAGAATACTGGCAAACTGGGCTAGGCAAAATACCGAACCAGAGAGCCTTAATGAGAAGAAAAGACTGGGTAAGATTTAGGTGCAACCCAGTCTGTCAGGCGCATATTCTAAATCCGCTTGATTTGCAAGCTGCTGAGGTAAGCTTCGGGGTTTTCGGGATCAAACTTGATGCCATCGAAGAAGGTTTCGATACCACGGGAAGCCGTCGCTGGGATATCGGAAGTAAAGCCTGCTTCCTGGGCAGCTTCGCGCCAAATGTCTTCGCGGTTCACCCGATCTACAATCTGACGGGCGGTGTCGATGTCGGCGATCGCCCCATTGTGGAAGTTCCAGCGCATCGTCTCAGTCAAGAACCACAGATCATGGCTCTTGTAGGGATAGGACACACTGCCCAAGCCATCCGTCCAATACAATGGCCCCCGATTGAAGTCATCGAAAGCGGCCTTGCCATCGCCCATGGTGTACTTCCCGGCATAGGGCGGCTCCAAAATTTCCTTGGGCACATTGAAATAGGTACGCCCAGACACTAAGTTAATTAGCTCAGGCCGGTTTTCGGGTTGGTCACACCATTGCTGAGCTTCCATCAAGCCCTTGAGCAACGCCTTGGTTGCGTTGGGGTTTGCGTCTACCCAATCGGCTCGGATGCCTAGGTATTCTTCGGGGTGAAACTGCCAAAGCTCTGAGGTCAGCGCCGACATGAAGCCAATATCATCGGCCACAATCCGGTAGGGCCAAGGGTCACCCGTGCTGAAGGCATCCATGGTGCCATTCCGCATCCCTTGCACGGTTTCTGCCGGAGGCACAGCCAACAGATCAATATCACTATCAGGATCAATGCCCCCCGCTGCAAACCAATACCGAATCCAGAAGTCTTGGTTCGCATTTGGAAAGGTATGAGCTGCCTTAAATTTCCGCCCATTGCTAGAGGAAAAATTCTTGATATAGTCCGCAGATCCTGAAACATCTAGCCCTAATCCTTTCCCTGTATGCAGCCCTGCAACAGCAATCCCATTACCCTGGGTATTTAACTGCGCCAAGACATACATAGGCACCTTATTGCCATTGGTAATTAGCCCTTCAGAGATGAGGTGAGGCATGGGCATTTGCCATTGCCCACCATCAATGCCACCACCACTCGAACCAATCACAACGTTATCCCGAGCAGAGGCCCAGTTTGCTTGTTTAGAAAGCATTACATCGGGCATTCCATACTTCGCAAAAAATCCCTTTTCTTTCGCCACAACCATCGCAGCGCATTCCACAATGGGGATATAGCCTAAGGTAATGGTGGTGACTTCTGGCGCTGCGCCTTCCGCTACGTTCACCGCAGGGGCGGAGCTAGGGGACTCACTACCCGTAGTCTCTGCCGTTGGGGTAGGCGGATTGCCCGCACATCCCTTGAGCAGAACAGCCCCGGTTGAAGCCCCTGCCGTCCACAAAAACTTACGCCGAGTGAGCCTCGAAAAATCGGACATAGAAACCTCCCACAGCACTAAAAATGCTGCCTAAAAACTGCTGTTTGGATATAGAAAAATGGCCTTAGGACAGAGAGAACTCACTTCAAAATCTTTCAGGTTTACTCTGGTTCCTCTAAGTAGAACGCGGAGAAAAAATAGAATTGTTTTGAGGAAAGTCCTTCTGTTTGAGCAATGAATAAAATACTAAGTGGTCGCCTCTCATTGCTTATTTATGAGAATACAGCTTTTTAAGGAAAAGTTATTGCCCCTTGGGCGAAGCATTAGCCAGGATTATCAAATCAGATTGATAAGGTATGATTTTAGGTTTCTGAAAGCTCAGAAAATCGTTCTTTTTGTGGCGAAAACTGATAGGAAGGATTGGCGATCGCCCCTTTTTTAGGGCGTTCATTGAATACATCCAGACATAAGAATTAGATTTATTGATGCTTGATCCCTAATACCCTAACCCCAAAGGAGGAAGGCCCTATGAACACTCAATTGTTGCCATCAACTTAACTCTATGAATTCCTTGATAGATTTATCATAACTATCAACAAAAACCTTGTCTAAAGAGTAGGGCTAAAGAGTAAGGCTAATTTAGCCTCACAGCAGATGAGTAAGTGTTGTGGCAGTTTTATGATGATCAGGAGCCGGAGTAACAGTGCGTCAACCAGGTTTTGAGTGGGCTGCAAAAGCTTAGAAAGAAGCTATCTCAGTGGCATTCTCTGAGGCTTCATCGCTACGAGCATCCGGCGGTTTCAGGGTTGCCTTGACCGTTGACCCAAAGGTCGCAATGGGTGAGAGATCGGGCGAGTAAGATGAAAGATAAATCCGCCGCCTCCCAGCCGATTTAATTCAGTGCCGGATCTCTGCATTTTTATGGGCGTTGCTGAGTCAACGGATGAATCGCTGCCTGAAAGCCCTGAACGATCATCTGGAATTGGGCAAAATCATGCGGCTATTCAGCAGCGCCTTTTTATGAGTAGAGTTTATGCGTAGAGTATGGATAACTGGAATTTTGAGAAATGGCCAAAACTAGGCGATCGCCCCTGGTTCGCGGCTGAGGCTGAGCCGGAGTACTGATAAACCCAAAATGATCAGAAATAAAGCCAGCCCAATGGTGCAGGCATAGCTGATTTCGAGGTCTTGGAACGCCTGCTCGTAGACATAGTAGACGATGGTTTTAGAACTATTGCGAGGGCCGCCCTGGGTCATCACATAGACCTCTTCAAAGACCTTAGTAGCGGCGATCGCAGAAATCACACCCACCAAAAAGATATAGGGGCGCATGAGCGGAATGGTGATGTCCCAATGCTTTTGCCATCCGTCAGAGCCATCAATGGCAGCGGCTTCATATAGGTCAGCGGGAATGCTTTGCAACCCGGCTAAGTAGATCACCATGTAATAGCCCAACCCTTTCCAAACGGTCACGGCCATCACGCTAAATAGTGCCAGTTTGGGGCTAGTCAACCAAGGAATTCCATCGGTGGACAGGTTTAGCCCGACCAAAATTTGGTTGAGCAGCCCATTTTCGGTATAGAGCCACTTCCAGGCGATCCCTGCGACCACCATCGAAATGACGACGGGGGTGTAATAGGCGGCTCGAAACCAGTGAATTCCTGGCAGGGCACGGTTTACCAAAATTGCTAAGCCCAAGGGCAAGGTCACGAGTAAGGGCACCACGCCGACTAAGTACAGCAGGGTATTGCGCAGGGTTTCCCAAAACACATCATCCTTGAGCAACCGCTGGAAGTTGTCTGGCCCTATCCACACGGGCGGTTGCGTGATGTCAAATTCGTAGGCTGTAAAGCTGAGAAAAAAGGCTCGGAGCGCCGGGTAAAACACAGTCAACCCCAGCAATAGCAGAGCCGGAGCCAAGAACAGGTAGGGTGTGAGCCGAGTGAGCCAGGGTTGCCAGCGCGGAACGACGGGGTTGGATGCCATGACAAATAGGGTGCGCAGCGTTGATGCATTTGAGCGGCTCAGTCTTGGCATTCTGTTCTAGCAACCAAGGTTGCTAGAACAGAATGCCGATCAAACCTCCCCATAGTGTACCGCGCCGGTGGTGAGCGCTCGTGGGTTGGGGCTGGGGGGGATGGCGTGGGATTCTGGGCGATCGCCCCTTCCGTAGCATCCCGGATAGTAGCATCCCGGATAGTAGCATCCCGGATATAGGTCTCCGCATCTCACCCATCACCATCCTAGATTTTATGCAAAACTTATAGTACACTTGTATTATCGGTACGTAAGTACTAAACTATTTTTGTACTCTTACGTTTTAGTTGCACCCGGTTTGATGCTGGATGAGTTGATTCTGCCTGATTGGCTGCGGCCCTGGTTGGGTTCCTATCCTCCAGACGACAGTTCACGCGACAGTTCAAATAACGGTTCAAATAACGGTGCCAGCAACGGTGCAAATGATGAATTCTGAGAGTTCCCTGTTAACGAGTTTGGGTTGATATTCCGATGGACAGCAGACACCCCACTTCGCCCCTGCCTCGCTCTTCGAGCGTTTATGCTCCTCGCCGCTCTAATCTTCCTACCCAGGTCGATACCCCTGAGCGGATGATCCACGCATGGCTACAACCGCCGCGTCAAGCGGTTCCGGCCTTGCTAGAGGCGATCGCCTGGATGCTCACTGCCGCCATCCTGCGATGGAGCGCAAATTGGGTTCTTGCCGCTATGCCTGCGCTCTGGGTGCCCGTGGCCTTGCTGCTGTTGTTGCCCGCTATTTTGGCGGTGAGCTTGTCCTTTTGGGCTGCTAACCTCAGCCCTGTGTTGGGCTACCGCCTGATTTTGATTGCCATTGGCCTTGTCCTTGGAGGAAAACTATGAGCGTCATTTTAGGAGCGGCTTGGTTGTTGGTTGTGCTGTCTTGTCTCTTTTTAGCCTCGGAGGGAAATCGTGATGAAGCGCCCTAACCCCCCCAAAACCTCTCCCATTCAATACTTTTTGGCAGGAGGGTCGGTGTTGTTTTTAGTCGCGGTGCTGGCCGATATGCGTGAAGGGCGGCAACCTCCGTCTGTCAACAACCTTTGCCAAGAAATGGTGCAGCCTCAGTCGGTGTTATCGCGGGAGGAGTTGTCGCAACTGCTTGCCGTGCCAGAACGGGGCGCAAAAGCCTCTGTGCGATCTGTGGTGAGTGATCCCTACTGCCGCTTAGGGGCGATCGAAATTCGGCAAGGTGTCTTGGCAGAGCGGGAAGCTTACCCGCTGGCCTTTGATCCCCAGACTTGGTTTGTGGTGTTGTATGAGGGGGAAGAATATGCCGGATATTCCTTCGTTTTTCAGCGTTAGGCGATCGCCAAAACTGCCTCATCCCAATCCCCCCACGTCTTCAGTCAGGGCGTGTCAGCCCCAGGCAACGGGCAATTGGCGGCGACCTGAACGCCAGTATTTTCCGAATTCCGAGCTTCCCAGTTCTGAGCCGCTGGAATCCAGCGGTCTTGTGGCAGCGCGGCAGCGCGATCGCGCTAGGGGCGATCGCGCTAGGGGCGATCGCGCAATTCGGACTTCGGTTTTCAGCGCTAGGGCGGTTTGGGCATCGGTGCTAAAGCCATGGGGGATGAGAGTTGGGGCGATCGCCCTGCCGCTGACCCTGGCCAGTTGTACGGTGCCCACCGCATTTTCTCATCAGCCCGCCATTCCCCGAACCATCCAAATTCAGCAAGATTGGCCGTTGCAGCCCGGACGGGCGATCGCCGGATACGACATCCTGGGCGGCATGGGAGATGTTTCCATAGACCTCTCCGGGGCGACGATCTATGCCCCCTTTGATGGCGAAACCTATCTCGCCGATCTGCCACACTGTATTCTCTTTGCCAGCCCCGAAGTCCCCGCGTATCTTCTGCGTTTGTGTGGGTTGCGCCGACCCCATGTGGGTTTGCTCCGCCAAGGAGACCCCATCGGTAGCGGCTCCACCCTGCACTTCGCCACTCTCCGCAAGCAGCCCGATGGCCGTTGGGCACTGGTAGAACCTGCTCTTTCGTTGGTTGAACAAACCCTCACCGCCCCATGAACCCACCTTCTCGCTTTACCCGCTATCCCCTTTGCACCGTTGCCTTGCTCTCCGTTGGCTTGTGGGTGACAGCCGCACCGACCCAGGCCGCCCCAGAAAGCATCGCCCTGCAGTTTGATACCGCCTCTGAAATCCCGTCAGAGGAGCCTCCCCCCGCTTCCTCGACTGTGGATATGGCGTTAGAGGATCCGGCACCGCCGTTGGAGACTGCCAGGGTAGACTCGGCACCCGACTCGGCAGCCGCATCAGAGATCAACCCTGCGCCCCTCAAAATTCCCACGGGCGCGAGTGCGGCTCCGGTCGGAGCTGGCGGGAGTTTGGCGGAATTGCCGCCGCCTCCCGAACCCGTGATCCCCGCCGCCCTTACCGCAGTGCCTTCCGTTGCCGTGCCTTCCACGGAAGCGGTTGCGCCGACCCCTATCGCGCCCGCCCTGCCAGATCCAGTCGCGGTTGTCCCGCCGGGCGAAGGAATCAGCTTTGATCTGCCGGGGGCGATCGCCCTCGCGTCCCCTCCTCTATCCACGGTTGCGACCCAACCCCAGTCCCCTCCAGAGCCTTCTGCGGCTCCCAGTGCCGGGGCTGAGGCATTACCCGAAGCCTTGGCCGCTATTTTTCAGGGAGGAGTCAATTCTTTAGTGGCGATCGCCGTTGGCCATGCTGAAGGCACCCGGACGGCCACTGGCGAGAAAACCCGCGCCTATGGGGGCCATACAGATCCTGGCAATGGCGTGTGGAATTTGGGCACCTTTTCATACCAGCATGGAGCGGCTTCCCCCGCAGAGGCAGATACCCGCCAACTGCAACGCCTAGGGCAACAGGCCACGATCATCATTCAGGCCGCTCAACAACGGGACATCCGCCTTTCGCTAGAAGCCCAACTCAATGCCATCGACTTGGCCAACCAATC
>Ga0105044_10009771_pt1 | contig 13116 bp, 13 predicted proteins | sample MAT01_FD_78092 | JGI IMG/M metagenome (GOLD analysis project Ga0105044, IMG submission 78092) | Freshwater microbial communities from Lake Fryxell liftoff mats and glacier meltwater in Antarctica - MAT-01 | ecosystem: Environmental > Aquatic > Freshwater > Ice > Liftoff microbial mat | place...
ATCTGGCTCGCGATGAACATCGTTTGGGAGATCGCCCTCGGCTTCTGGCCGCTGCTGGCCCTCGGCGCCGCCGCCTGGCTCGTGCTGTTGGTCCTCGCCTGGCGCCAGCCAGCGGCCCACTGGCGCCGCGCGTGGCCGGTGGCTGCCGGAGTTGCAGCAGCCGCGGCGCTGATCGGCTTTCTGATCGTCCCGACGACGACACGGTCTTCGCTGCAGGAGCTGGCCTACTGGGTCGACTGGGCGAACCTGGCCAGCATAGCGCTGGGAATCGGCGTGGCAGCACTGGCCTTTGCCTGGCCCGCCAGCGTGCTCTGGCGCAGGTCCATCATCAATCGCTGATATGTGAAGAACATCGGAGACAAGCAGATGAATCCTCAACACCTGACCTGGCACGCGGCGCGGGCCGCCGACGCGGCAATGGAGCAACGCCGCCGCTGGCTCGTCACTGCGCTGGCAGGCGCTGTCGGGATGGCCTTGCAGCCGGGGTGGGCGCGGGCCGCTGTCGATGGCGCCTCTTTGCCGGAGCCCAAGCGCACCAAGGCCGGCCGCTATCTGTTGGCTGCCGATGTACCCGGCTTCATGCAAGCCCAGAGCGGTGCCGGCAAAGTGCTGTTCGTCGACCTGCGCACTCGTGCCGAAGCCATGTTCGTGGGCATGGCCAGCGGCATCGACGCCTTGGTGCCCTGCGTCGAGCATCAGGAGCTGATGACCGACTGGGACACGCAGCGGGGCATTTACCGGCTGGAGCCGCTGCAGGACTTCGTGCCCGAGGTCAACCGCCGGCTGACACAGAAGGGCTTGTCCAAGACCGACACCGTGATGCTGATCTGCCGCTCGGGCGACCGCAGCAGCCGCGGCGCCAACCGGCTGGCCGACGACGGCTACACCCAGGTCTGGTCGGTGGTCGACGGCTTCGAAGGCGACATGAGCAAGGACGGCAGGCGCAGCGTCAACGGCTGGAAGAACGCCGGACTGCCGTGAAGCTACAAGCTGGACCGCGACCGCATGTACTTTCCGCGATGATGCGCTGCCCCGCATGAAAGCCACCTCTCGCGCAGCGACAGCCCGACGGCGCCTGCCGAATCCCCTGCATGCCGTGTTGCACTGGCTGCTGCTGCGCGGACTGCGTGCGCCTCGCCTGCCCCACGAACCCGGGTGGAACCAGCGCACGTTCGGCGCACGGTGCGTTGCACAGTTTCAGGTCCACGGCGCCCGCGGGCAACAGCTGGCGGCCTGGCTGGCCTTGCCGCATGGGGCGACCGCTGCCCAGCCGGCCCCTGTGGTGGTGGCGGTCCACGGCTGGGGTGCCAACGGCTCCACGCTGGCGCCGATGGTCGGGCCCCTGGTGCGCGCCGGCATCGCGGTGGTGTTGTTCGATGCGGCGAGCCACGGTGACAGTTCGGCCGAGGCGTTCAGCTCGCTGCCTCGGTTCGCAGATGATCTGGCCGCTGTGCTGGACGCGCTGCGCGGCCATCCTGCCCTCGACACCGGCCGCATCGCCCTGCTGGGCCACTCCGTCGGTGCTGCGGCCGTGTTGCTGCACACCGCTCGCCAAGGCGGCGTGCGGGCCGTCGTCAGCCTGTCGGCGTTCGCCCATCCGCGCGAGGTGATGGAACGCTGGCTGCGGGCGCACCACATCCCGCGGCGAAGGGTCGGCACGGCGATCCTCGAACACGTGCAAGCCGTGATCGGCGAGCGGTTCGACCACATCGCGCCAGAGCATCAATTGCCCCGCATCGACTGCCCGGTACTGCTGGTGCATGGAGAGCAAGACCAGACCGTGCCGCTGTCGGACGCTCATCGGCTGCAGGCCTTGCTGCGCTGCGGCGAGCTGATTGTGGTCGAAGGTGACCACGACCTGCGCATGTCGCTGGCACCGCATGCAGATCAACTCGTAGGCTTCTTCAGTACCCACCTTGAGGCCATTGCGCACCCATGTTCGAACGACTGAAACGCTGGCTGCTGCCAGCGCCGCCCGCCAAGCCTGACGTATCGACGGCCAACGTCACGGGGATCCCTGAACCGCAACCGGCATCCATCGGATCGCCCGGCGCCCTGGTCATTGATGTGCGGTCGGAACGCGAGTTCCACGCCACAGCCATCGAGCACGCCATCAACGTGCCGCTGCCGCAGCTGGCGCAGCGCATCGCGGAGCTCGCCACCGACAAGGCGACGCCGCTGGTGCTTTACTGTGCCAGTGGGGCGCGGTCCGGCAGCGCCTGCCAGGTGCTCAAGCAACTGGGCTATACCCACGTCACCAATGCCGGCGGCCTGTACGCAGCCGCTGCACCTGCAGCGCGAGGTTCGCCGATGAACCTGGGCGCTGTGCCAACATGAACGCCATGACGGTTCCACTCATCACCAACGAGCTCGAATTTTTGGAGACCCTGGCCCAGCTGGCGGACTCACGCATCGTCGAGGTGGGGTGCGGTGCCGCACACTTGGCGCGCGAACTGGTCAGCCGCCACCCCACCACCGAGGTGGTCGGCATTGAGGTCGATGAGCGGCAACTGGTCAAGAGCCTGTTGGTCCCGACTGAACGGCTGCGTTTCGAGAAGGCCGGCGCCCAAACCATTCCCTTTCCCGATGCGTCCTTCGATGGCGCGCTCATGCTCAAGTCACTGCACCATGTGCCATGCCGCTGATGGACCAGGCCCTGGCCGAACTCGCGCGTGTGCTGCGCCCCGGCGGCTGGCTGTACGTGTCGGAACCGGTCTATGCCGGTGAACTGAACGAATTGATCCGCCTGTTCAACGACGAGGGTGAAGTGCGAGCCGCTGCCCAGGCAGCGCTGGACCGGGCGGTGGCCTCGGGAAGGTGCGCATCGGCGGCCGATCAGCTCTTCGAGTCTCCGGTCGGCTTTGCCAGTTTCAAAGAGTTCGAACAACGCATGATGCGCCCGACCTTCGCCGACCACGGCATCGATGCGGCGATGGTGGCGCGCGTCCTGGCTCGATACATCCCGCATCAGGGGCGCGACGGCGCGCGTTTCACCCGACCCATGCATGTGCGCCTGCTGCGCAAGACACGCTGAGTTTTTCGAATGAGCACCCCACCCGCTTTCACCGATGCCGCCGAAACCTGGAACCACCGCTATGCGGGCGACGAGTTTCTGTTCGGTACCGAACCCAACGCTTGGCTGCGTGAACATGCCTGCTCTTTGCCGTCCGGCGGGTGCATCCTGAGCGTCGCCGACGGCGAAGGACGCAACAGCGTCTGGCTGGCACGGCAGGGCTTCCAGGTCGATGGCTTCGATGTCGCTGATCGTGCAGTCACGAAAGCGCGGGCCTTTGCACAGCGCGAGGGTGTATCCGTTAACTTAGCGGTCGCCGACGTGGATGGCTACAGCTGGCCCGGAGCGGCCTACGACGGTGTGGCCGCGATCTTCGTGCAGTTTGCCGACCCCGCGACCCGTACACGCCTGTTCAAACGCATCGTTCGCAGCCTGAAGCCGGGCGGCTTGCTCATCCTGCAGGGGTACACGCCGAAGCAGCTGGAATACCGGACCGGCGGACCACCGATCCTGTCGCACCTGTACACCCGGGAACTAATTGAAGCGGCCTTTGCCGACCTGTCGCTCATCGAGCTGCGCGAGTACGAGGCCGAGGTCCAAGAGGGACAGGGCCACAGCGGGCATTCGGCACTGATCGGCTTGGTGGCGCGTCGATGAGCATGGCCGCCCGAACGCTGGGTGGCGATGCCGCAGAGCGTGCCGGTCGATTGCTGGTCAGCTTGCAGTTTGGTCTGTTAGCCTTCATCGGATGGCGGGCGTGGGTGGCACTGCCAATCCTCGACAGCGCGGCTGCGGCGTTGCTGACAGGATCGGCAGGAATGGCCAACTGGACACTGGCTGTCAATCGGCCGGGCAACTTCAACATCCGGCCGACGCCTCGAAGCGGGGGCGCCCTGGTGACGAGTGGCCCGTATCGCTGGATTCGCCACCCCATGTACACGTCGGTGTTGCTTGGCGCTGCCGGGGCGGCAGTGATGTCGCATCAGTTTCTCGATGTCTTGCTCTGGCTCGCATTGCTCGTCGTTCTCGCGGCCAAAGCCGCCATCGAGGAGCGCGCCCTGATGGTTCGATTCCCAAGTTATCAGGACTACAAGACCCAGACGACGAGGTTCGTGCCATGGCTGGTCTGAAGTCCCGGCACGGTCCGAACTTTCAATCTCGATGCCCTTCGAGTGCTGTTCTGCGCTGAATGCATGCGAACCCCCGGTTGCCACCTCCGGCTCCCGTCGATTCATGCAGTGCTCTTTCATGACCAAATGATGCTGCGACGGCGAAGCGTCGCAGGAACGTAAGCAGGCGATTTCGCTCTAGGCGCTGCACGTCAAGTCAGAAGGTGCGCATGTCTGAGCGATCTACTGTCGGCTATGTTGAGTCGAGACGAATGTCAGCTCCTGGCCGATACCGGGTTTCCACTAGGTCCGCAGTAAACTGACATTGCCTGGCCGGGCCCTCAAGTCGAAAGTCAGCTTCCTGGATCTGTTTTGGATTCACGCTCCGGGCCAAAAGCGGGTACTGGTGAACGGCAGCAATGCGGTATCGCACCGGAGTCCTGCTGTTCAGTCGGATTTCGAGATCGACCTCGAACACTGCCCGAACTGCGGCGGCGAGTTCAAGATCATCGTGGCCATTTTTGAATCGGCGGTGATCGAACGGTTCCTTACGCACGTTGGCCTGTAGGTGCGGGCGCCGACGCAACGGATCGCGCCCGCTTCCTGCCCGCGTATCAGCAAGGCTCGGTCGTGTAAAGCGACCGCGAAGGTCAGGCCACTTTGCTGTTCCGCCAGGACCGCTGGCCGTTCCCGTTTCCCCTGGTCAAGCTAGGTGAACGCTGGCGCCTCGACACACGGGCTGGCTTGCAGCAAGAAACAGAGACCCCAGCCCGCGGAGTGACCCAGCTGATTTCTTTCGCATCCTGGACATCGACCTGCCCGGTGCGTGACCGATCAGGGGCGAGGCTTCTTTGCGGCTGGGCTGCGCGCTGCGGTTCTGACGCCTGTCTTGGACAAGGCGGCCAGCTCGCCAGCGTCGCGCAGCGCGGCATCGATCAGGGCATCAGCCATCCACAGAGCAATACGTTCCACCTCGCGGTCTGGGGCTCCCCAGATATCCTTCAGGATGATGTACGGCTCAATGCCGTAGACGATGGACAACGCCTTGTGCAGGCGGTCGCGCACGGCCTTGGGCAGGGCCGGAGCCAGCGGCGCGATGGCGTGTTCCAGGATGCCGATGCGGTGGCCACGGCGATAGGGCTCTTCTTCCAGCAGCCCAGCGCGTTCCAGTGCGCTTTGTTCCAACGACAGTTGCGCGGCAGCGCGCAGTTGCGGCTCGAATTCGGTAAAGCGGGGAAAGGTTTGTTCGAACAGTTCGTGCACCCGCTCGCGCCCGCCGGCGGTGTCTGACGCGAAGGCCCGCACGGGGCCCAGGGAGGCCTCGATCACCGCTGTGATCAGCGCACTGCGTGAGGGAAAGTAGCGGTAAGCGGTGGCGCGCGAGACTGCTGAGCGGGCTGCCACCTGCGGTACAGACGGGATGCGGCCATCGTTCTGGATGATGGCCATGGCCGTGTCGAGCAGCAGCTTGAAGGTCGCGGCCTTGACGCCTCTTTGTGGTGTGGGCGGGGGGCTGGTGGGCTGGTGTCTGAGTCTTGCCATGCGGGTAAGTCCGAGTGCCTGTGGTCATGAATGGCGCTTGTACGGCGCGTCGCCTGGGTCGTATGATGCACCTCTCTCGATTTGAGACTACTGTCTCGTTATTGAGACTTACCCGGGGTCTGCAGTCAAGACCGCACCCGGCTGAACACAACGGACGGGCTGCCCAGCCACCGATCAGCACAGCTTGGCCCTTGAGCGCCAGGACGCAGCAGTCGGTTGGGCCAGCACCGCAAGAACTACCGGAGACAGGTTCAATGCGCATCGCCAGCTGGCGTTGGGGTGGGGTCGTCAACGCCGGCACGGTGTCGCCTTGCGGCAGCGAAGTCACGCCTCTGGTCGGCCTGCAGTCAGACCGCGGCGCGCTGCGTTTGATCCAGGCCTTGGCACGCGGCGAGGGCCTGCCTGCTGCCAGTGGCCCGCGTCTGCCCATTGAAGCCGTCACGCTTTGTGCGCCACTGCCGCGCCCCTTGCGCAGCCTGTTTTGTGTGGGTCGCAATTACCACGCCCACGCGGCTGAGCTGGCCGGCACGGTGTTCCGCTCGGCCAAAGACGGTGAGGTGGGGGAGTCTGAAGCCTGGCCTATCGTCTTTACCAAGCTGGCCGACTGCGTCGTGGGTCCGCATGACACGGTGAAGCTGCCTGGCGAGGCAGCTTCAGCGCAGATCGACTACGAAAGTGAGCTGGCCATCGTCATCGGCACAGGCGGTCTGAACATCAGCAAGGCGCGTGCGATGGACCATGTCTTTGGCTACACGGTGGTCAACGACGTGACGGCGCGCGACGTGCAAGTGCGCCATGGGCAGTGGGACCTGGGCAAGAGTTTCGACACCTTCTGCCCGATGGGCCCGTGGATCACCACCGCCGACGAGATCGACGGGCGCGACACGCGGGTGCGCGGCTGGGTGAATGGCGAGTTGCGACAAGACGCCCGCACGCGCGATTTGATCTTCGACATCCCGACCTTGATCGAAACCTGCTCGCGCGGCATCACGCTGCACCCAGGCGACGTCATTGCCACGGGCACGCCGGCTGGCGTGGGCATGGGCTTCTCGCCGCCTCGCTGGTTGAAGGCAGGTGACGTGGTGCGGGTCGAGGTCGACGGCATCGGTGCCATCGAGAACCGGTTCGTCTGATGGCACTTCACCTGTTCGAGCGCATGGCCGTGGAAGACGAGGGCGCGGGCGACGCTGTCGTCTGCGTGCATGGCCTGGGTGGCAGCTCCAACACCTTCACGCCGTTGATGCCGACGCTGGCGCGCCACCGTGTCGTGCGTGTTGACCTGCCGGGCAGCGGGCGCTCGCAGCGGGCTGAGGGCGCGCTGTCGATCCAGCGCTTCGTCGACGCTGTGGCGGGTGCCTGCGCGCGGCTGGGCATCACGCGCGCGCATTTCGTCGGCCATTCGATGGGCACCATCGTCTGCCAGCACCTCGCTGTGGCCGCACCGGCGCTGGTGCGCAGCCTGGCACTGTTCGGGCCGTTGATGGCGCCACCGGAGGCTGCACGCGGCCCCCTGCGCCAGCGCGCCGAGAAAGCGCGGCGCGAGGGCGCTGCGGGCATGCACGAGATCACACTGACCCTGGTGAACGCAGCACTGTCGGCCGACACGCGCCAGCACCAACCGCTGGCTGTGGCCTTCGTGCGTGAGAGCCTGATGCGGCAGGATGCCGAGGCCTATGCGAGCAACTGCGAGGCGCTGGCCGATGCCCTGCCGGCGCGCATGGAGGACATCATCACGCCGGTGCTGCTGGTGACTGGCGATGAAGACGGCGTGGCGCCGCCACAGGCGGTGCGCACGATGGCCGAGAAGCTGCATCGCGCTCGCAGCACGCGGGTCGTGGTGTTGCCGCGCTGCGGCCACTGGACGCCCATCGAGCGCGCATCCGAATGCCAAACCGAGTTGCGCGACTTTCTGTCGGCGCAGCGCTAGGAGTTTCCCCATGGCCGACGTGCTCTACACCAATGTGCGCATCTTCGACGGCGGCGGCGACGCGCCTTTCACCGGCGAGGTGCTGGTGCAGGGCAACAAGATCAGCCGCGTCGTCAAGTCGGCCTACGGTCAGCGTACATCGCCCAACGTGTCAACCATGGCCGGTGCGCAGGTGATCGACGGCGCCGGCGCTTTCCTCATGCCCGGCATGATCGAGGCGCACACCCACTTCAGCTGGAACGACCAGCCCAGCCTGGACGCGATCCAGCGCATGCCACCCGAAGAGCACATCCTGTGGTGTGCGCAGGTCGCCAAGCTGTACCTCGACATGGGCTGGACCAGCGCGGTGGGTGCGGCAGCGGCCAAGCCGCGGCTGGACGTGGTGATCCGCAACGCCATCAACGACGGCACGATTCAAGGGCCGCGTTTTCTGGCGGCGAGCCAGGAGATCACCGTGCCCGGCGGCCTGGGCGACACCACCGCGCCGCACCTGCCGCAGCCCGAGTTCGCTTTTGGCGCCATCGTCAGCGGCGCTGAAGAAATGCGCCGCTGCGTGCGCATGTTCGCCAAGTACGGCGTGGACGCGCTGAAGATCAACTTGAGCGGCGAGTCCATCACCGGCATGCCCGGTGAGATGAGCCAGTTCACCGAAGAAGAGATCCGCGTCTGCGTGCAAGAGGCCAAGGCCTGGGGCAAACGTGTGCAGGCGCATGCACGCAGCACCTGGTCGATCCAGCAGTGCATCAAGCAGGGCATCGAGGTCATCTACCACGCCAGTTTCACTGACACCGAAACGCTCGACATGCTCGAGGCCAACAAGCTGGCCCACCACGTGGCGCCGGGCCTGGCCTGGTTGATCAACACCAGCCACCACGCGTCGAAGTGGGGCCTGACGCCGGAGGTGACCAAGAAGATGGGCTACCACCGCGAGCTGGACGCGGCCATCGAGAGCATGAAGGCGATGCGCAAGCGCGGCATCCGCATCCTGCCCGGCGGCGACTACGGTTTCGCCTGGACGCCGCATGGCACCAATGCCAAGGACCTGGACTACTTCGTCAAGTTCGTCGGCATGAGCCCGATGGAAGCGCTGTTGTCGGCGACCGCCTGGGGCGGCCCGATGATGAAGATGGGCAAGACGATTGGCTACATCCGCGAGGGCTGCCTGGCCGACATCCTGCTGATCGACGGCGACCCGCTGGCCGACATCACGGTGCTGCAGGACAAGGCGCGCATCTTGAGCGTGATGAAGGACGGTGAGTTCCACCGCGCGCCCCCCGTGCGCGACAACCGTCCGTTGCGCAGCGGCGCGGCGGTCACCGTCAACCGCTGGTCTGCCTGAGGAACGACACCATGGCCGACATCCTTTTCACCAACGTCCGCATCCTCGACGGCACCGGCACGCTGCCCTACAGCGGCAGCGTGCTGGTCAGCGGCAACCGTATCCGCCAGGTCGGCCGCAGCACCGCGCCGATCACGCCGGGCAGCGCCACCGTGATCGACGGCGCCGGTGCCACGCTGATGCCGGGCATGGTCGAGGCGCACACCCACTTCAGCTGGAACGACGCGGCCACGCTGTCCGGCATCCAGACCATGCCGCTCGAAGAGCATGTGCTGTGGTGCGCCAAGGTGGCGAAGAAGTACTTGGAGTCGGGCTTCACCAGTTGCCTGGGCGCGGCCTGCGCCAAGCCGCGGCTGGACGTGGTGATCCGCAACGCCATCGACAGCGGCCAGATCCCCGGCCCGCGCTACCTGGCCGCCAGTCAGGAGATCACGGTCCTGGGCGGCCTGGGCGACGAGACGCTGCCGCACCTGCCCTTCCCCGAGTACAGCTTCGGCGTCAACGTCACCGGCGCCGAAGAGATGCGCAAGGCCGTGCGCATGTTCCTGAAGTACGGCTGCGACAGCGTCAAGCTCAATTTGTCGGGCGACAACTTCGTGCGGGGCGCCGATGCGCACACCACCTGGATGACCGACGCCGAAGTCGCCGCCGCGGCCGAGGAAGTGAAGATGCGTGGCAAACGCATCATCGTGCACGCGCGCAGCAACGCCAGCGTCAAGCAGGCGCTGCGCCACGGCATCGAGTTGATCTACCACGCCAGCTTCACCGACACCGAATCGCTGGACATGCTCGAAGCCGTCAAGGACCGTGTCTTCGTCGCCCCCGGCATCGGCATCCTCTACGCCGTGTTGCACGAGGCCGAAGCCTACGGCATCACCCATCAGATGGCGCTGGACTGGGGCTATCAGCAAGAGTGGGATGCCGCGCTGGAATCTCTGAGCAAGATGCACAAGCGCGGCATCCGCGTGCTGCCCGGTGGCGACTACGGCTTCGCCTTCAACCCACATTTCCAGAACGCGCGCGACCTCGAATTCTTCGTCAAGTACCTCGGCTTCACGCCGATGGAGGCCATTCGCGCCACTACCGTCTACGGCGGGCAGATCATGCTGCGCGGGCATGAGGTGGGTGCCGTCAAGGAAGGCTGGCTCGCCGACCTGTTGCTGGTCGATGGCGACCCGCTGGCCAATTTGTCCATCCTGCGCGACCCGAAGCGCATCCTGGCGGTGATGAAGGACGGCGTGTTCGCGAAGGTTCCGCCACTGCGGACCGGCTTTGGTGAGTCGGCCCGGTCCGCGGCCTGGGGGCAGACCGCGTGACACGAAACGAGCGCTTGTTGACGGGGCTGATGGTGGGCGGCCCGATTGCGGTGTTCTCAGCCTGGGCGCTGGTGGACAACACGCGCCTTTACCTGGTGACGATGCTCAACAGCCTGACGCTGGCGTCGCTGTATTTCATCGTCGCCAGCGGTTTCACGCTGGTGTTCGGGCTGATGCGCAACGTCAACCTCGCGCATGGCTCGCTGTACCTGCTGGGCGGCTATGTCGGCTACATCGTGGCGCGCGAAACGGGCTGGTGGATCCTGGCGCTGGCAGCCGGTTTCATGGCCGCGGCGCTGGCCGGTTTGCTGATCCAGGTGCTGATCCTGCGCCGCATGCAGGGCCAGGACTTGCGCCAGACCATGGTCACCATCGGCCTGTCCATCGTCATCGCCGACATCCTGCTGTGGACCTTCACCGGGCAGGTCTATCAGATGGAGGCGCCGTCTGTTCTGCAGGGCCCCATTCGCGACATCCCCATCATCAAGGCGTATTCGGCGTACCGGCTCAGCCTGCTCGGGTTCGGCATCGCCATCGGCCTTTTCCTGTGGTGGCTGCTCAACCGTACGCGCGTGGGCACGATGATCCGCGCAGGCGTCGACGACCGCGCCATGCTCGCAGCGGCCGGTGTCAACGTGAACCTTGTCTTCGCGATGACTTTCATGCTCGGCGCGGGCCTGGCCGGCTTCGGCGGTGTGATCGGCGCGGTGGAATTGAGCATGGTCCCGGGTGAAGACACACGGCTGCTGCTGGCATCGCTGATCGTGGTCATCGTCGGCGGCATGGGCAGCGTGCCCGGTGCGGCGATTGGCGCGGCCATCCTGGGGCTGGCGGAGACCTACGGATTGGCCTATGCGCCGACCTACAGCGTGGTGTTCACCTTCGTCATCCTGATCGTGGTGCTCGCCTTCAGGCCGCGCGGGATCATGGGGAAGGCAGCATGAGCGCAGCACGCTGGCGTGGGGCGATGAACGGCGCGTCGGCGCAGCGGTCGGTAAGGCCCCTTCCGGCGGGCGCGACGCGCGCGCCGATGCGAGCCGGCGTTATGGCCACCCCCGCGACGACAAGTCTCTGGCGTCACATCGGCGCGCGCCATCTGATCGTGCTGGCATTCGTGTTGCTGCTGCCCTTCGTGGCCACGCCCTTCATTACCTACCAGGTCGCGGCGCAGTCGCTGGTGTTCGGCCTCATCGCGCTGTCGCTGTCCTTTCTGGCGGGTTACGGCGGCATGGTCTCGCTGGCGCAGATGTCGGTCGCTGGCATGGCAGGTTATGCAGTGTCGGTGCTGGGGGCCAGCGGCACGGATAGCAGCCTGGGCTGGAACTGGGGCATCGTCGTGCCGCTGGCACTGCTGATCGCCGTCCTGGCCAGTACGCTGATCGGCTGGTTGTCGGTGCGCACCGACGGCATCTACACGATCATGATCACGCTGGCCATCGGCGTGGCCTTCTACTACCTGGTGCTGCAGAACTACACCGTGTTCAACGGTTTCCAGGGCTTCCAGAAGGTCTATCCGCCCAAGGTTTTTGGCATCAACTGGCGTGACCCGCTGCCGTTTTATTTCCTCGCGCTTAGTTGCGCGATGGCCGGGTACTTTTTCATCCAGTGGCTGGTGAGAACCCCCTTCGGCATCGCATTGCAAGGCACACGCGACAACGCCCGGCGCATGAATTCGCTGGGCTACAACGTCATCGCCACGCGGGTGCTGGCGTATGCGGTGTCCGGGCTGCTGGCCGGTGTCGGCGGCGTGCTGCTGGTTTGGTACAACGGCCTCATTTCCCCAGGTTCGGTGGGCACCGGCTGGCTGATCAACGTGCTGGTGATCGCCGTGCTCGGCGGCATGAAACACCCCATCGGCGCCTTTCTCGGCGCCGCCGTGTTCATCCTGTTGCAGACCTTCGCCATCGATCTGATCGACCGCGAGCGTTTCAACCTCCTCATCGGTGGCGTGTTCCTCGCCATCGTCCTGTTTTCCCCCGACGGCCTGCTCGGACTGTGGGCGGGCCTTCGTGCCCGCTTCAGTCCAAAACAGGCTTTGACTTCAACCCCCCAGAGGAGACAACCGTGAATCTGAACAAGAGAACCTGGATCCGCACGATGTGCGCAGCCGCAGCCGTGGCTGCCGTGAGTGGCACTGCTTTCGCCCAAGGCGCGCCTTTGAAGATCGGTCTGCTGGCCACGCTGGAGGGGCCCTTTGCCGCCGGCGGTGCCGATGGCATGCGCGGCGCCGAAATGGCGCTGAACCAGCGCGGTGGTGTGGTGGCCGGTCGCAAGATCGAGCTGATCAAGGCCAGCTCCAACGCGCAACCCGACGTGGCTGTCAATGCCACGCGCAAGCTGGTCGAACAAGACAAGGTCGAGATCTTGGTCGGCCCCTTGTCGGGTGGTGAAGGTATCGCCGTCAAGGACTATTCCAAGACGCAGCCGCAAGTCACCTTCATCAACGGCAGCTCGGGCGCACAAGCCACCACCCTGGTCAACACCAGCCCCAACTTTTTCCGCTTCAACACCGACGGTGCGCAGTGGATGGTGGGCCTGGGCAAGGCGGCCATCGACAAGGGCTTCAAGCGCACGATGATCATTGCCGAGGACTACGCATTCCCCTACAGCCAGGTGCAGGGCTTCATGGCCGAATACTGCCGGATGGGCGGCAAGGTGCCGTTGAAAGCCTGGGTGCCGCTGGGCGCCAAGGACTACTCCTCCGTGATCGCACGCATCCCCAAGGACGTGGACTCGTTGCTGGTCATCCTGGGCGGTGCCGACGCGGTGAACTTCCTGACCCAATACGAAAACGCCGGCGGCGACTTGCCGATGATGGGCGGCAGCATCACCGTCAGCCAGGACGTGCTGAACTACAAGGGCAAGCGCCG
>Ga0105044_10009772_pt1 | contig 13115 bp, 9 predicted proteins | sample MAT01_FD_78092 | JGI IMG/M metagenome (GOLD analysis project Ga0105044, IMG submission 78092) | Freshwater microbial communities from Lake Fryxell liftoff mats and glacier meltwater in Antarctica - MAT-01 | ecosystem: Environmental > Aquatic > Freshwater > Ice > Liftoff microbial mat | place...
GCCGAGGCGCTTGCGGCCACAGGGACGGTTAGTGACACGCTACAAACCTATCGCGAACAATGTAATAATGCGCCGCCTGCACTGTTGGTCGGCGCGACACCTAGCCCGCTACCGGTGGCACAAAATGGTGCATTGCTCTACTCGACCCTGGAAAATGGTCTCTATCGCATTTATCGCGTGCCGCTGACTGGCGAAAATAGTACACATACACTCGTGGTGGAAAATGCTACACAACCCGGCGTTTCTGCTGATGAGCACTATATGGCCTTTTTCAGCCGCCGCAGTGATTCCGAAGGGCTAAGTCTCTATGACTTTACCCGTCCCTCCACGCCACAGTCGATTTTTCCGCGGCTTTCGGATTTTATTGAAGATGGCCGCGGCAGTGCGCCGAGCTGGGCACCTGGGAGCAATGGTCTGGTCTTTTCCAGCGATCGCGAAGGGGATCGGCGGCTGCGGATTTACATAAACACCGCGCCCGATCGCAATAATGGCCGCTCATTGGGCTTGGGTGAAGATCCGGCCTGGGGATTGACCAGCGATAGTCAATCGCTCATTGTCTTCAAAGGCACCGACGACACGGGCAATAATCCCGGGCTTTGGTTGGCGACAGAGGCGGGTGCACGCGTAAAGCAGTTGACAACTAATGGCAATGATCGCCGCCCTGTCTGGACGCCAGATGGACGATATGTTGTTTTTATGCGCCAGGTTGAGGGTGGAAATTGGGAGGTGTTTCGCGTGAGCATTGCCGACGGCAGCGAAATCCGCCTCACCAACAATCCCGCGCAAGATGGCCTACCGACCATCAGTCCCGATGGTCAATCGGTTGCGTTTGCCAGTGATCGCAGCGGCGCGGGCTGGGTAATCTGGCAAGTTGGCATTGATGGCAGCAGCGAACAGCCATTGGTGCCAATTCAAGGTGTTCTAGAAAATTGGTTGGAGCATGCAATTCAGTGGGTGAACTAATCCAGAATCCAGGCGATGCCACCGGCGGCCTAGGTTTTGTTGATTTAATCGGCCGCGAAATTGGGCGCTACCACATTCAGAAACGGTTAGGCCGTGGTGGCCTGACCACAGTCTACCAAGCCTATGATATGGTAGACGATTTCCCCGTGGCGCTAAAGGTTCTACTTCATCGCGCCGATGAGAAAGTTTACAATCGCTTTCGCTACGAGGCGCAGACTGCCGCCAAATTACAACACCCCCATATTGTGCGCACCTTGCGGGTTGGCGTGGCTACCGGCAGCGATACCGCCTACATTGCCATGGAATTGGTGGAAGGCGAAGATCTGTCGGCATTACTGGCAACACGCCGCCGGTTAGCCGCCGAAGAAAGTGCTGTACTCCTGGCCCCGATTGCCCAAGCCTTGGCCTATGCCCACAAGCGCGGTGTGATTCATCGTGATGTCAAGCCCAGCAATATTTTGTTGCGTACCGTGGGCGCGGGTACCCCTCACAGCATTGTCCTCGACTCCCTCGATTATCCACTGGTGCCGCTACTCAGCGACTTTGGCATTGCGCGCGCGCTCGATGTGCCAGAGTTAACGCATTCTGGCCGCACTGTTGGCACGCCTGCCTTTATGGCCCCGGAACAGTGTCTTGGTCGGCGCAACATCGATCACCGGGCCGATCTCTATGCGCTGGGCGCCGTCTTTTACCGCTGTATTACGGGGCGACAACCCTTTGTTGGTTCAACTGTACAAGTGCTACACGCCCACGTCTACAACCCCGTTACAATTGAAGAAGAAGTTCTTCGCCAACTTTCGCAATATCATATTCAGCTCCTTCAGCGCAGCCTGGCCAAAGATCCAGACGATCGCTATCAAAGTGCCGACGAAATGGCCGCCGACTTTGCGCTGGGTGCCAATTCGTCTGATCTGCTGATGACAACCGAACAGTTGGAGCAGAATACCACGGTGACGCTGAACCTGGTGGCGATTGAGAAGGCCGCGCCGCCCTCTGGTCAAACGGCGATTTTGATTCCATCCGCTGGCGAACCAGCACAGCCCGCTGGCAATCCTACCACCGAAACGCGAGCGACTACGCCGGATATTTACTATGATCGCGTGCTGGATCAGCGCCTGCGCAAACTATCGGGGATTGTTTTGCTGATCCTCATGGTGCCGATCGGCGCGTTTATGGTTTTTTCCTGGATGGACATTTCGACCAGCGATCTCTGGCAGTGGATCAGGCGTTTCGGGCAGCCGTTGCAAAGCACTGTCTTGGCAAATGACGAGGACAATCTGGCCGCAGGCGATAGCTGTATTCCGCCGGATAGCGTCTTCGAGCCCTATATCGCGCAAGTTGACCAAACGGCACGCGCCGATTTTGCCTGTGCGACCGGCGCGGTGGTCCAAGGGGACGGCGAACTGCTCAAGTTGGAGCGTGGCTATATGCTCTATCTCTATGCCACGGACAAGATGTTCGTCGTCCGAAATTTCGATCAGCAGTGGGTCGAGATTGACCTAATGTGGCTCGATGGTGATACAATCCCCCCGCCTGCCGAAATTTCCGCGCCTGAAGAAGGCCGATTTACCCCCAAGCAAATGTTTGGCAAGATCTGGCAAAATGCCGAGATTCGCAAAATGCTCGGCACGGCGATTATGCCCAACGCTGTGCGTTTTCCGGTTCTTGCGCAAAAATTTCCTGGTGGTTGGCTCATCGTAAACCGGGATCGGGCCGATGAGCTTTTTCTTTTATTGCGCGATGATCGCCTCTGGTAAAGAGAAGCGACCGCGTAATAGTGAATTCACATGAGTAGAACTATGGAGAGAAGATGATCCGCTTAACGCGAAAGATTATAGGCATTCAACTGGGAATGCTATTGTTGCTGACCGCCACAGCTTGTGGCGGTATGATGCCGAGTATCCCGGGCTTTTCCGAGCCGACGCCTACCTTTACCCCCACGCCACCACCGACGGCAACACCTATACCAACCCCCGAGCCAGCGGAGGCCCAAGCGGTTGACGCGGCGGCGGCGCCCGCGGCGACTCCGCAAGTTACTATTCCCAGCGGCTTTACATCCGTACAAGATACGCGCCTTGCCTATTCGTTTGCCGTGCCTAGTGGTTGGACCGCTTTAGATTTACAGGGTACACAATTTCGTAGTATCGCCGGCATGTTTGGTATGGGCGAACAGCTTACACAGTTGGATCAATTCTTGGAAAGCCCCGAAGGCCAAATGATCGGCATGTTTTATATTACCGATCTCATGTCGGCCATGTTTGGCGGCTTTCCTACCATTCTCAACGTCAGCGCCATTGACGCGCCAGGGTACACCGCCGAATCTGCCCGCGATTTGGTACAAGAGGCAATCGAAAGCAACCTGAGCGCTTTGGGCGAGGTCACTGTTGGCGCAATCGAGGCGACGACAGTAAATAATCTACCTGCTGTACGCGGCACTGCAACGGCGAATTTGGCGTCGGTGGGGATGGATGTCACTCTGTTTGCCAAAGTCGTGGGATTGGTTGCCAACGACAAGATTTATGTGATGACGCTGGTTGCGCCTGCCGATCAACAAGCGGCCAAAGAACCGGTGTTTGATCAGATCATTGGTTCCTTCCGCCCTGAATAACCTGTCACTCGTGTGGGCGTGGTATTCCGGTTTCGGGCTGCCACGCCCCGCGTTTGTTTAATCCTGCACTTGTAAACCCACCCACGACAAGCTATTGTCATGATCGATTTAGCCCCGCACCACAAAATCGGACTGAGCGTCAAAAATCCAATCCTCCTGGCTGGCGGCACAATTGGCTATGGAGAGGCACTGCACCCTGGTCTGGATGTCAAGCAACTGGGTGCGGTTGTGGTTGGCCCGCTTCTACGCCACAGTGCCGCGGGCGTACCACCGCCGCGGCTGGCCGAGGTAGCCGGTGGCTTTATCCTGGCAACTGGCTTGCAGAATCGCGGTGTGAGCGACGTGATCAAACGTTTTGCCCGTTTATGGACCCGCCTAGGCACGCCAGTGATTGTGCAAGTGGCCGAAACTTATCCGCAATCGCTTGCTTTCGTATTGGAGCAGCTAGCAACGATTGAGTCGGTAGTGGCGATTGAATTGCTATTTGCACCCGACACAGAAGCAGAAATCATACGGCGCGCTGTGCATACGGCTGGTCAGGTGATTGATTTGCCGCTGTGGGTGAAGTTGCCCCTGGCCAGCGCCGCGCTTATGGCACCGGTGGCGGTAGCTGCGGGTGCCGTTGGTGTGGTGGTGGGTCAGCCACCGCTGGGCGCGGCAATGCGCACCATGGCTGGCGAAAGTGCTGCCACGATGGTGCAAGGCGCGCTGCACGGCCCGTTGGCCTTTAGTTTGATGCTGGCAGAACTAATTGCGGTGAGCAAATTGGCACTGCCGGCTGCGCTGATTGCCTGTGGTGGTATCCATACCCAGGAACAAGCTCAAACGGCGCTGAACATTCCTGGTGTGGGTGCGTTGCAACTTGATGGTGCTTTGTGGGTGGAACCAGGGTTGCCCATGCGCTTGGCTGCCGCCTTCTCGCAAGCCTAACCCTTTGCGTCTCTTGTGCATCCGCTTGGGGGCGTAGTTGCTATTAGATGGCGAAGAGTGGCAGTTGTTGGATGGGTCGGTGCCCGTTGAGCAGGATGTAGGGCATGGCGCGCTCCGCATCGCGCACACCAGCCGCCCGCAGATGGGAGATGTCGGTGATTTTGTTTTGGTGGCGGGTAGCCAGAATGGCATCGGCGCTTTTGGGGCCAATGCCGGGCACACGCAACAATTCGGCGCGGCTGGCGCGGTTGATTTCGACAGGCGCATGTTGCAGATTGGTCGTGGCCCAGGCAGTTTTGGGATCAACTTCCAGGCTAAGATTGCCATCGCGTTGAAAGTCAAGATCCTCAAAGTCCCACCCATAGTCGCGCAGCAGAAAACTCGCTTGGTAGAGCCGATGTTCGCGCTGTTTGGGTGTAGCCGCTATTTCCGCAAAGGGCGTTTGGCTGACGGGTGAAAAGGCCATGTAGTAGGTGCGCTGTAGCTGCAGTTGATGATAGAGCTTTTCGCTCGTTTCTAACAACTCTACATCGGTGTCGCCCACAGCTCCCACCACAAATTGGGTGACGACACTGGCGCGCAGTTGCTCCTGGCTGCGCAATTGGCTGATCCATTGCAGGCGTTGAAATAATTCTCCCCAGTAATCTTTTTTGGGGGCCAACTGGCGCAAGCGTGCTTCATTGGCCCCTTCCAAATTGACCGAAACGCGATTGGCCAACTGCATGGCGCGGCGGATCTGATCGTATTCTGCGCTGGGCATAATCTTCAGATGAATATAGCCTTGATAGTGATACCTGTGGCGTAAAATTTCAGCGGCATCGATGATCTTATCTTGGGTCGTGACACTGCCCTTGATGATGCCGGAGGAGAGAAACAAGCCATCTACCACCTGGGCGCGTTGCATGGTGTGAAAAGAGCTGGCTAGTTCGTCGGGGGTGAAGGTAATGCGTTGAGTTTTGTTGCGTCCGGCGCGAAATGGGCAATAGAAGCAGTCGCGTTCGCAGGCCGTGGTGATCATGGCCTTGAGAATGGGTTTTTTGCCAGTCGGCGTGCTGACTTCGGAGATACAGGGCAACGCCTTGGGCACGCGACTGCCGGTTGCTTGGCGCGCGGTTGGCAGCGTATGCGCGGCCGGAGCGCTTTCCGTCATTGGTTGCCCACCTGCCGGTTCAAAGTCAAGCGCACTGTCGAGCAAGGATAATTTTTGATAGGCATCCGGTGCAACTTTGAAATTCATAGCTTGGCATCCCATTTGGGTGACTATATCGGTGACTATCGTGGGCCATTCGGATCAGATAGGCCGTAATGACTGAACTCTTACTGAAGAATGGCTGGCGCTGTGCTTGAATGGAAAACGGCGATGCTCACCATTGTATTATAGGAACATTTGTTCTGTTTGTCAAACAAGGGAGGAGTCTGGGCGTGCGTGCAGTTGTACAACGGGTTAGCCAAGCGAGTGTGACGGTTGAAGGTACGGTGGTAGGTGCCATCGACCGCGGCTTTTTGATTCTGCTTGGGGTCAGTCAGCAGGATGGGGAAGCCGAAGCTCTCTACTTGGCGCGCAAAATTGCCGGGTTGCGTATCTTTGAAGATGCCGAAGGCAAGCTCAACTTAGGCTTGGCCGATGTGGCTGGCGCGGCCCTGGTGGTGAGCCAGTTCACGCTTTATGGCGATGTGCGCAAAGGTCGTCGCCCTAGCTTTATCGAGGCGGCGCGCCCAGAACAGGCCGTGCAACTCTATGCGCGCTTTTGTGACCTGCTGGCCGAGCAGGCTATTCCTGTACAGCGCGGCGTTTTTCAGACGCATATGGCGGTTGCCCTGGTGAATGATGGTCCTGTAACGCTTTGGTTGGACACAGCTGAATTGGTAGCTGGTAGTTAGTCAACGATTGATCAGACACAGAAGAGAAGGACAGGAAAGACGAGGAAAATCATGACAAAGACTAGTGTGTTAATGGCGCAAGATTCGACCACAGATCTCTTGATTGTGGAAGCGATGGCAAGTGAGCTTGAAGATTATATTGTCGGCAACGATCTCTATCGTACAATTACCGTACGCACGCCCGAAGGCGACCAAATTTTGCAGATGACGGGTGCCGATCTGTTGACCCGTCTGCATCGTCTACAAGGCGAGCGTACTACGCTCTCGTCAACCGATCAAACGCGCTTGGATACGGTCAAGGCGAGTGTCGATACCACGATCAACAGCCTGCGTGGCCGCTTCCTAGAGCGTTTACAGCGCGAGATCGAAGCGCGGCTGGATAGTCTCAAGTGGTTTTTGGATGACTGTATGGCGGATCGCCAGCGCTGCCGTGTGGAATTTCCATTTGAGATGCGCAACCGCCAACGCATTGAAGAAGCGCTGAAGCTCTTGCAATATCAGTTGCCCGAAGGATTGCAAGCAAGCCTGCAACAGATCGATACGCGGCTGCGTCAGGTTGCGCAACCCGCGGCGTTTACCTGGGACGAACACTGGAAGAGTATCTTTCCGCCACAACCCTATTGGTATCTCTACCTACTCCCCCCAACCGATTGACAACCGTTTTTAGGGGGCGCGGAGTGCCCTAAGTTCGGGCGACAACGGACCTTCTACAGTTTGATACGTTGGTGGCCAGATGACCGCGGCATCGCGTGCCGCCTGCCCAGGCGCGGTGTATTGCAAATAGAGAAGTTGCGGTACTGGCCACTGATGCCACAAATAATTGGGGATGCTTTCGCCATCCGGCGGATTGGTTGAACCATAGGGAAAGCGATAGTGCCCAGATGCCAATTCGATATCGGTTGTTTCCAGGGCACGAATAATCGCCGTAGCTTCCAGACTCTTAGCCCGTTGGATCGCATCGGCAGCAAGCCACATGACATCGTAGGCTTCAAAGGCTACTGCTTCGGGCCAACGGTTAAAATACTGTTGATAGACATCGGCAAAATGTTGACCGAGTTCCGTTACTGTCGTATACCAGGGCCCAATCTGCGTAACAATTGTATGGGTGCCGCCCGGTACTTGACTCCAGAATTTTGTGTCGTCGAGCGCGCTGGCAGTGGTCACGAGTAGTGTGCCGCTCTCTGGCCCCATGCCGGCGGCCAGCAATTGTTGCTGTAATAATAAATTGTCGCCATTGTGCAAATAGATAAAGATGGCATCGGGCAATGTATCCAGGGCCGCAATGCGCGCAATGTTCGGCGAAAAATCAGTTGTTGGCAGATCGATAGTGAAAATTTCTGATTTGATTCCATAAGATGGCAACCATTGTTGCGCCAATTCACCGCGTGTGTTGCCATAGCGGCTATTTTCGACCAGTAAAACAGCCAGTAATTCTCCATCATTGTTGTAGTCGCCCACTGTGGATAGCCACTCAGCCATCATCTGTGCGATCATGGTCCGTGTGGGGGCAATCCGAAAAATTTCCGGCGCGTGATCCGTTGTGATCTCATCGGCATAGGGATCGGCAAAAACAACCGGAATGTGGTGCCGGACCGCCACTTCTTTGACGGCCAAGGCGACATCGCTATGAAAAACCCCGACAATCGCCGCGGCACAATCGATGGTAGCCAGTCGTTCGGCAAAGAGTGCGCCCTGCGCTGGTGAGCTAGCGTAATCATAAACGATCGTACGCACCGGTTTGCCGTCGATGCCTCCACGTTCATTGATATCTGTAACAGCAAGATTCGTAGCTGCCTGCATGGCAAACCCAATGGTCATCATGCTTTGTTGGGACAATGGGTAGATGACACCGATCACGACTTCGGACACCGCGCTTAGATCGCCGCGTATGCAGCCGCTGGTATCAGGGGTGGTTGGCGTGCCTGGGGTTGTAATGAGATCGGGTTGTGGGGTTAACGAAGCCTGTTGGCAGCTAATGAGCAGCGCGAGTAGCGTGAATACAGTTGCGACAGGGTATCGAATGAACCGGGTCAGAAACGGTTTCATGATAAGCATCGGCTACCTTTGCCACCGCGTGGCATGGCGATGATGAAAAAACGTTACATAGGTGTGCATCAGTTACTTTTGTGGTTTATACTACCCATATTCGGCTAGCAATAGGTTGATCAAGCTACTGGCTGACAGCTCTTTGGTCAATCCACATTTCCAGAACAAGGCTGCTATTTTCTTTGGGAGGCAAGGTAAGGGGGATAGCTGAAATTAGCAGTTTGCTTGCTGCCTAGGCCCTCCATCGAGCATAGGGTAAAGCATAGGTCACGCTTACAATTTGATTCAAGCTAGTGTTACATATAAAATCAGCCCTGAATTGATATATCGTACCTTACAACAATTTCTCTATACCGGAATAATCGCGTAGTATACGAATAGTCAGACAAATGTAGGGGAACAGTCTGAATGGACCGAGTATAGCATTGGGTTGGGATAAGGTCAAACTGTAAATATCTTTGGTTTTGCGCGCAGTTGCTCGATCCACAATCTTGATTCAGCGATGGATCTACACAAACACAGAGGAGAAGGTCGTGAATAAAGTGCAATTTTTTGCCCGTTGGCTCTTGCTATTGACGTTTCTAGTAGCCACACTCAGCGCCTGTGTGGCCCCTGCCGCACAGGATGCCGCACCCGAAAGCAGCACAGAAACGACAGAAACTGCCGAGAAAGTCGCAATTAAGTTAGCGGTCAATCCCTGGTCGGCATCCGAGCTGAATGTCGCCGTTGCGCGGATTTTGCTGGAAAACGAATTGGGCTATCCTGTCGAAGAAGTGCCCCTTGCCGAACAGGCCCAATGGTCAGCATTGGCCGAAGGCGATCTGCATGCCAGCCTAGAGGTATGGCCCTCTGGTCATATGGCGAATGTGGCGGAATACATTGAAAAGCAAAAGTTAGTCGAGGATGGTGGCTTGCTGGGTCCCGTTGGGCGGATAGGTTGGTATATGCCAACCTATCTACTGACGGAACACCCCGATCTGGCGACGGCAGAAGGACTTGCCAATCCAGAAAATGCGGCACTCTTTGCCACCGCCGAAACGGGTGACAAGGGGCAATTCCTCTTTGGTGATCCAAGCTGGGTGACCTATGAACCCGACATTATCGAGAACCTGGGCCTCAACTTTCAAATTGTCCAGGCTGGCTCGGAAGAAGCGATCCTCTCTGGCCTGGATGCCGCGTATAATCGCCAAGATCCAATTCTCTTCTCCTTTTGGACACCGCATTCGATTCATGCCAAATATGACTTAACCCGCGTTACCTTGCCCGAATATAGCGATGAATGCTATGCGACTGCCGAGAGTGGCGGCGTTGACTGTGACTATCCTGCGGATAATCTCTTCAAAATCTTCTGGCCCGGTTTGCAAGCAGCAGCGCCAGAAGCTTACACCTTGTTGAAAAATATGAACTACACGACCGAAGATCAAATTGGCATGATCGCCGCTGTTGAGCTAGAAGGTCAGTCGGTGGATGAGGCGGCACAAGCTTGGATCGACGCCAATGAAGCAACCTGGCGCGCCTGGCTGCCCCAATAAGCTGATCAAGCGCTAGATAGAGAGCCCCTCCCCCACTGTGGGGGAGGTTGGGTGGGGGTTGGACTTTAAGCATTTTCAAACCAAGTAAACCATAAAGTGGGAGCCGCGTGTGCAATTAGACGGAAAAACAGCGCTAGTAACAGGTGGTGGCACAGGGGTAGGGCGCGCTGTTGCCATTGCGTTTGCCGCTGCCGGGGCAAAGGTCGTGATTACAGGGCGACGTGAAGCAAAATTACAGGAAACCTGCGCCTTGGCAACCGGGCCTCATCTGGTACAATACTATGTAGCCGATGTGGGCGATCGCGACCAGACAACAGCTTTGGTGGCGTGGGCCAACAGCGTGTTGAGCCAGATCGACATCTTGGTAAACAATGCCGGGGTGAACATTGTGGCGCGCCGCATGGATGAGATCAAGCCAGAATCTTGGGATTACCTGATGAATGTAAATAACACAGGTGTTTTCAATACGATCCACGCCATTTTGCCGCAAATGCGCGCGCGACGGGATGGCCTCTTGATTACCATCTCGTCGATTGCCGGTGTGCGGCCTAGCGTGTTGGCCGGCGCGGCCTATAGCGCGTCCAAACATGCGGTCAACGCACTGATGAAGGTGATTAGCCTGGAAGAAAAGGACAACGGTATTCGTTCGACCTTTATTGCCCCTGGCGAGATCAACACGCCGATCTTGGATGATCGACCCGTGCCCGTGAGCGACGAACACAAGGCCCAGATTCTGCAATCAGAAGATGTGGCCGCGGCTGTGCTCTTTGTGGCAAGCTTGCCGCCACGCGCCCATGTGCCGGAACTGTTGATCAAGCCCGTTACCCAGGTGTTTATCTAGCCGTTTGCCTAGATGGACTGTCTAGATGACTGCCTGCCCGATTGTCTGTCCTGAATTGCATTCCTGCTTGACATCTCTTGACAGACTCAGTATACTGTAAGCTAGAAAAAATAAACCGTAACAACAACAGTGCACCGGAGGAGTACCCGCTGTGCAGATGCCAGAGAGACAAGGTCATCGGCTGCAAGCCTTGTTCATCTAGCTGTGGGGAAGGTCGCCGGGAAGGTTGGTAAAATCAAGGTAATAGTCAATTGCTAATGGTCAATGCGGTAGACTTGATCATTCATTGACCATTTGTCATTAGCAATTGATTATTGGTTATTACCCAGTTTTATCCGGGTTCGCCCGTTAGCGCGCTAGAGAGATAGAGCTTGTGCGGTCTTTTGTAGGCAGCACGCTCTATAAGCAAGGTGGCACCGCGGAGAGTCGCTTCGTCCTTGAGGAAGAAGCGACTCTTTTCTATGGATCTGGCTGGGGCATCTGGTCCACACCACTGCCCGCAGTAGGCTTGTCTGGGATGTCATCGATAAATTACCAGTGAAGGATGCGATCATGACCGAAATTGCCATGCCCAAGGCGTATGACCATACGCAGGTGGAGGAAGAGCTTTATCAATGGTGGGAGAAGCACAATTTCTTCCGCCCCGAACAGCAGCTTGCGATTGGCCTGGCCGATCCGGCGGCTGAATCCTTTGTTATCTCCATGCCGCCACCCAATGTAACCGGCGCACTGCATCTGGGCCATGCGATCACGAGCAGTGTCGAAGATCTGTTGACGCGCTACTATCGTATGCAGGGCCGTCCGACCCTCTGGTTACCGGGTACCGATCATGCTGGCATTGCCACCCAGAATGTGGTGGAGCGCATGTTGGAAAAACAGGGCATCACTCGCCATGATCTTGGTCGCACACGCTTTGTCGAAGAGGTGTGGAGCTGGAAAGATGAATATCATGGGCGTATCTCGGCGCAGCAACGGCGCATGGGTATCTCTTGTGATTGGCAGCGCGAACGCTTCACCTTGGACGATGGACTGAGCGCCGCCGTCATCGAAGCGTTTATTACCCTCTACCAAGAGGGCTTGATCTATCGCGGCAATCGCTTAGTGAATTGGTGCCCGCGCTGCCAGAGCGCGATTAGCGATCTTGAAGTGGACTACGAAGAGGAACAAGGCACGCTCTACACCTTTCGTTATCCGCTTAAAGAGGGCGGCTATCTAGATGTGAGCACCACGCGCCCCGAGACGATTCTGGGCGATACAGCGGTGGCTGTGCATCCCGACGATGCGCGCTATCAGCATCTGGTGGGCAAGACTGCCATCGTGCCAATCGTGAACCGTGAGATCCCGGTGATCGCCGATGCCTATGTGGATCCAGAATTTGGTACGGGCGCGCTCAAGGTGACCCCTGCCCACGATCCAAATGACTATGAGATCGGCCTGCGGCACAACTTGCCCATGATCAATATCATGAATCAAGACGCGACGCTCAACGCCGAAGCCGGGCCCTATGCCGGGTTGGATCGCTTTGTGGCGCGTAAGCAACTGTGGGCAGATATGGCAGCGCAAGCGCTTACGGTGCGCGAAGAACAGCGTATGCACCAAGTCGGCCATTGCCAGCGCTGTAACACAATTGTGGAGCCGTTGCTCAGCGAACAGTGGTGGGTGAAGATGCAGCCGCTGGCCGAGCCAGCCATCGCAGCCGTGCGCAATGGCGATATCAAGATTGTGCCCGAGCGCTTTGAAAAGGTTTACTATCATTGGATGGAGAACATCCGCGATTGGTGTATCAGTCGTCAGCTTTGGTGGGGCCATCGGATTCCGATCTGGTATGGGCCAGATGGTCAGATCTTTGCGGCGCGCAATGAGCAAGATGCCCAGGCCCAGGCCAGTGCCCACTATGGCAAAACCGTGCCCCTGGTGCAAGATCCCGATGTGCTGGATACTTGGTTTAGCAGCGGTCTCTGGCCCTTTAGCACGCTGGGGTGGCCTGCCCAAACAGATGATCTCAAGACTTATTACCCAACCGCCGTGTTGGAAACAGGCTACGACATCATCTTTTTCTGGGTGGCGCGTATGATTATGATGGGGCTGAAATTCACCGAACAGGTGCCCTTCCAATATGTCTATCTGCATGGCCTGGTGCGCGATGAACAGGGGCGCAAGATGAGCAAAAGCCTGGGCAATGCCCTGGATCCGCTTGATCTGATCGCCCAATATGGCAGTGATGCGCTGCGCTTTAGTTTGCTCACGGGCAGCACGCCGGGCAATGATATGAAGTTGAGCACCACGCGCATCGAGTCGAATCGCAACTTTGCTA
>Ga0105044_10009774_pt1 | contig 13115 bp, 9 predicted proteins | sample MAT01_FD_78092 | JGI IMG/M metagenome (GOLD analysis project Ga0105044, IMG submission 78092) | Freshwater microbial communities from Lake Fryxell liftoff mats and glacier meltwater in Antarctica - MAT-01 | ecosystem: Environmental > Aquatic > Freshwater > Ice > Liftoff microbial mat | place...
ACCGATAAAAAATACCCGGCAGTTATATTGCTAACCGGCAGTGGTCAGCAGGACAGGGACGAAAATATTTTTGAGCATAAATCCTTTGCAGTGATAGCGGATTATTTAACCAGGCAGGGCATTGCTGTATTAAGGGTAGATGACAGGGGCAAGGGTAAAACAACCGGCGATTACAGCAAATCTACCAGTGCAGATTTTGCGTTGGACGCTGAGGCAGGTATCAACTATTTAAAAGGCAGGAGCGAAACGGATACTTTAAATCTGGGTATTATTGGCCACAGCGAAGGCGGCATGATTGCACCAATAATTGCAGCTAAAAGAAAAGACATAAAGTTTATAATATTGCTTGCCGGACCTGCCATCCCCATCATCAACCTGATGGAAACACAAAGCGTAGATGTGGCTGCCGCTTCAGGCGTTCCGGCAAAGGATCTCGAACTATACAGGCCGCTGTATAAAAATATGGTGATGGCTATTATCCCTGAAAAAGATGCGGCTATTGCTACAAAAAATGCTACGGATGTTTTTAATTACTGGCAAAATAAAACACCCGCCTCTGTAGTAAAAACCACTGCGGGTGTAACAGATGAAAAAAGTAAAGTAGCTTTCATTGCTGTTTTTGTAAAACAATTGCAGCAACCCTGGTTCAACTATTTTATGCAATTTAATCCGGAAGATTATTTGAGTAAAGTTCATTGTGCGGTACTGGCCCTAAACGGAGAAAAAGATATACAGGTGGCAGCAGCTCCCAACCTCGCAAACATCAGCAAAATTTTATCCGAAAACAACAACAGCAATTTTAAAACACAAGCATTACCCGGATTAAATCACCTGTTTCAGCATTGCATCAAATGCAGTGTAGATGAGTATGGCGAACTGGAAGAAACTTTTTCACCAGAGGTTTTGCAAATAATGGGGGATTGGATAAAAGGAGTAGTAAAAAAATAGCAGTTAGGATTACTATGCAATTGCTTTTTTTATTTTCAAGCAGTTACTTGTTTCGTCAATGGTGAATCATTGACCATTCACTATTGACCATTCAATATCGTTGACTTAAGGACAACCGCCGTCAGGGTTTGCAACCGCTGACGGGGTTGGGCATACCCCGACGTCGGCTATCAGCCCCGTCAGCGGTTGATCAGGGACTAACCAAAGCTTAAGTCAACGACATTGATTCACCATTGCCCATTCACCATCTCACCCCCTTACAAAAACCCCAACACCTCATTCATATTCTGTACCTGTGTAAAGTTGATGTGCTCCACATTATGCTCCACCGTTTCGTGCGCCCAGGTGGTATGATAGGGAATGTGTACTGCATGCCCGCCAATAGCCAGCACAGGTAATACATCCGACTTGAGCGAATTGCCCATCATTAAAAATTCAGCAGGATTTATATCAAGGTGCTTAATCAGTTTCAGGTAATCTGATTCCTGCTTATCGCTCATAATTTCTATGTGATGAAAGTAATGTTCAAGGCCCGATTTTTTCAGCTTCCGTTCCTGGTCCAGCAGATCGCCTTTGGTGGCAACTACCAGGCGGTATTTACCCTTTAATGCAATTAAAACATCCTCTACACCTTCCAGTATTTCAATTGGCTTTTCAAGTAACTCTTTTCCATATTGCAAAGCCTTTTCAACTACCTCAATACTAAGTGTATTGTTGGTAACCCGTAAGGATGTTTCAATCATACTCAACATAAAACCTTTTACACCGTAGCCGTATAAAGAAAGATTGTCAATTTCTGTTTTAAATAATTCTTTCACCAGCGTATGTCTTGGCAGGTAATCTTCCAGCAGGTCGCAAAATTTTTCTTCAATCTCTTTAAAGTAAGGTTCATTTACCCAAAGGGTATCGTCTGCATCAAAGGCTATTACTTTTAAATCCATGTTTAATATTTTTTGCCGCTAAAGCGTGAAGGGAACAGGGTTAACAAAACTGTCTTTCTATAAAAGAATCAAAGAGCAAATTTAAAGATTGTGTTGCAATTGAAAATATAAAGTGTATTACTTCTTTGCCAGCAAAAACAGCAACGGTATATCTACCCTTTTTCTCCACGCCTGTTCACTATGGTTTTCTCCCGGGAAATATTTGGTCATCCAGTTGGCGGATGAAAATCCTTTTACCTTCATTATTGCGTCCACCTTTTTTTGTATGGCGGGATAAAGCGCATCCAGCGTTTGGTCGCCGCAGTCGAAGTAGATTTTGTGTGTGGCGGGAGAAGGCAACTGTTTTTTAAGGTAGCTGATAAAAGCATCCGGCACAGGATTGTTTTCCAATGCCCAAATGCCCGGCCAGTGTGTACTTAAACAGGCGGCTCCGCCAAACACATTGGGGTACTCACAAATGGCATACATTGAAATCAACCCACCCATGCTGCTGCCCATAATGAAAGTGTTTTCTTTTTTGGTAAGAGTGGAGTAAGTACTATCAATAAAAGGCTTTAATTCAGTCGCCAAAAATTTCAAATAGTTGTCAGATACCAGTATAAAACCCCCAGTGGTTCTTCCTGCCCGTAGGAGTTGTGCGTTTATTGTATCTTTTTGTATTTGCGATAAACTTTCATATGGTTTCTGCGGAAAATAATCGGGATGCCTTGTAGCAGCATCGTTCCAGATACCCACTACAATCACATCTTTTAATTTTCCCCCGCTGGTTAGTTTTGCAATCACCTCATCTATTTCCCATGCCTGGTGGTTCCAGGTGATGGTGCTGTCAAACAGCATTTGCCCGTCGTGCATGTAGAGCACATTGTATTTCTTTTTGAGTGTGTAACCTACGGGCAGCAATACATCCACGTTTCTTGCAGTCACCAATTTTGAATGGAAATTTTCATGACGTTTGATGGTGCCGGAAGAAGCTACTGGCATTTGAGCATTAATTTTTATAACTGTAATTACGCAAAATGAAAACAATACAATCCGCTTCATAGAAGTGAAATTTTAAATAAAAAATTAGTTTATTTTTTTAAGAACTGCTGCAGATAAAGTTGACAATAATATACTGTTGCCAGTGAATATTTTATTGGTTAATAAATCTTTGTAAGTGGCTTTAAGCGGCAATAGAAAAACCTGCTTGTCTTTTTCAAGATTGAACAACACAATAATTTCGTTGGCATTATTCTTTCTTTTGTAACCCAGTTTCTTTCCTTCCGTTATAATAAATTCAATGTTACCGTTTGATAAAACAGGATTGGCCTTTCGGATGGAAATTAATTTTTTATACCAGTTAAACTGCTGCTGGTTAAATGCAATTGTATCAAAGCTCTTTTCGCCTGCTTGATAGTTGTTTCGTGTTTCACTTTCAAATAGAAACCCCGGCCACATCAGGGGTTTTCTACAATGCGGATCATCAGCACCCCACATGCCCATCTCCTCTCCATTAAAAATTTGCGGTGCCCCGATATTGGTGAATAAATGCACCAGGTATAATCTCACTCTTTGGTAGGTTTCTGCATCCGGCTTCCCTGTTTTGTATTGACTGTCATCATTGGGTGTGGCTTTAAATTTATATTTATTAGGATTGTAAAAATCACTCAACAACCTTGGTGAATCATGCGTAGAAGATACGTTCATCATGGCATACCGGTTATCCGGCAACAACCTGTTCCATTGAAAATTTAAACTATCCTCCAATGCTTTTGCATCGATGGAATAATCCGACTGAGCGAAGAAATACCGGGCTGGTTTGTAGGCATGGTAAAACATTACTGCATCAAAAATATCTCCACGTGTGTAAGGTGCCGGATCCATCATTTTATCAGGCCATTTCTGCCACCAAATTTCACCCATTAAATAAGCATCCGGGTTGATGTTTTTTACGTGCTTTCTAAAATCTCTCCAAAAGCCAAGTCCTATCTCATCGGCCACATCAAGGCGATAGCCATCAACGCCTTTGCCAACATCACCATCTGGTGCCAGCCATCTTTTGGTTACTGCAAACTGATGTTGTTTGGCACCTTCGTTGATATCGCCTTCGTATGGATTACCTGTTACCCGATCGGTTGTAATATTCACTTTCTTTAATTCCGGCAAACTCTGATTGCCTGCCCAACCTTTGTAAGCGAATTCATTTTGCGGTGTAGCCGGGTCATCAAAAGCAATAATATTATACCAATCTTTGTACAAACTTTTTTGTTGATTTTTTACAATATCCTGCCAGGCCCAAAACATAATACCTGTATGATTCCAGGAATAATCCATGATGATTTTCATTTTCCGTTTATGTACTTCCTGCACCAGATTTAAAAATAATTTATCGGCGGCTGTCCATTTCCATGTAGCCGGATCTGCAGGATTTTCACTGGCAATTATTTTGTTATCGCCGGCAGGATCCGGGCCAAAGTTTACATCAATGTGGTGATAATTTCTGGCATCGTATTTATGTAAAGAAGGGGCATCGTTAAGGGGATTTATGAAGAGCGCATTTACACCCAGTTGTTGCAGATAATCCAGCTTGTTAAGAACGCCCTGCAAGTCGCCGCCATATCGTCTAAACAGGATGGTTTCATTGAAAGGCTTATTGAGTTTTTTCTCCCATGCCTGTTGCCCAAACCAGTTTTGTGTCCATGGCGTAATGCACCAGTCTGCAGGCGGCTCCATTTGAGTTGGCACAGTAATATTGTTTAATGCAGGATCATTCTTTTTATCACCATTAAAAAAGCGCTCTACAAAAACCTGGTACCAAATGGCGGACTTGCTCCATTCCGGTGGTTTTGTAAAAGATGTTTTTCGTGTTTGCGAAAACAAAAAATGATTTACAAATAACAGGCAGATTAGTACAAATAGATTTTTCATATTCCCAATATTTGGTAGTTATATTAAAGGGTAAGAATCCTGCCTGGAAAAAAGAACAGGGTTTAGTGCTGTATCAATTACTTCCCCGATAGTTGCTCCCGGGCACCAGGTATTCCAATCATTCACCTGGTTTTTGTTCTCCGGATTTTTCAGCAACATATCTTTATCCATAAAAATAACCGTCATTACTTTACGCATTTGATTGGTTGTATTTGCCCCTGCCCGGTGAAATACCCAACCTGAATGAAAGCTTACCTCGCCCAGATCAAATGGCTCAATTACATGATTAAAATCAGTCACCTTTAATTTTTGTTGAATGACCATTTCACTATGGTCACTGATTTCTAATTCCCTGCCTTCCACTATTTGGTGGCTGCCGGCACTAAATTCCAATGGCCCCATTTCCAATGGAGTTTCCTGCAAAGGAATCCAGGCTGTGATGGTTTTATCAGTGGCAAGTGGCCAATAATATTGATCTGCGTGCCAGGGAGTAATGCCGCCACCACCTTCTTTAAACAACGCCTGGTCGTGGTAAATACGAGCACCGGTTGTCTCCATTAAGTCGGCAGCAATTTTTGCCAACCGTTTGCTAAAAATAAATTCCTTTACCTGTTCATCTTCTGTCCACAAATTAAATATTTGCAGAAAGGCTTTGCCGTAAGTATCTCTTTCATCAACAGCAGTTGTTATGGTGCTTTTAGCAGCTACCTGTTTTGAAATGGCGGAATTGAAGTAATCAATTACTTCTTTGCTGAATACATCTTTTAATTTGATAAAACGGTATTGCTGAAAAAATGCAATTTGTTCATTGGTTAATTGGTAAGGCTCCGCAAGTGTATTTTTAATTGACAGAGGAATGATGGCTGGCATACAAGCAATTTTATTGTAAATATATTTTATTACTTCAACCTCAACAACACCACGCACTCAATATGATGTGTATGTGGAAACATATCCACTGGCTGAATTTTATCTACTACATATTTCTCTTTCAATTATTTAAATTACATGTTGTGAGTTCAAACAACAACATCTACTTAATGCAAAATTAACATACCAATCTGTGTAGATTGGTATGTTAATTATATTTTTAGAAAAATAACCCGCTATGAAAAATATTTTAATTGTGTCTATAATTACCCTACTGTTTTTAAGTTGTACTAAAGATCATACATCTAATCCTCCCCGTACACCCATAAAACCTGAAGATACCGTAAGGCCAAAAATAATTATTGGGGAAATTGTGGAAGGATGTAAATTAACATCATCAAGCAGTTCAGAGCAATCATTAGATTCACTCGTAGATGATACTACTTTTACTATCTATAAATTCTTACCTACTGATATTAACTTTCAAACAAGTAGCATTTTTTTTTCTACTAATCTAAAATCAAGTAGAATAATAAATGCAAGGTGGTTGATAGGTAATGAAACAACTCCCAGGAATGGAAACAAAATAAGCGTTGATTTTAATACTCCTATACAAGAAATCACAGCAAAACTTATAATTAATTGGCGATACAGTAATGGTTTATCGTCATTTACAGATACAATTGAAAAAAAGTTTCATATATTATCCCGTATCACATTGTTTGGAGATTACTTTGGTGCAAATGCTGATGATACTGCAAGTAAATACATTGTTACAATAGGTAGTATGATTGATTCAACTTATGATACACCTCAAAAAATATGGGGTATTCAAAACCTACTTAGAGGATATCCCTATAAATTAGAGATAGTAAAGTGGTCGAGAGGTTTTGGTATTTGTAGTGCACTTGGTCCAAAGTATTATTTTCAAATGGCAGGAGAAAAGTATTCGTTCCCTTTTTCCTTTGGGCTTCAAAATAAAAGCCGTGATAGTATTTCAATCGATTACTCCTTTTACAGGATAGACCCTAATACTTCCTTTAACGATTCTTTCATAGTTAAGAAATTCATTGGCAAAAAATTATAAAGCAATAGCTCATCATAGTACCAAAATCTTTAAAATAATTACATGAAAAATCTATACGTTTTATTATTAATAGCTTTGCTATCCCAAAAACAAATTAATGCTCAATGCCCGATTAACACCGTTTCTACCAACCCGTCTAATTATCAAAACTCAAGCGATCCAACACAACAATTAAAATGGGATTGGCGTCTTCAAACATGGACTGGTTATAGGCCAGGTACTCCTGTTCCGATTTCGTACTCAATTGTAAGTCCATTTTATAATACTAATGGAAATCCTAATATTACCGACTTAGCTTTAGTAACATTTAAAAACTATCGCCCCGAAGATGGCTGGGAGTTTATTGCCAGAAATTTTGGAAATGCTACACTAGGAACTGACAATCCTTGGTTTGTTTTATATAATAGATATAATGGAACCCTGAGATTATTTGTATAAGTTAATTCAAGTTATAATTCTTTTCAATCCGCCTCTCTAAAACTCAATTTTACTAATGGATTTCGTACAAATGGGATGCTTAGCCAAACAGGGATTAACACTTTGCCACTGAATATGATCAATGGCAAAGCGTCTAAAACATTACCTAATCAATTTTTAAATAGTGGACAGGGTAACAATCTCTTTTTTTGGTTGTATGGGGACATACCAACATTATATGATCCATGTGCTTGTAAAAATTATTCAAGACTAAATTTACAAGCTTTGCTATTCTCAAATTGGGAAGTTAACCTTTCAATAAACGGAACCATTTCTACAAAAGTTATTTCAATTACCAATAACTCAAATTCAGTGGTAAGTAACCAAAACTTTGGATTTGGACTTGATAAACTTTTCAATAGTTTAGATAACACAATTAATGGTATATCCAAATTTACAGATGCAGGTAATAAATTAATGGCTGCAGGTGATCAGGTATCCTCAAATTTGAATGGTGTTTTAACAGGTAAAACGCCGCCGTTTACTGATAAATTTTTTGACCAATTATTTGGAGCTACTGGTGCTTTTGCAGGCATAAAAGCCATATTTTCCATACCATCTTTAATTGGGGCAATTTTTGAAAAATCGAATAACAGGCCATTAGACCAAACAATAAAAACTACTACTTTTGCAGAATCAAAATTGAAAGCTATAGCTACAGGCACAATAAGTCAAAACTTTCTATTCGCTAATGGTTATATTACTTCTCCTGGAAGTCTTAGTTCAAGTCCAGATAATGTTTTTCAAATTAAACCTGCTTACAACAATATTTTAGGTGTATTTAACCTGATAGAAAAACCGACTTTAGAAGCGGCTGAATACCCGAGTGCTTCGTATTTTACAAATCAGGAAATATCCAATTCTACTGATTGCATCTACAATGCTAATTGCCCATACATTCCAGAAGCGGCGTTAACAATTTGGCAATATAAAATTTCAGGAAATTTAAAATATGTATTAAACCCTGCAGCAGGATTAAAAATAAATAAAATGCAGGTGGGGCTGGTTTTCCCAATTAGTAAAGATTACATCCCCACTTTTATAGATCAACCAACTCCAACCCATTATGGTTTAAACTCTCCTGCCTGGCAATCAATAACTGAAGATAAATTAAACCAAATGGGGTATAACCTAATTTTAAAAAATAACGCTACTACATTTAATGGAGCTGTAGTATCAACACAGTTTGTACCAGTAAGTTGTATGGATAAACTTTCTTTCTATATGGGTGGCGGTGATATTTCTTATAGTGACTCAATTGGTTTGAGAATATTTTTGGAGCTTGAACCAATTACCCCGAATCCCGGAACTAATGTTGATAAAATAATACAGACTTATACGTATTACTATTCCCGATCGGAAGTAACAAGGTATTGGAGTTATGATTCATATCAGGATTTGGTAAGCGTAAATCAAAATGGTATGGTAAGTAGTGTTGGGCCATGGGGAATAGGCAATAGTAAATGGGATAATACTTTCGCTGGTATCCCTACAAATATAAAGCTGTCAAACACAACCGTTTTAAACGATATTTTATGTTTCAGGGATTTGGAGATTGGGCCGAATGTTACATTTCCAAGCGGTTCAAATATCAAATTATATGTTATGGGGAACGTAATCAATAATTCTGGCATTGCTTTTCCGCCATCCAATGTTACTATAATTAACAATGTTAAAGACCCTTGTGGCTTGTTGATTTCAAGCACTACTGATGCAACAACTTTTTGTAATTCAACTAAATATGCAGCATTAAGTGCAATATTAAGCCGAGATGTAGAAGATTCATTTTATATCAATCATCAAAATAATCAAAGTAGATTTATAGAAAAGGTTTCTTTAAACCCAAATCCAGCAATTAATCGAACAATGCTATCTTTCAAACTATTAAAGGAGAGCAATTTAAAAATTCAAATTTTTAATAGTACGGGAAATTTAATATCAGAGGTTGTAAATCAAGCCAAGTATTATCCAGGTAATTATAATATAGACTTATCAACTGAAACACTAACAAATGGTATTTATATTGTAAGAATACAATCAAATGAATTTAGAGAAAATAAAAAAATGATTATAGTTAAATAGCTTTTTTAGTATTAAAGAGAACGGAAAAAAAATTATTTCAACCTCAACAAAACCACACATTCAATATGATGTGTATGAGGAAACATATCAACCGGCTGAATTTTCTCAACGAAATATTTTTCACTTAACAACGCAAGGTCACGGGCCTGTGTGGCGGTATTGCAGCTTACGTACACAATTTTGGGTGCAGCCATTTCCAGTAATTTAATCACCAGTTTTTCATGCATTCCGGCCCTTGGCGGATCGGTTATTACCACATCCGGCTTGCCGTGTTGGGCAAAAAAAGCATCATCACAAATTTTAATTACATCGCCGGCAAAAAATTCCGCATGGGTAATGTTGTTTAATGCTGCATTTTGTTTGGCATCTTCAATGGCTTCGGATATTACTTCTACGCCAATAATTTTTTTTGCATGCTTGCTCACAAATATGCCGATGCTGCCGGTGCCGCAATACAGATCGTAAACAATTTCATTGCCGGTAAGGCCAGCAAAATCCCGGGTAATGCTGTAGAGCTTTTCTGCCTGCTTTGTATTAGTTTGAAAAAAAGATTTAGGCCCAATCTTAAATTTAAAGTCTTCCAGTTGCTCCATCACATATCCTTTGCCCGAAAACACCTGCGGCGTAAGGTCGTAAATGGTATCGTTCCATTTAGGATTGATAGTGTATAGCAGTGTTGTGATGGAAGGCACTTTGCTCAGCACAAAATCAAGCAACCTGTTTCTTTCTGTTTCGTCATCAAAACCCAGCACTATATTTACCATCAGTTCCCCGGTACTGCAATAACGGATAATGATATTGCGCAACCAGCCGGTGTGTAATTTAATATCGTAATAACTATAATTATTTTCCCTGGCAAAATCACGGATGCTGTTGCGGATTTGGTTGTTAACATCATCCATTAAAAAACATTCCTGAATTTCTATGATTTTATCAAAAATGCGGGGCACGTGGAAACCTAAAGCCCCCTCTAAATCTCCCCCAAAGGGGGAGACTTTTAAACCCCGCGAATTATTGGAGTCATTTGTTGTTTCAGGATTTTGCTGCCCTTTATTTTGAAAATCCGTTAAAGCCCCCTCCAACCTCCCCGCAGGGGAGGCTTTTGGACCCTGCGAATTCCTGGAGTCATTTGTTATTTCAGGATTTTGCTGCCCTTTATTTTGTAAATCCGTTGTATTGTCAGGCTCTAAAGCCCCTCCTTCGGAGGGGTTGGGGGAGGCTTTTCCTGCGGGGAGGTTGGAGGGGGAGGCGTTTGCCTTCGGCATTGTTTTTATCTCCTCACTAGTCAAATACCGTTTATTGCTAAACGTAAACTCCAGCTTATTTCTATAGTACCTGGTGGCATCGCCGCCTACTATTGGTAACATATCAGGCAAATCAATTTTGCCAATGCGTCTGAAATTCTGTGCTACTTCCTGCTGCTTATATTCCAGTTGTTTTTGATAGGGCAGCATTTGCCATTTGCACCCACCGCAGGTACCAAAATGCTGGCAAAAGGGTTGCTCCCGCTCAGCGGATAATTCATGAAAATGTATGGCCCTGCCTTCTCCCCAATCCTTTTTATTGGTACTTACAAATACATCCACCACATCGCCCGGCACAGCGCCTTCAATAAATATTACCTTACCATCTATTTTAGCCAGAGATTTACCTTCGGCTGCGTAGCCGGTAACCAATACCTTTTCTAATAAATATTTTTTTCTTTTCACGTTGGCAAAAATAAGATACTCTCGTTATGTTAACGATTTGTAATTTTCTTTTAGCGGCTATTATAATATGAGGCTAAACCATTCGTTTTAGATATTTTTGCAACCTTATTAATTCAATATGAAGCGACTATATTTACCCTTACTGTTAATTGTAACTGTATTATCTGCCCATGCGCAAAGTTTTAAAGTAACCTTGCAAGCCCCAGGCTTCACCAATGGCATAGCTTACTTTACCTATCATTACGGTAAAAATTTTAATGTGGAAGATTCCGCTGCAGTCAATAATAAAGGCATTGCTATTTTTGAAGGCAAACGAAAGTTACCGGGTGGCATCTATTCTGTGTTTCTTCCAGGCAAAGCAAAATATGTTGATTTTTTTATTGACAAGGAACAAATCATCAGCATTAAAATTGACAGTACCGACCTGCTGAATAAAACTGTTGTTACCGGTAGTAAAGAGAATATACTTTTTCAGGATTACCAAAAGTTTATGGCAGAAAAAGGCAAAGCGTGGGAACAGGAAAGGGTTGCCTATACTCAATCCCGTACCAAACAAGATTCTGCCTTACATGAAACCAACTACATTAAACTAAACAAAGAGCTTAACGATTACAGGGAAAATATCATTAAAAACCAACCGCAATCAATGATGGCATCTACCTTAAATGCCATGAAGGAACCACCGTTATTACACAGCATTCCAAAAACGCACAGCGACTCGTTGGAAAATTATTACAACTACAAAAAACATTACTGGGATGGTGTAACTTTTATGGATGAACGCATTATTCGTTCACCGTTTTTTTTGCCCAAGTATGAAAAATATTACAGGGAGATTATAGTACAGCAATCAGACAGTATTATTAAAGATGTAGATTATCAGTTGCTGCTGGCCCGCAGTAGCCCGGAGATGTATAAGTTTATGCTCAACTGGCTTACAGATGAATACATCAATCCAAAATATATGGGGCAGGATGCAGTATTTGTGCACCTTTTTAATAAGTACCACAGCAAAGGGCTTACCAGCTGGTTGAATGAAAAACAACAGGAAACTATTAGTCGCAGGGCATATATGCTAATGGCCAATTTAATTGGCGCCAAAGCTGCCGACCTTGAAATGATTGATACAAGCGGAAAATCAGCATCATTGTATAGTTTAAAAGCTGACTATACCATTGTATGCTTTTGGGACCCCAACTGCGGACATTGTAAAGAAGAAATACCCAGACTTGACTCCATTTACAAAGCCAGCTGGAAAGCGCATGATGTAAAAATGTACGGCGTTTTATCCGGCGATACAAAGGAAAATCTAAAACCAGCCTGGACAAAATTTATCGATGATCATAATTTGGGTGAATGGACACATGTGTATCAAACCAAAGAAATGGAAGCGGCAGACAATGCAGCGCAAAAGGCCAGCTATCGCCAGTTATACGATGTTACAATGACACCAACACTGTTTCTGTTAGATAAGCAAAAAAACATTATCGGCAAAAAACTTACCTGGCAGCAATTGGATGAATTATTGCAGGTAAAATGGAAATCTTCAAACTAAACAAACCAAATTAAACTGTGATAAAACATTTCTTTTTATTGCTGGTAGTAGTTGCTGCCGCTATACAAACCTCTGGCCAAACCCTGTTTACCTATGGCAGCAGCCAGGTAAGCAAAACTGAATTTTTAAGGGCTTACAACAAGAACAAAACGCCGGTAGCGGATAAAGAAAAGGCACTGAGAGAATACCTTGATTTGTATACAAAATTTAAACTAAAAGTACAGGCTGCCAAAGAATTGAAACTGGATACGCTGGAGCAGATGAAATATGATTTGCAGAACTTTCGCAGCCAGGTAGAAGAAGCTTACCTGCAGGATGATAAAGCCATCGAAGCTTTGCTGGATGAAGCCATATTAAGGAGTCAAAAAGATATTCACCTGTTGCATTTTTCTGTATCCATCAATAATAAAATGTCCGCAGCAGATACTGTAAAAGCCCATAAAGCAATTGAAGAATTAAGAGAAGCATTGTTAAAAGGTAAAAGTAATTATGATGAGATTGTAACTGAAATAAGCGGTGAAATAATGCCGGTAAAAGGT
>Ga0105044_10009775_pt1 | contig 13114 bp, 10 predicted proteins | sample MAT01_FD_78092 | JGI IMG/M metagenome (GOLD analysis project Ga0105044, IMG submission 78092) | Freshwater microbial communities from Lake Fryxell liftoff mats and glacier meltwater in Antarctica - MAT-01 | ecosystem: Environmental > Aquatic > Freshwater > Ice > Liftoff microbial mat | place...
GGCAGGAGCGGAGCGACGGGGGGCCAGCGCACACGCCACCGCACCGGCCCGTCGCTCCGCTCCTGCCAAAGCGGTGTCGGCGCTACGCTCTGCCACCGCACTCCATAGAGGACGCACGCGACTTTTACGGAGTCTCTGAGCGGGGAGGATGCAGTCGAGGGTCCACGAAAAACACGAACCCATCCGCACCGCCGGTCGGTCATGGCGCCGATCTTTTACCTCCCAGTTTGGGGCGACTCCTCTGGGGAAGCCGGAGCTTCGCCACGAGGGGAGCCTATGGAGTGCGGCGGGAAGCGTCAGCGCCACGCCGCTTTGGGCAGGAGCGGAGCGACGGGGGGCCAGCGCACACGCCACCGCACCGGCCCGTCGCTCCGCTCCTGCCAAAGCGGTGTCGGCGCTACGCTCTGCCACCGCACTCCATAGAGGACGCGACTTTTTACAAACGTCCTTGGCAAGCCGTTTCGCGGATCGTAGCCTCCGCGGCGCGCAATCCCCCGCCCAGCCATGAAGATCCGCATTTTTCTCACCGTGCTCTCGTGCGTGCTCAGCGTGGTGACGGGGCTGGTGCTGGCGCGCGGGGGGACGAAGGCGAAGGCGGGCGGCGGGGCGAAGCCGAGGATCGGGCTTTCGCTGGATACGCTGAAGGAGGAACGCTGGCAGCGGGACCGGGATACCTTTATCCGCAGGGCGGCGGAGCTGGGCGCGGAGGTGAGGGTGCAGAGTGCCAATAGCGATGATGTGCGGCAGGTGGCGGATGTGCAGGCGCTGATCACGGAAGGGGTGGATGTGCTGGTGATCGCGCCGCACAACGGGGAGGCGATGGCGAAGGCGGTGGAGCTGGCGCAGGAGGCGGGCATCCCGGTGATCGCGTATGACCGGCTGATCAAGAACTGCCCGCTGGACCTGTACATGACCTTTGACAATGTGCGGGTGGGCGAGCTGCAGGGGCAGTTTCTCGCGGAGACCTTTGCGCGGATGGGCGGGGGCAAAAAGCGGATCATCCGCATCTACGGGGCGAAGACGGACAACAACGCGCTGCTTTTCAAGCAAGGCCAGGACAGGGCGCTGGAGCCGCTGCTGAAAAGCGGGGCGATCGAGGTGGTGCATGAGGATTGGGCGGACGACTGGAAGCCGGAGAACGGGAAGAAGATCGTGAACGCGGGGATCAACAAGGCGGGGCATGCCTTTGACGCGATCCTGGCGTCGAATGACGGGACGGCGGGGGGAGCGATCCAGGCGCTGCTGGAGGAGGGGCTGGCGGGGAAGGTGATCGTGACGGGGCAGGACGCGGACATCGCGGCGTGCCAGCGGATCGTGGCGGGGACGCAGACGATGACGATTTACAAGCCGCTGAAGCAGCTCGCGGAGCAGGCGGCGGAGTGCGCCGTGCGGCTGGCGCGGCACCGGCCGGTGATCGCCACGGCGAGCCTGGACAATGGTCAGGTGAAGGTGCCGAGCATCTTTGTGGATGTGATGGCGGTGACGAAGGAGAACATGCGGGAGACGGTGGTAAAGGATGGGTTTCACGCGGAGGGGGAGGTTTTCAAATGAGGAACCCGTGTCATCCTGAGCGGAGCGCCTGCGCCGCTTTGGGCGCGGGCGCGGAGTCGGGACGGCGCTCCGCTCAGGATGACAGCGGGGGAGAAGCATGACTGCGGAGCCGATTCCGTCCGATCCCTCGCGTGTGCTCACCGCCCGCGGCATTACCAAACGCTTCCCCGGTGTGACCGCCCTGCGGGACGTTTCCTTTGACCTCCGGCCGGGTGAAATCCACGCGCTTTGCGGGGAGAACGGCGCGGGGAAATCCACGCTCATCAAGCTGCTGAGCGGCCTCCACCCGCACGGCAGCTACGACGGCGAGCTGACCGTCGCCGGCCAGCCCGCGCATTTCCACGGCATCGCCGATGCCGGGCGCGCCGGGCTGGCGGTGATCTATCAGGAGCTGGCGCTGGTCGAGGAGATGACCGTCGCGGAGAACATCTGCCTCGGCAGCGAACCGCGCCGGGGCGGTCCGCTGGCGTTTCTCATCGACTGGGAAAAGGTCCACCGCCAGGCCGCGGAACTCCTCCGGAAATTCGGCGTCGCCATCGACCCCGTCGCGCCCGTCACCCGCCTCGGCGTCGGCGAGAAGCAGCTCGTCGAGATCGTCAAAGCGCTTTCCAAAGACTCCCGCATCCTGATCCTCGACGAGCCCACCGCCGCGCTCGCCGAGCACGAAGTCCGGGTGCTCCTCACGATCCTGCGCGACCTCCGCCGGCGCGGCCTCGCCTGCATCTACATCTCGCACAAACTCGACGAAGTCTTTGCCCTCGCCGACCGCATCACCGTGCTCCGCGACGGTGCGACCATCGGCACCTGGGACACGGCGGGGACGAGCAAGGGGGAGGTGATTCGGAACATGGTGGGGCGGGAGATCGGGGAGCTTTTTCCGCGGCGGCAACACCTCCCCCACCACGGTCATCCTGAGCGAAGCATCGACCCCGCCCTGGGGGGCGATGCGCAGTCGAAGGACCCCGCCGAGTCCCCAGCGACGTCACCAGAGATTCCACGGGATCCTTCGACTGCGCGTCTTTCCGCAGAGCCGGAAAAACGCTCCGCTCAGGATGACGGCATCATTTTGCGCGTCTCCCACCTCACCGTCGCCGACCCGCACACCGGCCGCGTCCGCCTGCACGATCTCACCTTCACCCTCGCGCCCGGCGAAGTCCTCGGCATCGGCGGCCTCATGGGCGCGGGCCGCACCGAACTGCTCATGCACCTCTTTGGCGCATGGGGCGAAAGGCGCGGCGGCCAGGTGTGGCTGGGTGGCGAATTGCTCCCCCCGCTTTCCCCCGCCGAAATCCTCCCGCGCGGCCTCGCCCTCGTCTCCGAAGACCGCCGCCGCTACGGGCTGCACCTTCCCCAGCCCATCGCCTTCAATCTTTCGCTCAGCTCCCTCACCCGCCTGACCCGCGCCGGCCTCCTCGACTCCGGCGCAGAATTCCAGGCCAACGACCGCCAATTTCGCTCCCTCCGCATCAAAGCTCCCGGCCTCGAAAGCCCCGTCGGCAAACTTTCCGGCGGCAACCAGCAAAAAGTCGTCCTCGGCAAAGCGCTGATGACCGCGCCCCGCGTCATCTTCCTGGACGAGCCGACCCGCGGCATCGATGTCGGCGCGAAGCTTGAGCTTTACGAGATCATCAACCAGCTCACCGACGCCGGGCGCGCGGTGGTGCTCGTGTCGAGCGAACTGCCGGAACTGATGGGCATGAGCGACCGCATCCTGATGCTGCACGAGGGCCGCATCGGCGGGGAATTCACCCGCGCCGAAGCCACGCCCGAGCGCCTGCTGGCGGCGGCGATGGGTGGAAAATAGACGTCCTGTTTTCGGGTTGTGGCTCAGTTCGAGATGGGAGGATGTAGAGGCGGCTCTGTCCGCAGGACGTGCCGCCTGTGACCGCGGAAGGCGGCACGTCGCCAAAGCGCGACAGAGCCGCCTCTACACCTCCCATTGAGCCACTACCTGTTTTCGCGAAAACCGCAGTGGCAGAGTGAAGCAGGACAGCAGGAAAAAAACGGGAGGCTCATCCCCACTTCCTACGTTCCTGTTTTCCTGTTTTCCTCTGCATCCGAAACCTCCCGTCCACGAACCACGCCCATGCCTTCCGAACCCTCCCCTGCCCCGCTCCAAAATGGGCTCCGCCTGCTCGACGGCTTGAGCTTCGCGGCGCTCCGCACGCTTTTCACCAAAGGGCCGGGCGCGGCGCGCAAGGTGGTGGGCGCGACGCTCGGTGCGGTGCAGCCAAAGCGGAATCCGTGGACGGTCAGCCCGTGGGACATCGCCCGCGCCTTTGCGACGCCGGAATCCGTCGCCATCCACGGCGGCGACTGGACAGACGGCACCACGGCACCGCTCGAGCGGTTCATCATCGCGCTGCTGCTCCGGTCTTTCGCACCACGGCAGATCGTCGAGGTGGGCACCTATCGCGGCGTCACCACGCGGCTGCTCCTGGATAATCTTCCATCCGGCGCGCACCTCCACACCATCGACCTTCCGCCCGCCGTCGATCCCCAATCGCTCACTGCGGCGACCGATGCGCGGCTGATCATCACCCGCGAGGTGGGCATCCAATACCACTCCCACCCGCTCGCCGATCGGGTCACGCAAATCCTCGGGAACACCTTTGAGCCGGCGACCTGGAGCCAGGTGCCGGAGGGCGTCGAGTTCGCCTTTATCGACGCCAGCCACAGCTACGAGGCCGCGCGCAACGACACCGAGCGGCTCTGGCCAAAGCTGATGCCGGGTGCCGTGGTGATCTGGCATGACTACACCGAGACCGTCAGCGCCGAGCGCGGCGTGGGGAAATATATTCGGGAACGCCTTCCATCCGATGCCGGGATCTTTCTTTGCGAGGGGACCGATCTCGCGCTGCGCCTCCCGGTGGAGGCCTTGCGCGCCGGCGAGGCCCGGGTCGCGGCAGCCTATCCTCCCGGCCACGCTCCGGTGAGAAAAGGTCCGCTCGTCCCGGCGTGGCACCGGTGATCGGAGCCCGGAAGGAATCGACCAAGCACGTTTGAAAACCGGTCGTTTCCTAGCCGGGACGGATGCAGTCGAGGGTCCACGAAAAACCCGAAAGGCACGAACCCATCCGCACCGCCGGGCGATCATGGCGCCGCTCTTGACCTCCCAGTTTGGGCTGACTCCTCTGGCGAAGCCGGCGCTTCGCCACGAGGGGAGCCTATGGAGTGCGGCGGGAAGCGTCAGCGCCACGCCGCTTTGGGCAGGAGCGGAGCGACGGGGGGGCAGCGCACGCCACCGCACCCGCCCGTCGCTCCGCTCCTGCCAAAGCGGTGTCGCCGCTACGCTCTGCCACCGCACTCCATAGGGCGCACGCGACTTTTACAGAATCTCTGAGCCTGCTCCTGCTCCTGCTCTTGCTCCTGCTCCGCGAACCGGCATCGGAGCAAGAGCAGGAGCAAGACAAAGAGTAAGAGCGGGGCGATAGAACGACTTTTCAGACACCCCCTTTAGGAGCCGGAGGCTCCCTGGAGATTAGCCGGTGGCGTCAGCCACCGGAACCCGAACCCAACGCGGCCGAGCCCCGCAGGGGCGACGGAAAATCCCCCACCCCTGCCGGGGCGGAACGTGTTTCGACGTGACCCGGTGGCTGACACCACCGGCTAATCTCCCTCGGCCCTGCCGGGCCGTTTCGTCCGCCTTTCAACTCACTTTGGTCTCAGCAGACTGCCACAGATTTTTTCCTTTCGCGGATCGTCCCATCGTCCCGCGCTTCCAAGGCCGCTCGGAAGCGTTCAAAGCGAAGGGCCCGGGCACTCCGGCGCTGGCGCCCGCCGTTTCCGAGCCCGCTCCTGCAGCAGGGAACTCAGCCCGCTCTCGATCATGACGAGCGACTTTACGGCCGCGTAGTTCCCACTGATGCCGAGCCGCGGCAGGCGATCCAGGCGTCCGGCGTTTTCCGAAAACAGATTGGCGGGCCGGGTCGTGAGCATCGTCGCAAACCCCGCGCCGCGGACGACCTCAAACTCCCGTTCGCCCACGGCATTCGCGCCGCCAAAGGGATAGGCAAAGTGCCGGACTTCCTGCCCGAGCTGCACCTCCAGGTGCGTCTTGGCACCGAGGACTTCCGCCGTGATCTCCCCGACGGTCAGGCGGTTCAGACTATGGTGGCCGGCGCTGTGCGCGCCAATGGTCACGAGCGGATCCGCGGCGAGTGCGCGCACTTCCTCCCACCCCATCGCGAGCCGCCGGGTGCAGGCCAGCGGATCGACCGCCACCGCCTCCGCGATCCGCTGGAGGAGCGCATTCCGCGTGGTGCCGACACTGCGAATCAGCCCGCCCAATGTCTCCAGCGCCACATTCCTCGCGCGATCCGTCGCGCACGCGAACTCGCAGTCCCTCCCCTCCCAGGTGAACCGCAGGTGCGATCTGCCGGCGAGCGCTTCCTCGAGAAAATACCACCAGATACTCTCCGAACCGTCGGCGAATCCATTGGTCACATTCACGGCAAATGGCGTCTGAAATTCGCGGAAGACCGGCAGCGCATGCACCAGATTGTCCCGATAGCCGTCGTCGAGGGTGAAGGCGACAAAGCGGGGCCGGCGCGGCGTCTCGAGCCTGGATGGGACGGCATCGAGCGCGACCGGCTCGATCCCCCGCCGCCGCACCCACGCCAGCATCGCCCGCAAATCTTCCGGCGTAATCTCCAGCGCACGGTTTGCCGGCAGCTTCGAGCGCTCGCTCTCCGGCACCACCCGGTGCAGGACGACGATCGCGCCCAGCCCGCCCAAAAATGGCCGGACCACCGCGCTCGCCGCGTGGACCGCCGCCCGGCGAAAAAGCGCGGCGATGGCCGGGCGTCGCGCGCTCATAAACCGAGCAGCGTCAACTCGCTGTAGAGGTTGTCGATCTGCCCGGGCCGGAGCGTTTTCGAGCGATAGAGGGCGACGAGCGCGAGCGGTGTTTCGCGACCGCCCGGCGGGATGTGCCCGTCGAGCAGTCGCGCGTCGATCGCCAGCAAAAGCGCGCGGCCCACGATCGCCATCCGCCAGCGGATGTGATCGAGGCACGCGAGAAAAACCTCGCGGTTGCTGACATGGTGGATGCGCGCAAAATGGAAGCGTCGGCCCTTTGCACGCGTGAAGAGCATCAGGCATTTCCGGCCCCGATGGGTCACGAGCATCGGATGGCAGATGTCGGACGCCAATTCACGGACGCAGGCACCCTCTCGGTCATCGAGTTTTTTCAGAATCTGCCCCGGAGCGGTGATGATCCGCCCGCGGAACCAGCCGTCCGGGCGAAGCGGATTCAGTTTCGGCAGGATGACGATCCACTTGCTTTCGAGCTCTTTGAATCCGAAGCGGCGATAGAGCGGATGGATGCTTTGAATCGCGGTGTGGCAGGTCAGCGTGCGGTCGTGGAGGCCGGCCACGGCTTCAAAAAGGCGCAGCGAATGGTTTCGATACTCCGGCAGCGTGACCCAGCTCGTGAGGTCGGCAAATTTCTCCACCCGCCCGTCGATCAACCGCTCATATAGGATCGTGCCGAAGAATCCGACGACGCGCGGCCCATCGCGCAGGACGAAACCCCGCATCCGCTCCCGGCTCGGCCAGGAGTAGTGAAAGAGCCGCCGCCAGCGGGCGGCCGGGATCGGCGGATTTCGGAAGGCCTCGAAAAGCGGCAGCGCCTCCTCAAAGGTTTCCGGTGTGGCCACCTCGACGCGGATCATGCCACGCCGCGCTCCGCGAGCAGGCTCCGGATCGCGCCCAGACTCTGCATCCGCATAAAGTCCTCGGGCGAAAACTGCAGGCCGAATTCCTGTTCGATCGAGAGCACGAGATTCAGATGCGCTACGGAATCCCACGCCGCCGTATTGGCCGTGGACAGATCGTCCACCATTTCGCTGGCTGGGATGCCGAGCGTGCTGGTGAAGATGCCGAGAAGCTTTTCATTCATCGAAGCGGAGCTGGATGTGAGGCGGATGGGAAATGGTCCGGCCGGCGAGACTCATTTGCCACATCCCGTCGCCGCAAGAATCAAATCCGTGACGCGCGTAGAATTCCGCCACGAGCCCGTTCTTCGCCGTCGGCAGATACTCGCCGACCAGAACGCGCCCGCCGCGCTGCTCCACGCACACCGCCAATTGCGCCAGCAGCGCCGTCTCCACGCCGCGGCCGATCACCCGGCAGCTCAGCAAAAACGTATCCACCACCCACCGCTCCCCATCCGGCCGCGCCAGGGCCGCGCCCACGAGCCCGCTGTCGCCGAAACGATCCGCCAAACGGAGCCACAGCGCCACCGCGCCGGATCGCATCATCGCCTCGATCTCCCCGGCCCCATGCCGGCGCGTGGTCAGGTTGAATTGATTCGTCTTCGCGAGCAATTGCGCCACGCGCGGCAGCGTCTCCTCGCCCACCTTTCCGATCGTCGCGACCATCTCCAGGCTGGCGAGAAATTCCGCCGGCGAGCCCGCCCCCCGCGAAGCCTCCTCCCGCTCGCCCCGCTGCCGGTACAGCTCCACGCGCTGCCGATCCTCGGCGGACAGACTCAGTTGATCAAACGCGCCGCTCTCTTCGATCGCGTCGCTGAATTGCAGGGGCGAAACCGGCACTTCGATCACCGTGACCATCGGCAAACGCCGCCGCACCTCCTCCCGCTCAAAGGGGCTGTCATCGAAAAATACGCAGGCGTCGAGACCCACGTTCAATTCCGCGGCCAGCTCCCGCAGACTGGCGCTCTTCTCCTGCCAGTTGATCCGCACCGCGGCGAAATCGTCCCGTTTCAAAATGCAATCCGGGTGCCGCGCGAAAACCTCCAGCACCTCCGCCTCGTTGTTCTTGCTCGCGATCGCCAGCAGGATGCCGCGGTCTTTCAACCCACCCACGTATTTTTGAAACGCCTTGAAAACATTGCCCGGATACTCGTCCCCGAGCGCGATTCCGCCGAACCCATCCTCCCCGAGCACCCCGCCCCACAACGTCTGATCGAGGTCGATGACCAGCACCTTCGCCGGCGGCACCAGCGCCGCCCGCACCGTCCGGACGAGCGCTTTCGCGAGGGCGATCTGCGCGCCCGCCGTGAAAGGGATGCGGGCCAGAAAAAAGAGCCGCTCATCGGTCCACGCACGCAGCCCGTGTTCCATCACCAACCGCGCGTAATCGAACACGAACACGCCCGACTGTGCGCGGCAGATGGTCGCCAGGGCATCGTTTAGAGAGCGGGCCAGCGCGCTCGGCGAAAGCACGACCAGCGGCTCCGCGAGCCCGGCGGCCAGCCGCGCGGGCGGCGCGAAATTCGCGATGAAGACCGGCTTGTCCGTCCGTTTTCGCAAACCGCCGATCAGCGCGGCGAGCCGATCTTTCACTTCACCCAACCTCGCGCGCAGCACCTCCTCCGACGCGCCCAGACTCCGTTCGACCAGTGCGGGTGCCAAGTCCTCCAACCGGGTGAGAATGACGACCGCATCGGGCTCCTGCGCATACAACCCGCCCGACGCATCCAGCGCTTCCTGCTCGATCTGCCCGAAGGCCCCGAACCACGCGGTCACCGCGAACCCGCGGACCGCGCCTTCGACGGTGAGATACGGCTGCAAAAACTGCGCGCTGTACGTGGACAGCACCGCGAGCCGCAGCGGAATCAAACCCCGCACATCCAGCGTGCGCGCGGCCTGAAGATACGAGGCCGGCGAGGCAGGAAGTCGGGACGTGATGTCGGAGACGGTCAAAACGGTGGGCGCGATTCAACTGGAACGAACCCTGTCCCGCAAGCCAACCGTCGAGCGCAGCGTTCCGAAAAATCGTTCCCTTTGAGAGGGCTTTACGCACCACGTTTGGACAGCACTTCTCCGTACCACGCCTCGATTTCCGCACCCATCCGGTCGGCGGTGTACTTTTCCAGACATTCCCGCCGCCCCTGCCGCCCTAATCGCTCTCGGAGTTCCGCATCGCCCAGCAACCGCACGATCGCCGAGGAGAAAGCTTCCGGATCGCCGGGCGGGACGAGGAGTCCCGTGGCATCGTGCCTGATGATCTCAGTCATCGCGCTGACGGCGCAAGCCACGACGGGGATTCCTCGCGCCATCGCTTCGACAAACGTCAGCCCAAACGATTCGTAAACCGATGCGGAAACGTAGATCGTCGATGCCGCATAGAGCGCATTGAGATCCTCTTCGCTGACAAAGCGGCGGAACACGATTCTGGAGTGCTGAATCTCCGGATAACTCTCCCGAAAGCTGCGAACCACGGGCTCTTCCCCGGTCGCGCCGACAATGACAAACGTCACATCCGGCACCTGCTCGAGCACCCGCACGATTGCCGCCAGAAGGGTCGCGCCACCTTTGCGCTCACTGAGATGGCCGATGGTCAGGACGGAGAGCCGCGATCCCACCCGGGGGCGGTCAGCCGGAATTTGGATGCCGTGTCGGATGAGGCGGATATTCGGCAGACCATAAACCCTCCCGAGCCTGTCGCGGTGTGAAATGCTATGCGTCACCACTCCTTGCGCTCTGCGGGCCGACTGTCGTTCCGCCCACATCATATAGCGTTCGCCAATCGTCGGACGACGCTGCTGCACTTCGACCGACTCCACCATGGAGGTATGCAATCTGACAACCACAGGAGTGGACTGGAACATTTGAAACGCGAGCCCATGACCCTCGAAGTTCGGAAACTCCACGAGGTCGAAGTGATACTTCTGATCCAGTCCGCGGATTACCTTGGCAAGACCAAGACTCTCTCCCAATCCGGGCAGGATACTCCCGATCAATGGCAGCCATCGCACGGTGCGGTAGTGGACTTTGACCCGGCCATCCTCCCTGTCGCATGACTCGCCCCGCCAACCCACAACCACATGGACCTGGTGCCCCCGCGCGCTCATCGCGCGGGCGGCTGTCTCCGTGTAGATCGCCATTCCGCCGAACGGTTGCGTCAGGGGATAAGAATCGGAAACAAAACAAACAACCATAGGTCAGACGACTCGCTCAGAGTGAAAAGTGTCCGCCTTCCCCAGGCGATCAAGGTATCCAAGCCGGTGGGCGACCGGTCACCAGCACGCGCCACAACGCGCCGAGCAGGAGACGGCGGGGCTGGAGTTGGATCATTGTCGGCAGTTCACGCAGCAGCCAGGATACAGCGGCACGACGCCGCGCGTGCAGCAGATGGCGATAGACGATCTGCATCACCAGGTCGGCGGAATATTCGCGGAGCCACTTCGCGGATTTCCGCCGATCCGCATCAGAAAGTCGGCCGGAATGCCGCCGAAATATCTCGCGGCTTTCCAGAATCACTTCCTCCAATTGACTCGATGTCTTGCTCCTCGGGTGCTGTCGAAAACAGGCAATTGGGGTATCCACCGGCCGAAGCTCGAAGCCCGCTTTCAAACTTCGCACCCAAAACTCCAGATCGAAGCAAAGGTGCAGATTAACATCGAGCGGGCCTACTTTCTCGACGAGCTTGCGACTCCAAAACATGCCCGGCTGATAATAGCCAAAGTCATGATAGCCTAGCGCCGCGTCGAGCGGAGTCGGCCACGCGGGATGCCGCTTCCGAAATGCGCCATCCCGCCCGCAATCATCCACCGGACCGCCCACCCAGTTCGCGAATTCCGGTCCGCGGAAGAGAGGGGCGACGGCGGCAAACGCGCCCGGCTGATACCAGTCGTCGCTGTTGATCCATGCAAACACGTCGCCGGTCCCCTGCACCCAGCCCTCGTTCAACGCCGCCGACTGCCCACTATCCTTTTCACAGCGCCAGCCCGCGAGCCACGGTGAATATTTTTCGAGAATCGCCCGGCTGCCGTCGGTGCTGCCACCGTCCAAAATAAGATATTCAAGGTTTGGATAACCTTGGAGCAGGACAGAGCGGATCGTCTGCTCAAGAAACTCGCCTTGCATAAAGCTCGGCGTAATGACCGTGATTCTCGGCCACGGAACGCACTTGTCGAACGTCGAGGCCTCGACCGTCCACGGCCAACCGTGCCGATCGGGGGGCGGCGGAGGTAGCTCCGATAACGTGGTGGGACGCATTCGGGAAAAGTGGCTGCTCAGCAGCGGTCAATAAGTTCGCGATATTTGCGCGCATAACTGTGTGCCTGCTGTTCCAGCGTGTACCGCTCCATCACCACATTGCGACACTGCACTCGCAAACCCCGCCAGTGTTCAGGATTCTGCACCACCTCAGCAATGGCCAAAGCCAAGGCTGGCACATCCCCGATAGGAACTGTCCTGCCTGCAACGCCATCCTGCACCGCGTCGGGAATGCCGCCAGTGCCAAATCCGATTACAGGAGTTCCGCAGGCCATCGCTTCCAAGACAGTAAGCGGGAGGTTATCCTGCAACGAAGTGATGACAAAAACGTCCGCACAACTGTACACAAGGGACAACAGCGAATCCGCGCCTACGTTTCCAAGATGCAGGGAACGCTCGGTCCGCTCATAAACACCGCCGCCGACGGAAAGCAGGAAGACCGGAGCATCGGTCTTTTCAACCGCCTCTTTCAACTGCCGAAAGCCTTTGCGGGGATCGTTCACCGTCGAGGCCACGAACAGGAGCACTGGACCTTCAAATTGAATTCCCAACACCTCTCTGGCCCAGCGCTGGTCGCGCGGAGCAAAATCCAAGGTATCGATTCCGTAGGGAATCGATTCGACAGCAAATCGGCGGAACAAAGAACTGGCACGAGCACAGGATGCCAGCCACTCGCTCGGCGCGACCAGGCAGAACCGATCCTCAGACACTTCGGCAAAGGCGCGTCTCTTATTTCGCAACGCAGTCCTCGACGGATCGCCCTCCCTATCCGAGACGAGTTGCGGACAACGCCCGCAGTTTTCGACAAACTTCCCGCACCCTTGGTCGTAGTGGCACCCCCCGGTCAGCGGATTCATGTCGTGCAACGTCCACACCACCGGCAAATGAACCGGCAGCAGGCGGAAAAGCGCGGACACGTCAAACATGCCTGCTATCCAGTGCAAATTGATCACGTCACAACCTGGCAAATCGCGCAGTAATTCGTCTCCATACCAGCTGCGCTCAGTACTGAAGCGCCGAAAGCCATCCGGATCATACCCTGCGAATCGCCGCAAGGGTGCCTCCTGCACGATTCGCCTCGCCTTCCGGCTCAGGCGGCCGCAAAGACTTCGGTCGGTGCGGCACTCGGTGACATCAGCATCCGCGCTTCTGCGCTTCACCACGAGCATCTGCGAAGTGACGCCGATCTTTTTCAATCCAGTATGCAGCCAAAAAGCGGCACGAGCCGCCCCCCCCCCTGCATCGTGGTAACTGAGGTGCAAGACCCTCATCAAAGTGGCTTCCGGGCTTCCATGAAAAGACTGTCGGGCTTGTAGAGCGTTCCATCCGGCTCCGTATCCAGATGAAAACGCGACCAATCCGGGACAAAGCTTTCCGTGGCCGTTCGTTGAACAATTTCCTCGAATCCCACGCTCTTTAATAACGTCCCCAGCGAATAGCGGTCATACATCCAGAGATGGACGCTGCCGCCACGGCGAAATCGGCCAAGTTTCAGTGTCTCATATTCCGCATCCAGCACGCGACGCACGACTGCTTCATGCCATTTCTGAGGGTCCCGCAAAAAGTGGTAAATGGAGCGTGCCGATCTTTTCCAA
>Ga0105044_10009782_pt1 | contig 13111 bp, 16 predicted proteins | sample MAT01_FD_78092 | JGI IMG/M metagenome (GOLD analysis project Ga0105044, IMG submission 78092) | Freshwater microbial communities from Lake Fryxell liftoff mats and glacier meltwater in Antarctica - MAT-01 | ecosystem: Environmental > Aquatic > Freshwater > Ice > Liftoff microbial mat | place...
CCCAGGGTAGCTCGTGCCTCGCAACCCTGGGCTGACGGATGGAGCACCTTCGGCGCTCATGGCGCTTTCAGGCAATCCGACTGTGGAAATCGTATGAGAACGTGGACGATCTCAAAAAACTGCCGGCGCTGATCGGTGGATTTTCGGACAAGGCGATCCTGCTTTCCTGCGAAAAGCGCAAGCTGCCGATGAGCACGGAAACGACCTCGGATTGGCAGGCGTTTGAGGAGGAGCTGGCGCGCCAGCGGCCGGCCTTCGCACTACATCGACCATGAGTTTGAGATCCCGGCGTCGATGCGCTGCACGGAGACGGCCAACCGTTACGGCTTCGACGTGTTCCATCATCCGCGCCCGCGGGCACTGCTATTCAGCCAGGAGAGCGAGAGCGGGCTACTCGACTGCGAAGAGCTTTACACGCGCTCGGAGAAGTTTCCGGCTTTCAAAACATCGAGGATCGCCGGCGCGCAGACACCTCCGAGAGGCCAGATCTCATCGGCCCGCGTGAGCGCTGCGGAAACGGGCGGCGGCAGCCGGTCGTGAGTGTCGGCCAGGACGGCGATGCGCATGAACTTGTTCGCTCGTGCTGGTGGCGAGAAACGACCAACAACCGCGCGCTACTGCCCTTTCCGCGAGCTTTCCTGCACGACAAACGAATTTTGGATCACGTCGCGCACGCGCTCGGGCGGGCAGACCTTGTTGGTCTGATAATCGACGTTCCCGTCTTTGCCGATGATCACCAGATTGAAATCGTCCTGCGCTCCATAGGCGCTCGCCACGGCAGGGCCATTGTGGGCGACGACGAACGGAATGTCCGACTTCACGGGACCTTCACCGTCACCCAACGCGGCGACGAAAACGACCTGTTTGCTGGCGAACTGCTCGTAGATCTCTTTGAGATACTTGAGCTGCTTTTTGAAAGCCCTGCTCTTGGGATTCTTCGCGACCAGCAGCACCACGGCCTGGCCGCGCAGACTTTTCAGCGATTGCACCTTATTGCCCGGCCCAGGAAAGCCGAACTCCGGGGCGAGACGGACCACCGCGCCTTGGCTGGCGGCGAGGGAAAGGATGAAAAATCCGGCGAGGAGCAGTTTGCGCATGGCGTTTAGACTTTCAGAATCTCAGCTTCTTTCGAGGCGATGGCGTCGTCGATCTTCTTGCCAAACTGATCGGTGAGCTTCTGCATTTCCTTCTCGAAACTGCCGAGCTGATCCTCGGAAATGGCACCTTCTTTCTGCGCCTTCTTGAGCCCGTCGATGCCATCCCGCCGCGTCGAGCGCACCCGCACCCGCGCTTCCTCGGCCATCTGTTTGATTCCTTTGACGAGATCCTTGCGCCGCTCCTCGGAGAGCGCGGGGATGGGCAGTCGGATGATCTTTCCATCCACGATCGGGTTGATGCCGATCTTCGATTCCTTGATGGCTTTCTCGATGTCCTTCGTCGTGCTGCCGTCGAAAGGCTGGATGACGAGCAGCCGCGGCTCGGGCGTGGTGATGAGCGCGAGCTGCTTGAGTTTCATCTGCGCGCCGTAAGCCTCGACGTCGATGTTTTCGACGAGCGCGGGCGAGGCCTTGCCGGTGCGCACGGAGGCAAATTCGTGCTGCAGGTATTCGAAGCCCTTTTCCATGGCGGTTTCCGCTTCGAGCATGATTTCGTCGGGGTCCATAAGCGGTTATTCCACGGTGACGAGCGTGCCGACGGCCTTGCCGAGGACCACGCTCCTGATGTTGTCGGACTTCATCATGTCGAAAACGATGATCGGCATCTTGTTGTCCAGGCAGAGGCTGAAGGCCGTGGAATCCATGACGGAGAGCCGCTTCGCCAGCGCCTCGGTGAAAGTGATGCGGTCGTAGCGTTTCGCCTTGGGATCCTTGAAGGGGTCGGCGGTGTAGATGCCATCGACCTTGGTGGCCTTGAGAATGACTTCCGCGCCGATCTCGTTCGCGCGCAGCGCGGCGGTGGTGTCGGTGGAAAAAAACGGGTTGCCCGTGCCGGCGACGAAGATGACGACCATGCCCTTTTCGAGCTGCGAGATGGCGCGGCGGCGGATGAAAGGCTCGGCCACATTGTCCATGCGGATGGCGGTCTGCACGCGGGTCGGCAGGCCCATTCGTTCGAGCGCGCTCTGGAGGGCGAGGCCGTTGATGACGGTGGCGAGCATCCCCATGTAGTCGGCCGTGGTGCGCTCCATCCCGCGGTGGCTGCCGCTCAGGCCGCGCCAGATATTGCCGCCGCCGATGACGACCGCGACCTGCACGCCGAGGGCATGCACGGCTTTGATCTGCGAGCAGACCTGCTCGACGATTTCCGGCGAGATGCTGTCCATGCTGCCGCGCGCCTTGAGCGCCTCGCCGCTGAGCTTGAGCACGATGCGGCGATACTTGGGCTGGCGCGATTTTGCGGGTGACTTGGGCTTGGGCATTGGGCGGCGATAGAACACGAACCGCGCGCCGATTGGGAAGGGAAATCCGTGGCGCGGCTACCAGCGAAAAAACGGCGGCGCGGGCAGCGCCGCACGCTGCGCGACCTCGTCTCCGCGGTCGCTGAAAGCGGCGGCGAAATCGATCACGCACAGCGTGCCGTATTTCGCGTGCGGGCCGGTGGCGATGCCCGCGTAGCGGAACTCGCGCCCGAAAATGTTCTGCCGGTGCCCGCGGTCGCGGACGCCGTCGTCCACGATCAGGCCCACGACGATGCTGCGGGCGTCCGGCCGGCCATAGGCGATGTTTTCCGCCGCCCGTCCGGACCAGCGGCCGAAGCGCGCCATCCGTTGCCACGGGCTGCTGCCGTCGCCGCCGCGGTGGCCCACCCCGCCGGACGGCCCCTGATCGAGCACATGGGCGAGCGCGCTCCCGCTCAGTCCGCCGGAGCGCGCGAGCGGCGGGCGCGGGCTGGCTTTTTCCAAAAAGCGGACCGCCTCCACCACCACGCGGTCTCCCTCGAGGTGCCGCTTCCCGAGCGCGTTGCCGGCCACGATGCGCGCGTAGGCCCGCGGCTGGGTGCGGGCGAGATTCAGCTCGGCCTGGACCTGCGCGGCCAAATCGTCCGCGCGCAGGGAGGCGGCGCCGAGCAGCGCGAGGAGGAGAGCGGCGAGAAATTTCATGGGCAAATCACGCGGCGACCCGGTCCGGGGTGGCCTCACCGGCGAGGGCGCGGGCGACGGCACCGAGGAGCTGGTCGGCGAGATAGGGTTTGCCGAGGTAATTGAAGTCCTCGCGCAGGCTGAGGTCGCTGCCGAAAAGCTCGACGTTGTAGCCGCTGCTGAAGAGCACTTTGCAGCCCAGACGATCCGCGCGGAAGCGTGCGGCGACATCGCTGCCGGAGAGTCCGCCGGGCATGACCATGTCGGTCAGCAGGAGGTCGATGCGCCCGGCGTATTCCCGCCAGGTGGCGATGGCGCGGGGGCCGTCGTCGGCTTCGAGCACGCGGTAGCCGGCTTCTTCCAGGACGCAGCGCGCGAGCGAACGCACGTCGGCGTCGTCCTCGACGAGGAGGATCACGTCATCGGCGGCGCGCGGCGGGCGCGCGGCGACCGGGGCCGCCTCGGCGACTCCGGCGCGATCGGTCACGGGCAGGTAGATGCGGAAGGTGGTGCCCTGCCCGAGCTGGCTCTCGGCCTCGATCCAGCCTTCATGCTGCTGGATGATGCCGAGGACCGTGGCCAGGCCCATCCCGGTGCCTTTGCCCACGGGTTTGGTGGTGAAAAAGGGCTCGAAGATGTGCGCGAGCGTTTCCGGGCTCATCCCTTCCCCGGTGTCGGTGACGGTGAGGCGGGCGAAATGTCCGGGCCGGGCTTCCGGGGAGCGGGTGGCCTGGGCGGCGGTGACTTCCACGGCGGCGGTGCAAACGGTGATGCGACCGTCGGCGGACATCGCGTCGCGGGCGTTGACCACGAGATTGACGATGATCTGCTCAAGGTTGCACACGTCGGCGTGGATGAGCGGCAGCTCGGGCTGGTGCTCGAAAGTGAGCGCAAGATTCTCGGGGATGAGGCGGCGGAGCATTGAGGCGACGTTTTGGATCACCGCGCTGAGCGAGACGACCTTCTTTTCCATGACCTGCTTGCGGCTGAAGGCGAGGAGCTGCCGGGTGAGCGCCGCGGCGCGTTCCCCGGCGCCCTGGACCTGCCGGAGCGACCACGCGACGTCGCTGTCGAGCTGGGCCTTGGCGAGCTGCAGGCTGGTGTGGCCCGAAACCACGGTGATGATGTTGTTCAAATCGTGCGCGACGCCGGCGGCGAGGTGCCCGATGGCTTCCATCTTCTGCGACTGCCGGAGCTGGGTCTCGAGCTTGAGTTTCTCGGAGACATCCTGGACCACGGCGAGCAGATGCAGGCCGCCGGCGAGTTCGAAGCGCTCGATCCAGAGCAGCGCGGCGCGCTCTTCGCCGGTTTTGGAGACGAGGTGGCAGGCCCGCTCCCGCACCCGCTGGCCGCGGCTGAGCAGGCCCACGGTTTCGAGCCGGGCCTGGGCCTCGAGCCGGACGCCCGCCTCCCAGAGCGAGCGGCCGAGGATCTCCTGGCTGTCGCCGCCGGTGGCGGCGAGAAAGGCGCGGTTGACCTCGATGCAGCCGTGGTCGTCCAGCCGCAGGATCGCGACCGGCAGCGGGCTGGCATCGAAAGCTTTGGCCAGCCGTTCCTCGGAAAATTTCAACGCCTCCTGGGCCAGTTCGCGCTCGGCCATTTCGCGCTGGAGCCGGGCGTTGCTCTCTTGCAAGGCGCGGGTGCGTTCGTCCACGAGGCGGTTGAGGTCTTCGAGCTGGTGCCGCGCCTGGTGGGTGAGGAGCCACTTCTCGGTGAGGGCGTGGGCGAGTTGCAGGACTTCGATGCTGTCGAAAGGTTTCTTGAGAATGACCAGCCGGTCGGTCTTGCCCAGCTTCGCGATGATCTCCTGCCACGAGTAGTCGGAGTAGGCGGTGCAGATCACGATCTGGATGGACGCGTCGATTTCCCAGATCCGCGTGATCGTCTCCACGCCATCCCAGCCGGGCGGCATCCGCACATCCACGAAGGCCATGGCGTAGGGCCGCCCTTCGGCGATCGAGCGCACGACCATTTCGAGGCCTTCCTTGCCCTGATAGGCCGAGTCGAGATGGAAGTCCGACGGCGCGGCGGCGGTCGCTTTCGGCCCGAAAAACTCCGCCAGCACGTCGTCGAGCGCGGCATTGGCCGGCGCCGCGGGGCCCAGCACCTTGCGGAAATCCGCATGGATTTCGGGATTGTCGTCGATGACGAGGATGCGGTTGTTGCTGGCCGCGATGGGGTGTGGATGCATGAGTGGATAAGGTGGCTGGTTCAGGCGGCGACGGCCGCGGGCACGGGATCGAAGATCGGGAGATCGAGGAAAAAGGTGGCGCCGGTACCGGGGCCGTCGCTGTGGACGCTGAGCGCGCCGCCCATCCCGGTGGCCGCGAGCGCGCTGCTGTGCAGGCCAAAGCCGCGGCCGGACTTCTTGGTGGTGAAACCGTGCGAAAAGATGCGGGTGAGATTTTCCGCGGGAATGCCGCTGCCAGTGTCCTGCACGGTGACCTTGGCGAAACCGCGGCCGCCGCCCTGAATCCGCACGACGATGCGGCGCTCCTCCCGCCCGGAGGACTCGATGGCCTGCTGGGCGTTGCGCAGGAGGTTGACGAGGATCTGCAGGACCAGATGCTTGTCCACCACGACCTTGGGCACTTCCTCGTAGGCCTGGACGACGGTGATGCGGTGGCGGGTCAACTGGTCGGCGTTGATCTTCAGCGCGTCGTCCACCAGCGTCTGGATGGTCACCGGCTCGACGATGCCCGCGCCTTTGGCAAAGCCCTGCTGCATGGAAACGATCTCCTTGATGTGGCTGATGTTTTTGGTGATCGAATCCACCTCCTCGAGCAGCTCGCCATGCTCCGCCCAGATGGCCTCCGCGACGCGGGAAATCAGCTCGGGAAGGTGCGGCCCGCGCGGGTCATTGGTGACAAACCCGACGAAGTCCGCCTTCTGCAAAGTGAGCAGGCCCGCCACTTTCCCGAGCTCGATCACCTTCGAGCCGCGCAGCCGCTCGCGGATCACGCTGCCCGAGATGTTCACGCTGTTGAGGACGTTGCCCACATTGTGCAGCACGCCCGTGGCCACCTCGGCCATGCCCGCGAAGCGGGAGCTGTCCACCAGCCGCTCATTGGCCTCCTCGAGTTCCTCGGCCGCACGTTTTTGCGCAGTGATGTCGTAGAAAACTCCGCGCACGAGCAGCGGCTCCCCGGCGGTATCGAGCAGCACCGCCGCGCTCTCGCGGATCCAGACGGTGCGCCCGTCGGCGGCGATCATCCGGTAGTCGTAGGAATACGGCACTTTCCCCGCGACCATCCGGGCGCAGTGGTCGTAGGCCCACTGGTCCTCGGGATGGAGCTTGGACTGCCAAAAGTCCGGGATCTCCATCCAGTCCTTCTGCGGGTAACCGAGGATGCGCTCGCCCTGCGGGCTGACGAAGGTGAAGGCGAAGGTCTTCGGGTCCGCCTCCCAGACGATGCCGTCGATGGAGTTGACCAGCGTCTCGAGCTTCTGCTTTTCCAGGCTTATCCTCTCCTGCTCGCGGAGCCGCATCTGCAGTTCACGGGTCGCAAACTGGTGGGCGAGCAGCCCGCTGCCGCCGGCGACGGCCAGCAGGAACGCAGCGAGGTAGCCGATCGTCGTGAGCCGCGCGCGTTTTATCGCCGCCACCCACGTGGTCGCATCGAAATCCACGCCGAGCGCCGCCTCCACATCGCCCCGGAAATTGCGGATGGGCACGACCGCGCTCACCCACGTGCCCCAGCGATCCGTGTAGGGCTCATCCTGGAAAACCGACTGACCGGAGAGCACGGCATCAAGTGTCTCCGCCAGGTCGCCCTCATAGATTTCCCCGATCGCCGTGCGCTGCTCGCGATCTCCGTCGAAGCGGCCATCGCGGTCGTAATCCGTCTCCGAGTCCACGATCAGCGCGACGCGGCCATCCGGGAGTTTGCGAAAGGTGTAGATGTCATTGATCGAGGGGTTCACCGCCAGCCAGCGCTTTTCCGCCGCGATCATCCGCCAGTAGAGAGGATCATCCGGGGAGGTTTTCGTGGTGATCTGTTCGTGCCCCATCCGCCCCAGTTCCTGCGCATAAGTCGGCGCATAGCCTTCCACCATTTGCCGCATCCGCTGCCGCTCGCGCCGCGCGGAGGCCTCCACGAAAAACCAGCCGCTCCCCAAGACGCCGAGCACCAGCAGCCAGGTGATGAGCGGGATCGCGCCGCGGCGTTTGCCCCGCCAGGACCACCGGTGCAGCAGCCCGAACATGGCGACCGCTCCCACGACCAGCAGCACGTAATCGTATTCCCGGAGCAGGAAGGCACTCATGTCGTTGAATCGGTGGACCGCATTTTCTTGGAAATGCTTTTAGCAGGCCCGGTGCCATCGTGACGGGTCGCTCTTGTCCGACTGCCCATGTTCCGGAAAGACCGCCGGTCCCCGAAATTTCCCCTTGCCTCATGGGCCACTCCGGCTTTTCCTCCCGGCTTCGTCCCCCCAGGCGAGAAAGCGCCTCTCCGGGCAAAACCGGAGAGGCGTTTTCATTTTCCCGCGGTTCTGCGCTTGAGGTCGCGCGGCGTGCCCGGCAAGTTCGCCGCCCCATGAAGCTTCCCCGCCTTCTCCTGCTGCTCGCGGCGCTCGCCCTCACGGCAGGGTGCGAGTCGCACCGCTACACGAAACTTCGCGTCACCGGGTATCGCGGCCAGCTTCTCTCCGAATGGGTCGCGCAGGGGCACATTCAGCGCGTCGAAAGAGGTTACCGGATCACGGCGGTCGAGCGGATCAGCGGGCCGCCGTATTCCCTGCTCTCGAAATATCCCAACGGCTGGCGCACCACCGTCACCGGCCCGCACATTCTGCGCTGGCGCTGCGGACAACCCTATTGGCTCTATGAAAATGACTGCAAGTGATCGTCCGGCCGCGCCGCACCGACTAAACCGCTGGCTGCTGCTGGCCATCTTCGCCATGGCGTTCCCGACGCGCTTCGTCGCGGCGGAATCTAGGGTGACGAAAACGACATGGCGTGAGCTCGACGCGTGGCAGATCACGGACGGCCGTGCCGTGGCGGTGGTCGTGCCAAAGCTCGGCGGCCGCGTAATGGTCTTCGGCCTCGTCGGCGGGACCAACTTCATCTGGAGCGGCGAACCGGGCACGGAGCGCAAGCCGGCGACGCAGATGTGGGGCGGCGAGAAAACGTACATCGGCCCGCATACGCTGTGGAAGTTCACGCTGCCGCGGATGTGGCCGCCACCCGCGCCGGATGCTGCCGAGCACGGCGTCGAGGTGCTCGGGGGCGGGCGGTTGCGCACGATCAGCCCGCCGTGGGAAAGCTACGGCGGCGCGGTCATCACGCGCGAATACGGCTTCGACGAGAAGGGTGATTTCGTGATGACGCACGCGATCAGCAAAGTGCCCGACAGCCGACAGATCGGCGCGGTGTGGGTGATCGCGCAGACCATCCCGAGCGACTTCGTTTTCGTCCCGCTCAATCCGCAGAGCCCGTACAAGGACAACTTTTTCTGGTTCAATTTCGGAGGACCGACAGACCGAAAGGGCGCGTTGCCTTTGTCGCCGTCGGTGTTGAAAATCCGCCCGGTGCCCGGCGAAGGCTTCAAGCTCGGCGCCAGCCCGAAGCAACCCGCGCTCGCGACGGTCAAGGACGGCCTCGCTTTCGTGCAGCGCGCCGATCCCCAAGACGGGCAATACCCCGAAGGCGGAGACGGCGCGGGGCTGTCCGTCGAGGTCTATCATCACGATCTCCCCGGCCCCGGTGAATACACCGAGCTGGAGTTTCTCTCGCCGCTCCGCCGCCTCGACGGTGGCGCCACGCTGACCACGCGCTGGACGCTCGTGGCCTGGCCGGACGAGCAGCCTCACGGCGAAGCCAAGGCCGCCGAGAAACTGCTCCAGCGCTGAGCGGGGCTAAAACTGCACGCGCCCGCCGAGCACGACGTTCGTTCCCGGCTCGTTTGTCCCGGAGCCGAGCGTGCGGTAGTCCTCGTTCGCGATGTTTTCGCAGGCCAGAAAGAGCTTCACGTTTTTGCCCGGATTCCAGCCGCCGTCGCCGCCAAAAAGCTCGGCGCGGCCGCCTACCTCGTGAAGCCGCTCGATTTGCACGAAGTGCAGGAGACGCTCCGCCAGCTCCTCAGCACCGCGCCACCCGCACCCGCGCCGCCGCGCGAGGCGCTCGCGATCCTCGTCGGCGCGGCTCCCGCGATGCAGCGGACCTTCGTGGAAATCGCCCACGCCGGCGCCACGGATGCGCCGGTGCTCATCACCGGCCCGACCGGCACGGGCAAGACGCTGACCGCGCGCGCCATCCACGCGAAGAGCGCGCGGCGGGATGCGCCGTTCGTCACGCTGCATTGCAGCGCGCTGCCGGAGACGCTGCTGGAGAGCGAGCTTTTCGGATATGAAAAGAACGCCTTCACCGGCGCGGGCACAGCGCGCGCCGGGCATCTCGAACGCGCGGAGGGCGGCACGCTTTTCCTCGATGAAATCGCCGACATCTCGCCGGCCATCCAGGCGAAGCTGCTGCGCTTCGTGGAGCACCGCACCTTCACCCGGCTCGGCGGGCGCGAGGACTTGCGCGTCGATCTCCGGCTGATCACCGCGACGAACAAAGCCCGGCGGCGTCATCCTCCCGCAGCATCTCCCCCGCGAACTCCGCGAATGCACTGCGCCCGCGCAAGCCGGCCAGCCCCTCGACCCCGCGCTCGGCGCGTGGCTCCAGCAGAAGCTCCGCGCGGGCGCGAGCTGCCGGGAGATGCACGACGAACTCGAATCCATGGCCCTCCGCCACCTCCTCGCGCACTTCGGCGGCAAGCCGACCGTCCTCGCCCGCGAAACGAAAATGAACCGCGTCACCCGCCGCCGAAAGACCCGCCTGCTCGGCGAAAGTCCCGAGGGCGAGTGAATGCGCGAGAAGTGCCCCCCAAAAAAAACCGCCGTCATGTTGAACGAAGTTCCGGGAGGCTTTGCGACCGGAACGCAGTGAAGCATCGCTGAAAGTAGCGTGGGCGGAGGCGGCGGGAGTGATGGCGTCCATGTCTTCACCAGACCGCCTCCGCCCGCGAACAGTCAGCGATCCTTCACTGCGGCTTGGTTCGCAAAGCCTCCCAAGCCTCCGTTCAGGATGACGGCGTTTTTTTGGGGCGGGCGAAGCGGGGCGGGGCGTGCTCTTGCACGGAAGAAGCCTACGGAATAGAACCCGAATTACCGCGCCGTCAGCGCGGCGCGCTCATTCCCGAGCGCACCCGTCTTTTCGAGGAAATAGTCGTAGCCGCCGGGGTACGGCGAGACGTGGCCGGCGTGGACGTGGAGGGTTTTCGTCGCGAGCTTGCGGATGAAATGCACGTCGTGGCTGATGAAGACGAGCGTGCCCTCGTAGCTGGCGAGCGCGAGGATGAGGGACTCGACGGTGTGGATGTCGAGGTGCGTGGTGGGCTCGTCCATGAGGAGGAGGTTCGGCGGATCGACAAGGAACTTGATGAGGTTCAGCCGCGTCTTCTCGCCGCCGGAGAGGATCTCGGTCTTCTTGTAAATCTCGTCCTTGCGGAAAAGGAATGAGCCGAGGATGCCGCGGGCCTCGTTTTCCGAGAGCGCGCCGTTCGCGTCCATGACTTCCTGGAGCACGGTTTTCGCCGGGTCGAGGGTGGCGGAGCGGTGCTGGGAAAAGTAACCGATCTTCGCGTTCAGCCCGAGCTTCCGCTCGCCCTTCTGGTGCTCCAGCACGCCGGCGAGGAGCTTGAGCAGGGTGCTCTTGCCGGAGCCGTTCGGGCCGACCAGCACGGTGCGTTCGCCGCGCTCCACGTCGAGATCGAGCCCGCGGTAAACGACGTTGTCACCATAGGCGAAGTTGATTTTCTCCAAGCCGATAACGCGCTGTCCGCTCCGCGCCGGCTGGGGAATCTGGAAGCGGAACGGCTTGCGCGGCGGCAGCGGCTTTTCGATCAGCTCCATGCGCTCGATCTGCTTGAGCTTGCTCATCGCCTGGCTGGCTTTCGACGCGACCTGGCGGAAGCGATCGTAGAATTCCCGCAGCGATGCGATCTCCTTCTGCTGGTTCTTGTAAGCCGCATTCTGCTGCTCGTAGCGCTCCTCTTTCAGCCGGAGAAAGTCCGCGTAATTCCCCGTGTACGGCACCAGCTTGCGCTCGTCGATTTCGTACACGCTGCCCACGATCTCGTCCATGAAAGCGCGGTCGTGCGAGATGAGGAGCACGGCCCCCGAGTAGGTCTGGAGATACTGCTGGAGCCAGAGGAGGGAGACGAGATCGAGGTGGTTCGTGGGCTCGTCGAGCATGAGGAGGTCGGGCTCCATGACCAGGAGCCGCGCCAGATGCGCGCGCATGATCCAGCCGCCGGAAAGTTCGCGCGCCGCCTTCGTGAAATCGGCCTCGCGATAGCCGAGCCCGGCGAGCATCCGCTTGGCCTTGGCCTCGACCTGCGGGTCCGTCAGCGCCTCGTGCTTCGCGTGCGCCTCGAGATACGCGGGGCTGCTCACGTCGCCCGTCTTTTCGCACGCGTGCAGGATCGCCTCCAGCCGCGGCACCTCGCCGGCGCGGCCCGTGGCCACGTCCATCACCGTCTCCGCGCCGATCACCTCCGCCTCCTGCGGGAGGTAGCCGATCATCGTCCACTCATCGCGCTCGACCGTGCCGGCGTCCGGCTCTTCGGTGTGCAGGATGATATTGAAGATCGTCGATTTCCCCGCCCCGTTCGGCCCGATCAGCGCCACTTTTTCGCCATAGCCGACCTGCATGGCGGCGGCCTCGAAGAGCACGCGGCCCCCGTGGCTTTTCTTCAAATCGCGGATCGTGAGCATGGTCGTGTTTCTTTTGGAAAAAGGCGGGCGGGACTGTGGGCGAGCCCGCGGTGGAGTTCAAGGGCCGACGCGCGGCAGCGGCGGAAAAACCTGTCCTCATTCTGAACTGGAACTCGCGAAATTCCCGCGGCGGTGCTCGCGTCGGTGGAGACGCTCGACGAGCTCCAGGACTGGCTCACCGCGCAACACCCCGACCTCATGGCCGAGTTGCGCCAGGCCCGGCAGGACGACCTCGCCGGTGCATTCAAAGCCTGGCAGCCCCGCCATCTCCCGTGTCCTGACGAGTCGAAGTAGGCGCGGCGGCGGATCCGCAACCTCTCCGCGAAGCACAGCTTCCCCGCGCTGATGGCGTGTCCAAACCCTCAGTTTGGACACCACGACATAAAAATTGCCCGCGCAGGCCAAAAGCAGCCGTTGCCTTCGACCGCACCCGTGATAGCCCTTGCTATCATGCAAACCGCCACCGTCGCCGACCTTCGCAACCATTTCGCGCGCATCTCGGCCTGGATTGAAAACGGCGAGGCCGTGCAGATCGTCAAGCGTGGCCGCGCCTTCGCCCGGCTCGTGCCGATGGAAAAGCCAGCCGCGCCGCGTTTCGATCCCGTTGCCCATGCCAAACGGCGCCGCGAGACTTGGGGCGACCGGGTTTTCAGCGCCGCGGAAGTGCAAGCCATGCGGGACGCGGAACTGGAAGGCGAGGAATGACCGCTATCCCGACACTTCCTTTCTCTGCGCCCTTTATCGGGAACAAGACAACTCCAAAGCCGCAGATGCGTATCGCCACTCGCTGAAGGCCGCCCTGCCCGTCACCAGCCTCTTGCTTTTCGAGTTTCGCCATGCCGTCCGCTTCCAGACCTGGCTTCATCACCACCACGCCACCAAAGGCTACGGCGCAAAGGAAGGCGGGAAGATGCTCGGCGATTTGCAGAGCGATCTGGACAGCGGCGTGGTCGCCCTCGTGCCTGCGGACTGGGCCAAGGTCCACAGCCTCGCCGAGCAGCTTTCGTCACAGCAGGCCGTGAAAGGTGGCCATCGCAGCTTCGACACCCTCCACGTCGCCACCGCCCTCGCCTTGGGCGCGAAAGAGCTGCTGACCTTCGATGCCCGGCAGCGTCTGCTGGCTAAAGCGGCGGGGCTGCGGGTGAAGCCCTAGGGAACCGCTGATTTAATCGAGGCGCGCGGCTCGATGGGTAGCGCACGCGCCCTCGCGTGTGGTGGCCGGCGCCCTCGCCGGGCACTCCTCCAGGGCGCGGATCATCGGCGAGGGCG
>Ga0105044_10009783_pt1 | contig 13111 bp, 10 predicted proteins | sample MAT01_FD_78092 | JGI IMG/M metagenome (GOLD analysis project Ga0105044, IMG submission 78092) | Freshwater microbial communities from Lake Fryxell liftoff mats and glacier meltwater in Antarctica - MAT-01 | ecosystem: Environmental > Aquatic > Freshwater > Ice > Liftoff microbial mat | place...
GGGATATTTGCCGACGCAGTCAGCCTGCTCATCCCCAGCGGACAGTATCACGCCTTCGATCAATCGATTGGCATGTTGGAGTCACATCCAGCGCGTGCGCACGCGGTCGTGGCGGATGCGACCGCGATTCCGTTTCCCGATCACAGCTTTGATGTGGTGCTGGCGAATTATGTGCTGCATCATATCGCGGATATCGACAAAGCCGTGTACGAAATGATGCGCGTTTTGAAGCCAAACGGCGTTTTGATCGCGGCGACCAACAGCGTCGGTACGATGCCCGAACTCAATTTTTTGTTTCAACGCGCCATGGTGCTGCTCAGTCAATCGGGCGGCGCGGGGACAATTACCCCCTTACACAACGCATTTTCGCTCGAAAGCGGCACACGCTTGCTCGCTCGTCATTTTTTGACGGTGATCCGACACGATCTCACGTCGGCATTGGTGTTTCCGCACGCTGATCCATTGATCGCCTACATGGATAGCACCCGTTCGCTGCGTGAACCCGTGCTGCCGCGCGGCGTGTATTGGGATGACGTGATGCTCGTCATGCGCGAGCAAGCCAACCGTGTGATCGCTGCGTTGGGTGATCTCACGATCAATAAAGTGAGCGGCGTCCTCATCGCCAGCGACGGCGGCGGCGCGGTGTGGGATTTTATCCGGCGGATGCGGCTGTAAGAAAGGCAATTTTTTGCGACTCAACCTGGTAATCGTATTGATCGGCGTGTGCATGTTGATCGCCGTCGTTCCAACGTCCGCGCAAGACATCAGCACACCCGCCGTCCCGCTCGTCGTGTGCAACCCGTTACAGACGGATGTCAGCGTTGTGCTTGAACAAGTCGGCGGCGCTATCGAGGCGGGCGACGCGACAGCAGCGCTCGATTTACTCTCGTGTGCGCTGCAAATCGACCCGAATAACCCGCTCATCTACAATGATCGCGGCTTCATCTACCAGCAGTTGGGCGACATCGACGCCGCCGGACAAGATTTTGCGCGCGCGCTCGGTCTTAATCCGTACTCGATTTTGCCGCGCCTGAACCTGGCGGGTCTGCAATTTGCCCAGCAAAATTTTGTCGGCGCGTACAATAATTATCTGTTGGCAATTCGTATCGATCCGTCGCGGACGAACGGCGCGTTTTTCGGCGCGGGGCGTGCATTATATTCGCTCGAACGCTACGGCGAAGCGATTCCGTATCTGCTGCGCACGTATCATGCCAGCGAGCAAACCACGACCGAGACACTCGACGGACTGGGCTACGCGGGTTACGCGATGCTGCTCGAAGGACGTTACGACGAGGCATGGGACGCCTTCAATATGCTGACATCGGCGGTCGGCGGTCGCGCAGTCTTGAGTCAGTTCTTGCAGGACTTGATCGCCGAAGTCGAATCGCTGACCAACCGACCGATCCCCGATGCGCGCGAGGCATGCGGGCAGCAGTTTATCAACGTTGACCCAAAAAATGCCGCGTTCAGCACGTTCGTCGAACCGGGCAGCGAACTGCTGCTCAATGGCGACGCGGCGGGTGCGATCCCGCTGTATCTATGCGCGCGCACACTCGACCCGTTTGACCCAATCATCCATAGCAATTTGGGCATCGCCTACGACCGTAACGGCGACTCGGAGTCGGCGGTGGTATCGCATAACCGCGCGATCGATATTGACCCGTATTATGCAGGCGGGTGGATCAATCGCGGCGGTCTGCGCGTGCGCGTCGCTCAATATGACGATGCGTTCAATGACCTCAATCGTGGGCTGCTGCTTACGCCAGAGGATGCTAACGGATATTACTGGCGCGGCATTGCCTATCTCGATACCGAACGCCCCGTGCTCGCCGCCACCGATCTGCGCGTGCTGGAAGCGCTGCAACTGCTTCAGTTCAACGCGATTTTGGATGAACCAACCGCCGTGCTGCTCGCCAGCGCCGAAGCCGAAATCGACCTGACGGCGTACACGACGACCGTGACGCCGCCCAACAGCACCTACAGCGTGCGCGTGCCCGATGACTGGATCAGCCAGATCGATGATGCCGCACCGGATCAACTCGTGATCACGCCGCCCGACGATGCATACACCATCACGATCCGCCTGGGCGACTCCGCGACGCTGACCGGACGCGCGGGATTATCCGATGATTTGATGGCACTCACGCTGGCGGGCGCGGATCAAGGTGAGTTTTATGGTAATTTCGCGCGCATCGTGCTCGGCGTTAACGGCGGTTGGCGCGTTACATCGGTCGATACAGCTCAACAACCGATTTATCACAGCGTCTTTGATATCGAGGGCGATTTATACCCGGTGTTTCAAGTCTCCAGCAGCGCGACTCAAGCCGCGCACGAAGCCGGATTGACCGCGCTCTACACGATCATGGAGACATGGACGTTGACGACTCCATAATGCGTAGGCGTGTCCCTACACACGCGGCGCGGGTTGTGGCACACTAATGCGAAGGGTGGGCGAGTTAAACGATTTGCCCCTACACGGTAAGCATCCCCACGCCTAAAGGCGGGGGCTTTTAGCCCTAATGCTTACCAGACTCAGCCCGCAAGGGCTACGTTAGCGGTAAATACACAGGCACTTCGGAATGCCTCACTAGTTCCGAACGCTGCGGTGAACGATTAAACAGAATGCTTGGGAGCAAACAGTGTCGTTCACACTAAACTACTGCATAACGTTGTCGAGCTGAACTTTACCCCGCGCAAGCGGAGCAGGTTTGACCGTTTTCCATAGGTAACTTAAAAAACGGTCTCCCTGCGAGGATACACCACTCAGACGGTTACACCTATAAGAAAGGACAAGGCGCTATCCCTCCCCATGCCTAAAAGCAGGGGTATCTCGCGCCGATTTGATGAAGCTGGTCACATTCACGTATTTAGGGCGCTCGCGCATCGGGGAAATCGTCGGGGAAACCGTATACACGATGGCGTGGGCGGATTCGATGACGCAGTTGATCCGGCGCGGCATGATGCCGAGCCGTACTTATGAACACTACGCACTCAGCGATATCACCATCGATACACCGCTCCGCCCCGGCAAAATGTTCGGCATCGGGCTGAATTACGCCGACCATGCCAAAGAAACAGGCAAAGAAGCACCGTCCGAACCGCTCGTCTTTCCAAAGATGATCAACAGCGTGATCGGCATGAACCAGCCCATCACATGGCACACCGACGTGACCAATAAAGTCGATTACGAAGGCGAACTCGCGGTCATCATCGGCGCGCGCGCCAAAAATATCAGCGAAGACGACGCGCTCAAATTCGTGTTCGGCTACACCATCGCCAATGATGTGAGCGCCCGCGATTTACAGGAAGGTCAGTGGACGCGCGCCAAAGGCTTGGATACATTTTGCCCGTTGGGACCCGTCATCGTCACCAAAGACGAGATCGCAGACCCACATATCCTGTCGATCAAAACCACCGTCAACGGTGAAACACGCCAGGATAGCAGCACCAGCGAATTGATTTTCAAAGTGCCGGCGCTCATTTCGTATCTGAGCAAGCATTTCACACTCGAACCCGGCGACGTGATTTTGACTGGAACGCCCGCCGGTGTTGGCATAGCGCGCAACCCGCCCGCACTGCTTGGTCACGCCGATGTCGTCGAAATCACGATTCAGAACATTGGCACGTTGGTCAACCCGTGCAACGTCATTTCGGCTTAACGCAGGGGCGACCCGGTCACCTGCACCACTATTGCTAAAGGAGTTCAGTGCGTGCCCATCCTGAAAGAAGGCGAAATCAACCTGATCACGCACAGCGCCGAACAAACGTACAGGCTTGGCGTGCGTTTTGGGACCCTGCTGCGCGCGGGCGATGTGATCTGCCTATCGGGAGATATGGGCGCGGGAAAAACCGTGTTTTCGGCAGGAATCGGCGTCGGTTGGGGCGCGGTCGAAGCGTTGACCAGCCCGACATTCAATCTCGTTCATGAACACCGTCGCGAACGCGACGATCAAAAGTTGTTTCATATCGACTGTTATCGGCTCAAAAATGCCGACGAGGTTGAAACAATCGGGTTCGACGACATTTTGAACGCGCGCGGCGTGGTCATTCTGGAATGGCCGGAACTGATTTTAGCGGCACTGCCCAAACAGCATCTGTGGATCGAACTGCGCGTTACCGAACCCACGCGCCGTATTATGAGCTTCATCACACACGGTGAGCATTATCGCGTCCTGCTCAACGACTATATTGGACAAACATCGCAGACATCGTAAGCTGAAAAAGATGAGGTTAAGGGTGAAAGGCATAAACCGAACCGCGCAGCCAGGCAGCTCGATTTATCGTTTATTCGCCTGCCTGCGGTTTCAAAGTGCCTTTACTCGATACATCAACCAACAGGTTTGTCAATGAGTCATCTGGTCTTGCACGTTACCTTTTCACCGTTTACAAGTACCTTGCTATCATGCTTTTAGCCATCGATACTGCCACCGCTTATATGAGCCTGGCGCTGCACGACGATCAGCGCGTAATTGCAGAATCAACCTGGGTATCGCCTAATAATCACACCGTCGAACTCGCGCCAGCGGTGCACGCCATGCTCGTACGGGCGGGCATCGCTATCGATGCGCTGACCGCGCTCGCCGTCGCTATTGGTCCCGGCTCGTACAGCGCACTTCGTATTGGCGTCTCGTTCGCCAAAGCGGTGGCGGCGGCGCGCGAACTGCCGTTGATCGGCATGACCACGCTCGATATTCTCAGCGCGTCGCAGCATCGTTATCCGGGTGAATTAATCCCGACCGCACAAGCCGGGCGTGGGCGTGTGATCGCGGCGCGTTACACCTGGAATGCCGTGATCAACCGCTGGACGCGCGCCGAATTGATGCAAAACTGGGAATGGGCAGCGCTGATCGCAGCAATCGAGCAGCGGGCGACGCCGACATGGGTGACAGGCGAAATCGACGCCGACGCCGAACATGCGGTCGCAGCAGCGAACGCGCCGATTACGTTGGTCGATACCGGTTCACGGCTGCGGCGTGCGGGTTATTTGGCGAGCGAAGCATTGGTGCAGTTGCGCGCCAGCGCTGACGCGCGATCGCAGTTTCTTCCGGCGGCGCTCGTGCCGATTTATATCAAATCGATTTGAAAACCCTTATGAGCCTGACTTTACGTTACATGAGCGTACCCGATATTCAACAGGTCGTCAGCATCGACCGTGTCGCGTTCGATCCGCCCTGGTCAGCGCGCTCGTATGCTTACGAGATCACCGAATCGACCTACAGTCACATGATGGTGCTGGAGTCGATCCCTGACGCCGAACGCCCGACCAACCCCTGGAAGCGGCTGATGCAAAATTTGAGCGGCGGCGGCGTGCCCATCGACCCGCAGATTGTCGCCTACGGCGGCTTGTGGAAGGTTGTCGATGAAGCGCATATCAGTACGGTCGCCACCCACCCCGATTTTCGCGGGCGCGGTTGGGGCGAAATCGCGCTGCTCGGCATGGTTCGAAAATCGCTGTCTCTGGGCGCGGCGTATGTCGTGCTCGAAGTCCGCATCAGCAATACGACCGCGCAAAATCTCTACCTTAAACATGGCTTCGTCACACACGGCATCAAAAAGCGCTATTACCACAACAATGGCGAAGACGCCTACGATATGCGGCTCGATTTACTGGCGGATGATGCGCGCGAAAACGTCGAACAGAAGTTCAGCGACGCGGTTCAACGCCATAGGTTTGCAGATCATTACACGACAGCGACCAATCCGGCGGTCAGCACGGTTGAGTAATTTGCGTACAATGGATGTATGAAGAAGCATTGAAAACGGGTGATTGCGCGTCATTGCCAGCGGTGGGTTGAAATCTACGGCTGATAAGGCGTGCAGAACGCCCGCATTAACATTTAGTTTTAGGAGTCCGCCGTAATGACCCAGAGATTAATTGGTTTGAGCCTGATTGTCGCGTTGATTGTCGGCAGCGTCTTCGCCTTGAATACATTTTTTCGCCCCGCCGATACCAGCACTGCGGTGGTCGCGCAAGGTGAGCCGACCGCAACGGTAGATCACAGTGCTATGCAAATGGACATGACCGCCGAACCCGACGCGACAATCGACCCGAACACCCAGATGAATCATGGCAGCGCCGAAGTCGATGCGACGCTCACGGCGAGCGCGGTCGAAGCAGCGAATCAAAGCATGGCAGGCATGGATATGGGCGGCGATATGGTCTCCGATATGATCGGCATGACCTACATGAGCGACGAAGACATGGCGTTGATGAACTCGCACATGCAGCCCGTCAGCCGCGAAAATCTGGTGATGTCATCAGAAACGCAGGGCGCGCAGCCGCTCGATTACACGCTTGATGGCGACATCAAAGTTTTTGAACTGACTGCGCGTCCTCATTTATGGAATATCCTGCCCGATGTGCAAACCGTGATCTGGGCGTACAACGGACAACTGCCAGGTCCGCTTATCCGCGTCACAGAAGGCGACCGCGTGCGCGTGGTTTTACGCAACGAACTGCCCGAACCGACGACGATCCATTTTCACGGGCAAACCCTGCCGATTCAGCAGGACGGCGTGCCGGGTATTTCGCAGCCATTGATTCAACCCGGCGAAACCCATACCTATGAATTCACGGCGAGTCCTTCGGGGACATTCTGGTATCACTCGCATTATCACGAAGATTTTCAGGTCATGTTGGGATTATACGCACCCTTCATCGTCGATCCGTTGGTGCAGACTGAACCCGTGCCGGATGTGGATGCGATTTTGATGCTCGGCGAACGGCGCATCATGGGCGGAGAAACCTTCGCCGCGATGCCGATGATGGGCATGGAGCCGAATTATTTCACCATCAACGGCAAAGCGTTCCCATCCACGCCGCCGATTTATGTCACGCAGGGTCAGCGTGTGCGCCTGCGCTTGATCGGCACCGGGCAGTTCATTCACCCGATGCATATTCATGGCTATCGTTTTCAAGTCGTCGCCATCGATGGCTCACCCGTACCCCAAGCCGCGCGTCAATGGATGGATACGATTCAGGTTGCGCCTGGTCAGCGCTTCGATATTGAACTGGTGGCAGATCAGGTTGGCGCGTGGATGATTCAATGTCATATCCCGCACCATACGACCAACAATTTCAGGATTGGGATGGGCGGCTTGGTCGATTTTCTGGTTGTCAACCCGGCGCCGGAGGGCGCGCTCATTGAACCGACGGCAGCGCTTGAAGCGCCGCAAGGCGGCTTTGTCGAGCCGCCTGTTTCCGGCGGATTCACCGAACCGATGCCGACCGTCGAAGCACCACAAGGCGGATTCACCGAGCCAACCGCGACGCCCGGATCATAATCATAGTAGCTGCTGATAAATCAACGTTGAGGGGGCGGCGTAAATGCCGCCCACATCGTCAAGCCAATTTCAGTGAATCACGAAACCTTGTTTTTGCCCTCATCCTAAATCCTTCTCCCGCAGGGTGAGGGACTTCAAAAGCGCGTTTTTCTCCCCCTCAGCCATAAGGGTAGAGGGGTCGGGGGATGAGGGCTGAAAATGAGGGGCTTGCGTAAGGTGACTCACTCATACGTATACAACCAAAAATTACTCGCTTCGCAGCGTGGTGACACTGTGGTGCCGCGCCCCACCAGCGATAATCCATACGTACCAACGCGTGCGCTGACTTCGACATCATTCATCACCCGCTGCTGATTCACATAGACATCGACCAGATTGTCTTGAATGACGGCGATCAAACGCTGCGGCGTCGTCGTATCGACGCGCATATTCACCGCGTTAACGACTGGCGTCACCGACGAGACAGCCCGATCAATCACCGCGATGCCGCCATTGTTGAGCACGGCTATTTCGAGCAGCGCGATCGCGTTGCGGTTGCTGTCACGTTCGACGCGCGCGCCCAGACTGCATATTTCCAACGTTTGATCATCCATTGGATTTGCCGTGAAGCTGATGTCGGCGCCCATGACCAGATTTTGTGAGGGCGAATTTGAGGCTAAGCCCAAAAATAAGTCGCCGCGCCCGCTCAGAAACATAAACGGCAGTTCGAGTCGCAGAACGCCGCCCGACGGAATTTCTTCCAGCGTTTGTAATTCGCGGATAATTTCAATGCCTGTGCCAGCCGCGCTCGTCAACGTAATTGTGTCTTCGAAGCTGACCGCGCCCGTCTCCAGCGCAGCACGAATCACGTTGGCATCCTGTACAGGGAAAATACGCGCTGTGATCGGGTTTGGCGCGGCGGTCGGTGGAATCGGCGTGGGCTGTGCGGGCGGCGCGGCTTGCTGTTGACTCGCGGCGGCGGTCGCCGCAACATTCTGTTCGTAGAATGGATCAGGACAACCGCCCGTGTATGCGGGTCCGGGTGTCGTCGGGCAGCCATCGAGATCGTTGGAAATGCCATCGCCATCCTGGTCTGGCTCCGGCGTACCAGGATGCGCCATCACATGGGTAGGATTGACGAACAACGCGGGGGCGATACTCATAATGCAAAATAGTGCAATAAGGCACAGCGCTGCCGTGGGCATAACCACACGCAAAGTCATTTTTGGCATGTTCATCTTACGCCTTCTCTTAACTGATGTCATACATGACATCATACTCATGAGAACGCAGATGACAACCACGAAGTTGCAAATGTTGTGAAAATATGCGTAGCGGCACTTGTGGGCTAATTGCGATTGAGTCGTGGATCGAGCGCGTCGCGCATCCCGTCGCCTAACAGGTTGAACCCTAATACCGTCAGCATGATCGCAAAACCGGGAAAGAACACCAGATGCGGCGCGGTGAAAACGCGATTGCGCCCTTCGCTCAAAATCGCGCCCCATTCCGGGTCGGGCGGCTGCGCCCCTAAACCAAGAAACGAAAGCGCGGCGGCATCCAGCACTGCCGTGCCAATGCCCAATGTCCCCTGTACGATGAGCGGTGTCAGCGCGTTCGGCAGCACGTGTACGAACAATATTCGTATATCCGGCGCGCCGAGCGTGCGCACAGCCGTGATATATTCGAGTTCTTTGATCTGTAAGACGCTGGCACGCGCCAACCGTGCGTATGCCGGAATCGAGACGATGCTGATCGCCAGCAGCGCGTTTTGCAAGCCGGGACCCAACACCGTCACAATCGCAATCGCTAACAAGAGCGATGGAAACGCCAGTAAAACATCCATGAAGCGCATGATCACATTATCGATTGCACCCCCTGCATATCCCGCGATCATACCGAGCAGCGAGCCAGAAATGATCGATACGATCACACTCACGAACCCGACCACCAGCGAAATCTGCGACCCGTACAACACGCGGCTGAACATATCGCGCGCGTTCAAATCCAAGCCCATGAAGTGCTGAGGTTGATCCGTCGCGCAGCCGAGCGCGTAGATGCACGGTGGACGAGCGGGCAAACGCCCTAAACCGCGATGCGCTTCATCGTTGAACAACTGCGTTCTTGGGTTGTAGGGTGCGATGAGCGGAGCGAAAACCGCGATCAGGATCAGCGCCGTGATGATGCTCATGCCGATGATGGCGGAGCGGTTGCGAAACAAGTTCCGCACGGCTTCGAGCCATAAGCTGCTGCCCGCCTGCCGTTCAACGGGAAAAGCGACCTGGGTAGAAAGTTTGGGGATAAGCTGCGTGCCGTGCGTATCACGACGGGTCATAATAAAACCTCAACTGACCCGAATGCGTGGGTCGAGATAGCCATATAAAACATCGACGATCAGGTTGATCACGACGAACGCGACCGCGATGAACAGCGTGAAACCCTGCACCAACGGATAATCGCGCGACGTGATGCCATCGACCAGCGTAGTTCCGACGCCCGTCAAGCCGAAGATGGTTTCGGTCAGCACCGCCCCACTCACCAGCAAGCCAAAGTTCAAGCCGATGATCGTCACGACGGGCAGCAGCGCGTTACGTACCGCATGCCTGACGACGACGACAAATTCTCGTAAGCCTTTGGATCGCGCGGTGCGAACATAATCCTGACCGAGCGTTTCCAGCACCGCCGAGCGCGTCATGCGCGCGATGATCGACATCGGAATCGTGCCGACGGCGACGGCGGGTAAGATCATATATTTGAGCGAATTCAGCAGCAAATCGCCGTTGAGCGTCAAAACAGCATTTAAGATTTTTAGATTTCCAAAAAAGATCAACAGCGGCGACGCCTGTTCCGGTTCACTCAACAGCCCCCACACCATATAAAACGGCGTGTAGCGATACCCAGCGGGCAGTTCACCGCTCGGCGGCAGTTGAAAAATCGTGCCGCGCAAGCCCACGCTAAAGATATACGCCAGCATCAAGCCAAGCCAGAACACGGGCATACTCACACCAATATTGGCGACCAACATCGTGCCGACATCGATGAGCGAATTGCGCCGATATGCCGAAATAATCCCCAATGGGATGCCGATCAGGGTGGCGAATGTGAGCGCGAGCAACCCCAGTTCAATCGTGACGGGCAAACGTTCTGCGATCAACCGCGTGATCGGCAGCGAATAGAGGATCGAATCGCCGAGATCACCCGATACGAACTGCGTTACATACGTCACGAACTGCTGAGGAAGCGGCAGATCGATGCCGTAACGCATGTTGAACTGCTGGCACAATTCCGGCGTCGCCCGTTCAGCATAAATCGCAGTACACGGGTCACCCGGAATAACGCGCGCGACGATAAATGTTACCGCCAAAATACCAAGTAAAACCGGGATCGAACTGACCAAGCGGCGTAAAATAAAAGCACCCATGCGATCAACCTGATAGTGTCCAAAAAATAAATCTGCCCCCTCACACGGGCAACCCACTGGGTCGCACCTATATGGGTTAGGGGGCAAGATCATCCAAGAGGTAAAACCGAGCGCATCCAGAAAAATCATCGGTATAGACACAGGGGCGACCTGATAGGTCGCCCACATAATCATCCCGTTTCAAGTGCTGAACGCGGTTACTGCACCTGCGAAATGCTTGTTATGCTGCGGGTGGGTTCAAAAATGCCTTGAACAGATAGGTCCAGTACGTGAAACCACCGTCACGACCAATATGGAGCGGGTGCGCCGCATCCCATTGGACAGCATACGTCGCCACAACGTCGTTGGCGTCGAATTCTGAACCATCATGGAACATGGCTTCGCGCAGGTTGAACGTCCACGTCAAACCATCTTCGCTGACGACGTAATCGATCGCCAGTGACGGCACGACTGCCGTACCACCGACTTCGTACGCCAAAATCGGCTCGGTGATTTGTTCGCACACGCGCAGTGCTTCGCCGTCGGTTTCGTCGGCGCAATACAGACCAGAGGGTTCGCCGTTCTGCAGGAAGACGATGTCGTCATCGCTGGGGTCAACCAAGACCGACAGCGATTCGTTGCCCAACGGGCTGACATGCGCGCCTTCGATATTGGCTTCATACGCGACACCCGAACCGCCGTGCGCGATTGGGAGCATCGGCGCGAAATCGCGGAGCAGTTCGTTCGCCTGGCGATACAGTTCCAAACGTGTTTCTGGTTCAGCGGTACGTCCGGCTTCGTTGAGCAAGTCGATGATCGCGCTGTTGCGTTCACCAAATTGCAGCGACGACCCTTGACCGAAGTGCACATCGAGGAAGTTCGTCGCATCTGGGTAGTCTGCGCCCCAACCGAGCAAATAGAATTGCAGTTCGCCGCGATCCGACGCATCCAGGAACGCGCCCGATTCCATCACTTCGATGGTCACGTTGATGCCGACTTCTGCCAACTGCGACTGGATATCCTGCGCGACGATGCCCGGCTGCGGCAGGTAGCCGCGCACGACGTCACGATAGTTCAACGTAATTTCGACCGGCAGTTCGACGCCGGCTTCTGCCAGCAATGCACGCGCGCGTTCCGGGTCATACGCCAACGGTTCAACCGACGCGGTGAAGCCGAAAATCGCGGGCGGCATGAACTGCGTCGCCACGGTCGAACCCGGCGGGTAATAGTTATCGACAATGCGTTGTTTGTCGATGGCATACGATACTGCCTGACGCACGAGTTCATTATCGAACGGCGCGAACAGATTGTTCATGCCCAGGTAGAAAATATTCAAGCCTTCACGTTCGAACAATTGCAGATTCGAGTCGGCGGCAATGACTTCAAAATCGCCCGCGCCCGGATTGTCAATCGCATCGACCGTGCCTGCCTGTAGTTCGACCAGGCGCGATGCCGCTTCGCTCGTCCAACGGAAAATCGCGGTGGCTTCGCCTGCGGCATCACCCCAATAACCATCGAAACGCGACAACACGATTTCGCTGCCCAGATTCCAGTTATCGAGTGAGTAAGGACCTGTGCCGACCGGGTTACGGAACAGCGCTTCGCCGCCGCCGCCCGTCGCCACGAGGTGTTCGATCGGCTGAATGCCAACCGACGAGAACGCGACCTTTTGCGGGAACGCGCCGTCCGGTTCGCACAAGACGAACTCGACCGTGCGCGCATCAACTGCCGTAATCGACAGGATGCTGCCACCGTATTCACAGCTTTCGGCGGCGTAGGTCATCAAACCATCTTCCGTCGTCGTCAAATTCGGCGTTTCAGGAAACGCCATCTCCTGCGCCATTGTCGCGGGGATAGCGAGACCGAGTGCCAGCACGACCATCAGCATGATCGGCAGGAAACGAAAATTTTTCATCACCAGCGGCTCCTTAAAGAGAATGTCAACTTTACATTAGCCGTGTGTTACGGCTATACGACGGAAGTATAATGTGTCGTCTGCTCAAGTCGCAACTTTTCCCTGTTTACACAGCACGCCTTCCCAAATCGTAACTGCTCAGCCCTTACCCTAAATCCTGCTCCCACAAGGGGAGAAGTACTTTCTACCGCGTTTCTCCCCTTCTCCCACAAACGGGAGAAGGAGTCGGGGGATGAGGGGTATCTGAGCAGTTACATTTGTGCTTAAAAAAACAGAGCGCTCATGCTTCGTGTGCGTTTCAAATCTCGAAAAGCACAGAGTCGATAAACCCGCTCAAATCATCGATCAACCAATCGGGCTGCGCGACGGAAAGTTCGTCGCGCCCCCCGAACCCCGTACACACGGCAGCGACACGCATTCCACACGCCCGCGCACACTGAATGTCCGCAAGCGTGTCGCCAATGATGATCGTATCATCCGCCGTAAATTCATGTCGAAAATGTTGACTGGCGCGGCGCATCGCGATCAAGGGCAAA
>Ga0105044_10009784_pt1 | contig 13111 bp, 10 predicted proteins | sample MAT01_FD_78092 | JGI IMG/M metagenome (GOLD analysis project Ga0105044, IMG submission 78092) | Freshwater microbial communities from Lake Fryxell liftoff mats and glacier meltwater in Antarctica - MAT-01 | ecosystem: Environmental > Aquatic > Freshwater > Ice > Liftoff microbial mat | place...
CGACCTGGGAGCCCGCGTGCGGTCGATCGTCGTCAGCCCGGGGTTCGAGAGTGATCGAACCCTGTTCGCCGGCACCGAGAAGGGCGTCTTCACCAGCAGCCGCGCGGGGGGAAACTGGACGCCAACCGGTCCGGAGGGCATCTCACTGCTCGCGATCTCTCCCGACTTCGCGAGCGACCGGACCGTGTTCGCCGGCACCGAGCGCGGATTGTTCGCCACCAGGGATGCAGGAGCATCGTGGACCGCGTCGGGCGCGGCGCCGCTGGCGGGGTCGAAGGTGGAGGCGGTTGCCCTGTCCCCGAACTTCGAGAACGACGGGACTGTGCTCGCGAGCATCGCGGGAACGGGATTGTTCCGATCGACCGACGGCGGTCGGTCCTACAGGGCGGTCGGTTCCTCACTGCTGAAGCGAGGCCTTGTCATCGCCGACTTCGAGAACCCGACGTCGGGCCCGATCCAGTTCTCGCCGACGTTTGCGGCCGACCGGACCATCTACGCCTACGGACAACAGTCTGTGGTCCGTTCGACCGATGGGGGCGACACCTGGAACGTGCTCGACATCCCAGCGGCCTCGGAGCTCGTGCGCGCTCACAAGCGGTCGCGCAGCTGACCAGCGACCGAACGACGCCCGGAATCATCGAACCCAGTCTGCGGCAGCGGAGGTTCGGCACCACGCGACGCGCGGGCGCCTGGTTGGCTGGGATCGCAGCCTCCCGGTACCGTGCCGAGATGACCGCGGCAGCTTCGCTCCCGAGCAGGTTTCGGGACGGCTGGCGCAGGGACCGGTTCAGCGTTGCGTTGGTGCTGATCGCACTGGCGGGCCTTGTGTGGCGCATCGTGTACCTCGTTTGGATGCGCAACGACGCCGTCGCCGGGGTCGGGACCGCGTACCACTTCGGTGCACTCGATCTTGTCGACGGCATCGGCTTCTACACCCGCCCCGACTTCTTCAACCCGACGGGTGGAGCGCCGGTGGCTGCGTACCCTCCGGCCTGGACGATCGTGTTGGGCGGTCCGAGTGCGCTCGGGTTGCGGTCATGGTTCTCGCACCAGCTGATCGCGAGCGTGATCGGCATGGCGACGATCGTCATGACCGGCCTGGCCGCACGCGCGGCCTTCGGGCGCCGGGTGGGCATCGTCGCCGCCGTGCTCGCGGCGTGCTACCCCTTCGCGTGGCTCTATGAGCGAGAGCTCCTGGCCGAGCCGCTCGCCATGCTGGGAACGGCGACCACGATCTGGATCGCGTATCGGTTCAAGGCTGCACCCAGTGTCTGGCTCGCCGTCGCGCTCGGCGCGGCGGTGGGGGTGATGGCCCTGACGAGATCAGAGCTCCTCGGGGTCTCGGTGTTCCTCGTCGCACCGGTGGTCTTCTCGGCTCGAGCGGTGAAGCTCCGACGCCGCTTTCGTTGGCTCGGAGCATCGGGAGTCGCGTGCGTGCTCGTGATCGCGCCCTGGGCCGTCTACAACCAGTCCCGTTTCACACGTCCGGTGCCCCTCTCCACTGCGCTCGGAAGCACGCTGGTGGTGGGCAACTGCCCCTCGACCTACGAGGGAGAGCTGCTCGGGTACTACAACCTCGCCTGCGCCCTGTTCCTCAGGGGAATCGACCCCGACGCTTCGATTGCCGATGGCCAGTACCGCGGCAACGCAGTGGATTTCATGAAGGAGAACCGACGCCGTGCGGCCGTGGTCGCAGTGGCTCGCGTCGGGAGGACCTTCGGTGTGCTGTGGCCCAACCAACAGATGCAGTTCGAGACGGAGCGTGGGACCCGAACGTCGGTCCTCAGGCTCGGTTTCGTCGCGTACTGGGTCCTGCTGGGGTTCGCGATCTGGGGCTTCGTCATCGCGCGCCGCCGCAAGGTGGCTGTCTACCCGCTCCTGGCCTTCCCGGTGGTCGCGCTCCTTTCCGTTCTGGTGACCGTCGGGACGGTGCGCTATCGGGCGGCAGCCGAGATCTCTCTGATCATCCTGGCCGCCGTCGCGATCGAGGCCGCCATCGCCATGGTGCGTCGACGGGGCGAGCCTGAGCCGGCCCCCAAACCGAAGCCGATGTTCACTCGCGGTTGACGAACACGGGGCGATCGAACGCCAAACGGCTACTCTCAGCGTTCGTGCAGGGCGGGGTGCGGGAACCGGACGGTGCCGAGCGGGCGGCACCCTCAGGTTCAGGGGATCCGACCGGTACCTCGATGGAATCCAGCCGGCGGTCGCAACGGGCGGCGTTCATCGCCTTCGCGGTCGTGGTTGTCGTCGCGTTGCCCCTCTTGCTCTACTTCGGACGGGAGCGCTGGTTCCGCTACGACGAGTGGAGCTTCCTCGCCTCCCGAGAGGCCAACCTGCACGACCTCTTCGCGGCACACAGCGTTCACTGGGTGACGCTCCCGATCCTCGGGTACCGGGCCCTGTGGGCGGCGTTCGGGCTTCACAGCTACGTGCCCTACCAGGCGATGTCCGTCGTGAGCCATCTCGCGGTGGCCGTTCTCGTCCGCGCCGTGATGCGTCGTGCCGGCGTGCGCCCGTGGACCGCAACCGCCGCGGCCTCGCTGCTCGTCGTGTTCGGAGCCGGCGAGGAGAACATCCTGTGGGCGTTTCAAATCACGTTCACTGCCGCGCTCGCCTTCGGGCTCGTCCACTTGATCCTCGCCGACCACGACGGTCCGCTCGACCGCCGCGACTGGCTCGGTCTCCTTGCCGGGCTGGCGGGCCTGATGTGCTCGGGAGTCGCAGTCACGATGGTGATCGTCGTGGGCATCGCTGCGCTTGCTCGGCGAGGTTGGCGCATCGCTGCGTTCCATACGGCACCGCTCGGCGTCGCGTACGGGGTGTGGTACCTCGCGATCGGACGCGACGCGTACGAGAACCAGAGCACATCCTCACCGGGCGCCATGCTCGGCTTCGTCCGCACCGCCATCGCGGTGGCCTTCGACGGCATGGCGCAGGTACCGGGGCTGGGGTGGGCATTGGGTGGGCTCCTCGTGGGTGGTTGCTTCCTGGCCTGGCGCGGCCTCCCCCCCGTAGTCATGTGCCGGGTCGCCGCGGCCCCAGCCGCACTCCTGATCGGAGCGTTCATCTTCCTGGCCATCACGGGGTTCGGCCGCGGGCCCGAAATCGTACGCGCATCACGCTTCACCTACGTGGTGGCGGCCTTGTCGCTCCCCGCGATCGCAGTCGCTGCGGATGCGATCATGCGCAGATGGCGGGTCGCAGCCCCGATCCTGGTGCTCGCACTCGGTGTCGCGCTCGTCGGGAACATTCGACTGTTCGACAACGGAGCTCAGCGCCGCGCCGGTGCCTTCCAGCGCGTCTACCGCGAGCAGTTCCTTTTGTTGCCTCGCCTGCCGATCGCCGAGCAGATCCCGCGCGACCTGCGCCCCGACCTCGGGCTGGCACCCTGGGTGTCGTTCGGCTGGATGGAAGACGGTGTCGCGTCGGGTCGCTTCCCGGCCCCGGGAGCCGTCGATCCGGTCGAGGCGGCGACACAGGAGCTCAGGCTCGCGTTGCGGCAGCAGCTGCGCCACCGCCCTTCGCAATGTGAACCCGTGGCTGCCCCCGCTCGAGTTCGACTCGAGGCGGGTAGCTCGCTCGGGATGAGAAGCCCGGTGAGTGTCGTGTACACGAACGCCGAAGGCACGCGATCCCGGCCGGTGGCGTATGCGCCGATGCCAGGTCAGCGGTACCTCGTGGCGTACGCGGGCCCTCTCGACCTCGTGGTCCGGTCCGTCGGCGGAGTGTTCGAGCTGTGCGATCCAGCTGGAGGCGCATTCGTCGTGCCGGGCGGTCCGTGAAGAAGGATGGAAGGAGGCGCTACCTCGTCGGGGGCCCCCGACCGTTGTCGTCGAGACCGAGGGGATCCTCGTCGAGCCAGCGGTGGAAGAGATACTGCGAGCGCACGATGGCGAACCCGCAGTGCTCGAGGAAGCGCAGGGGGGCGATGTTGCGCGCCGCGCACGGCCCTGCTTCGATCGGGCCGCCTCCGGCCCACTCGACGAGGCCGTCCATGAGCGCCCACGACGCGCCGGAACCCTGGGTGATCACGCCCATGAGGTCGACGCGTGGCACCGGCGTCCGCACATGGGTCGAGAGGCCCGTGATCCCGGTGTCGTCTTCGGCGATGAGCAACATGTGCTCTTCACCGTCGCGCGCGGCCCGCTCCACCCAGGCGGCGAACATGCGCCGGGCTGCGTCGGGACCGAAACGGGGGTCGGTGGCGAAGCGACTCCACGGTGCGAGCGTCGCGATGGATTCCTCGAGCCGCGGCAGATCGGCCTCGGTGCCGCGTCGTACCGTCGATGCCGTGGGCTTCGGGGTGAAAGGCACGGCCGGGCGCCCGAAAGCGAGCGCCACCTCGACGAGGCGATGCCCGAAGGTCTGCACGAGCGATGCGGTGTCGCCGTCGACGGGGCCGAGCGCGCCGTAGAGGCAGGCGATCCCGAGGTCACGCGCCTCGGCGTCGATGGCGCGCAGGATGTCGGCCGTCGCACCCTGGAGGCGCGCGCGGCCGACCGGGAACCCGAAGAACTCGGTGTCCCACGCGAGCGGTTCCACCAGGCCGGCCATGGCCGCGGACGGTATCAGGCGTCTCTTGGCGTGACCGGCGGCCAGGAGCGGCCGGGGATGTGGCCGGCGGGGAGCAGACGATCGGGGAGCAGGCCCGACACGGCGAGGTGCTCGACCGTGGCGGAGATGCTCGGCCGGTCGAGTGAGCCGGCCGGGGCGCGGGCGAGCGCGACATCGGCCAAGCCCGGCCCGTCGGGGGCGTCGGGCACGCAGGCCCACACGAAGGCAGCGCCCGCATTGAGCAGGTGCACCCGACCGGTGGGATCGTCGAACACGGCGAGGTCGTCGCCGAGGACGACACTGGTCGTGGTCGGCGTCACCGGCCCGATCACGTCGGCGGGTCGTATCGAGGACGGACGCGTTCGGCCGACGTTGCGAACGGTCGGGACCGCGTCGGCAGCGTCGCCGTAGGAGATCTGCCAGGAGGGGCAGGCCGTGGCCACGCCGGCCAACCACCGAAGGGCGGTACCGCCGAGGTTGGCCAGGTTCGTGGTGTGGGCGGCGAGGGCCAGGAGCGTCGACCCAGGATCGAGCGGGGTGACCGAGAGCGATGCTCCGGGGGAGTAGCAGGGGAAGGCGATCCCGGCGGGGGAGACCGGGGAGCCGACGGACCCGGCCCGAAGGTGCGACGACGCGACGAGCCGTTCTCGTTCGAGTGCGAGCGGCTTTGCGTACGGCACTGTCACACCCGTCTGGAGGTCGATCGCCGCGTATTCGTCGGAGAGATAGGCCATGCCGGCGACGACGCACTCGGCCGCGAGCGTCGACTTCCCGGCTCCGGAGCGGCCGGGAGCAGCACGGCGCGCTCGTCGGCGACGCATCCGGCGTGGATCAGCAGGTAGCGGCGGGTGTCGGCGGCGATCGCGTTGAGCCGCCACACGACCGTGGCGGCCGCGACCGAAGGCTCGATCCCCTCGCGCACCATCTCACCGGAGTCGAGGAGCCGGAACCGGAAGTCGCCCTCTTCCTCGACCACGAGCTGCCGCCTCGGGTCGGACGCCGACTCGAGGTCGGTCAGGACCGCCCGGAGCTCGGTGCGGACCGGTTCGGGTGCGTCGACCGAGACGCAGGTGCCCAAGACGTCGACCTTCAGTTCGTTTCCTTCGTCCCGGCCCGGTCGGATCGCGCCGGATCGGGCGGCAGAGCAGAGGTCGTGGCCGGTGCGTCGGTGTCGGGAGATGCGCGCTGTCGACGACTCGGCAGGATCACCGGATTGACCGCGACGAGCACGAAGAGCGCGGGCATGACGAGCGAACGTTGCCGCACGAGGAGCCCGAAGTTCGCGAACGACGAGAACGTCGCGGCGAAGAGGATCAACAGGATGATGCAATAGAGGAGGAACGGCGTTCCCCGGGCTCGGCGGAAGGCGGTCCTCACCGACGGGAACCGCTTGATGATCAGGGCGAGAACGATCATGGATTCGAGTGACGCGAGGAGCTCGAACGGGCTCCCGGCCTCGTACGGGAGCGGTCGCAGCAGCACGGTGACCGCACCCTCGGGCAGGTTCAGCGGACTCAGCGAGTTGCCACCGGAGTCGAACTGCGACCCGCCCTGGCCGGTCTGCTCGCTCACTTCGTCGAGCTCCGTCTCGATCGACGAGAGCGAGAATCCCTCCATCCCGAGCGACGCGGTGGCTTGGCTCACCGCGAACGCCATGAGGAGCGCGATCACGAGTATCCCGATGGGCCGAGCGCTGAGCGCGCCGACGCCCTTCTTGCCACCTCGCACCCGTCCGGCAACGTACGCGCAGCCGGCGGCCAGCGTCACCAGCGCGAGGAGGTGGGGTCGTACGACCCAGAGCAGCCATCCGCCGGCGAGCCCGATGGCCAGGCCGGAGAGCAGCTTCTGGCGCAGGAGGAACGAAGTGCCGAGCGCCATCACGCCGATCCCGAACTGCATCAGCGCTTCCTTGCCGACCGACGAGGGCCAGAACGCGATGCTGGGGGCGAAGAGCACCAGACCCAGGTAGAGCTTCTTGTTCATGTCGGGTACCGCGTCGACGGTGGCGCGGTACCAGAGGTACGAGCCGACGAGGGCGAGCATGCTGAAGATGAAGAACCCGGCCACCGTGTTGGAACCGAAGAGGAAGTACACCCACCCGGTGAACACCCGGATGAAGTTGGTCTTCCGCCAGTTGTCGAGCTCGGGAACGATGCCGTTGCCCATCCAGCCGTTGGCGAACTTCTTCCCGTACTCGGCGTAGAGGAACGAATCGCCACGACTCTCGTAGCCCACCACGAGGGTGAGGTAGCGCAGGAACGACGCGACGAGCTTGACGACGACGCCGAGGATCAGGAAGCGACCGATCCAGGCTTCGTCGGGGCGCCGCCGGGTGATGCTCCGGGTGGCGGCCACGGCGAACAGGAGTGCGGCGGCGGGAACGAGGACGAGGCCGAGGAAGCCGATTCCGAGTTGGGGACCCAGCATGGCGAGGACGAGCAGAGCCGCCCCGGCGTACGCGAGGCTCTTGCCGTTCTCGATGGGGACGGCGGCCACTCCTCGGCGAGCGGGCGGGTCGGGGAGCTCGGACTCACTCGATCCGCTCTCGACCGGAGGGGGCGACGGGGGTGTGTCGTCGCGCGATTCGCGCGCCCGCTGGTCGCTCCAGCGTTGCTGGCGCGAACGCGGACGCGGATGGAGTCGCGCCCGCTCGCCGCCACCCCGGACGTAGTCGTGACGTGCGCGAGGGGTCACGTGTGCCACCGGCGGGCGCTGGGTGAGCGCGACGACGGAGGGCGAGGTGACCGCGGTGCGACGAACGGAGCGGTCGGCCGTCGGGCTCGTCGGAGGTGGCGCGGAGAGGTCGGGCGCGTCGGTTCCGAGCTCCGCGGCCGCAGGAGGTTGTTCGAGCGGATCCCCGCGCGCTTCGAGCGCCCGACGGTAGAGCGCGAGCCATCGCCGACCGTAGAGCTGCGGTGTGGCGCGCGTGCCGTAGTTCCACCGCATGAACGCGGGTGACGGGGCGACGAGCGCCCGGGTGAGGGTCAGGCGTCGGCCCATGTCCCCGTGGAAGAGCTCATCGAGGCGGCGCTTGGCCGAGCGGGGCGACGCGGGAAGGGCAGGTGTCAGCACCGGGTGCAGAGCGGCCAGTGCCCGGAGCGGGTCGGGAAGCTCGATTCCGAGGCCGTCGATCGCGGCCCGGAGTCCGTGGGCGACGGGGTCGCTCGCTTTCCAGCGGCGGACCAGTTCGACCGCGAGATCGGCGTCGAGGTCGGGATGGAGCGCGACCTGGGCGATGTCGCGGATCGAGAGGGCTCGGGCCAGCCCGTCGCCCATGACCGCGTGGAGTGCGGTCTCGACGAGGTGGGCTTCCCACGATGGTCCCGGGACGGCGACGGGGCCCACGGGCACGGTTCGACGGTCCGCGATGATCCCGTCGACGTCGATCGAGTCTCCGAGGTTGCCTGCGACCAGGGTGCGGTGAAGGTCCACCACCACGCCCCCGGGGTGCGTGAGCGTAAGGGCCTTGCCGACGCGCGCGTCGTAGCCGGGCGCGGGCTCGGGTCGGCTGCGCTCGTAGCCAAGCTCCTCGAGCGCCCGGACCGCGGCACCCTGGTGACGGCCGGCCACGAGGATGTCGAGGTCGGTGAAGGGTCGCAGCGACGGTTCGGAATACGCGCCGTGGGCCAGGACGGCACCCTTGAGGACGACGGCGGGAAGCTCGACGAGCACGCGTTCGAGGCGGATCAGCTCGCCTTCGAGCTGCACCGCCCGGATGGCTTCTGACTCGAGCCGGAGGTCGAGACGGTGGGCGCCGGCCTCGTCGAGATCGACGAGGCCCTCCGCGGCGGCCCATCCGAGCAGGCCGGCGAGGCCGTGGCGGGTGACGTCGTCGAGGCGATCGCCCCATCCGCTGGGGGTGAGCGGCCGCGCTCCGGGGAGCCCCACCGCGGCCAACCCCAGGATGTGGCTGTCGATGGGGATCAACAGACGGGCTCAGCGAGACGCATGCGGACGAGGGAGGCCGCGAACTCCAAGACACTCGCCTCGACGTCGTCCGGGGCTCCTTCGGTGCCGACGACGTGCGCCACGGCCTGGGCGACGGTGAAGCCCCGAGCGAAACACTGCCACAGCTCCGGGCCGGTTCCGAGGAGGCGCTGCACCGACGTGGTGGCACCACCGGCGTTCACGAGGAGGTCGGCGCCGAGCGTTCGGGTCGCAGCCGGGACGAGCTGCAACCGGGTCGACAGGTCGATCGGCGGTCGCGCGTCCACGGGCCCCGCTCCGTCAGTCCTCGGAGTCGACGAGGGCGACGCCGAACGGGGTGGCGCCGGCCAACGCGAGCCGCGAGGCGGCTTCGCGCGCCTCCTGCTCGGTGACCGAGCCGGATTCGACGACCCAGAGGACGCTGCGCGTGCTCCATGCGAGGATCGTTGCCGACGGGTCCTCGAGCAGCGCGGGTCCCGCGATCACCGTCACGTCGACGTCGGCGTCGGCGAGAGCCTGGAGCACGGTCGGGAGACCGTCGAGGAGGGCATCGGCGCCGATGACGCCGGGTGGGACGATGGCGAGGTTGGCGAGCTGGGTGGGCACGAGGCACTCACGCGCCTGTCCGTTGAGCCTCCCGGCCGACGCGAGGGCGAGGAGGTCGGGCAGCGTGGGGGCTCCCCGGAGTCCGCTCGAGTCGTCGAACCACGCCACGGCCGGATCGGTGTTGACGAGCGCGACCTTGAGTCCGAGGCCCGCGAGCGCGGCCGCGAAGTTTGCGGCAACGCTGTCTTGCATCTCGCCGACCGGAGACGTGACGACGATCGCCCGCGGGAGCTGGTCGGTGGCAACACTGGTGGCCGCGAGCGCCCGATAGGCGGCCTCTCGTGGGGTCCCCGGCATCGCGAGTGGCTCGAGGTCGAGGGGCGACATCGCGGGGATGGTGGAGAGCACCGGGGCCGACAGCGCGTTGGTGGCGGTGCGGGCGTTGCGGATCGAGCGGTCGAGCCGATCGATCAACACGGGCACCGCGATCGCCAGGAGCAGGCCGAGGCCCAGGGCGACGGCCACCGAGGTGAGCGGTGAGGAGAGCGGCGGAGTGATCTGGGCCGCATACGGCCGTTCCACGATGCTGGCGTACGTCTGGGGCACGATGGAATCGACGTTCGCCTCAGCGTACGACTGACGGGTCGCGTTCATCCGTTCAGCGAGCACGCGGCCCTCGTACACGAGCAGGCCCGCGTCGAGTGACGCTCCGGCGGGAAGGGTCAGGCCGGGCTGCTCTTCGTCACCCCCGGGACTGGCGCTGTCCACCAGGGCCAGGAGCGAGGGGTTGGTCGCGCCCAGCTCCTCCCTGACCTGCACGAGCCTCGCGTCGAGGGCCGCGAGCCCGGTCTTTGATGATTCCGTGCTGGACCTGTTCCCATCCGCGACGTTGGCTCCGCGGGCGGCGATGTACGCGTTGGCGTACGCGTCGGCGAGCGCGATCGCCTGCGCGCGGTCGTTCGAGGTGGCGCTGAGCGCCATGATGTCGCCGCGCCCGCCGCCCTCCTCGGTGGGGGCGGCCTGGAGGAACCCGAACTCGACGCTGCCCCGAGCGTCTTCACCGAGGCCGGCGCGCCTGAGTGCGGCGGATGTGGTCTCCTGCGACAGGGCGACCTGGGCCTGGCCCTGCAGGAGGCTCGGCGGCACTCCCGGGGGTGTATTGCCGTCCTGGTCGCGAACCGGGACGAGGATCTGCACGGTCTGTTGCCAGCGGTCGGGCTCGCGCGTCTCGTTGCGGGTGAACAGGAACACACCTACTCCGACAACGGCCAGCACGCCGATGGCGACGGAAACATGCCAGTGTCGCTTGAGCGAGAGGATGATGTCGGCGAACTGCAAGTGTCGTCCTTGTGCTGGTCGCAAGAATCCATGCGATGGGAGCAGGAGACTGAACTGCTGACCACCCGGCCAACGCTGCTCGGCGTTGGCTCTCGGCGCCTCGTACGCAGAGGACCATCAGTGTATCTCAGCCATCATGCAGGTTTCATCGCGCCCTCGATCTGGGCCTCGCGGCCTGTTTTCGGGCGAAGCTTCCGCTCGATCGGGGCCTGGCCGATCAAGGCTTGCCCGATCACGGCTTGCCCGATCACGGCCTGGTGGTGAACCCGAAGTGGTCGTGGACGAGGTCCGAGAGGCGGAACGTCTCGGGATCGAGCGCTTCGCTGCCGCGCTCGATGACGACCCACTCGTAGCTCACCGTCACCTCGCGGATCGCATCGCCCGATGATGCGCGGGCCAGCAACAACTCCACCGCCAGCTGGGTCAGTGGGATCTGCATCGTCTCGGGATCCGCGCGCTGCGCTGCTCGTGCCGCCTGCAGTTGCTGCTCGACATGGTCGTGATCAGGCCTCGTCCGATCCAGGAGCACGTGGTGGACGAGGTCGCCCACGAGGTGGTCGCCGTTCCAGTCTTCGATCACGAAGAGCCCGCCGGCGCGGAGATGCGGAAAGAGCGTCTCGAAGGAAGACAGGGTTTCTCGGTAGCGGTGGGAAGCGTCGTCGATGACCAGGTCGATGGACCCGCCCCCGAACTCGTCGGTGATGATTGCGGAGAGCCGGGTCCGGTCGGATTGGTCGACGCCGTAGTACGGGCGGATCACGTCGGCGAGTCCTTGCTGCTCGACGTAGTCCCGCAACGCCGGGGCGGGACCCCGGCTGATCTCGACCGCGATCAGCTTGGTGGGGTCGGTCAGTGCACACAACAGCGCGGTGCTCCCACCTCGCCTGATCCCGAGCTCCACGATCGTCGTCGGTCTCAGTGCCCGGGTGAGCGCGATGTAGCGCTCGACCAGTGGTCGGCCCTTCATCACCGGCAGGAGACCCTCGGGCGCGTTGTCGAGGGGGAAGGCGCAGTAGAAGTCGGCCGTCCCGACACGGAGGAGGTGGTCGTCGATGAAGATCGGCGTCTCGGACATCGCGGCGACGCTAATCGCCGGGGAGGCCCACCATCAGATGGCGTCGGGCGCTTCTGGTGCTGCGTCGACCGAGCCGGCTGCCTCGGCGCTTCGAGCCGCTCGAGCGCTCCACATGTGGAGGGCACCGCCCCCGGCCACCGCGGCCGCGCCGGCGCCGAGGAGTTGGTCGATCGGGGCACCGGTGAGGGCCAGGGCGCCTCGAACCTCGACCTCAGGCTTCGCGGTCGGCCGCGCGGCGGCGACCTCGACCGGAGGATCGAGCGGTGGATCGACCGGGAGGGTCACGGTCTTGGTCTCGACCTCCACCTCGACCTCGGGCGGCGGGGTCGGCGGGGGGCTCGTGAGTTCGGCCGCCCCGGCCGGCGCCATCGTGATGATCGTGGGAACCGCGAATGCGGCGGTGCCGACCGCAGCGGCCCGCACCATGAACCGGCGTCGTCCGAGGCCGGCCGCGGGTGTCTGGGGGTGGTGTTCGTGATCCTCTTGGTGGCGGTGCGGAGCATCCATGCGTCCCTCCTGGACGATACGCACCAACATGTCATGAAGTGCGCTCCGGCACTCTAGTACCCCGGACCCATCTCCGAATCACAGTCGGATCACAGTTTTCGCGATGTTCTCCGCGATTTCCCGTCAGAAGGGTTCCCCGGCCAGAAGCGGTCAGCCGACAGGGTCGGTCAGTCGTCGACGAGCATCTGGCGAGTCCAGGCCGCCCAGGGTCGCCAGGAACTCGTCGGCAACGCGCTCGGCGTCGTCGTCGGTGAGGTTGGTGAAGAACGGCAGGCGCAGCAGCCGACCGCTCACGCTGTCGGTGACCGGGCACTCGGTCTCGCGTGCCGCGAACCGGCGGCCGCCGGGTGAGCTGTGAAGCGGCACGTAGTGGAACGTCGCGTAGATGCCGCGAGCCTGGAGGGCATCGAGGGAGTGGTTGCGGGTCTCCTGGTCGGGGAGGAGCACGTAGAACATGTGATACGCCTGTTCACAACCGGCCGGGACCTCCGGGAGGCGGAAGCCGAACCGTTCGGCGTGGGGTGCGAGGAGCCGCTCGTAGCGGTCGAACGCGGCGCGGCGCTTGGCGAGGATGGAATCGCGGCGCTGCAGCTGCCCGTAGAGGAACGCGGCGAGCACGTCGGCCAGTCCGAACGACGAGCCGATGTCTTGCCAGGAGTACTTGTCGACCTGGCCGAGAAGGAACGCCTGGCGGTTGGTTCCCTTGTGGTACATCACATGTGCCCGTTCCACGTCTTCGGCGCGGTTGATGACCAACGCGCCGCCTTCGCCGCAGATGAAGTTCTTCGTCTCGTGGAAGCTGAGGGCGGAGAACCGGCCGAAGCTCCCGAGCGGCTCGCCGTTGCGCCGCCCGAACAGGCCGTGGGCGTTGTCTTCGACCAGTTCCGCGCGCGGCCATTCGACGAGAACGGCACGGATGGCGTCGACGTCGCAGGCGATCCCCGCGTAGTGGATCGGCACCACCGCTCGGACCGTCGGGTCCATGAGCTTGGCCAGGTGGTTCGGGTCGAGGCCGAGGGTCCGCTCGTCGATGTCGCAGAAGAGCACCCGCGCACCCTGGCGCACGAAGGCGAGGGCGGTGGTCACGAACCCGAACGACGGAACGACGACCGTGTCGCCGGGGCCGATGTCGAGCAGGAGCGCGCTCATCTCCAACGCGGC
>Ga0105044_10009786_pt1 | contig 13111 bp, 16 predicted proteins | sample MAT01_FD_78092 | JGI IMG/M metagenome (GOLD analysis project Ga0105044, IMG submission 78092) | Freshwater microbial communities from Lake Fryxell liftoff mats and glacier meltwater in Antarctica - MAT-01 | ecosystem: Environmental > Aquatic > Freshwater > Ice > Liftoff microbial mat | place...
CGCCATGGCGATGCCGCGCGCCCGGCAGAAGGCTGACGCGGATAGGCCGCTCTTTCCTTGTTCGGCGATCTGGCGCTGCCAGTATTCGCGTCGTGCGGTCGGTGGGGGCTGGGTCATGCCCTAAACTATCCCTCGCCTTCGCCGCCTTGGCTAGAGGGGTTTCTCAGCCGCTTACGAACGGCGCACGTCCACTTCAAAGCCAGGCTCGTCAAAGGCTTCTTTGGCGGGGGCAGCAAAGTACCAGTTCCGATAGTCCTGGGGTGCGGCCTTGATGAATTTCTCAGCCAGTAGGGCGGCATCCGCAAATCGGCCGCGCTGCATTAGCGTGGTGGCCAGGGCGTCGAAGGCCAGTAAGTTAGGCAGGCAGCGCCTGAGTTCGGTCTCGGCGGCGTCCCACCGTTGCAGTTCCTTCAAAGTCAACCCGCGGCCGAGCCGGATTAGCAACGACTGCGGCAGCAACACTTGCGCCTCGGTGAAAACTTCCAGCGCCGCATCGGGAGTGTTGCGGCTCAAGAAAATGCTGCCCAACTGGACGTGCGTGCTCTCATTGTGCGGTTCGAGTTGCAGGGCAGCTTCGGCAGCGGTGACGGCGGCCCCCGGGTCGTTGAGGCCATCGGCGATTTTTGAGGACAGCACGTGCCAGCGCGCGGAATCCTTCGGCAAACTGGCTAGTTCGGCTTGCGCGGCGCGGTAATTACCATGCGCCACGGGGCGCTCCACCCCGGTCCAGTCAGCGAACGTCAGCACAAGCAGTATCCACATCGGCTATATTCTATTACGACGGCTTGTGATCATCCTACTTACTATTCTGCTCGCCGCGCCCGGTTATCTGGGCCCCGGGGCATGCCGGCCCTGCCACATCGCGCAGTTCGCCACCCAATCGGCATCGCAACACGCGCGGGCTTTGCGGCCGTTCGCACGGACCTTCCCGAGCGTTGGGCCGGGCAGCCTTTGGCGGAGCGGTCCGGCGTCGTCTTCAGCTATGCCCGGCAGCCGGGCGGCATGATGGTGACGATCACGAAGGACGAGCAGCGAGTGAACGCATTGCTGGAGTGGGCCTTTGGCTCCGGGGCTTAGGCGGTAACACCCGTCGGCCGCCATCAGGGCGCATTCTTTGAGCACCGCCTTTCCCAGTACCGTGCTCTCGACCATCCCGCGCGAACGATCGGCCATAGCGGTACACCTTCGGCGACGGCGGCGCTGGCGGTGGTTATGCCCCAGGACGCGGCGACGACCACCTATTGCTTCGCGTGCCACGCGACGAAAGTGCAACCGGGGCCGGACCTATCGGCGATGATCCCGGGCGTCACCTGCGAGCGTTGTCACGGGCCGGGGTCGCAGCATGTGCGGGCGCCCCAGGAAGCGAAGATGGTGCGATCATCGTCGGTTCGCCAGTGCGCCGAATGTCATCGCATGCCGGAGGGCTCCGTGCCGAATCCTGAGGTGCGGGATCCGGTGTCGGTTCGCTTTCAACTCGTGGGCTTGAGTGCGAGTGCCGGTTACCGAGGCAGCGAGCGGTTGACTTGTATCAGTTGCCACAACCCCCATCAGGATGCGGCACGCATTGCGGAGCCATACGTGGCAGTTTGTCTGGGGTGCCACGCCTCCGCCGCGATTCCGGATGTCCGCTGTCGGCGGATTTCGAAACAGGACTGCCTGCCATGTCACATACAAAAGTTCACTCCGCTCCCCTACCTGACGTTCACTGACCATCGGATCCGAGTGTATTAGCACCAGGTTGCAAATGCGTCTGGCCACGCGCTGCGATCCGCGGCTGAAGAAATAGTTATAGAGCGATCACTTTGTCGGGATGAGCCGGGTAGCTTGACGAACCACCATCTTCCAACCGCCCGCACCTTTTACCCACACATGCAAAATGGATGTAAGTCAAATCCTCGCTGAGAAACTTTTCAAGCGCCGCTCCATCCTTGTGCAGCATGGCCTGCTTTGAGCGATTCCATAGCCGCGGTAACTTCCTTCACCGCCACCGCATCGGAGGCCGGGGCGGCCATCAGGCCCCAAGCGCAGGTCATCGTCAATAGAATTATTTTCATCTGGATTTCCTTGACTAAAAAGTTCTTTCTACTTCGCCGACTAACACGGTGGGCCGTTCGGCCCGGCCGTTGTGCTGGAAGGTGGGAAACAGGGCCATCCACGGGCCATGCACGGGGTGGTGCAATTTCCTTGATATTGGCTGCTACTGGCTTCATCTCACTCAACGCGGCAACACCACCAACAACCCGCACCCACCGCCAACCAAGGGACCGCCATCATTTCCTCTGCCTCGTCGGTACGCGATTTGGCGGGCCCGGGTAAGAGTCGAAGCATCTCCGACGAGGCGCTTTGTCTTGGGTGACCCACCGCTTAAGCGGCGGGCTAGGGTGGGGTTAGCGTTTGGGTTTGGTCGGGGTTGGGGCTTTGAGGCAATTACGGATTATTGGACTGGCGCCTGGACGCTTTTCGCGCAACGGAAGCGCCCCGGATGATTCGGTAGGTGCGTTGCGGGTGACTTTGAGATGGCCCGTGGACCACAGCAGGTTGGTCCCGCGTCAGCGAAATCCCCACCTCGAAACCACAAAAAGCCAAAAAAGCTTGCCGCTGGGATTGGCTGGCGTACGACGTATATAGCCAAAGGGTTCGAACTCCAGATCCTTGCCGCCGAGACCGACTTTGACGTTTACGCCGTAGACGCCATGCAAACGCCTATCTCGACTGCGGAATTCCCCTTCCTGGTGGCCCGATTCTGGCTGTCCCGATTCTGGCTGTCCCGATTCTGGCTGTCCCGATTCTTACTTGCCCCGATTCTTGCTTGCCCCGATTCTGGCTGCCCTGGGCCGTCTTCGCTCTTTCGGTAACGCTCCTCAACTTGCGCTTCGACATCGGGGCGTTTTTCCAACAGCTCCCCGAGCCCTTTGAGGATGTCATCGATCCCCTTTGAACCATGTCTAACGACCTTCATCCAATTGCCTTATCGGAGATTACCTTCAGAGTTTTAAGATATTTTTCAGATATTTATTGGGCCGAAAAGAATTCAGACATTTTGCGGGAGCAATGCCGGCTCCCGCTAATGATTTCGGGTCTTGCATCCGAAGCATGGGAAGGAGGCTTTGCATGCTGGGATCCATTTTCAGTTGGCCATTTACGGGGCTGCTTTGGGTGGTGAATGAATTAGAGCAAGCTGCCGCCGAGCAGCAAGCGGCCGAAGGCGACCAAACCCGCGAAGACTTACGGATGTTGTATCTGCAGATTGAGCGGGGCGAGATCTCGGAAGCGGAATTCGAAGCGCGCGAGGGGCCGTTGCTCGACCGGTTGGAGAAGTTGGAGGATCGCAATCAGGATCCGGAAGAAGTGGAGGAGGACGAACTAGAGGAAGAGGAGGAGGAGGAGGATGATGATGATGACGAAGAAGAGTTGGAGGAGGAGGACCATCCGCTGGCGGAGGAATCGGAAAACGGCCTTTCAATTGCATACGCACCCGAGGACGGAGGCCCAAGTGTTCAAAACACAGCTCCAGCGGCTGAAAAGGATGTCCCAAAATGAAGTCAACGCCGCTCAAGCAAACCCGGAATGGAACAGCGCGCTCCCTTTGCGATGTGCTCGACCGGGTGCTCGCTCAAGGAGCCGTGGTGAGTGGGGAAGTGACGCTTTCTCTGGCTGGCGTTGATCTGGTGTACGTGAACTTGAAGTTGTTGCTTGCCTCGTCGACGAAGATGCTGGAAGGGCTTGATTCGGGAATCGAAAGGACACGGTGGTCATGAGATTGGAAGATATCGACACCGCGCTCAGGCGGCAACGATTGCAGGGAGATCGACTCCCCAGCCTCGAGGCCGAGCCGAGTGAGGCCGCCAAAGGCGAGAACGGATTGCTGAAGCTGGTGTTGGGATTGGCCGAATTCCTGCATGAGCTCATGGAGCGGCAGGCGGTGCGGCGGATGGATTCCGGCACCTTAGGCGAAGAGGAAATCGACCGCTTGGGTTTGGCTTTGTCGGCGCAAGCCGGACAACTGGAGAAGCTGAGAAATCAATACGGTTTGAAGAAGGAAGATCTGAACTTCGATTTGGGCCCAATAGGAACCTTATTCTAGATTCGGTTGGACAATGCGTAACACGAAACTGAGGAAAAAACAATGGCGCAACACATACAGCACGGAGTGAACTCATCGACGCTGGCGGATGTGCTCGAGCGGGTGCTTGACAAAGGAGTGGTGGTGGCCGGCGACATCCGGGTGAGGATCGCCGACATTGAGTTGATCTGCATTCAGATCCGGCTCGTGGTTTGCTCGGTCGATAAGGCGCGGGAGATGGGAATGGACTGGTGGGTGAACAATCCAATTTACGGACGCCATGACAGCGCCTTAGGGGATAAGAAGGCGGTGGAAGAGATGGCACGGCCTGAGGCTACAGCCAGTCTCATGAGGCTGGAGGGAGTGCTTGAACGCCTGGAGCAGAGACTGGATCGGCTTGAGGAGAGCCGGGTGAGCGAGCCAGGACGCTAGGATTGCTCCCGCGAGGACCGATAGCCAAGGCTCGCGCCCTTTTGAGCCAACGCCTGATTCAATCGACGAAATTCATCCGGGAAACGGGATATGCAACGGCCGAGCCGCAACTGAGACTCGGCCTGTCGTAGTGCCAGATCCAGAATCTCGGCGAGAAGCTCGCGCTCCTCAGGCGTGGGAGCCAAGCTGAGGCATTCGCGGGCCTGGGTCAAGATGAGTTCCAGGCTTTCCAGCGCGACCGACTCCTGGAGGCGCAATTCCAGAAGGGCCGCGACTTCGTAGCTGAGTACGAGATAGTCGTATTCAAGGTCCCGGCGTGCTGGAGGAGAGGGCTTAGGGCTGGGTTCCAAAGGCATACTTTGGCCTTTCGGGGCGAATCGAAGTTCTACAATTGTCTACCGGCGCCGCGAACCAAGGCTAGCGGCACCGGCAGGCAATGCGTAGGATCTCACTGTCGGAGCTGGGAGCGCAGATCCTGGATCTCGTTCTGCAGACGGCTCAAGCGATCGGTGAGTTGAGGACGATTGTCAGCCGGGCGAGCAGTCGAGGAACCATTCCATTCCAGTTTGGAACTGAGTTGATCCAACTCCTGCTGCATATTCTGGAAGTCATGGGCCAGCGCATAGGCCTGAGTCTTCTTCTGGAGTAAATCCTGGATCTTGTAGGCCACAGCCAGGTAGTCGTATTCCAGATGCCGCGGATCATCGGCGTTCTCGATTTGGCGGGCCAGCTCGGTGAGCCTGGCATGGGCCTCTTCAATTTCGTGTTGCACACCATAGGCGTCAGTCTTACGTTGGAGGAGATCCTCGATCTGGTAAGACAGGCTCAAATAGTCATATTCATAGTCTCGGTGGGTTTTGGTCATGAGTTTCAGAGTCCTTCGACTGATTAGACGTATCGGAGTCGAACCAAACAGCTTTAGCGGAAACGAAAAAATTCTCTGGCCGATTCAACTTTACTGGATATTCATCTCAAGGTCCAAGGCAACTTAACGATATGAGAAGCTAGCGTCCTGCTCAGGGAAAGCAAATTCCTTGGGCGCTGGGACCAGCTTGTAAGGCGCGGCGCACATCAGGACGAGGCTAGAAATGGACCTTCCATACGAGACTCTACAGCGAATCTTTCGCGATTTGACGGCAGAGGAGATGTCACAGAGCCGTGGCGATTTCTCCATCAGCGAGTCAAGCCGGGAGTGGAATGCCGAAACCACCATCCGGGATCGTGACGAGCGAGGGGCCGGGTCGATTGGCGTGGACTCACTGGAACTGATTCAACTCGCCACCCGGATGAGCGAATACTTTGGGCTCGAGCAATTCGGGATTGGGGACAGCCTGCTGCGGGGCAAGACCATGGGGGACTGGTGTCGAATGATTCACGATGTCATGGAACCGGCCTGGGAATCGATCACGGTAAGATCCTCGGGCACAACGGGAACGCCCAAGGCATCGGCCCATAGCCGGGAGAATCTCGAAAGGGAGTGCCGCGGTTGGGAAACCTTGCTGGGCCCGGTGCAACGGATCGTGAGCCTCGTGCCGGCGCATCACCTATATGGGCTAGTGTGGAGCTGCCTGCTTCCGTCATCGATTGGCCAGGGTGGGCTGGAGGGCCAGGGCGGGCTGGAGGTAATTGAGGCTCGCTGGGAGACGGCGCTGCGTTGGCTTGGGGAGTTAACGAGTGGGGACGTGGTGGTTGGATTCCCGTTTCGCTATCAGACGCTGCCGGCCGCGGCGTCGAGCTTCAGGGTTCCGGCGGGTGTGACGGCGGTAAGTTCGGCTGGAGAGTTGGGGGCGCAAGAATGGGAGGCACTGTACCGGCTCGGCTTCCATCGGGTGCTGGAGATTTACGGTGCCAGTGAGGCGGGGGGAATCGGATGGAGAGGCCGGCCGGAGGCGGACTTTGAGTTGGCCGAGCACTGGCAGGGAAGGCGCGAAGAATTGAATGGGCTTCCCGATCGTTTGGAATGGACCGGAAAGAAGACGTTCCGGCTGCTTGGCCGCAAGGATGGATGGATCAAAATTGCCGGAAGTCTCGTCGATCCCAAGGCCGTGTCGGAATTGATTTCGCAGCATCCTTTAGTCAGGGAATGCTCCATCAGAATTAACTCCCCTCAGGCCCAAGCGGTCCAAGGTCATACAAGCGGGATCAGGCTCAGGGCATTTATCGCGCCCGTCCAGACAGGAATGTCGACCAAGGACTGGCAAGGACTGGCCAAAGTGCTGCGCAAGTGGGTGGAGCCCCAATTGCCGCCGGCAGCCCGGCCGGTCAGTTATGAATTTGGCGCCTGCATACCCCGAACAGCCATGGGGAAGGAATTGGACTGGAACCGGAGCGTGGACCATCATGACGTTGCTTGAAGTTGCCGAAACGACCCAGGATTGCCCAGACAAACCGATGCAGTGGCTGGACGGGGAAGCCGAGGTTGGGCTGGAAGAGTTCTACGAACTGAGCGAAGGACAGCGCGGTCTGGGACTGAAGCGCAGTGCCTGGGCGCGAATCGAGCAATGCCGCGCCTTGTTGGACGGCCTGATTGCGGAACGCCGGAGAATCTACGGGGTCACGACCGGATATGGCCCACTGGCAACCCAGCACATTTGTCCGGAGCAGGCGAGCCTACTGCAACGCAACTTGGTGTATCACTTGGCCAGCGGCGTTGGCCACACGCTGGGGGAGCAAGATACGCTTGCGATCTTTGCGGCGCGGCTGATATCGCTCTCCCGGGGGCATTCCGCGATCCGCGTTGAAACGTTACAATTTCTGCTGCAATGCTTTAAAGAGCAAATTCTGCCATTGGTTCCGGAGATGGGAACCGTGGGTGCAAGTGGCGATTTAACTCCGCTGGCGCACTTGGCACTGGGCTGGTTGGGTGAGGGTACCGTGCGGTTCCGAGGCCGGACCTGTTCGGCGGCCGAAGCCTTGCGAGACTGTGGACTGGAGCCATGGAAGCCGGACGCCAAGGAAGGCCTGGCGCTGGTGAATGGGACTTCCGCGATGACGGGAATTGCGGCCCGGAATGCCGTTCTGGCGCGCCGAAGCCTGGGTTGGAGCTTGGCACTGAGCGCATTGCATGGGGAGATTTCCCGCGTGCGTGCCGAGGCCTGGAGCCCTCGCATTGGAGAGTTGCGGCCCCACGCCGGTCAGCAATTCTGTCACGAATTCCTGAGCAACTGGGTGAAATCGAGCGAGCGGGTGGTGCACTGGAGCATGCCCCCCCGCATTGCCGAGCCGGGGCCGGACAGTGGCGGCGTGGCAGCGAATCAAGAGATCCTGCAGGATGCCTACACCCTGCGCTGTGTGCCGCAAATTCTGGGTGCCGTGGCGGATGTGCTCGATTTTCATGACCGTATTGTCCATACCGAATTGAACTCGGTAACCGACAATCCGGTCTTCTTCCCCGAGGAGGGGAGCATCTATCATGGGGGCAACTTTTATGGCCAACACGTGGCCTTTGCCTCCGATGCGCTGCATAACGCGGTGATCAAGATGGCAATTTTGGCCGAGCGTACGATCGCCAGGGTGACGGATCCATCGCTCAACCGCGGTCTACCCGCATTTCTGCAAGGCGACCGGAGCGGGTTACAGAGCGGGTTTATGGGGGCGCAAGTTACGGCCACCGCCATTCTGGGAGAAATGAGGTGTGACTCGGCACCGGCATCGATTCAATCCATCCCGACCAATGGCAACAATCAGGACGTGAATCCTATGGGGACCATCGCCGCCCGCAGAGTGAGCCGTGCCCTCCGCAACCTGGAGAGGGTCCTGGCAATCGAGACCATGATTCTGGTTTCCGCGATGGAGATCCGGCAAAATGAGCCCGAGTCCAAGCGATTCAGCGAAGGGGCGAAGAGCATCCAGCAGTTCCTGCGCGCAATGGTGGACCCGCTGCGCGAGGACCGCCCGCTGGGATTTGAGATTGAGGCTTTAAGCCAGCAGTTAAACCGGCAGAAGTGGATCTAAAAATGAATTTATTCAGTCGTTGGCGCCTCGGGAATGGGGCCGGGTGGAAATCAGCTTTTTCCCCTCGAAAGAACCAGTTGGGTGCGGCGCTCTTTATTCTACTGACTGGACTGCCGGTGCTGGTTTGGGCATCGGCAAATTCCCGCTGGATTCCTGCTTGCGCGGGCGGGCTCTTGGTGCTGGCGGGAGCCGGGATCCTCATTCGCATGGAAAAGCAGGCCAATGAGGACATTGAGCGGATCGCCACGAGTCTTCATACCGGGATGGAGGAACTGGTTGAGTGGAGTCATGCATGCGGTGGGCAGTTGCGCCTGGCAAGTAAACAATCCCAATGGGCCGATATTTGCATCCAGTCACATCAGGATGCAAAAGCCGATTGGAGCCGATTGGATGCGGCCTATACCGACGCGCGCGTCGCGATTGGGGAGCGGATGCAGGGACTGGATGATCAAATCAGTTCGGCCAAGGACACGCTGAGCCAATTGCGGGACTCGATGACCTCCATCACCGAAGCCAGCCGTCAGATTGGGCAGGTGATCAAGCTGGTGGAGACGATTGCTTTCCAAACCAAGCTACTGAGCCTGAATGCGGCGATTGAAGCGGCGCATGCGGGGGAGGCGGGCGCGGGCTTTCTCGTGATCGCCAATGAAGTAAAGCGGCTTTCCGATGAAGTGGATGGATCGGCCAAGAAGAGCGCGGCACTGATTGAGGAGTGCCTGATGCAGGTGGAGATGGGGGAGATGATTCTGGAGGAAGCTGGATCTTCGATCGGGTCAATTTTGGATTTTTCCGGCGAATTGCGGGAGGGGATGTCGCGACTGGAAGCCCTGCCCAAGTTCTCCGAGGGTGAAGGACTGGTAAATCTGAATCAGTCGATGGGTGGTCTATCGACGAAGGCACACGCTTGGACAGACCACCTGGCGAGTTGTTTGCAGGTGCTGGATCAAATTGACGATTTCAGCCGGTTGATGTTGGACGTCAGCTACGAACTCAAAGAGTACTTGCCTACTGCGGCGGTGAAGGAACCGGAAGTGCCGGGTGCCGGAATGGCGAAGTTTCTGGCTATCGAGAAGTCAAGCAATGCGATAGCTTCGGAGCCACCGATCGACGAGCAGCCATTAGAGCTTATCGAGACCTTGAAAGCAGCGGTGCAGGGAGAAATCGGAGAATGTGGAGAGCGGGTCGCGGTAGAAGCGGCCATTGCGGATCGCCCGGCGCGGATCCATACGGGCGATGTTGGTGCATACGGCTTCTACCCTGGATGAGTGTCGGTCAACCGTAATCTCCACTGCCTGTAATCTCCACTGCCTGTAATCTCCACTGCCTGTAATCTCCACTGCCACGAACCCGCCGAACTCGATCCGCCGCTCCTCGAGGCTCGAAGCCCACCAACGGAATTATCCGCGCTAACGGATATGTGCCGGGGGCTGGGTCACCGGGACGGGGCGATCGCCGATCGGTTGAGGGGCAGGTGGCGAAGGGCGGCGCTGTACGCACGGGCACGGCTGCCTTCGATGGGTGGCCGTAAAGCCCGCTGAGCCAGCCAAGGACTATCTTTCCCAACGCAACCCGATTCTCCATAAGCGAGGCGGCCCGATCTGGGCGGCGGGGGTGAAGCCGGTGAGGTATTCGCGGTTTAGCAGGTTCTCGATGGCCGCGTGCACGGCCAGTTGAGCGGTCAGTTGTTGGCGGACCACGCCTTGGATAGAGGCATAGCCCGGCAGAAGCTGCGTATTGCGGTCGTCTTCGAACTGAAGCGAAGCCGAGCGGAGGCTGGCGGAAGCGGAGGTCTTGCGCCAGTTCCAGGTGAGTTGGCTGGAGCCTTGGTGGCGAGCGACTTGGGGAATGCGCGGACCGGTGGCGAAGCGGGAGTCGACGAAGAGGTAGGAGCCGTCCCAGCGGAAGTGGCCGATCTGATGGCGGAGGTCGATTTCGATGCCGCGGTTCAAGGCTGAGCCGGCGTTGCGGCGCTGCCGAGTAATGAGGGCGGGCGTGGTGGTCAGGGTGACGTTGGTGATGATCTCGCTCAGTTCGCTCCGGAAGAAGGTGACACCGGCCCGGGAGCGCTCGCCCACCCAGTCGGCCCCCACTTCGGCGCCAAAGAGCGTCTCGGGGCGGAGGGCGATGTTGCCCTGAGTAGTCGTGTTGCCGGCGCGGAATTCGCGGTAGAGCTCATTCAAGGTCGGGGCGCGGAAGGCACGGTAGACGGAGCCCCGGGTGCGCCACGGGCCGCGGCCGTAGGTGAAGCCGCCGCTGGGGGAGAAGAACTGGGAGCGGCTGGCGAGTCCGGTGAGTTGCTGGCGGACGCCGCCGAAGAGCCGGAGGTCCTTGTAGCGGAAGTCGGTTTGGCCGAAGACGCCGCGCTGGTTGATGGTGCCGCCGCCGCGGCGGACGCCGGTGGGATTGAGGAAGTCGAAGCTGGTGCCGTTGACACGGTTGAGGTCGCCGCCGAAGACGCCGTTCCAGGCCGAACTACTGTGGCGGTAGACGACCGAGCCGCCGACGGCGTCCGCAGGGACACTTTGGCGGAAGGTGAGGGTTTCGGTATTGCGGGTGGCGGCGATGGCAGAGAAGCCGGCGCGGTACTCCTGGGTTTGGTAGAAGCCGATGACGGCGAGCGTATCGTTGCTCCATTGACGGGCGTAGTTGCCGGCGAGCGAGCCAATGGAGGTGGAGTTGGTTTGGAGAGGGGTGCCGTTGGCGCGGTCCTCGGCGAGGATATCCAGCTTGAGGCCGACGCGGTGTTGGCCTTTCGTATAGTCGACGCGGGTGTCGCCGGTGACGAACTCGACATTGGCGGGCGTATCGATGCGGCCACGGATGCGCTGGGGAACGATGGTGTAGCCATCGAAGCGGAAGGCGCGGGCCTGGGCACCGAAGCCCCAGTTGCCGAGGCGGTCCCAATAGCCGGCGGAGGGCGTGACTTGGCCCAGGTTACCGCCTTCGATGGCGCCGAAGTAGTGGCGGGAGTCGATCGGCTTCGAGAAAAGGGCGATGGAGCCGGACATGGCGCGGTCGCCGAAGACGGAGGTGCTGGCGCCGCGGGTGATTTCCACCTGGTTGACGCTTTCGGGGGCGACGCGGGTCCAGTAGACCCAGCCGCCGAAGGGGTCGTTCAAGGGGACGCCGTCCCAGAGCACCAGAGTGCGGGAGGCGCCGGTGGAGCCCAGGCCGCGCAAGGAAACGCCTTGGGTGGTGGGGTTGGCGGTAAGGCCGGAGGAACGGCGGAAGAGGGTGAAGCCGGGGACTTGGCGGAGCCGGTCGTCGAGGTTGATGCCGGGGACGGTCTGCAGTTCCGGGGCGCCGACGATGGTCATCGAAGCGGGGGCCTCGGCCTTCACACTGCCGCTGACCGTGATCTCGGTCTTGACGCGCTCAGGCTCGGGATCCTTAGTGGGGGGCGTTTGCGCCGTGAGGAGGGGAGCCCACAGGAGCAGACTGACGGCGTAAGACAACTTCGAGCGGCGATGAATCTTCATGGGTGGAAAAAAAGTCGGCAGGGGAGGAGCCCGGCGCGAGTGGCTCGACGAGAGCCAGATACTTGAGGATAGTATAGACATCGCCCTCTTCGGGAGTACGCATGTCAATGCGTTGAGTAATCAGGCGCAGGCGGGCGCCGCGCTGGGTGAGGTTCCACACGAGATAGGCGCAGCCTTCGATGGCGGCCTCCAACCAGGCGTCAAAGTCGTTACCGCGGCGCTCGATGTCGAGCGTGATTTGGACCAGGGGCTCGTCGCGCTGGGTGAACTCACGCACTTGGAGCGAGCCAGTGTGGGCGGTGGACTTCCAGTCGACGCGGCGCGCGCTTTCGCCGTGTTCGTAGGGGCGGAGGCGGTAGAAATCATCGCCCCGGCCGCGGCGAGGAGCGGTTAATTCGCCTTCGAGTTGCTGGAAGAGTTCCTCCCATTCGGGTTGGGGGTGGATGGAGGGGTAGACAACGATTTCGCCGCCGAGGGGGACGGGGAGGCGGCGTTCGGTGAAGCCGAAGGGGAAGGAAGTGGAGAAGAAGAAGCGATTTTCTCGGTAGAGTCCGCGGCGGGGAAAGGTGACTTGCACCGTGGTATCGTGGGCGGCACCGGGCGCGATCACCGGGTAATAGAGTGGGGTGGGCATCAACTCCTGGCTTTCGGCGCGGAGGTGGATAGAGAAGGACGACATCCAGGCCTTGTGGTTGGCGACGCGCACGCGGGCCGGTATCGGCTGCTTGGCGGAGATGTGCTCGGGGAGGCTGAAGGTAAGGTCCAGCTTGTAGAGTCCGAGGCGGCTGATGACACCGGAGATGAGGAATGTGGAAATCAGCAGGGCGAGCAACAGAAATAGCAGATTGTTGGCTGAAAGGAACGCGGCGAGGCCCACGATGATGATGACCATCGAGAAGGCGAGGCCGAGCTTGGTGACCCGCTGACGGATGCCGCCGCTCCAGAGGAGACGGAGGCGAGCCCAGACGGGGGAACGGGCAAGGTCGGCACGTTTTATGCGGTCGCCGAGACCGGCTTGTTTCAAGAGTGGTTCTCCTAGACCGAATCGTGTCACAATGAGCGACCCAATGTCGAGCCGACTTCACCGATCTCTAGGTTTACGCGAACTGATCTTCATGGGGCTGATTATGATTCAGCCGACGGCGCCGATGCCGATCTTTGGCGTCGTCTTTAACGAGGCGCG
>Ga0105044_10009787_pt1 | contig 13110 bp, 11 predicted proteins | sample MAT01_FD_78092 | JGI IMG/M metagenome (GOLD analysis project Ga0105044, IMG submission 78092) | Freshwater microbial communities from Lake Fryxell liftoff mats and glacier meltwater in Antarctica - MAT-01 | ecosystem: Environmental > Aquatic > Freshwater > Ice > Liftoff microbial mat | place...
CCAAAACTCTTGCTGACGTCGACGAACTCGATGACTTCGTTGCCCAGCCGCTCGGCCACCGGGATGAAGATCTCGTTGGTCTCGTTGCGCTTCTGGTACTCGACGTCGCTGAGCTCTTCAAAGCGCGCCAGGCGGGCCTTGCTCTTGGTCTGCCGGCCCTTGGCGTTGCTGCGCACCCACTTCAGCTCTTCCTTCATCGCCTTCATGCGCGCGTCTTCAGAGCGCTGCTCGCCGGCCAGGCGCTTTTCCTTCTGCTCCAGCCAGTCCGAGTAATTGCCCTTCCAAGGGATGCCCATGCCGCGATCGAGTTCGAGAATCCACTCTGCCGCGTTGTCCAGAAAGTAACGGTCGTGGGTGATCGCCACCACGGTACCCGGGAAGCGCTGCAAAAAATGCTCGAGCCAATCGACGCTTTCTGCGTCCAGGTGGTTGGTGGGCTCGTCCAGCAACAACATGTCGGGCTTGCTCAGCAAGAGCCGGCACAAAGCAACGCGGCGTTTCTCGCCGCCCGAGAGCACGCCGATGTTGGCGTCCCAGGGCGGCAGGCGCAGCGCGTCGGCGGCCAGTTCCAACTGCAGGTCGGTGTTTTCGCTGCCGGCGGCGGCGATGACGGCTTCCAGATCGGCCTGCTCAGCAGCCAGCTTGTCGAAGTCGGCATTCTCGTCGGCGTATTCGGCATACACCTCGTCCAGCCGCTTCTTGGCGGCCAGTGCGCCACCAATGCCCTCCTCTACCGCTTCACGCACGGTCTGGTCCGGGTTGAGTTCAGGCTCTTGCGGCAAATAGCCAATCTTCAGATCGGGCATCGGCGTGGCTTCACCTTCGATCTCTTTGTCCAGGCCGGCCATGATCTTCAGCAAGGTGCTCTTGCCTGAGCCATTGACGCCCAGCACGCCGATCTTGGCGCCCGGGAAGAAAGACAGGGACACATCCTTCAGGATCTGCCGCTTGGGCGGCACGATCTTGCCGACGCGGTTCATGGTGAAGACGTATTGCGCCATGGTTTGAGGTCTCGGGTTGCAGGGGATACAGCTGGCGCTCGCGCCGGCGTCGGCCAAAGGCCGGCAGCGCAACGTAACGCAGCGAACACCGGATTATCGGCCAGGGGCTTTGACATGAAGTTTGAGCGGCTGTCGCAGGCTGCCAGCCTGCAGATCCGCTGCCGGGCTGTTATGGTCGCGCCGCAAATGCCGCACGCACCGATGCCCAGATTCCTCATGCTCTTGTTGTGCCTGGCCAATCTGGTCATCGGCACCGGTGCCTTCATGGTCACCAGCGTGTTGCCGCAAGTGGCGCAGGCGCTGCAGGTCAGCCTGCCGGTGGCCGGTCAGGCGATGTCGGTGTATGCGCTGAGCACCGCGCTGCTGGCGCCGCTGGTGCTGGTGGCCACCGGCCGCTGGCCGCGCCGCCATGCGCTGGTGTTTGCGATGCTGTTGTATGCCGCCGGCAATGTGGTTTGTGCGATGGCCGACAGCTTTTTGGTGCTGCTGCTGGGCCGCGTGTTGATGGGCCTGGGGGCGGTATTCACGCCCTTGGCCGCCGGCATCGTGGTGGCCATGGTGCCGCCGGCGCAGCGCGGCCGCGCGCTGGCACTGGTCTTCCTGGGCATGAGCCTGAGTTATGTGGTCGGCCTGCCTTTGGGCAATTGGCTCGCCACCATCGGCGGCTGGCATCTGCCGATTGCTGCGGTCGCGGTGGCTGCCCTGTTGATGTCGGCACTGCTGTGGGGGTGGGTGCCGCGCGACGTGGCTGCCCCGGGCGGCAGCCTGGGGGGCCTGGCGCAGGTGCTCAAGCGCGGCGACGTCTGGGCCGTGCTGGGGGTCACGCTGCTGGCTTTGACGGCGATCTTTGTGGTGTTTTCTTTTGTCGTGCCTGTGCTGCAGGAGCTGGTGGCGATGTCGCCGGGCAAAATGGCATTGACGCTGATGTTGTTCGGCCTCTCAGGGGTAGCCGGCACATTGATGAGAGGTGCAGCCAATGACCGCATCGGGCCGCAAAGGACGCTGACGATGCAGCTCACGGGCCTGGCTTTGATGATGTTGCTGCTGCCCCTGACAGCGGGCAGCTGGCCGTGGATGATGGGGGTGATGCTGCTGTGGGGCACTGCAGGCTTTGGCATGATGGCACCCCAGCAATCCAGGCTGGCCACCTTGGCGGCGGCGCAGGCGCCGTTGTTGCTGTCGCTGAATTCTTCGATGCTTTACGTCGGTACCGCGCTGGGTGCGCTGTTGGGGGGCCTGGCAGCGCCGTGGATGGGCTTTGACCACCTGTCCTGGGCTTCTGCGCCGCTGGCACTCCTGGCGCTGGGTCTGTTGTGGCTGGGCCCGGCGCGAGCGCGGTGTAAAGCGACGGTTTCTGCTTGAATCTGCAGCGCCACGCCCCACCTGTCAAGCGTGCGAGTTGGTAGAACGTTTCCATCACAGCTTGCAACAAGCAAATTGAGGAGCCCGCGATGAACACCACCACCACAACCACCGTAGAAGCCCCGCAGGGCCTCGTCAACATCACGCATCTGGTCTACGGATTGCATGCGCTGGGATTGGCGCTCGGCGCCTTTGGCGCAGCCACCGTGCTGGGTTCATTCCTGTTCGGCTGGCCTTCGATCATTGCCGTGATCATCAACTACGTGAAGCGCAGCGAGGTGCGTGGCACCTGGCTGGAGTCGCACTTCAGCTGGCAGATCCGCACCTTCTGGTTTGCCTTGTTGTGGGCCGTCATCGTCGGCTTGATCTCGTTGCCGCTGACAGTCATCGTCATCGGCATCGGCACCTGGGTGGCCGGCATGTTTTTGCTGGGTCTGTGGGCGATCTACAGAGTCGCGCGCGGCTGGATGCGCCTGAATGCGCGCCAGACCATGCCGATGGCTTGACGCCCCGGGCCGGCACCCGCCGGCTGTTGCCCTAGAATCCACCCCAGCGCAGCGGCATCCAGTCATCGTGGCGCGGTCGAATCCGACACTTCCTTTCTTCGCGCCTACCCGACTGGTGCACCCGCAACGGGTGACAGCAGGCAGCGATGCGGGGCTTAGCCCCAAGTGGTACACATCCTATGTTATTTACAGAACTCGGCTTGGCCGAGCCGTTGTTGCGTGCGGTCAAAGAGCAGGGCTACGACACCCCCACGCCGATCCAGGTGCAAGCCATCCCCCAGGTGCTCAAAGGGGGCGACCTGATGGGTGGTGCCCAGACCGGTACCGGCAAGACGGCAGGTTTTACGCTGCCCATGTTGCACCGGCTGGCAGCGCAGCCGGCCAGAAAAGACGCCCGTGGCCGGGTCCCCATCCGCGCCTTGATCCTGACGCCGACGCGCGAGTTGGCGGCGCAGGTCGAGGAAAGCGTGCGCACCTACGGCAAATACCTGCCGCTGACCAGCATGGTGATGTTTGGCGGCGTGGGCATGCAACCGCAGATCGACAAGCTGCGCCGTGGCGTGGACATCCTGGTGGCCACCCCGGGCCGCTTGCTGGATCACCACCAGCAGCGCACGCTGGACCTCAGCCAGGTCGAGATCTTCGTGCTGGACGAAGCCGACCGAATGCTCGACATGGGCTTCATCCACGACATCAAGAAGGTGCTGGCGGCATTGCCTGCCAAGAAGCAGAGCCTGCTGTTTTCAGCCACCTTCAGCGACGAGATCAAGGCCCTGGCCGATCGCTTGCTGAACCAGCCGATGTTGATTGAAGTGGCGCGCCGCAACGCCGCCGCTGACTCGGTGGAGCAAAAGGCGCTGCTGGTGGGCCGTGAGCGCAAGAAAGAGCTGCTGGCGCACCTGATCAAGCAGGGCGACTGGCACCAGGTGCTGGTGTTTACGCGCATGAAGCATGGCGCCAACCGGCTGACCGATTACCTCAACGATCAGGGCATCACTGCGATGGCCATCCACGGCAACAAGAGCCAGACGGCGCGCACCAAAGCGCTGGCTGACTTCAAGAGCGGCGAGTTGCAGGTGCTGGTGGCCACCGACATTGCGGCACGCGGCATCGACATCGATCAGTTGCCGCACGTCGTCAACTTCGAGATGCCCAACGTGCCCGAAGACTATGTACACCGCATCGGGCGCACTGGCCGTGCCGGGGCCACGGGTGAGGCGGTATCGCTGGTATGCCTGGATGAAGAGATCTTCTTGCGCGACATCGAGCGGCTGATCAAGCGCCAGATTCCGCGTGAAACCGTGGCGGGCTTCGAGCCGCCGCAAGGCGAGAAGGCCGAGCCGATCGTGCTGGGCCGCATGACCATCGGCATCGGTGGCACGCAGCGCAATGGTGGTGGTGGTGGTGGCGGCGGTGGTGGCAGACGAGGGGGCGGCGGCTCCTCAGGCCGACCCGGTGCAGGCGGCGGTGGCGCAGGTGGCGGCCGCAGCGCGCCGGCACGTGCTGGTTCTGGCGGTGGTGCGCCGCGCTCGGGGGGTGGTGGCGGTGGTGGCGGTGGTGGTGGCCGCCCGGCCAGCGGGCGCGGAGGCTCGCCCAGGCGCTGAACCGGCGCGGGGCCAGCGTTTGGCGTTAGGCCCCGCGCCCCATCAACTGGCCAGCCGCAGCGCTGCAGCGTCGACTGAAGCTTGCAGTTCGGCGTAGCTGTTGTTGACCGGGAACTGCGGAAATTTCTCAACGATGCCTGGCGCCGGGTGGATGAAAAACCCCGCGTCTGCAGCGCTCAGCATGCCGGTGTCGTTGTACGAATCACCGGCTGCGATGACCTTGAAGTTGAGGCCCTTGAAGGCATTGACGGCATGACGCTTCTGGTCGGGTTGGCGCAACCGGTACTCGGCGACAAAACCTTCGTCGTCGATCAGCAGCCGATGGCACATCAGCGTCGGCCGGCCGAGCTGTTGCATCAGCGGGTCAGCAAACTCGTAGAAGGTGTCTGACAGGATGATGACCTGAAAGCGCTGGCGCAAGCCATCCAGAAATGCGCGTGCGCCGTCCATCGGCTTCAGGCCTTTGATTACCTCCTGGATATCTGCCAGTTTCAAGCCGTGCTGGCGCAACAATTGCAGCCGGTACTGCATCAGCTTGTCGTAATCGGGCTCATCGCGCGTGGTGCGCTTGAAGGCATCGATGCCGGTGCGCTGGGCGAAGGCGATCCAGATTTCCGGGACCAGCACCCCTTCAAGATCGAGGCAGACAATTTGCATGTGATGTGGCGGTTGGCTCGACTGCACCCGATGGTAGCCGAGGGTCAGTGGCTGGCCGCTGAATGAAGCTGCACCACGACCTGGCAGACCTGGCAGCAGCTCCAGAGTGCTTTATGTCTGCCACCTACTGCCTGGCACCTGCCACCTGCTGCCACCAGCAGACTGCAGCCTGCACATTCGCTTCACTTGTCCTTGCCGCCCCACAACTGCTTGAGCCTCTGGTCTCTGCCGCAAGAGGCGCGGTAGTACTGGTAGCGCACCGGGCTCTTTTTGTAGTAATCCTGGTGATAGTCTTCGGCCAGATAGAAGTCGCTGGCCGCTTGCAAGGTCGTCACCACGGGTTCTGCAAACGGCTTGCTCTTCTGCAGCGCATCCAGTGACGCTTGTGCTGCAGCGGCTTGTGCCGGGCCATGCGTAAAGATGGCTGTGCGGTATGGGCTGCCGGCATCGCAGAACTGGCGGTCCAGCGTGGTCGGGTCGATGGTGCGCCAGAAGTACTCCAGCAACGCGGCGTAGCTGACCTGGCGCGGGTCGAAGACGATTTCAACGGCTTCGGCATGACCGGTTGTCTTGGTCACCACTTGCTCGTAGCTGGGGTTGGCAACCGTGCCACCGATATAACCCGAGGTGGTGGACAGCACACCCTTGACCTTGTCGAAATCAGCTTCCACACACCAGAAGCAGCCGCCCGCGAAAGTGGCTTTCTCGGTCGGTGCGCCCAGCAGGGCAGGCGTCGCTTTGGGCGCCTGGGCATACAAAGTCTCTGGCAATTGGATAAGCGCTTGAGACTGCGCTTGAGCTTGTGCCTGCACCGGCCCCTGCCCCTGCCCCGTGGCAAAGAACAGCCCGAGGGCTGCAACCAGGGCCACTGCCCCAGCGACGATCCAAACTGGCTTCAGTTTGCTCTGCCCGCTGGCTGCGGCCGGCTTCATGCAGCCGCCGCAACGAAGTTCAGCGCCACGCCGTTGTTGCAGTAACGCTTGCCGGTGGGCCGGGGGCCATCGTCAAAAACATGGCCTTGATGGCCACCGCAGCGGGCGCAGTGGTACTCGGTGCGTGGCAGGAGCAGTTTGAAGTCGGTGCTGGTGCCCAAAGCATCCGGCAGCGGGGTGTGAAAGCTGGGCCAGCCGGTGCCGCTTTCGTACTTGGTGCTGGCATCAAAGAGCGGCAAGGCACAGCCAGCACATTGGTAGAGGCCAGGGCGCTTTTCGGCGTTCAGCGGGCTGCTGTGTGGGCGCTCAGTACCTTCCTTGCGCAGCACGTTGTACTGCGCAGGGCTGAGCTTGGCTTTCCACTGGGCATCGCTGAGCTCTACCTTGTCGGCGCGGGTGGGTTTGGAAGCGGCCTGGCTGCCGCCTGCGGCGCCCAGTCCAAAGAGTGAGAAGAGGTTCATGAAGTTTCTGCGCTGCATCGAGGTGTCCTGGAGGGTCCTGGATCGTGATTGGACCGAAAGAATGAGTCGTTCAGCTTAGAGCCTTCTCTCATACGCCTGTTTCGAATTGCAGCAGTGACCCCGCTCGTGACCAGGGAAACGGCTGGGAGACCTGGGCTCTTGCTCACTGCTCTTGCTCAATTCTCCGGCGCCGCCAATGTGGCTTTGACCTCTCGGCTCTTGCCGTCACGCCACACACCCAGGTTGACGGTGTCGCCAACCTGCAACTGCTCCAGTTGCGACAACAGATCGTCCAGATCGGTCACCGGTTGCGCGTTGATGGCCGTGATGACGTCGCCACTCACGACCTCGCCCCGGCTGCCACGTCTGAAGGCCTGCAAGCCGGCCTTTGCCGCCGGGCCGTTGCCGACGACCTGTATCAGGACCACGCCTTGGGGCAAGTTCAAGGCGCTTTGCAGGTTGGCTGCGCCGGCGCTGATGCCCAAAACCGGGCGCACGAAGCGGCCATCCCGGATCAATCGGGGCACGATGCGGTTGACTTCGTCGACCGGGATCGCAAAGCCGATGCCGGCGCTGGCGCCGCTGGGGCTGGCGATCTGGGTGTTGACGCCGATCAGCAGTCCGGCGGAGTCCAACAGCGGCCCGCCCGAATTGCCAGGATTGATCGCGGCGTCGGTCTGCACCACGCCGCGAATGGTGCGGCCGTTGAAGGATTCGATTTCGCGGTCGAGGGCGCTGATGATGCCGGTGGTCAAGGTCTGATCCAGGCCGAAGGGGTTGCCGATGGCATACACCCGCTGGCCCACCAGCAGGTTGCGGCTGCTGCCCAGCGCCAAGGGCGGCAGTTTGTCTTTGGGCGCATCGATGCGCAGGACCGCCAGGTCGCGGTCAGGAAAGGCACCGACCAGCGTGGCGTCGAAGCTGGACTGGTCAGCCAGCGTCACGCGGGCGCCGTTGGCACCCTGGATGACGTGAAAGTTGGTGACGATGTGGCCTGTCGAGTCCCACACAAAGCCGGTGCCGCTGCCGCGCGGCACCTGCTGCAGGTTCATGCTGAACATGTCGCGCTGTGCGCTCAGGCTCGTGACGTTGACCACCGAAGGGCTGCTGCGCTTGAAGAGTTCGACGTGCGCCAACTCGTCCGCCGCCAATGCGCCGCGAGGTGTCACGCTGCGCGGTTGCGCTTCCGCGCGATCGGTGCGGCTCTTGACGCACGAGGGCAGCGTCAGCAAAGCCAGCGAGGCCAGCAACGCGCCGGCCAGCACCAGAGGAATTCGCTTTTGGGTCATGGGATGAGAAGGGGTGGGTCGCTCAAGAGACGATGTACGCCGCCGCGCCCGTGGCGATCAGGGCACCCTGGTCGCTGTGCAGACGCATCTGTGTGCTGCCCACTCTGCCGCCCAGGCGGGTGACTTCAGCGCTGACCAGGAACTGGTGTCCGAGCCCTGGGCGCAGGTAGTCCACGCGCAGATCGATGGTGCCCATTTTGATGAAGCGATGGATCACCTGCAGCGTGTTTTCGCTCTCGAAACGCTGGCCGATCGCCACCATCAGCGCCAGCCCCGCCATCGTGTCGAGCACGGCAGAAATGACGCCGCCGTGCAGCCGCCCGTAGCTTTGGTGGCCGACCAACTCGGGCCGCATGTCAAAGCTGGCGCGCACGTCACCCGGTGCCACGCTCGTGATTTTCAGGCCCAGTGTCTGGTTGAAGGCAACCTGGCGTTCGAAGAGTTCGATCAAAGCCGCGTCCAGCCGGCCTTGTTCTTCAGCGCTGCGCGCCGGCAATGGGGCCACTTTCATGGTGCTGTTGTCGTGGTTGCTTTTGTGGCGAGCGTTGCCGGGTCAGTCCGAAGCCCCAAAGCTTGGCGTGCTTGCGCTGGTGTGGCAATGCTGCGGCCTGCCAGGCGCGCGCATTCGGCCAATGCTTGCACCAGCGCCCCGTTGCCGCTGGCCCGGCTGCCGTTGGGCAGATAAAAAGTATCCTCCAGGCCAGTACGCAGGTTGCCGCCCAGTTCGGCAGTCTTCTGATGCACTGGCCAGATTTCGGCACGCCCGATCAGCGTGCTTTGCCAGACGGCGCCAGTCGGGGCGTAGCGTGGCAGCAGTGCCAGCAAGTCGGCATCACAGGGCATGCCGCTCGCAACGCCCATCACGAAATTGAGCTCGGGCACGCCGCTGAACATGCCGGCCTTGAGATACATCGCCACGCTGCGCACGATACCGACATCGAAACACTCGAATTCCGGGTGGGTGCCGGTGCGCTGCATCACCTGCAGAAACTGCTGCACCTTGGGCACCGGATTGTCGAACACCATCGGGGGCCAGGCCCACTCGCCGTTGTCCTTGATCTTCAGATAATTCAACGTACCGGCATTGCAGGCGGCGATCTCTGGGCACACACGCTCCAGACAAGCCACCGGGCCGCTGATGTCCTTGCCGATCACGCCAGTCGTCAGGTTGATGATGACGCCCGGGCAGGCGCTGCGGATGGCGTCGACGACGGCTGCCGCGACCTCCGGGTCCCAGCTGGGCATGTGGCCATGGCCGGGCTCTTGCGAACGCAAGTGCACGTGCATGATGCTGGCGCCGGCGTTGAAGGCATCACGGGCTTCGCTGGCCATCTGCGCCGGCGTCACGGGCACGGGATGCTGTTGCGGGTTGGTCAGCACGCCCGTCAAGGCGCATGTGAGGATGGCGGTGTCCGGGTTCATGGCGAGTCTGCGGGTTGAAGCTGGGTTTGCTGTGGTGGATCCATCAGCCTGAGTTGAACCAGCAATTGGCCTTTGGCCACGCTGCCCTTGAGCTGCGCGTGGATGTGTTGCACGGTGGCGGGTGCAGCTGCATGCAGCCACATCTCCATCTTCATCGCTTCCACGCACAGCAGCGGCTGGCCCACCTGCACCGGGTCGCCCTCGCTGACCGCCAATTGCGACACCACGCCGGCCACGGGTGAGTGCACTTGGCTGGGGTCGGATTGTTGGCTGGACTCGGGGTAGGCCGAGGCCTCGGCAAAGCAGAAGACGGCACCGTCCAGCGCCAGGTGCAATTGGTTGCGAGTTTGCTGCTGCACCAGCCTGCAGCGCACGACATGGTGGACGCCGTCCACCACCACACGGGTGATGTGGCTGAGTTGGCTTGGGCGGCTCAGCACTTGCACCCCGGCAATCGGCGCCCGCAGGCTGCGCTGCTGGCCCTGACAGCACAGCTGGATGTCAAAGCCCGCCACGCTGCTGGGGCGCAGCACCGTGGGTGGGCCCGCAGCGCCACTTGCCAGCCTTGCCAGGCTGCTGGAGCTTGCCAGCAGCGCAGCTGCAATCCGCCAGGCCAGCTCGGGCGGCTGTGGCCGGCGCAGCAGCTGGGCTGCTTCGTCGCCGTCATCGGCAGCCGCCGCAGCCCATTCGTCGAGCCGCGTGGTGCTGATGCTGCCCGTCCGAAACTGCGGATGCAACAGCAAATCTCGCAAGAAGCGGCCGTTGTTGCTGGGGCCGATCAGCGGCACGTCTTCGAGCGCACGGCACAGGCGACGGATCGCGGTGGCGCGGTCGTGGCCGTGGGCGATGAACTTGGCGACCATCGCGTCGTAGTGCGGCGTGATCTCGTCGCCTTCGCGCAAGCCGTGGTCGATGCGGATGTCGGTGTCGCGCGGTTGCCAGCCCAGCACCTCACCGGTTTGTGGCAGCCATCCTGCGTAGGGGTCTTCGGCGTACAGGCGGGCCTCGATGGCATGACCGTTGAAGACGATCTGGTCCTGCGTCAGCGGCAAGGCTTCGCCAGCGGCCACACGCAATTGCCAGGCCACCAGATCGAGCCCGGTGATGCATTCGGTGACCGGATGCTCCACCTGCAGCCGGGTGTTCATCTCAAGAAAGTGGTGCTGGCCTTCTGGGTCGACGATGAACTCGACGGTGCCGGCGCCGCAGTAGCCCACAGCGCGTGCTGCGGCCACCGCGTCAGCGCAGAGGGCAGCGCGTTGTGCGGGGCTGATGCTGGGGCAGGGCGCTTCTTCAATCACTTTCTGACGCCGACGCTGCGCGCTGCAGTCGCGCTCTCCCAGGTGCAGCACGTGGCCGTGGCTGTCGGCAAAGACTTGCACTTCGACATGGCGACCCTCGAGGATCAGCTTTTCGAGCATCAGCCTGCCGTCCCCGAAAGCGCTGTCGGCTTCGCGGCGTGCGCTGGCGATGGCTGCAGGCAGTTCTGCCAGGTCGTGCACCAGCCGCATGCCGCGGCCGCCACCGCCCGCCACCGCCTTGACCAGCAGTGGCACCCCCAGGCCTTGGCCGGCCGCAAGCAGCGAGTGGTCGTCTTGCCCGGCGCCCAGGTACCCAGGTGCGCAAGGCACGCCAGCGGCCAGCATGCGCTGCTTGGCGCTGGCCTTGTTGCCCATCGCTTCGATGGCGCTGGCATCGGGGCCGATGAACACCAGGCCGGCATCGCAACAGGCCTGGGCAAAGTCGGCACGCTCCGACAAGAAGCCGTAGCCTGGGTGCAGGGCATCTGCGCCCGTGGCTGCAGCAGCGTCCAGCAAGGCGCGGATGTTGAGGTAGGACGCTGCGGCCAGTGCAGGGCCGATGCACACCGCCTGGTCTGCCTGTTGCACAAACAGCGCCTGAGCGTCGGCCTCGCTGAAGACTGCCACCGTCCTGTAGCCCAGGCTCTTCGCGCTGCGCTGGATGCGGCAGGCGATCTCACCGCGATTGGCGATCAGGATCTTGTTGAATGGCCTGGTATGGGTGGGACGTGTGGGCTGCTTGAGCTGCTTCAGCGGTGTGGCGCTGACTGCGGCAGCGATGGCAGCACTCACTGCAGCATCCAAGCGGCTTTGCGCTTTTGCAAAAATGCCAGCGTGCCTTCGCTGCCTTCAGGGCCCAGGGCAGCCTCTGAGAATGCACTGGCGGCATCCTGCACCAGCTCAGCGGCGGGTTGGAACCTGGCCCGCGCCATCAGCGCTTTGGTGCTGGCCACCGCGCCAGGTGCGCAGTGCAGCAGTTCGGCCAGCAGCGCTTCGACCGCTTTGTCCAGCGCGCCGGTGGCGTGCACCTGGTGCACCAGACGCAGATCGAGGGCTTGCTGGGCATCCAGCCGGCCACCGGTGACTGCCAGCCGCTTGGCTTCTGCGTACCCCAAGCGCTCGACCAAAAATGGCGCGATCTGGGCCGGGACCAGGCCGAGCGAAGTCTCAGGCAGCCTGAAGACCGCACTGGTGGCCGCCACCGCGACATCGGCCACACAGACCAGTCCCAGGCCGCCCCCCATCACGCTGCCTTCAGGCACCGCAACGATCACCAAGGGGCTGCGCGCAAAGGCTACACACAGCTCACCAAAGGCGGCGTTGGTCTTTGCCAGTGCCTGCGGGTCATCTGCCAGCTTGGCGCGTGCTTGCGCCATGTCCTTGAGGTCGGCACCCGCGCAAAAGTGGCCGCCGTTGCCACGCAACACAATCACCCGCACGCCGCCCGGTGGCTCGCTGAGCTTCTCACTCTGGGCCAGCACTGCGTGCAACTCTTGCACCATTTGGAGCGACATCGCATTGCGCACTTCAGGGCGGTTCAGGCTCAAGTGCAGCACCGGGCCCTCGCGCCGCAGCGCCAATGTCGTGGGGTGGGTGGATTCGATGTTTGTTGCTGTCGTGCTCATACCGGTGTTCGTGTCGCTGCTCATGTCGTTGCTCCTGTTGTGGGGGTTCTGCCAGGCAGCGTACCTTCCAGCTTGCACAGGATGCCGAGCATCACCTCGTCAGCACCGCCACCGATCGAGATCAGACGCGAATCGCGGTAGGCCTGGGAGATGGGGTTGTCGGCCGTGAAGCCCATGCCGCCCCAGTACTGCAGGCAGCTGTCGCTGACCTCACGCGACAAGCGGCCACTTTTCAGCTTGGCCATGCTGGCCAAGCGTGTGACGTCTTTGCCACCGATGTACAACTCGACCGCGCGGTAGGTGAGCGCCCGCAGCGCTTCGACCTCGGTGCGCAATTCGGCCAGCCGGTAGTGCACCACCTGGTTGTCCAGGATGCTCTTGCCAAAGGCCTTGCGCTGGCGGGTGTAGTCGATGGTCTGGTCGATCAGTCGGTCCAGGCTGCGCAGGCTGCCGGCTGCGCCCCACAAGCGCTCTTCCTGAAACTGCAGCATCTGGAAGGCGAAACCCAGGCCCTCTTGCCCGATCAGATTGCGCCGCGGCACACGCACGTTGTCAAAGAAGAGTTGCGCCGTATCGCTGCTGTGCATGCCGATCTTGTGAATCTTCTGGCGCGTGATGCCAGCAGCGTCCATCGGCACCACGATCAGGCTCTTGTTCTTGTGCGGGGGTGCGTCGCTGGTGTTGGCCAGCAGGCAGCACCAGTCGGCCTGCATGCCGCTGGTGATCCACATCTTGGTGCCGTTGATGACGTAGTCGTCGCCCTCTTTGCGGGCGCTGGTCTTGATGGCCGCCACGTCAGAGCCGCCGCCGGGTTCGCTGACGCCCAGGCAACTGACCAGATCGCCTGCAATCGTCGGGCTCAAGTACTCGCGGCGCAATTCATCGCTGCCAAATCGCGCCAGCGCCGGTGTAGCCATGTCGGTGTGCACGCCAATGGCCATCGGCACACC
>Ga0105044_10009789_pt1 | contig 13107 bp, 10 predicted proteins | sample MAT01_FD_78092 | JGI IMG/M metagenome (GOLD analysis project Ga0105044, IMG submission 78092) | Freshwater microbial communities from Lake Fryxell liftoff mats and glacier meltwater in Antarctica - MAT-01 | ecosystem: Environmental > Aquatic > Freshwater > Ice > Liftoff microbial mat | place...
CAGCCATTGCACCACCGACGTCGGGGCGCTCCCTCCCTGCGGGCTTCGCCCGCTTTGATGGTCGGTCGCATCCCCGACGCTCGGTGGCGCTTCCCCGTGAGCGTCACTCGAGAGTCATCCGTGGCCGCGCCCGGCGGGTACTCCTGCGGCAGGGCGCCCGGGACCCAGCTGCCGATCTGCGTCGGCAAGACCAGGTTCGGGAGCGGCGCGCCCGCGAGGAAGCCAGTGATCTGCTGACTGTCACCGCCGGTCTCGATGGGTCCGCCAAAGCAGGTGTAGCCGATGCCAGGGTCGGCCGCATCGGCCGCGTCGATAGCGGCCTGGCGGTCCTCGCCCATGGCGTAGACGAGCACGTGGTGCACCTGGCTCGAGCCGGGCACGACCTGCGAGCCGACGAGGTAGGTGTCCGTGGGGAAGTCGAGGTCGAGCACGAAGCAGTGGTAGTCGTCGATGGTGCTCGGGTCGGGCAGGTGCGCCTCGGAGATCGGCGCCGCCCGGGTAGTGGCAGGTCGTGCAGTGGGCCCGCATGAGCGGCACGATGTCCTTGTGGTGGCTCAGCGCTGCCGCTCTCATCGGGCGGTGCGCTCGCCGCGTCGCAGGCTCCAAGACCGAGGACCAGAGACACCACGATGCGCTTGACCATCACGACCTCGCTAGGGTTGGGGCGGCGGGTGGGCGGGAGCGAGAGCGACGGCTCAGGTGCGGCGAGCGTCGGTCGACCCGAAGATCCGATCGGCACTGCCCGGCACGAATCCCTCGTAGCGGCGGCCTGTCATTGGATCGATGGGCGCAAGGCCAGCTCGTAATCGCAACCTGGGATCGCGCGCTCGACCCCGCAGGCGAAGCGCCAATCGACGTGGCTCGCAAGCGTACTGCTCTGTTCGAGACAATCACGAGGGTTGCTGGAGTCGCTCCGGTGCTCGCCTACGCCGCGTTGTCGTCCTGGTCGGCGTCGTAGTGCCAGCCCTGGATGCCGCGCTTGTCCAACACCTCACGGTCGCGCTCGAACTGCTGCTCGAGGGCCGTGCGCGCCTGGTTCGCCATCGCGATGCGGCGGGCCTCGTCGTCCCAGTGCGGGATGAGCTCTTCGAGCATCGACACGTTGAAGCGGCGGAAGCGGTCGGCCCGCTCGCGCGCTTCGAACGGCGGGCAGCCGAGCGCTTCGAGCGCCTTTCTGCCAAGCGTTATCGATCCCTCGAACGTCTCGCGCTCGACGACCTCCACACCCTTTCGCCGCAGCGCCGAATAGTGCCCGACGTTGCGGGCGCGTGCGACGATGCGCAACTTCGGGAAGTGCTCGCGCACGCGGTCGACCAACGTCTCGGACGCCTCCTGGTCGTCGATCGCCACGACCAGCAGCTTCGCACGCGCCGCACCTGCCGCCTCGAGCAGGTCGAGGCGGGTCGCGTCGCCGTAGAAGATCCGGAAGCCGAAGCGCTTGAGCAGCTCTATCTGATCGGGGTCGCGGTCGAGCACCGTCGCCTTCACGCCCGACGCGAACAACAGGCGCCCGATGATCTGCCCGACGCGCCCGAAGCCGGCGATGATGACCGGCGCACCCTCGTCCTCGACGTCGGTCTCGCGCTCGGGCTTTGGGTGTCGCTCGAGGACGCGCTCGTGGATGATGAGCATGAGCGGCGTGAGCGCCATCGACAGCGCCACCGCCAACGTCAGGAGCCCGTCCCAGGCACTGCCCGCTGGAAAAATCTGCGAGCTGCGCGCGACCCCGAACACCACGAATGCAAACTCGCCACCCTGGGCAATCAACGCCGCGAACAACCACGGCTGCGCCGCCGGCACCCCGAGGCGCGGTGCGATCGCGCGCAACACAAGTAGCTTCAGCAGCATGAACCCGAGCGTGAGGCCGATAACCGCGAGCGGCATCGCGGCGAAGAGGCGGAAGTCGATCGACATGCCGACCGCAATGAAGAAGAGGCCCATCAAGAGCCCCTTGAACGGTTGCAGGTCGGACTCGAGCGCGTGGCGATACTCCGAGCTCGCGAGCAGCACCCCGGCCAGGAACGCGCCGAGCGCCATCGACAGGCCCGCCATGTGCATCAGCTCGCCGATGCCGACGAGCAACAGCAACGCGAACGCGGTGAACACCTCGTTCAACCCGGTACGCGCGATGAATCGCAGGATCGGACGCGTCAGGTAGCGGCCGATCCCGACGACGCCGACGATCGCCGCGAGCGCCTTCAAGACGCCCATCGCCCCCTCGCCGCCTTCGCCGCTCGCGGACGGCGCACCGAGCATCGGCACGATCGCCAGGAGCGGGATCGCGGCGATGTCCTGGAACAGCAGCACCGAGAACGCCGCCCGTCCGACCGGCGTCTTGTCGAGGTGTTTTTCGGCCATCGTCTGCACCGCGATAGCCGTCGACGACAACGCCAGCGACAAGCCGGAGACGAGCGCCGCCACCGCCGGCATGCCCGCCGCGAACAGCGCCAGCCCGAGCACGAGGCCGCACAGCCCGAGCTGCAAGGAACCGCCCCCGAACACCTGGCGGCGGATCGACCAGAGGCGCGTGAGGTCGAGCTCGAGGCCTATCATGAACAGCATCAAGACGACGCCGAACTCGGCGACGAGCATGATCGTGGGCACGTCGCTCACGAAGCCTAGCAGGTAGGGGCCGATGATGCAGCCACCGGCCAGGTAGCCGAGCACCGAGCCGAGCCCCATGAGGCTCGCGAGCGGCACCATCACGACCGCCACCGCGAGATAGATCATCACCTGCTGCGCGGTCGTCATCGCTCGCCTCCTTCGGCGGCACTCGGCACGAGCCGCAACATCCCATCGCGCTCACCCGCCATCGTTGGCGACGCGGCCACCGGCACCGCCATGAGCGACATCACGCGCTGCCGATAGGCGCCCGCGAACGTGAACAGCTCGGTCTCGTGCACCTGATGGGCGCCATGCAGGATGAGCGGCGACTCCCACTGCATCCCGCAAAAGCGCGCCGTCTGCCGCACGACCGGCTCGTAGTCCGCAAACGGCGACACATGCATGCCGCTTGGGCCGTAGGAGGCCGCATCGCCGCCGCTGGTCGTGACCCACAAGCAACGCTTGCCAACGAGTGCATTGCCGCCCGCGCCGTAGGCCCAACCGTGGGCCAACACCTTCTCCCACCAGAGCTTCAGGAGCGCCGGCACCGTGTACCAGTAGAGCGGGTGTTGCCAGATCACGAGGTCGGCCGCGAGCAGCGCTTTCTGCTCCGCCTCGATGTCGATCGAGAAGTCCGGATAGCGGTCGTAGAGCGCGTGCGTGACGACGCCCGGCAGGGTGCGCACAGCGTCCGACAAGATGCGGTTGGCACGTGAGCGATCGGGATAGGGATGGGCATACACGAGGAGGGCCTGGCTCATGCGGCCAGCGAGCCACAGACCCTCGATGGCTGCAAGCTCCCCAGGTGGGGAGCGTCGAGCTCTGGCCGACCGCTACGGCTGCGGCCTGCAGATCACCCGCCACCCAAGGAGCATGGCCATGATCGCCATCAGGATGCCCGACCCGGCGCCACCCGCGCACCCTTCGCCGCCGCTTGCCACTCCGCGCTTGGGGTTCGCATCGGCATCGTCTGTGACGGTGTCTTCGGGCGACGTCTCGACCCCCTCGGGGCGCTGCTCGACACCCTCGGGGCTCGCCTCGACGACCTCGCTTGGCTCTGGCCCAATCTCTGGCCCAATCTCTGGCCCAATCTCGGGCCCAATCTCGGCCCCAATCTCGGGCCCAATCTCGGGCCCAATCTCGGGCCCGACCTCCACCCCCTCGGGCTCGGGCTCGACCTCCTCCGGTGAGGCCTCGACAGTTTCGGGTCCGGCCTCCACAGGGTCGACCTCGGGCGCCGCGCAGGCACCGCCTACGTCGAAGCAGCGCAGCGTTCCTGCGCCGTGGCGCCGGCAGACCTGGTTCACGTCGCAATCCGCGTCGAGCGAGCACGACCCGAGACAGCGGTTGTCATTCCCCGCCGCCAGACAATCGCTGCCTTCGCCACACTCACTGTCGGCGCTGCACACGTTGCAGTGCGTGGGCTCACAGGCACCCACGAGATCGCAGCGCTCGCCGACGCCGCACTCGACCAGGTCGCCTGTGCAAGTCTTGGCGCCGTCGCAGCGATCGTCGCTCGTGCATGGATCGAGGTCGTCGCAATCGACGCCCGGCATCACAGGCGTCGCGACGCAGCCGCTGCCGTCGGCGACCGAGGTCGCTTCACACACGCCCGGGGTGCAGCGGAACGCGATGCCGGCGCAGCGACCCGCGCCATCGCACACGTCGTCGCGCGTCGTGGCGACGCCGTCGTTGCACGGGGTCGCGACGGCCTTGTCGGTGGTCGTGCAGTCGACCCCGTTGGCGACCGACGTCAACTCGCACTGCGACGGCGCGCACACATAGGCCGTACCCTTGCAGAGACCGGCCACGCACACGTCGTCGTGGGTCGCGGCGAGCGCGTCGTCGCAGGCGCCCGACTTCGCCGTGAAGGTGCAGTCGCTGCCATTGGGCGCGTAGGTGCCGCAGGCCGTGTCGAGCGGGCACACGATGGTCGTACCGACGCAGGCGCCCTGCCCATTACACGTGTCGCCCGAGGTCGTCGCGAGGGTGTCGTTGCAGGTGGCGGTGGCCGGCTTGAAGCCCTTCGGGCAGTCGCTCCCGTTCGGTACGCCGGCCGTCTCGCACTGGCCCGGCGCGGTGCACCCGAGGCTCGTGCCGGCACAGACGCCTTGACCATCGCACGTGTCGCTCGCGGTCGTCGCGAGCCCGTCGTCGCAGGTCGCGGTGTTCGCCTTGAACGTCGTCGTGCAGTTGCTGCCGTTGGGCGTGACAGCGTTCTGGCACTGGGTCGGCGCCGGGCACACCAGCGTCGTGCCGGCGCAGAGGCCACTTGTGCACTTGTCGTCCGCAGTCGCCAGCGAGGCGTCGTCACACGGCGTGTTCGCGGGCTTCGCGACGAGCGTGCAGGAGCTGCCGTCGAAGCTCGCCTCCTGGCAGGCGTTTGGCGCTGGCACACAAACGATGGGCGTGCCGGCGCAGACGCCGCCCGTGCACGTGTCAGCGCTGGTCGTGGACTGGCCGTCGCTGCAGGTGTTGCTGTTGTCGTTGGGGAACGCGCAGCCGGTCGCGGGCAGGCAGGTATTGTCGGTGCAGTCGTTGCTGTCGATACACGCCAACCGGGTCGCGCCGGCCTGGCAGCTCCCGCCCGCGCAGACGTCCGCGAGCGTGCACTGATCGCTGTCGCTACACGGCAGCGTGTTGTTCTGGGTCTTGCAGCCGAGTGTCCGATCGCAGACCTCGCTCGTGCAGACCTCGTTGTCGACGTTCGTGCACAGCGCGTCGACCGGCGTGATGACACAGCCTGCCGCGTTCGCCCCGGGGTTCGTCGGCGCGCAGCTATCGATTGTACAACCGATATTGTCATTGCAGGCGAGATCAATTGGCGGGAAGACGCAGCCGTCGCTCGGGCTGCAGACGTCGGTCGTGCAGCTCTTGCCGTCGCTGCAGACAACCGGCGTGGCGGTGCACGACCCGGCGCCGCAGACATCGGTCGAGCAGAGGCTGTCGTCGTTGCAGTCGGTCGGCGCTACGCAGGCGACGACGGCGGTCACAACCGGGTCCGAGGTCGCCGTGAATGGGCCCCCGCTGGGGTTGCCCTGGTAGCTGACCGAGGCGGTATTCGTGAGGGTGCCGGCGCTCGTGCGGGCGTCGAGCACGACGTCGAAGAACAGCATGAAGCTGTCGCCGAACTCGAGCGCGCCGAGCTCGACGGTGATGAGGCCATCTATCGAGATCCCGGCACCGTCGCTATCCGCGTCTTCGAGATCGAGGGTCGGGAAGAGGTTGCCGTTGAGCGCCGGGTCGACGCCGATGACGTTGTCGGGCACGGCGGGCAGCGAGACCCCCGGCGGGAGCTGGTCCTTCAAGACGAGCATCGCCGCGTCTTCGGTCGACAGGACGGCGTCGTGCGCGATCTCGAGCTCGTAGGTAATGATGGCGCCGGGCAGGATCGGCGGCATGGCGTCGTCGACCATCACGATGTCGAGCACCGGGTCGAGCGGTGGCGCATGGGCCACGAGGCCGAAGTCATCGACGCCGAGCCCGTCGTCCGAGCCGGTTGCATTGAAGTCACGCCAACGGATGCGAACGGTGGCGCCGGCTGCGATCGCGAGGCCCCTGATGTCGAAGCTGCTCGTCGTCTTGTTTAGCGTGTTGTTGCCGTCCAGCGCACCGATGGAGCCGGTCGTGACCGGCGCCGTGAAGTCGAGCTCGTGCACGTCGGTCCAGGTGCCGGTCGAGAGATCGGTGGCGTTCAGGCTGTATTGGAAGTCGATCCGGTCGACGCGCCCGAGGGCACCGAGGCGCCACTGTTCGCCGGTGTAGCTGATCGTGAGAGAGCCGATGACGGTACCGGTGTCGTTTGTGAAGGCGGCGCCGAGAGTGGAGGCCAACGTGCCGCTCTGGAGACTACCGAAGGCGCGGTCGCTGGTAGCGTCGGCGCCGAACGAGTACGTATCGCCGTCCGGACTCGAACCGGTCCCGGGCGTGTACTGGCTATCGGCACCAGACCCGGTCTCGACGAAGTCCCAGCCGCTTGGAACCGACGTGGAATCCGGTGAGTTCGAGAGCGTATCGAAGTCCTGTGTGTAGGGCGGCGAGGCATCCAGGGTCGTTATCGACACCTGCGCCGTCGCCACACCCGCGCCGACAATCAGTGTCCCCAGCGCCAGCCCGAGTCCACAGACATACCTGGCGCCTGAAGTGCCGTATCGCATGCTCGCTGCCCCCCATTTGCATCGACCGTTTGCGCCTTCCCTGCGCATCCGGCCGTGAACCGAAAGGGCATCATGCCATTACGAGGCGCCCGCTGCGAGCACTTCGCTGCCTGTTCGAACAACGCGAGCTCTACTGCTGGCGGGGCTCCGGCCGCGTGCGGGGGCCAGTGCTGGGTCGCGACGGCATGCCGACGAGATCGAGCACCTCATTCCAGGGAACGCCGAGCTGGGTCGCGACGCGTAGCGCGTAGGCACGCTCTTCGGGTTGCACGGCCCCCTCGGCGTGGATGACGAGCGACACCGCCTTCATGAGCGCGATGCGATCGCGCGGTCCCTCGAGCGCCAGGCGCTTGCACGCTGTGCCGAGATCGAACCGCAACGGCTCGAAGATCCGGAGGTGGGCAACGACCTCGGGCGGCAGCTCGCTCGCCCCGAGGACTTTGGCGACCTGCCCGTGCACGACCGCGAGCTTCGTCTCGGTGAGCTGACGGCCGGCGAGCGCTGCGCCGAGCAGCACGTCGCCCAGGGCCGAAGCCCGGGTGGGATCATTGCCAAACTGATTCCAGCGCATGGGGTCTCCTGGCGAGGTCGCTTCGAGCGCGACAGCCTCGTGGGCCGCCGGTCGTAGGCGGGCGTGTCATGTCTCAACGAGATTGCTGCGCTACGCAGCAGGGTCGAATCACCGGGGGACCAGCAAGGTAGCAACATCGGCGCGGCGATGCACGTTTCTGCTTCTGACCGATCGGTCACGACTCGACCGGGCCGCGCTGGAGCTGGTAGAGCGGGCTCCGGGCGTGGCGTGAGGACGTGCGTGGGCGGTGGGGAGGAGCGATGCCAGTGGACGCGAGTGTGGAAGTGCCGGAGGTGGTGTGGTCGATCGAGCATCCGGACCTGTTGGTCGGCCTCGCGTTCGTCGAGGGGCTCGCCGTCGGACCGTCGACCGGTGAGCTCTTGGCGTGGTTCGATGCGAAGGTCGCGGGCGTGCAGGATCCGCCGGAGGAGACGCGGGTCGCCATCCGCCAACTCCTGAAGAAGGGCGGCTTCAAGGCGACGGGGCGCAACAAGCCGGCCGCCGAGTACCTCGCGGAAGCGCGGCGCGCAGGTACGTTCCCGCGCATCTATGATGTGGTCGATGTGATCAACGCGATCTCGCTCGAGACGGGCTGGCCGATCTCGGTCCTCGACGTCGAGCGGGCGTTGCCGCATTCGCCGCGGGGCGCTCTGGAGATCCGCTTCGGGCGGCCGAGCGAAGCCTACGTGTTCAACAGCAGCGGTCAGGTGATCGACATCGCGGGCCTGCTCGGGGTGGCGGCGGCGGAGGGCCCGATGCTCGGCAATCCGGTGAAGGACTCGATGCTCGCGAAGGTACAGCCAGGCACCCGGCGCGTGGTCGCGGTGATGTATGCGTCACGCGCGACCTCGAACCCGGAGCACATGCGCCATGTCTGCCAGGTGTTCGCGAACCGGCTCGGCGGAGGAAGGGTGGTCGTGAAGCCGTGAGCGGGGGCGTGGGCGCGGGCGCGGGGCGTGGGCGCGGGCGTGGGCGTGGGCGTGGGCGTGGGCGCGGGCGTGGGCGCGGGCGTGGGCGCGGGCGCGCGGATCTTTGCGCCGGCATTGCAGCCGCCTTAGGCTGGTTGCATGGGCGTGACCTCGTGGCCTAGGTGTGTCGTCGGAGGAGTGCTGGTCGGCCTGTTCGGAATGACAGGCGAGGCGCAGGCGCGGGATTGGCGGGCACCCGAGCCGTGGCCCGAGGCGGCGCCGCGGGTGCTGCTGATCGGGGATTCGAACATCTACGGGCCAGTCGGGGACACGCTGCAGGCGGGGCTCGTCGCGAGTGGCTACGCGGTGTGGCGGCGTGGACGGCCGTCGACCGGGCTGTCACGCCCGGACCGCTGGGATTGGTTCGAGCAGGCGCACGACATGATCGAGGCATCACGACCGACGGCGGTGATCGTGCAGTTCGGCGGCAATGACGTGCTGTATCTGCGTTGGCGCGGTGACCGGAAGCGGCGCGTCTCGTTTCGGGACGAGCCCGCGTGGCGCACCGAATATGCCAATCGCGTGCGCGACTTCCTGAGGCTACTCGGCGCGGACGGACGCCATGTCTACCTGATGTCGCCGACCAACCGCGGCGTCGGCCTGGCCCAGGTCGAGCGCGTACGCGAGGTCCAGCGCGAGGTCGCGACGAGCATGCTGGGGGTGACGTTCATCGACATGTTCCCGCTGACCTCCGACGCCCGCGGGCGCTGGCTGCACAGCGTCATCGAGAATGGCAGACGCGTCGTCGTGCGTCGCTGGGACACCGTGCACTTCAACGAGGCTGGGGGACTGGTCATCGGCGAGCGTGTGTTGGCGAGCCTGCGCACCGCCGGCATGGCGGTCGGCAGCACGTCTCATCAACAGCCCTCGGGTCAGTAACGGACCTCGATCGGGTCGTGCACGTATAACAACGTCGCGAAGAAGACCACGATCGCCAGCGGCAACCAGATCCAGAACCACACCCGCAGGATCTTGCGCCAGTCGACGTCGCCCGCGCGTGCGACCCGCTCCGTCAGCGCGGTCTGGTCCAGCTCCGCCAGCGACGGCTCGTGGATCGTCGCCGACAACTCGGTCACCGCGAACAGCTCCTCACGATGCGCCTGGATGAGCTCCCAGGCCCGCGCACGCATCGCCTCATCCGGACTGCGCAAGTTCTTCAACGGCTCGGGCAGCGCCCGCACGCGATGCACGAGGTAGCGCGAGAGGCCGCTGACCGTGCCGAAGATTGAAGGCAACGCGTAGAAGAAGTCGCGACGATCATCGCCCATGATCGCGTAGACGACCCAGCCGATGAAGCCGAGGTTGGCCATCAGGAAGAGGCGCCCCATCCAGGTGATGCGTCGCTGTTCGCGCCGGAATGCGAGCATCTCCGGCTCCATGCGACTACCAGCTCCCACTGCGCGAGCTCGAGCGACCACCGCTCCACGATCCACTCCGCGAGCTCGATGAGCTCGACGAACGTGACGACGAGAACGAGCTCCGCGACGACGATGACGATGACGAGGACGAGGACGACGACCACGACGTCGACCGCGCGCGTGCCGCAGCAGCCGCAGCAGCCGCTCGCTGCGCCGCCTCCGCAGCTTCGCGTCGGCGCCGCTCGGCCTCCTCCCACTCGAAGCGCGCGCGCCGCGCGACGACGTTCCAACGCTCGACCGCCGCGTCGAGCTCCCCCGTCAGCGCAGCGTAGTCGACCGGTCCCGACACCGGCACCGGCCGCCAGTCGTCGAGCCTGTGTGACCCACCGTAGCGCCCGATCTCGGCGAGCTTCTCCGCCCGCACCCGGTCGAGCGACGCGACCCGTTGCTCGTACGCGAGGCGTGTCGCCTCGAGCGCGTCGACGTAGGCGATCGCCTTGTCGGCCTCACCACGCACGTCGCCGAACGCGGCCTGCGCCCGCCCAGCCGCCCTGAACGCGTCGAGGTGGTGGCGCGCGACGAGCTTCGCCGCGGCGAGCACGATCTCCGCGCCCGCCACCTCGTGGCGCCGCTGCAGGACCACCACCAACGTCTCCGCGCGCGAGCCGGCGTGCAGTCGCCCGGCGTGCTCGGCCGCACGGCGTGCATCGACAAGACGCTCCGCGCACAGCGTCTGGAGGCGCCTCGCCGCTTCGATCTCGGGCTCGGCACGCCGCAACGCTTCATCGATCTGCGTCTTCTGCTCGGCGGTCTTGCGATACAGCGTGACGGTCGTGCGCGCCGCGGCCTCGACCCCATCGAGGTCGTTCGCCGCCAGGAGGCGTTGCTCGAGGTCAGCCTCGGCCGCGCGCGCGTCTTCGATCGTGTCGGCCGGATCATCCGCCGCGTCGTAGCGGGTCACGCCCGGCGCGGCGACGCGTGGGAGGTCTGCGATGCGCACGGCCGCAAGCTGCTCTCGCACCGCGACGAGCCGTCCGAGCCGCGCGACGGCCGCATCGTGGCGCGTACGCAGCGCGTCGATCGCTTCGAGGTAGGCTATCGCATCCTTCCAGCGCCACGCGTCCGCCTGCGCCCACATCGCCTGGTCGGACGCCGCGTCGCCCAACAGCGGATGGTCACCAAACCATCGCGCTGGCAGACGCTGCGCCGCGGCGGTCGCCAGCACCTCATCCAGGAGGCTCTGCGGCATGAGCACGGCCGCTTCGTGGAAGCGCAGGTCGGCGGCCGTCTCGAGCTGCTTCCAGCCAGTCAGGCTCGACGCAAAGCGCTGCTCGAGCTCGGCCTCGAGCGTGCTCGGGTCGATCCGCAGTTGCTTGGTCGGTGGCCCGAACAAGTCGGCCTCGTTGAGCACACCGGTGTCGAAGTCGAACGGCGCCGTCAGCGCCATGAGCGCCTGGTCGATCGGCTTCAAGCGATACCAGCGCGCTGCGTGTGCCTGCTCGTCGACCGCCTTGATGTGCGCGTCCATCGCCGACACCGACGTGTAGATCGCGTCGACCTCGCCCGTGACCTGGTCGACCAGCGCCTTCGTCTTACCCTCGAGCTCCAACAACCCAAGGATGCCATCGCGCTTGCCATAGAACTCGACGTAGCGGCCGGCGGCGTTCGTGGTCTTGGCGCTCCACGCGTCCGCGAGCGCGTCGAAGGCCTTCCGGCGCCGGCCGAGCTGGGCGCGCCGCACCAGGAAGAAGACCAGCAGGAACGCGGCCGACAGGACCACCAGGATCGTGATCGCACCGTAGAGCAGCGAGCGACGCTCGGCGTTGGCCATGGCGGTCGCGACGTACGCCTCGAGCGGCGCCAGGTCGACGTTGAGCGACTCGACTTCGGCCGTGATCGTCGCCACATCCGGGCTCGTGAGGACGCTCGCTGCCCGTTCGACGCGCGCCGTATAGGCGGACACAGCGGCTGGCAGATAGTCGTCCATCGCGAGCATCTGCTTGGCGTCGGCGAGTCGCGTCTGGAGCTGGCCACGTGCCCCGAGGAGCGCTCGCGCCGCGGCCAGGCGCGCGCTCTCGACCTCGGCCGCCAGCCGCTCACGTTGACGGGTAGCGACCCGTTCGGGATCGATTTGATCGAAGACGTCCTCGTCGAGACGCTTCGCCATAGCGGCGACGCCACCGCCCGGGTCCGCCGGGGTCCCGCGCGCACGGTCGAGGAAGTATCCGAAGTAGCGATCGACCGCCGCGTCCTGCAGCCCAAGCTCCGCCTTCCAACGCGCCCCGACCAGCAACGAGAACTTGCGCGGCGCGAACGTCAGCGCAAACACCGACGAGATTGCCGGGTCATAACCTTCCTTTGCCCATGCCGCCGCGAGCCCGTCCGTCAGCGCCTGGGCCCGCGTGTCCTCGTCGCCTTCGCCCGGCAACGTCTCCGACAAGAGCACATAGAAGGGATAGTGCAGCTCGCGCAGCGCCGCCTCGAGCCGCGCGATGCCCGCCTCCCCCAGCGCTTCCGGCACGAAGCCTGGCGGCCACACCCGCACATGACGCGTCGCCTCGAAGCGCGGAAAGAAGTCGAGCGCCAGCGCCGAGCGCCCCATCACAATGACCATCAAGAATGCACGAAGCCAGACCATACGCGCCGTTATGCGCCATACCCGCGGTTCTCGAAAGCCCCATGACCCCTCCTCGTCCCCGGCCGTGAGCCGCCGACGCGCTCGACATCGTCCGCGAGTCGCTCGACACGCTGAAGCACTTCACCGCCAAGAAGGCCGACGGCGCTTGAGCCGCCTCGGCAGCTCCTCCTGACAGCACGCGACGGCCTTGACACTGCCGCGGCCCAGGCCGAGCATGCGCCGACTCATCTGACGCTCGGAGACCCGCACATGGCTGAAATCACCCGGAAAGAGCTCATCGTCGCCCTCATCGGCATCCACGAGGAGCACCGCCCTCGCCTCTCGGGTGTCGACCTGTCGGGCCTCGACCTGTCGTTTTTGAACCTCAGCTCGGCCGACCTCGGCGGCGCCAATCTCGAAGGCGCCAACCTCACTGGCACCAACCTCAATGACGCCTTCCTCGGCGGCGCCAACCTCAGGGGCGCCAACCTGCAGGGCGCCTACTTGCGCAATGCGCAAGTCCGCAACGCCGATCTGAGTGGGGCGGATCTCATCGGCGCGCGCACGACTGGCGCCGTCTTCCAGGACTGCGAGGTCGCCGGCGCGAAGCTACCGCCCGGGTTCCAACAGCTCGCCTGACCGCACGTCGCCGCACGAAGGCCTTCAGTCCAGGCTTCGCCATCCTTGCGAAGGCCTTCAGTCCAGGCTTCGCCATCCTTGCGAAGGCCTTCAGTCCAGGCTTCGCCATCCTTGCGAACGCCTTCAGTCCAGGCTTCGCCATCCTTGCGAAGGCCTTCAGTCCAGGCTTCGCCATCCTTGCGAAGGCCTTCAG
>Ga0105044_10009790_pt1 | contig 13106 bp, 17 predicted proteins | sample MAT01_FD_78092 | JGI IMG/M metagenome (GOLD analysis project Ga0105044, IMG submission 78092) | Freshwater microbial communities from Lake Fryxell liftoff mats and glacier meltwater in Antarctica - MAT-01 | ecosystem: Environmental > Aquatic > Freshwater > Ice > Liftoff microbial mat | place...
CCACCGGCAGCAGCGTCAGCCGCCACAGCGCGCGGTTGGCTTCGCGGTAATTGGCGTAGGTGTTGTCGCCCGGCAGGCCGAGCAGCATCGGCGGCACCCCGAACGCCAGCGCAATATCGCGCGCCGCCGCGCTTTTGAGCGTGGCAAAATCCATATCGGCAGGGGACAACGCCATGCTCTGCCATTTGAGCCCGCCATCAAGCAGCATCGGCCGCCCGGCATTGGCCGCGCCGGAAAATGCGACATCAAGCTCGCGCTTCAACCGCTCGAACTGGTCGTGGGCGAGCGTCGCGCCGTCGCCCGTTTCGTACACCAGCGCGCCGGATGGGCGCGCGGCGTTTTCCAGCAGTGCGCGGTTCCAGTGGGTTGCGGCATTGTGGATCAGCACCGCCTGCCACGCCGCCTCCAGCGCGCCCGCGCCGCAGTGATCATCCAGCGGATGCATAGCGCGGATCGCGATGATCCCCGGCCAACCATCCTCATCCTCCAGCGCGATACGCGAGGTGCGGCCTGCGACAGTGTAATCGTACCCGCACGGCCAGCCATCCGGCCCGGTCACCACCTTGACCCGTTCAGGCCGCAGCGCGAACAGTTCGACCGGCGTTCCGCTCGCATCCTTGAGGATCTGAATATAGCCATTGCCATGCAGCAGCAGCTGCGCGGCGAGCGTCTCAATCAGCGACTGCCCTGCGCTGGTGGCCTTGACCAGGCTTGCAAGCCGCGGATCGTTGCAAGCCAGCGGTGCCTGCCCGATGCTTTCGGCCGCGATACGAACCGAACGCTGGGCGATCGGGTTGGCGATGAAGCCTTCGCTGATGCCGCGGCTGTATTCATAGCTGCGCGGAGCCGGACCGGACGCGAACGCCGGATGCCACCCTTGCGCAAAGCCCGCCGCCAAAGGCACACGAGCGCGCTCCCCGCCCTTGAAGGCGGAGAGGAAAGTGTCGAGGAAAGGCATGGGATTTCCTTTGTTCTGCGCGACGCGCAAGGTTAGCCTGCCGCCAGCATCAAATGATCGCGGGGCAGAGTCTGTGACGCTCAAGGAATATGTGTTCGGTCGCCGGATCGTGCTTCAAGCGCCGATTCGAAAGGACAAGGCGGCCGAGCGGATCAAACAAGCGGTTGGTTCGGCCTTTTCACCGTTTCATCATGGTGTGGCAGGCGGGTTCTACTTCGGCAACTTGCGCCTTGCGTGGAGTATTCCCTTGTTCGGCAATGGTTTTCGACCTGTGTTGAGCGGGCGGCTTGTTGAGCGTGGCAGCAAGACCGAACTGCATGCGTCATACGGCGCACCTTGGTTCTTGTTGATCTTTTGGGCGTTTTGGTACGTCTTGCTCGCTGCCTTCATGGTCACTGTTTTAAGAGCGGCACTGCTCGGGGGCGTACCAGCGGATCTGGGTTGGCTGTTCATAGGAGCTTGGATGCTCTTCTGCTTGCTTCCGATTGCCTTTCATCTGATTTTCAACGTCAATGCTAACAAGCACTTCGATGCCATGCTCGACGTACACGAGCGTGAAGCGGGCTTCGTCGAATTGAGCAAAGATGCAGCCCCCTCCCGCTAATCACATCTGCAGCACGCTGGGACGCATCTGCCGCCCCAGCATCAACTCACTCAGTCCCCACACCAGCGCGTCGGCGCGGTCGGGGCTGCGGCCGGGGCCGGCGTAGGCGCCACCCACCAGCAGGCCGCACAATTGGTCTTCCAGCCGGGCAAACATCCCGACATGGCGCACGCGTCCGGCGGCATAAAGCGCGGCGACGGGTTCGGCGCGGGCGACCTTGCCGCGGCTGGCGTGCACCAGCTTGATCGGCAGTGCCTGATCGGCGGCACGCAACACGCTTTCGACCATTGCCCCGCCCTGATTGGCTTCGGCCACCACCCGGTCGGCGCTCCATTCACGCGCGGCATCGGCCACCCGCCGCGCCCATTCGGCGGGCGCTGCGCCGCTGGCGGAACAATCGGCGAGCACGCGGCCAATCCCGTCATCGCCCAAGGCGACCACGATGATCCCGCATTCGTCCCCGCCGGTGCCAGCCGGAGGATCGACCGCCACCACCACCCGCTGCGGCGCAGGCACAGTGCCTGTTTCGCGAGCCTGCTCGAGCATCGCCCGGGTCCACAGCGCGCCTTCGATATCGTCGAGCAGCTCGCCGCCGATTTCTTGCCGGGCGAGCTGCGTTTCGCCAAATTCGCTGGCGATCGCTTCAAGGAACCGCGCCGGCAGATTGCCAGCATTGGCGGTGGTTGAACCGCGGCTGATGACTACGCCATCCGCTGCCCCGTGTTGCGCCACCAGCCGCTTCACCAGCGGCACGGCGCGCGGCGTCGTGGTGACCACGATGCGCGGATCGTCGCCCAGCCTGAGGCCCAATTGCAGGTTCTCCCAGCAGCGCGTGGCGCGTTCATGCGACAGCGGCCACTTGCCGATTTCATCGCACCAGGCATGGCTGTGCTGCGGCCCGCGCAGGCTTTCCGGCTCGGCGGCGGAGAACAGCTGGGCCTGCGCACCATTGCGAAAACGGATGCGGTGGAGCGAGGGTTCAAACCGGGGCTGATGGTTCGGACGGCAGACCGCCATGATCCCGCTTTCGCCTTCGACCATCACGGCGCGCGCCTCGGCCAAGGACGACGAGACCAGCGCGATGCGCGCACCCGGGTGGTTATCGGCGATCATCCGCACCCATTCAGCCCCGGTCCGGGTCTTGCCGAACCCGCGCCCAGCCATGATCATCCAGATGCGCCAATCGCCCGGCGGCGGCAATTGTTCGGGCCGCGCAGTGTAGTCCCACAGGTAGCCAAAGTCGTTGCGTTCCGCGGGGCTGAGTTGAGCCACAAGTCTGGCCCGCACCTCGGCCTCGGCGGTGGTGAGCCATTCGTATGGTTCGCTCATCAGGCGCTCTCTTGGCCGGTTTTCTCCTTGGCGACGCGCCGCCGGATTTCCTCGATCTTGCGGTCGATCGAGGCGCGCACTTCGGCCGCGCTGACATCGTGTCCGCGGCTTTGGGTAATGGAGGCGGCATCGCGGTGGGCGGCGAGCAGGCGGATGGCGTTGGCAAAATCGAATTTCTCGCCATCGCTGGTCTTGAAATCGCCTTCGCGCAGGCGGCGCAGGACCTCCATTTCCAGATGCGTGTAGCCTTCGGACAGGGCGACCTGCCAAGCCCGAGCGAACTCGGGCTGCGCCCGGCGCAGGCGGTAAACGCGGCTGATTTCGATCCCGGCGTGTTCAGCCGAGCGGGTCACGTTTGAGCTTTCCGCGAGGTGATCGAGGAAGCGGGTGCGCCAATGCCGGTCGGTCGCGGTGGCATTGGCTTGGCTTGGGGCTTGGCTTGGGGTTTGGGTTGAGGCTTGGGAAAGGGCATCGGTTCGCGCAGGTTCACGCTTCGCCATCGGCAATCCTCCATGCGCAGACAGCAAAAAGGCGGCACTTCCGGTGGGAAGGCCGCCCTGCTGGCGAATCGCTATTTCTCGACTATGCCTATCTCTAACCAGAGAGCGTCACGATCTCAAGAAAAATAACCATATTGGTTACTATCGGGTCTGGTGTCGCCTCAAATAATCCCGATCGCCTTGCCGGCGCGTTCGAACATGCCGAGGATCGTCGTGACCTGTTCGGCGGTGTGTTCAGCGCACAGCGAACAGCGCAGCAGCGTCATGCCTGCCGGGGTCGCGGGCGGGCGGGCGAGGTTGACGTAGAGGCCCTCTTTCAACAGCGCCTCCCACATCATTGCGCCCTTTTCGAGATCGGGCATGATTATCGCGATGATCGCGCTTTGCGGGGTGTCGGTGCCGAGCTGGAAGCCGAGCGCCTTCAGCCCGCCATGCAGCGTGCGGCTGTTCTCCCACAGATGCGCGCGCTTGTTCCCGCCATGCATCAGCTTGCGGATCGACGTGGCCGAGCTTGCCATCACCGCAGGCGGCAGTGCGGCGGTGAACACATAGGGGCGGCACACCAGCCGCAGCACTTCAAACTTCGGGTGGTTCGACACGCAGAAGCCGCCGACTGTGCCGACGCTTTTCGAGAAGGTGCCGATGATGAAATCGACGTCGTCCAGCACGCCCTGTTCTTCGGCCACACCGCGGCCGTGTTCGCCGACGAAGCCCATCGAATGCGCTTCGTCGACCAGCACCGTTGCGCCGTTTTCCTTGCAGACGCGGACCATTTCTTTCAGCGGAGCGACGTCGCCCATCATTGAATAGACGCCTTCGAGCACGACCAGCTTGCCCGCGCCTTCGGGCACGCGCTTCAACCGCTTTTCAAGTGCCTCGACGTCATTATGCTTGAACGGCACGACCTCGGCGTTGCCCATCGCGCAGCCATCCCAGATCGACGCATGGCTATCGATATCGAGGATGATGTAATCACCCTTGCCCGCCAGCGTCGAGATGATCCCGAGGTTGGCCTGATACCCGGTGGAAAAGACCATGGCATGATCCATGTCGTAGAATTCGCGCAAGGCTGTTTCGACATCTCGGTGATCGCGGAAGGTGCCGTTGAGCACCCGGCTGCCGGTCGTGCCAGCGCCGAAATCCTGCATTGCCGCCTGGCCTGCCGCAATCACGTCAGGATCGAAGGTCATGCCCATGTAGTTGTAGGTGCCAAGCAGGATCGTATCGCGTCCGTTGCAGATCGCCCGCGTGGGCGAGAGCACTTCATCCATCACCAAATTGTACGGATCCTCGACACCCGCGGCAAGCAGCGCCTCGCGGGTCTGGATAATCGGGTCGAACTTGGCCAGCAGGTCAACCTTGGCGGGCGGAGAAGCTGCGTCGGCAGCCTTGAGAATGGTCGCGCTCATGTAGCAGGCCTCTATCAGTTATCCTGCAGCTTGTGCACTGCCGAAACGAGCTGGCCGTAAGTCTCGATATCGGCCTGCTGGTTCATGGAGATGATAATGTCGAATTCATCCTCGATCGCGGCGACGAAATCCATCACGGTCAGGCTGTCGAATTCGAGATCACCGGCAAAGGTGGTCGCGTCTTCAACGGCAATGCCTTTCTTGTTGAACGGCTCGATCAGGGTGCGGATGATTGCGTCGACTTCGGCGGGAGACATGGCGGGCGGTGCTTTCATTGGATCGGGTTGGCGTGGCGTCGGTTGTCGGGCGGGCTTTAGCCAGATACTACGGCTGCAAAGCGGCGGATGATGCAGCTTGTCAAGTTTTCGCCGCGCCGCAAGGGGAACAGCACGGCTGATCCGGGGGGATATAATGGCAGAGATTCCAACCCAGGCTGAACCGGTGAGGGCCGCGCCTTCGCTGCCGTCGCCTTCGGGCTATTCGAACCACGCGATCCATCTGGTGCGCACCAGCCAACAGATCAACCTGGCGCTGAGCCAGATGGCCGATGCCAAGGCTTCGATCCTGATGGGGGCGACGTTTCTTGTGTTCACCATTTCGGTGGGCCAGGCGAGCAATGGAACCCTGCCGTGGTCGATGGGCGTGATGGCGTTGTTTGCGTTCATCTCGGCGATGTGCGCGGTGTTTGCGGTACTGCCTTCGGTCAGCAGCCCAACCTCCGCCAAGATTAACGATGGCAAGCCGAACAAGCTGTTTTTCGGCTATTTCACCCACATGGACGAAGGTGAGTGGACCGATAGCATTCTCGCCGAGTTGCGCGCCGATGAGACCGTGTTTCGCACCATGCTGCATGACATTTACCAGAACGGGCAAGTGCTTCAGCGCAAAAAGTACCGATATCTGGCCTATGCGTACAAAAGCTTCATGATCGGGCTGTGCCTCACGGCGATCACTTTCGCGGTCGAGCTGCTGGTCAAATTCGCCTGAAGCCCGACGTGCCTTACACCAGTGCGTTAACCGCGTTCATGAATGGCCCGATCGAAACCGGCTTGGAGAGATAGCCCTCCGCGCCCGCTGCGCGGATCCGTTCTTCATCGCCTTTGGCTGCGAAGGCCGTCACCGCCAGCACGGGAATCGTGCAGAGTATCCGGTCAGCCTTGGCGGCTTCGATCAGATCGACGCCCGATATGCCGCCTAGCTGAATATCCATGATAATAAGATCGGGCGAGGTTGCACGCGCGGTGTCGAGCACCATGTTCCCATCAGCCACCGGCTCTACCTCGAACCCATTGGCGCGCAGCACATCGCAGAACAATTTCCGGTTGAGGTCATTATCCTCGACAACCATGATCCGCTTTGTCACTGCTCGCCCCGCATTCGCCCGCTCTACGACTAACCTTGCCCAAAGGACAGGACAATCCCGCTTCGTGATTCCCCCCAGCCGGTAAACCCTCAGACGTTGGCGCTGGCGGCGCTCGGCTGGGTGCTGGAGGGAGAGGACCGCGCCGCGCGCTATCTTGATCTGACCGGGCTGGATCCCGATACGTTGCGCGCCGGGCTGGGCGATCCGATGATCCTTGCCTCCGCGCTCGAATTTCTCACCAATCACGAACCCGACCTGATCCGCGCGGCCGAGGCGCTTGCCGTCACGCCCGAGGAACTGGTTGCCGCCAAGGACGCTTTGACACAATGACCCGCCCCCTGATTATCAGCGACTGCGACGAAGTGCTGCTGCACATGGTCGCCCCATTCAAAGACTGGCTGGAGGCAAGCCAAGGGGTGAACTTCCACCTCGAAGGCCACAATTTTGCCGAGGCGCTGCGCTGGCAGGCGAGCGGCGATTTGCTGGAACCGGCAGATATCTGGCGGATGTTGCGCGAGTTTTTCGACAACGAGATGGACAGCCAGCAGCCGATTGCAGGCGCGGTGGAAGGGATCAATACGCTGGCTGAAAAAGCCGATGTGGTGATCCTCACCAACCTCGTCGATGGTCACCGTGACGCGCGGGCAGCACAGCTGGCCGCGGTCGGGATCAACGCGCGGGTGTTCACCAATCAGGGTCCGAAAGGCCCGGCGCTGAAGGCCATCATGGATGAATATGCGCCGACCCGCGCGGTGTTCATCGATGATCTTGCACAGCACCATGCCTCGGTTGCGGAAATCACCCCGCACGTCACGCGGCTGCACCTGTGCGGTGAACCGATGATCGCCCACGCGATTGATTGCGCGCACAAAGCTGGCCACGCCGAAGCCCGGATTGACCGCTGGGACGAAGCCCTGCCGTGGCTGCTTGAACGGTTGGAGAACTGACAATGACCATCACTTCGAAATTGGCCGAACTCGGCATCACCCTGCCCAAAGCCGCTGCGCCGGTGGCCAGCTATGTGCCGGTGGTGGCGCATGGCGGCTTTGCCCACGTCTCCGGCCAGCTGCCGTTTGTCGATGGCGTGCTGGTGAAAGGGCGGCTGGGCGATGATGTCAGCCTTGATGATGGCAAGTCCGCCGCACGTGCCTGTGCTTTGATGATCATCGCGCAACTCGAAGCGGCTGGCCTGCTTGACCGGGTGGAGCGGATCGTCAAGCTGAACGCGTTCATCAATTGCGCCGCCGATTTCACTGACCAGCCCGAGGTTGCCAATGGCGCGTCCGATCTGATGGAGCAGGTGTTCGGCGATGCGGGCAGACACGCCCGCGCCGCCGTTGGCGTGCCCGCCCTGCCGCGCGGCGCGGCGGTTGAGGTGGATGCAGTTGTCGCGCTGAAGGCATGATCCGACGCTCCGCCCCGGATTGGCTGACCCGGTGGGAATTCGCCCATCGCGGGCTGCATGGCGCGGTTTTGCCGGAGAATTCACGCGCGGCGGCTGAAGCGGCAATCGTGGCAGGCATGGGGATCGAATGCGATATCCAGATGAGCCGCGATGGCGTGCCGCTGGTGTTCCACGATTGGGAGCTTGACCGGCTGACCGGCGATCGCGGCAAGCTCGCAGTGCGTCCAGCCGAGGAACTGTGCCGTATCCCTCTTATTGCGACTGCTGAGACGATCTGGCCGCTGACCGAATTGCTGGAAATGGTCGCAGGCCGGGTGCCGATTTTGGTCGAGATCAAATCGCATCCTGCCTTCGCGCTTTCCCAAGCCTGCATCGCGATTGCCAAAGTGCTCGCGGACTATGCTGGGCCGTTTGCGGTGATGAGTTTTGACCTGCGCATGGGTGAATGGTTCGCCAAACACGCCCCGGCGATGACCCGCGGGCTGGTCATGACCGATACGCTCGATCACGGTTACAAAAGCGCGTGGCGTACGCCCAAGGCGCTGGAACGTGCCGCGCCCGATTTCCTCGCCTGCGATGTGCGCGACATACCCAATGTGCTGACAGGTCTGTGGCGCGAAACGGGTCGTCCGCTGCTGACATGGACGGTCCGCACGCCTGAACTGCGCAAGCACGCGCTGGCCCATGCCGATGCGCTGGTCGCTGAAGGGGCTGGATTGGCGTGAGTGATCGCGAGCTTATCGTTCGCCTCGCGCCCTCGGTCGGCAGCTTTGACGCGGCAGAATGGAACGCGCTGGGCGGCAATGACAACCCCTTTGTCTCCCACGAATTCCTGACCGCGATGGAAGATTCGGGCAGCGTCGGCCCCGGAACTGGCTGGGAACCTGCGCCGATTGCGATCACCAATGATGCGGGCCATTTGCTCGCGGCGATGCCGTCCTATGTGAAGGCGCATTCGCAGGGCGAATATGTGTTCGACCATGCCTGGGCCGATGCGTGGCACCGCGCTGGTGGGCGCTACTATCCCAAGCTTCAGATCGCAGCGCCCTTCACCCCGGCGACCGGGCCGCGATTGTTGCTTTCCGACCCGGCGCTGGCCACGCCTCTGCTCAAGGGTGCCGAACTGGTAGCTGCGCAAAACGGGATGTCATCGGCCCACGCGACCTTCATCGAGCCTGCGCAGATGCCGCTGTTCGAGGAAGCCGGCTGGATGCCGCGCTCGGATATTCAGTTCCACTGGTTCAACCGCGGTTATGCCAGCTTTGACGATTTCCTCGCCGCATTGGCTTCACGCAAGCGCAAGGATTTGCGCAAAGAGCGCGCGGCGGCGGTGGAAGGGCTGACGATCCAGCACTTTACCGGCTCCGAGATAACCGAGGACCGCTGGGATGCGTTCTGGATCTTCTATCAAGATACCGGCGCGCGCAAATGGGGTCAGCCGTACCTGACGCGTGAGGCCTTCAGTCTGCTGGGCCAGCGGATGGGGGACCGGATCATCCTGATACTCGCTTACGACGGGACGCAGGCGATTGCGGGCGCGCTGAATTTTGCTGGGTCAGATGCGCTGTATGGTCGGTATTGGGGCTGCACCCACGAGGTGCGATTCCTGCATTTTGAACTTTGTTATTATCAGGCGATCGACATCGCCATTGCGCGCGGGCTTGGCCGGGTGGAGGCAGGGGCGCAGGGCGGCCATAAACTCGCGCGCGGGTATGAACCGGTGCAGACATGGTCAGCCCACTGGATCGCCGATCCGGGCTTCCGATCCGCCGTCGGCGATTTCCTCGAACGCGAACGCGCCGGGGTCGCAAACGATCAGCTGTATTTGGGCACCCGCACGCCGTTCAGGAAAGGCAGCTAATGCAAACTCACGCAGCGCGCTGGCGTCCTTCGGCGAGCCACTGGCGCGCACGGCGCTGGGCTTCGGCGATTTCGCGTGCGGTCATTTCGTCGGCAATATCGGCGCGGCAAAAAGCGGCTTCTTCATGCCCGCGCACAGCGGCAAGGTTGAACCACTTGTGCGCTTCGATCAGATCGCAGACTGCACCGTTGCTTCCCGTGGAGAAGGCAACGCCCAGATCGAAGCAGGCGCCTGCTTGACCCGTTGCTGCCGCTGCTAGCCACCGTCCAAGGGCCGCGTCGACCGATGTTTCGCGTGAAACATTTGTGTTTTTGGCAGTGATCGCAATGATGGTCATGTGTAGTCCCCGTTTCACCAGACCGCCCCTCAGGTGGCCTTCCTAGGATTAGAACTCGGCTAACATGGTCAAAAATTAGTTAACGCGCCGGGCACTTTCTTACCTGCTGGCGTTTGCCCCCACATCAATTCCAAACCCGCTTGTGCGCCACAGGAGCCTTGCCTATAGGGGCGCGCATTGCTTCAGCTTGCTGGGACCAAGTGAGCCAATGAAAATATTCAGGCGGCAGGACGCGACGGTCAGCCCAGCGGCACACTCGATGAGAGGGCTTCATGCCAACTGCCGCGTCTGACGATATTGATATCCTCGAAAAGGCCAAGCGCCTGCTCGCTCCGGACTATGTGCCGAGCGAGGATGAGGAATACATGAACGACCGCCAAAAGGCCTATTTCCGGATGCTGCTGATCGAATGGAAACGTTCGATCCACTCGGCCGCCGGGCAGACCCTGCAATCCCTAGCCGACGGGCCGATCCGCGAGGCCGATCTCACCGATCGCGCGTCGAGCGAGACCGATTGGGGGATCGAACTGCGCACCCGTGATCGGCAACGCAAGCTGGTATCGAAAATCGATTCCGCGCTGCGCCGGATTGACTCGGGTGAATATGGCTATTGCGAGGTTACGGGCGATCCGATCGGTCTGCGCCGTCTAATCGCCCGCCCGGTCGCGACCATGACCGTTGAAGCCCAGGAAGCGCACGAACGGCGCGAAAAGGTCTCGCGCGACAGTTGAGCGGTAACCGGCGTTTCGCGGGATGTGCCGGGTTGGGACGCCAGCGCGATCAACGGCGGCTCCGGCCTCAGCGTTTACGCCGCGTTAACCGCAATCGCCGCAGTGATGGTAGCGCGCTCGGGATTGGCTGGTTATCTTGCTGCTCAATCCTGTTGAATGATTTTGGTGCATTGGAGGCGATCCGGTTATGACTGGGGTGGAAACACGCAGCGTTGCGCGCGACAGCTTGTTCATGCTGGCGGATATTCGCGTCGAGCAGAATGCCGAGCTGCACCGCGTCCGGGTGCGCAATCTTTCCGATGGCGGCATGATGGGCGAAGGCAACCTTCGGGTACAGCGCGGCCATCGGCTGACTATAGAACTGCGCAACATTGGTACGGTCGGCGGGACGGTCGCTTGGGTGCAGGACAACCGTTTCGGCATAGCTTTTGATGATGAAATCGATTCCCAAAAGGCCCGCCGCCCGCTTCAGCCCAACGAGGAAGCAACCACCGGCATGGTCGAGCGTTCGTGGGCACATCGTGCGCCGACCCCGTCTGAACCGACCCTGCTGCGCAAACTCTGACAGCGCACACGCGCGTTCGTTATTCCATCATGCTGACCGATGCATTGCAACCTGCTAGGCAGGATGTGATGCGATTCTGGCTGTCCCTGTTTGCCGCGCTGGCAGTATGGTCTTGCGGCCCCTCGAACGGCGAGGGCGCGGTCGAGGTCGATGTAATCGGCGCGCCAGATAGTCTGTTTCAGCAAGGCGTGCGGCTGTCGCCCGCGGCGCAACACTTGCGTGCCGCAACGCACGAAGGGATGGTTGCGCTCGACCCGGCGGGGCAAGTGGTGCCAGCGCTGGCAGAACGCTGGATCGTCACCGAAGACGGCATGAGCTACATTTTCCGGCTGCGCGATAGCACCTGGCCCGATGGTGAGGAGATTTCCGCCAACGACTTGCGCGAACTGCTGCGCGAGGCGATTGCGCGGCTGAAGGGCACCTCGCTCGGGCTTGATCTCGGCAAGGTCAGGGATGTGCGCGCCATGACCGGTCGGGTGATTGAGGTCCGCCTCACCTCGCCCATGCCCGATTTTCTGCGGCTGCTGGCGCAACCCGAACTCGGCTTTGTCAAAAGCGGCAGCGGTGCTGGGCCGATGGCAATGTCGCGCGACGATGACGCCGCGAATGCCCGGCTGTCGGCCTTGCCGCCTGAGACACGCGGGCTGCCCGCGCGCGAGGATTGGGAGGAGGTCGCCCGCTCAGTAAACGTCAGAGCAGTGTCTGCGCGCGCGGCAGTGGCGGCGTTTTCGCGCGGGGAAGTGGATCTGGTGCTGGGTGGTAGCCTGATCGATTTTCCGCTGGCCGAGGCCGGCCCGCTGTCACGCGGGACTGTTCAGGTCGATCCAGCGATTGGTATATTGGGCTTGGCAGTGCGCCATGAAGAAGGGTTGATGGCCGATCCGGCCCGGCGCGAGGCGCTTTCGATGGCGCTTGACCGAGGGGCATTGATCCAACCGTTCGGCATTGGCGGCTGGCAGGCGAGCAGCTGGATCGTTCCGCCGAGCGTTTTTGCCGCTCCGCCTTATCCCGATGATCGCTGGAACGGAGCATCGCTGGAAGATCGCCGGCGGACGGCGGCTGCGAGAATTCGAGGGTGGACGGCCGGATCGGGCGAAGAAGCCGTCGTCCGCGTTTCGTTGCCCACCGGGCCGGGTAGCGATCTGCTGCTGCGCGAACTCGCCAAGGCTTGGGCGCCGATCGGCGTTACGGCGGTGCGAGCCGTACCGGGTGAGCGGGCTGATCTGGAACTGCGGGATACGCTGGCGCGCTACACCTCGCCGCGCTGGTATCTCAATCAGTTCAATTGCAACCTGCGGGCGAGCCTGTGTTCGCCGGAAGCCGATGCGCTGGTGCGCCAATCATTGGCAGAACGCGATGCGACCGCTCGTGCGCTATTGCTCATCGATGCCCATGCCGCGCTGACCGAGCGTGAGGCGTTCATTCCGCTCGGCGCGCCGGTGCGCTGGTCGCTCGTGCGCGGATCGATCAGAAACTACATCGCCAACCCATGGGGGCTGCACCCCTTGTTCCCGCTGTCACAGCCCACCACATAATTGCAATGGATACGCCAACGAACCGCCGCCCCTCTGCCACGATCGTCGGCATCGCATTGCCGACCGGTACCGATGCCGCATCGGTGCGCGTCCGGGTCAGTGCGATGGAAAAGCTGCTGGAACGCAGCTTCATTATCCCCGGGGTCAACATGCCGGTCGGGCTCGACGCACTGATCGGGCTTGTGCCGGTGCTGGGCGATATCGTTACCACAGCGATGGGCGCTTACATCATTTGGGAAGCGCGCAATCTTGGCATGTCCAAGTGGAAGCTGGGCCGCATGGGGCTGAACGTATTGTTCGACACTGCGATTGGCGCAATTCCGGTGGTGGGCGATGCGGCAGACTTCGTATTCCGTTCGAACAGCAAGAACCTCAAGCTGATCCTGAAGCACATTGACAAGCACCATCCCGAAGCGCGCGTGATTGAGGGGTAGTTTTCCTGCGCCTCTTGTCAGGCTAGGGGGCGTGGCATGACAATCGAACAACGCGCCCGCGAATTTGATGCCGCC
>Ga0105044_10009793_pt1 | contig 13104 bp, 13 predicted proteins | sample MAT01_FD_78092 | JGI IMG/M metagenome (GOLD analysis project Ga0105044, IMG submission 78092) | Freshwater microbial communities from Lake Fryxell liftoff mats and glacier meltwater in Antarctica - MAT-01 | ecosystem: Environmental > Aquatic > Freshwater > Ice > Liftoff microbial mat | place...
CACGGAGGCCACCCCATGCGTCACCACCATTGCCTGAAGGTCCAGCGTGATTCCCAAACCGAGCGGGGCGCGAGCCTCGTCGAGTACGCCCTGCTCCTCGCACTGATCGCCGTCGTCGTGTTCGGTGCCGTTTCGTTCTTCGGCTCATCTACGGGGGGTGGCTTCGGGAGGTCGGCGAGCTGCATCCAGGGCGCCTACGACGCCAACGTCCCGGTGGACTGCCAGTAACGAGATCTCAGGATTCCAGATGGAGGGAACCCGCAGGTGGGGCAGGGCTTCGGCCCTGCCCCACCCTCGCGCTCGGCGCTGGTTGGCAGGGCCGGACCGGTTCGGGTCAGTTGAGGCGCACGATGCCCATGCGCACCGCTTGGAGCACGGCCTGGGTGCGGTCACGGGCATCGAGCTTGTGGTAGATCGACGCCAGGTGGTTCTTCACGGTCTTCTGGCTGATGTAGAGGCGCTCGGCGACTTCCGGGGTGCTGCACCCATCGGCGATGAGCTGGAGCACCTCGACCTCGCGCTTGGTGACAACCCGATCAGCGTCGTCCGCGACTGCATCAGGGTCGAGTCGACGTACCTCGTGCAGCATCGCCGTGGCCAGTTCCGGCGACAGGCTGGCGTCGTCGCTGGCGGCCAGGCGGACGGCATCGGCGATCTCATCGGTGGAACAGTCCTTGACGAGGTAGCCCGAGGCCCCGGCCCGCAGCGCCTCGGCGATGACGCTCTTGTCGGCGTGCATGGTGAGCATGACGATGCGGATCTCGGGATGTTGCTGGTGGATACGTCGGGTCGCCTCGACGCCGTCGACGTCGGGCATGGTCACGTCCATCAAGATCACATCGGGCCGGATCGAGTCGGCCAAGCGGACGGCCTCGTCGCCATCGGATGCCTCGCCGACCACGTCGAAACCCTCGTCGAACAACGACCGGCGAAGGCCCTCGCGAAGCATCCGGTGGTCATCGGCGAGCATCAAGCGGATGGGCATGGGGTCCTCTCTCGGGGTAGTCCCGACCGGCGCCGAGCCATACTCTCACAGCCCGGTCACGAGGCGCGGACTTCGCAGCGGACCGTCGTGCCGGCGCCTTCAGTGCCCGCAATGTCGAGGGTGGCCCCGATGCTCGCGGCCCGCTCTCGCATGCCCACGATGCCGTAGCTGTCGAGGCGTCCCGCGCGGGACGAGGGGAACCCGATGCCGTCGTCGGCCACCAGCAACAGGGCCCGTTCTCCGTCGCTGTGCCAGGTGACCACCACCTTGGAGGCTCGGGCGTGGCGCTCGACATTGGTGACCGCCTCCTGGGCGATCCGCCACAACTCGCGCTCCTGCAGGAGAGGGAGGCGCCCGGTGACGCGAAGATCGAGGCGGGTCTCGAGCTCGCTGCGCGCCGCCACTCGATCGAGGAACTCCTCCAGCGTGGCCGGCATGTCCTTGCTGTCGGTCACGTCGGTCCGCAGGTCATAGAGCGTGTCTCGCACCTCGCCGATCACCCCACGCACGTCGTTGCGCAGGTGCTCGAGCTGCGTGGTGAGCGGCTTGCCCTGGCTATCGGCCTTCACAATGCGGTCCAGCTCGAACGCCAAGTAGGCGAGGGATTGACCGATGCGATCGTGGAGGTCGCGGGCGATGCGGGTGCGTTCCTCATCGGCGCCGATGGTGCGGAGTCGGGCGAACCATTGGGCGTTGTCGATGGCGAGCGCCGCCGGTTCCACGAAACCGTTGAGCAGCTCGACGTCGCGTTGGGCGAAGTGACCGGCGGTTCGGTGCTCGATGGCGATGAGCCCGACGGTCGCCTCTCGGCCGGGGAGCGCGGCGTACAGGCCAGAGGCCATCTCGCCCGAGATGCCGCCTCGCTCGTTCAGGAGCTCGTTGACGTTGATGGGGAGGCGAGACGTGAGCGCCCGCAGCATGGGAGCAGGCAGTTCCGCGGTGGTGTACGAGGACGCGGGACGCGGTCCGTCCCACCGGGCCACGACCCAGGTCCCATCTGTCTCATCAAGGATGACCACGGTGGCTCCATCGAACGTGAAGAGGTCGCGGAGCCGACCCATGGTCGTGTCGAGCACGTCCTCCATGTCGAGTGATGCGGGCAGCGACTTCGCAACGCGGTGCAGGGAGTAGAGCAGTGTGTTGGCGTCGGCCAGCTGGCCGAGGCGGTCGAGCGCCAACGAGTGGGCGCGGTCGGATTCACCCGTGACCCGCCGGGCATAGCCGGCGATGAGGGCCACCAAGATGAGCTCGACCGTCCACTGCGTGGTGGTCCGCAGGTCCGCTATTTCGGCGCCGTCTTGGAGCAAGAAGGGGAGACCGATGGCCAGGCTGGCGGTGATGCTGACGCGCAGGGCAAAGCCGAAGCCGCGTGCAAACCCTGCGACCATCACCGCAGAGATCAGGGCGAAGACGAAGGGCGAGTCCCAGTACCCCGTTGCGGCCACGGCGATGGTATGGAACGCCACCTCGGCGAGCACCCGGGCCAGGCTGGCGGTGTCGTCGACGTAGCGCACTGGTCGCACGATGCGAAAGACGTTGTAGCCCACGATCAACAAGCACCAACCGACGACCCAGAGATCTCCGCCGGCGAAGGCCGGACTGGCCAGGGCGACCGACACGGCTGTGGTGCCACCCCGGATGCCGAGGATGGCCGGGCGGAAGGCCGCAACCTGGTCGGCGCGGATGTCGGCGTCGATGCGACCGTGGCGGGGCGCAGGAGACCGCTTGGTGCCATAGCCCGGCGAACCGGTGGCAGGTGCGCCAGATGCGACCGTCATCGGCGCCAACGTTACGACTCCTTGGCCCCCGTGTGGTGGTCCTTCCGTGTGGTTCTCCTACCGTGTGGACATGTTGTTGATCGGATTGACCGGGGGCATCGGGTCGGGCAAGTCCACGGTGTCCGCCCTCTTGGCCGAACGCGGCGCCGTGATCATCGACGCCGATGCCATCGTCCACGAGCTCCAGGCGCCAGGTGAGCCGGTGCTGGCAGCAATGGTGGAGCGGTTCGGTTCCGAGATCCTCGACTCCACGGGGGCCCTCCGGCGGCAAGCGGTGGCGGACATCGTGTTCAACGACCCCGATGCGCTCGCCGACTTGGGGGCGATTGTGCACCCGGCGGTCCACGCCGAGATCGAGCGTCGGCTGCAGGCTGAGGCCGACGGCAATCGCGTGGTGGTACTCGACGTGCCGCTACTTGTGGAGTCGGGCCGAAGCGATATGGGCGGACTCCTCGTTGTCGACATCGACCCAGAGCTGGCGATCGCCCGGCTCGTCGAGCACCGCAACTTCAGCGAAGCCGATGCCCGTGCGCGCGTCGCTCGCCAGGCATCACGGGCCGAACGCGTCGCTCGAGCCGACATCGTCCTCGACAACGCTGGGTCCCTCGATGCGCTGGTCCCGCAGGTCGATGCGGCTTGGCAGTGGATCGTGGAGCAACGCGCCAGGGCTTGAGTGTCAGACCCCCTCCGCATGATCTCACTGCTGGCACGGAGCCAGGAAGCAGAGGAACCGAGGGGCGATGGCGATGGCGACGGCAATGGACGAAATGGCGGCGCTGATGGCCGAGCTTGCTGCTGGGGATCCGGCGGCGCTGGTGGCCCTGCTCGATCGTCACCAGCACCAGCTCGCCGCGGCGGTGCGCCGGGTGGCCACGGCCCGGGGGGTGTGGCTCCCCGCAGACGAGGTCGATGAGCTCGTGGTCGACGCAGCCTTGGCCGTCGCCCGGGTTGCGTCCGCCTGGTCTCGCGAGGGCGGCGCGCTGCCGTGGGTCTGGGCGCACCGGCAGGTCGCCGCGGTGGTCGATCGCCACCTCGGCCAGTTTGCCGATCCGCTCGACCATCGCTCGCTGGCCACGACCGCCGAGGGTCCAGCCACTGCGGGCGCAGAGCTCCCGATTCTCGAGCTGGTCGCCACGGTGGCGGTCGATCATCCGGTGGTGGCCTTGCTGTACGAAGCGCTCGAGCGGGTGGCGTCGCCCCGAGACCGCATAGTTTTCCTGGAGACGGCGATCCAGTCGTCGATGGGGGATCGGTCTCCAGCCACCACGGTCGGGCTGCTGCTCGGCATGGCGCCGGCGGCCGTTCGCCAGCAGCACCGGCGGGTGCGCCTGCGGGTGCAGGATCTGGCGGCCACCGAGGCTCGGTATGCACCTCTTGCCCACCTGGCGCTCGTCGCGTGAGCTCGTTCGGGGCCGATGCCCACCAGGGCGCGCGTGCCCGCCATCCCGCGGGGCGGGGCGGGCGGGCCGATCTCGCTCGGGTGGCCGGGCGGTTGCGCGACGGGCTCGGCAACCTGCGGGTGCCCTACCCAGAGGTTGCCGCTGCGGCGCTGGTTACCCGGGGGGTACAGGGTCACACTCCGGCGTCGTTCGGCGAGGCGTTCGGGTTGACGGTCGGCCAGGTCGACGCCTTGGAGGCTGGACAGGTCGCCATCGACGAGGTCCCGGCCCCCTTGCGGCTGCTCACCCCGCTGGGCGCGCTGCACGCTCAGTTGATCGCAGTACGGTCAGCAGGCACACGAGCACAAGGGGAGCCCGATGGCCCAACAGGTCCGAGCAGTCGTCGCCACCGCCAAGGGAGCACCGGTATCGGTGCAGATCATCGAGGTTCCGGACCCGGGCCCCGGTGAGGTGGTGGTCAAGGTCCAAGCTTGCGGGGTCTGCCACACCGACCTGCACTATCGCGAGGGCGCCATCAACGATGACTTCCCGTTTCTGCTCGGCCACGAGGCGGCGGGCATCGTGGAGTCGGTCGGCCCCGGCGTCACCGAGGTGGCGACCGGAGACTTCGTCATCCTCAACTGGCGAGCGGTGTGCGGCGAGTGTCGCTCCTGTCGCCGAGGCCGTCCCTGGCTGTGCTTCGCCACGCACAACGCCACCCAGAAGATGACCCTCGACGGAGTGGAGCTGAGCCCGGCGCTCGGGATCGGTGCCTTTGCCGAGAAGACACTCGTGGCCGCAGGCCAAGCCACGAAGGTGGATCCGGCTGCCCGCCCCGAGGCTGCGGGTCTGCTCGGTTGCGGGGTCATGGCCGGCATCGGCTCGGCCATGTTCACCGGCGAAGTCGGCCCCGGCGACTCGGTTGCCGTGTTTGGCTGCGGTGGGGTCGGCGACGCCGCCATCATGGGCGCACGCCTGGCCGGAGCGGCCACCATCATCGCCGTGGACCTCGATGCCGCGAAGCTCGAGCTCGCGAAGGCCTTTGGGGCCACGCACGCAGTCTTGGCCTCCGACGTCGATCCGGTCGACGCCATCCGGTCGCTCACCGGTGGCAACGGCGCCGACGTGTGCATCGAAGCGGTCGGCAATCCCAAGGTCCTCGAGCAAGCGTTCTACGCCCGAGACCTTGCCGGCACGGTGGTGCAGGTCGGCGTGCCCAACCCCGACATGCGCATCGACCTCCCAATGATCGACTTCTTCGGGAGGGGCGGTGCCCTCAAGCCTTCGTGGTACGGCGATTGCCTGCCCAGCCGAGACTTTCCGATGCTCATCGACCTCTACCTCCAGGGCCGGCTCGACCTCGATCGGTTCGTCTCCGAGACGATCTCGCTCGACGATGTGGAGGCGGCGTTCCACCGGATGGAGCGCGGCGAGGTGCTCCGCTCGGTGGTTGTCATCGACTCTGGAAGCGAAGCCTGATGCCGTCGGTGGTGCAGCGTGTGATCACGCACGGAACGTTCTCCCTCGATGGCGAGGACTTCGAGGTCGACAACAACATCTGGCTGGTGGGAGATGACCGGGAGGTCTTGATCATCGACGCCGCCCACCAGCACGAACCGATCATCGAGGCGGTTGCGGGGCGCACGGTCGTCGCCATCGTGTGCACCCACGGGCACAACGACCACATCAACGCGGCTGTGCCACTCGCAGCTGCGGTCGGGGCGCCGATCCTCCTGCATCCCGATGACCTCATGTTGTGGGACGTCGTCAACCCCGATCGTGCGCCGGATGGGATGCTCGCCGACGGACAGGATCTCCACGTCGGCACCACGCGGCTGCGCGTCTTGCACACGCCCGGCCACAGCCCCGGTGGCTGCTGCTTGTACGACGACCAGGCGGGGTTGCTGTTCTCGGGTGACACCTTGTTCAAGGGTGGTCCTGGGGCGACCGGGCGGTCGTTCTCGGACCAAGAGATCATCTTGAAGAGCATCAGCCAGCGGCTGCTACCGCTCCCGCTGGACACGGTGGTGCACACCGGTCACGGCGACGACACCACGCTCGGTGCCGAGGCCCAGGGCATCGTGGTCCTCCTCGACGGCCTCGGCTAGCGGACGAGGCGATCAGCTCCTGAGGCGGAGCTTGCGCGCCCCCTCAGCTGGGGTCGACGTCGTCCAGTGCCTGCTCGCGCGCCCAGCGGTAGTCGGCCTTGCCCGCCGGCGAGCGCACGAGGGCGCTGCGGTACACGAACGCCTTGGGAAGCTTGTAGCGGGCGACGTGCTTCACGGCCTCGTCGAGCAGTTCCTGATCAGTGACGGAGGCATTGGCAGCCACCTGCACGATGGCGACGACCTCCGATCCCCACTGCTCGCTCGGTCGACCCACCACGATCACGTCGTAGACGGCGGGGTGGTGGGCGATGGCCTGCTCGACCTCCTCGGCGAAGATCTTCTCACCACCGGAGTTGATGGTCACCGAGTCGCGCCCGAGCAACTCGATGATGGCTTCGGACCGCCAGATCGCACGATCGCCAGGCACAGCGAAGCGGGTGCCGTCGATGACGGGGAAGGTGGCGGCGGTCTTGGGCGCGTCGCCCAGGTAGCCGAGCGGCACGTGGCCCCGCTGGGCCAGCCATCCGACCTCGTCGGATCCCGGGTGCAGCTCGTGCGTGAGAAGGGCGTCCACCACGGAGGTTTCCGGTCCGGGTTGGAACGTGCCGGTGGCGGCCGCCCCCTTCATCGAGGTGTGGCCCATCTGCGCACCGGTCTCCGAGGAGCCGACGGCGTCGAGCACGATGGCGTGGGGTACGTGCTCGAGGAATCGCTCCTTCAGGGTGGAGCTGAGCGCCGCTCCGCCACTGACGAGCGCCAAGAACCCCGATAGGTCGTAGCTCTGAGCGTCGAGCTCATCGACGAGCGGCCGTCCCATGGCATCGCCGACGATCTGCAGGGTGAGCACCCGGTGGCGTTCGACGGTGCTCCAGACGTCGGACGGAATCAGTCGCTTCGTCTCGATCGGCAGCACGACCGTGTTGCCGTTGGTGAAACAGGTGAACGAGGCCCACTGCGCAGCACCGTGCATGAGCGGAGCAGCGGACATCATGCACACCCCGCCGTTGGTGCTGACCTCGACCACGGTGTCGAGATCTTCGAAGGCGTCGGTCTGGCCGAAGGGCCGCCCACCCATCGCACTGATGAAGATGTCGTGCTGGCGCCACAGCACCCCTTTGGGCATGCCCGTGGTGCCACCCGTATAGAGGATGTAGAGATCGTCGGGTGACCAGTCGAGCGGGGTCAAGTCGGGTGACGAGGCGGCGAGGAGGTCCTCGTAGTCGATGGCTCCTGGAAGGAGGTCGTTGCCGGAGTCATCGGCGACCTGGATGAGCAGCTGGACCGAGGGAAGGTCGGCGAGTACCTCAGCCAGCGTGGGTGCGAACGCGGCGTGGAAGACGACCACCTTGGCCTGTGCGTTGTCGAGCAGGTACCGGAGTTCTTCGGCCACATACCGGTAGTTCACGTTGAACGGCGCAGTACGGGCCTTGAAGGCGCCGAGCATGGCCTCGAGGTACTCGTTGCCGTTGTGGAGGTAGAGCGCGACGTGGTCCTGCCCGGACTCGTGTCCGCCAAGCGCGCTCCGCTCCGTGTGGATCGTGATGCCCCGCTCGAGCAGCGCGTTGGCGAACCGCCGGGTGCGCTCGGTGAGGTCGCGATAGGACCACGTACGGTCTCCCCAGATGATCGCCGGGCGATCGGGGTTGGCGGCGGCGACCGCCTCGTGGACCTGGGCCAGGTTGAACGCCATCGAAGCTCCTGCGCAGACGGGGGGTGGCGGCCCGATGGTAGTCAAGTACTCGCCGGAGGGCCTTGCCCCGGCGGCAACGGGACGCAACCCGTGTTGTCGTCAGCTCGTTTCGCTTCAACTGCCTGGACCGCCCAATCGAGGTCGACCTTGCCCGAGGGGCGGCGCTTGACCTCGTCGACCACGACGATGCGCCGCGGGATCTTGAAGTCCGCAAGGTGCTTTCGGCAGTGCGCTCGGGCTCCCTCCAGGTCGAGTTCCGTCCCGGGGCGCAACGCCACCACCGCCGCCACTCGCTGGCCGAAACGGTTGTCTTCGATGCCGACGACCACGGCATCGAAGATGCCCTCGTAGGCCTTGAGCACCATCTCAACCTCCTCCGGGAACACCTTCTCGCCGCCCGTATTGATCGAGGATGCCCCGCGGCCGAGCAGGGTGATGGACCCGTCTGCCTCGATGCGGGCCAGGTCACCGGGAATCGCCCACCGTTGGCCATGGAGCTCCATGAAGGTCTCGGCGCTGCCGATCGGGTCCCCGTGGTAGCCGAGGGGGATGCGACCACGCCGTGCGAGGCGCCCCACCAGGCCGCTACCAAGCGGCGCCGGCCGGCCGGCGTCGTCGAGGACCGTCGTGAACTCGTCGACGTGGAACCGGGGCATCGTGGCCGGTGCCTGACCGGCCCAGATCGGCATCTGGCCCTGTCCGCCCGTTTCGGAGGTGCCGTAGCCATCAACGACCACGACCCAGGGCAGGTGCTCGAGCAGCGCTGATCGCACGACGGGCGAGAGCACCGCACCGCCCGACAAGATCACGAGGAGATCATCGAGCGGCCAGCGATCCGGCGCCTGGGCGATCGCGTCAGCGAGTGGCCGGGCGAAGGCGTCGCCCACGATCACCAAGATGGTGGCGCCCTCGCGATCGGCGAGGTCGAGCAGGCCGGCGGCGTCGAAGGCCGCAGCAGTATCGATGATGACCGTCCCGCCATGCAGCAGCGTCGACAACGCCGTCCAGTGGGCAGTGCCGTGCGTGAAGGGCGAGGCGGGTAGGCACCGGGTGCGCCCGAGCCGGGCGTGCTCGACGACCTGGTCGGGATGGGTGACGGGTTCTCCACCGGGATTGCCGCCGCCGAGCGCCGCGAACAGCAGATCCTCGTGGCGCCACACCACGCCTTTGGGGCGTCCGGTCGTGCCGCCCGTGTAGAGCAGGTAGCGATCGTCGCCGCTGCGCGCCACCACGGGGCGATCGGGACTTCCCGTCGCCAGGGCTGACTCGTAGCGCTCTCCACGCTCGATGCTGGGCAGCCGCGGCTGTGACTCGCCGAGGGCTGATGCCAACCGATCGCCCAGATCGGCATCGTGAACAATGGCCGCTGGCGCTGCGTCGCTCAGCAGGTAGCGCAGCTCGTCGACCGTGTAACGGGTGTTTACGTTGATGGGTACGGCCCGGACCTTGAAGGCGGCGAGCATGGCCTCGAGGTACTCGTTGCTGTTGCGCATGGCCAGTGCCACGTGGTCGCCGGGACCCACGCCGAATTGCTCGAAGACGTGCGCCAGCCGGTTCGCCCGCTCATCGAGAGCGGCGTAGGTCAGCCGGACCGTTGGGGTGACGACGGCGAGCCGATCACCCACGGCGTCGGCCACCCCCTCGAACAGGTCCGCGAGGTTCCAACTGGTCACTTTGCGACGCTAACGGTGCCTCTTCGCGCTCCAGAAATCGACCGTCGTACGAGGCTCGTTGATGTTCGGTGGGCTTGACGGCCGGCCTCCACCGTGCCTGTCGTCGCAAAGACAGGGCGCGATACCGGGGGGTCAGGGGCCACGATGGTCAACATGGCTACTGATCCTCCTCGCACCGCGCTGGTCGCCAAGCGACCCGGCAGCCCCCGTCGGGCCTTGGGTCGCCACCACACCGAGGAGCACGCCGGCCATCGAGCAGCGTGGTTGCGCGCCGCCGTGCTGGGTGCAAACGACGGCCTGCTGTCGACATCGAGCCTGTTGGTAGGTGTGGCCGCAGCATCGGCAGGACGACCGGTCCTGCTGGCAACCGGTGTGGCCGCTCTGGTGTCGGGCGCCTGTTCCATGGCCATTGGGGAGTACAGCTCGGTGTCGTCGCAGCGAGATGCCGAGCGCGCCGACCTCGAGACCGAGGCCGAAGAGCTGCGCACCATCCCTGGCGCCGAGCTCTCGGAGCTGACGGCCATCTACCAGCGCCGTGGACTTCCCCACGGCTTGGCCCGTGAAGTGGCCGAGACCCTCACGGAACAAGACGCCCTGGCTGCGCACGCTCGCGACGAGCTGGGCATCGATCCCGACGACCTCGCCCGGCCGCTCGAGGCCTCGGTGGTATCAGCGTCGTCGTTCTCGGTGGGCGCGTTGATTCCGATCCTGGTGGTCCTTGCCGTTGCCAGCTCCGCGCGAGTCCCAGGGGTGGTGGCTGCTGCACTGGTGGGACTCGGCGGTCTCGGCGCGCTCGGAGCGCGCCTCGGTGGCGCTCCAGCGGGGAAGCCCGCGGCGCGGGTCTTGCTCGGCGGGGCGGCGGCGATGGCCATCTCGTGGCTGGTCGGCCAGGCCTTCAACGTGTCGGTCGGCTGAGATCGGTCTGCGGAGATTGGCGGTGTGGCCCGCCGGCCACCGCAGATCACTCGTAGTAGCGGAAGATGATCTCGCTGACACACGATGGCTTGGGTGCTCCCTCGCACTCGAACGTGAAAGTCATGTACACCTGCGCGCCGCCGGCGATGTCCTCGACGTTGGTGAGCTCGGCCCCGAGGCGCAGCTTGGCCCCCACGGGGACGGGTGAGGGGAAACGGACCTTGCCGGCGCCGTAGTTGACGCCCATCTTGATGCCATCGACCCGCATGATCTGCGGTGCGAGTACCGGTCCGAGCGAAAGCGTCAGGTAGCCGTGGGCGATGGGTCCGCCGAAGGGACTCTCGGCCTTGGCGCGCTCGGGGTCGACGTGGATCCACTGGTGGTCGCCGGTGGCCTCAGCGAACGTGTTCACCCGCTCCTGGGTGATCTCGAGGTAATCGGAGTAGCCCAGGTGGGTCCCGACGAGTTCCTTGAGTCCGGCGATGCCTTCAATCACGGTGGTCATCGAGCCAGCATGGCAGATGTCGACTTGGGGCTTGGCGCTACTCGAACCAGATCTTCTGGTAGTCGCGGCTCATGGGGTGGATCACGAGGGCGAACAGCGCGACCGGGAAGATCACGTTGATGAGCGCGGGGCCGAGGCCCGCCTGGACCAGAAGCCACACGGCCAGCGCCGCGCCGAGTGCGGAGGTGACGACGGCCAACTGATAGCCCCAGCGAACGCCGTTGGCGATTCCGAGGCCGCTGGCCACCTTGGCCGCGGTGAGCACGAGCCCAATGGGCGTGAAGGCCAAGCCGTACAGCACATCGAAGACCGCACTGATGTAGAAGAGAAAGGTTGCGATGTGCAGTGTCTGCGGCAGCATCGGATTGGTCCAACGAGTGAACTTCATGGTCGACAGTGTGGCAGGGGTTGTGCTGGCCGCGGGAGCGGGCACGCGACTTGCCCCGCTGACCCGCATCGTCCCCAAGGCGCTCTGCCCCGTGGGGACGGTCCCGCTGGTCGACGCGGCCTTGGCTCGCGTCGGACCGTGGAGCGGATCGCTTGCTGTGAACCTGCACCATCGTGGCGATCAGCTCGATGCGCACCTGCCGCCAGCGGTGCATCGGTCCTGGGAGCAGCCAGAGGCACTTGGGACCGCCGGTGCGCTCGCTCAGCTGCGACCATGGATCTGTGGCCGTGCGGTCCTGGTGACCAATGCCGATGCCTGGTTCGGCCCGGATCTCGACCTCGAGGGGTTCGTCGCCAACTGGGATCACGAGCGGATCCGGCTGCTCTGCGTCCGGGTGCGTGGGCGAGGCGACTTCGGTGACCTGCGCTACTGCGGGGTCGCGCTGCTGCCTCCGGCCGAGGTCGAGGCGTTGGTGCCGGTGCCATCGGGCCTCTACGAGGTGATGTGGCGAGCCGCGGCGGCAGAAGGACGCCTCGATCTGGTGGTCACCGATCGCGCGTTCGTCGATTGCGGAACGCCCCTCGACTACCTGCGCGCCAACCTTCTGTCTTCAGGTGGCGAGTCGGTGATCGACCCCACAGCAACGGTCGGTGCCCACGCTCGGGTGGAGCGGAGCGTGGTCTGGGCCGGTGCCGAGGTTGCCGCAGGCGATTACCTCGTCGACGCGATCTGCACCCCGACCCGCACCGTGATGGTTCGTTGATCCACCCTGCGTGATGACCTGCCCACGGAGTGCAGTGCGACAGACGCTGGTCAGGTGCGTCGATGTCTCGTGGTGATGCTGCTTTTTCCGTGTCCTTCGCTGGCGAGCCGTGGGAGGCGAACGAGACCGCGGCCTCGGCCGCGTCTCGGACCTGTGGTGGGTCTGGTCAGCGGATCGCACCTTGGGCTCCGCTGCGCTCACCGCCGACGGGGTCTTCTGGTACGGCCTCGGAGTCGAGTCCGATGGGGTCTGGTGGCGTTGAGGCTCCAGCGGTGGGTCAGCGGCGCGTCGGCGGCGCCAGCGGAGCGGGAACTGGCTCGTGGGTGGCGCGCAACTGGCCGCAGGCCGCATCGATGTCGGTCCCGCGGGTGCGTCGCACCGTCGCGTTGATACCGAGGTCGGTGAGCCGTTCGGTGAAGCGGCGAACCCCCTCGACTGGGGTGCCACGCACGGCATAGCCGGGCGTCGGATTGAGCGGGATGAGGTTGACGTGGGCGCGCAGCGGGCGGGCATACTCGGCCAGTTCAGTTGCGTGGCGGTCGGTGTCGTTCACCCCGTCGATCAATGCCCACTCGAACGACAAGCGCCGGTGCGTCGCCTCGATATAGGCGGCGCAGGCGGTGGCGAGCACGGCGAGGGGATAGCGCCGGTTGATGGGAACCAGCTCGTTGCGCTCGGTGTCGTTGGCGAGGTGGAGTGAAACCGCCAGGTTGACCGGGAGATCGGCTGCGGCGAGTCGTTCGATGCCAGGGACCACGCCCACGGTTGAGATGGTGAGGTGGCGGGCACCGAGACCGAGGTCGTCGTGGATTCGCCGCACGGCTGCCCAGGTGCGGTCGTAGTTCGCAAAGGGTTCGCCCATGCCCATGAACACCACGTTCGAGAGCCGCTTGCCCGACTCTGCCGAGCGGCGTTGGGCC
>Ga0105044_10009795_pt1 | contig 13103 bp, 10 predicted proteins | sample MAT01_FD_78092 | JGI IMG/M metagenome (GOLD analysis project Ga0105044, IMG submission 78092) | Freshwater microbial communities from Lake Fryxell liftoff mats and glacier meltwater in Antarctica - MAT-01 | ecosystem: Environmental > Aquatic > Freshwater > Ice > Liftoff microbial mat | place...
CACCGACTCGGCTGAGGGTCTGGCGCCGCATCTCCACCACCAGCACCGAACCGTCGGCCATGGCAACGGGCCCCTCCGGGAACTCCAGCCCGGAGGCCACGACACGGGTGTCGAGGCGATGGTGGGTGATCGTGGGCGTCATCGAAACCTCCGACGCCCGACGCTAGCTCCGCGGCCGACCGTGACGGCCGGACGAACGGCTCCTCTGACCGGGAGTCCCCTGAGTACCCTGGATCGTGTGAGCAACGAACCGTCCCCCGAGCACCCACTTCACCAGCTGGCCGAACAACTGGAGGCCGCCGAGGGAGCGCCCGCTGAGCGCGCCCGTGCACTCGGCGAGGCGGCTCGACTGGCGGCCGACGAGGACCACAACCCGGGGTTCATGGACCGGCTCGAATCCGAGGCCATCGACTTCGAGGCGGATCACCCCGACCTGGCCGCAGTGATCCGGAGGGCGGTTGAACTCCTCGGGAGCGCCGGCCTCTGAGCGGCACGGTTCGGTGACTCGCTCGGGGGTCAGGTCACGGTGGAAACAGGTCCGTCGCTGTGCAGAATCCGGCGAGATCATCAGCGAGGAGACATCCACCGCCTCGAAGTCCGAGCCGGCCAGGACATCGAGCTCGTGCAGCACATCGTTGTCCCACCTCGGATCAGGTGCGCCCGAGAGATACCAGGACGAACCGTTATCGCCCAGGCTGATGCCGTGACGGACCATCGCATCCGCCACGATCCTGGCGGCTCCGCTGAAGCGCGACAGGGCGGTCCCCGGCTTGAGGCGAAACACGGCGCCCATGGGGGGCAGCGCCGGGTCCGCCGATGCCCCCGCCTGATGACGCGCCGGCCAGGAGAAGGACCGCTGGGTCCGGGGAGCCGTGAAGCGAATCATGTGATCGATCCGGCCAGCAACGATCTCGTCGTAGGGCACCAGTAGCCGCAGGATCAGCAGACCCGCGGCATCGGCCAGGGTCCCACATCGCTCTCGTCGGCGTACTCGAACGGCGCAGCGACCTTCGGGGTGGCTGCGTTCGCCGTGGTGTGACGACCTGAAACGAGCTCCCATGACCCGTCATCGGCCTGGAACGGGCCGCGCCTTGTGGGGACTCGGCTCAATCGTCGAGCGGGACTCCGAATCCAGACGCGTGGGCCCGAGCGGGGTCGTTCGCCCGGCTGTGGCGCAATTCGACGTCGCCGCCAGGTACATCGACACGACCGCCAGATACCTCGAGAGTGCCAACAGCTTCAGCCGGAGGGCCGAAGTCGTCGGACCCGTCGTCGTCGCCATCGGCCGGGGTGCGGCCCATGGCCAGGTCCAGCTCTGGCACGGTCATCAGGACCTCGCGTGCCTTGGAGCCGGTGGACGGACCCACCACCCCGCGCTGTTCCAGCAGGTCCATCAGGCGCCCGGCCCGAGCGAAACCGACCTTCAACTTTCGTTGCAGCATGGACGTGGAACCGAAGTTCGACCGCACGATCAGCTCCATGGCGGCGATCAGCAGGTCGTCGTCGTCGCCAGCATCGAACCCGTGTCCAGCGCTGCCGGCCGCTGAGGTGTCCTCGCCCTGGACCTCTTCGACGTACTGCACCTCTTTGACCTGACGTCGCCAGTGGGACACCACCTTGGCGACTTCGGCCTCCTCGACCCAGCAGCCCTGGATCCGGTCGGGCACTGACGACGTGGGACCGAGCAGGAGCATGTCGCCCTGACCGATGAGCTTCTCGGCCCCGCCGTTGCCCAGGATGACCTTGGAGTCGGTGGCCGTGGCCACCGCAAAGGCGAAGCGCGCAGGGATGTTGGCCTTGATCACGCCCGTGATCACGTCGACCGAGGGACGCTGGGTGGCGATCACCAGGTGCACCCCGACCGCACGAGCCTTGGCGGCGATGCGGTTGATCGACTCCTCGACGTCGCGTGCTGCCACCATCATCAGATCCGCCAGCTCGTCGACGATGATCAGGATGAACGGCAGGCGCGGGTACTCAATCGCCTCACCTGGCTCCGGCACCAGCTCGCCCCGGTCGAACGCCGCGTTGTAGCCAGTGATGTCCCGGAATCCCACGGCCTCGAGCAGCTCGTAACGTCGCTCCATCTCCTTCACCGCCCAGCTCATGGCGTTGGCGGCCTTCTTCGGGTTGGTCACCACCTGGGTCAAGAGATGCGGGATCCGGTTGTACTGGGTGAGCTCGACCCGCTTTGGGTCCACCAGGATCAAGCGGACCTGATCCGGTGTGGCGCGCATGAGGATCGACGCCATGATCGAGTTGATGCACGAACTCTTGCCGGCACCGGTCTGACCGGCGATCAGGACGTGGGGCATCTTGGCCAGGTTGACCATGATGTTGCGACCCTCGATGTCTCTCCCCACGGCGACCTCCAGGGGATGTCGGGCAGCCTTCGCTTCGCTCGACGAGAGGATGTCCGCAACCGCCACGATCTGACGGGTGTGGTTCGGGACCTCGACACCGATGGCCTGCTTGCCTCGGATCGGAGCTTCGATCCGAACCTCGGGCGTGGCCATGGAGTAGGCGATGTCCTTCTGGAGGCTGATCACGCTGTTGACCTTCACCCCGACGCCGAGCTCCAGCTCGTATCGGGTGACGGTTGGCCCGACCACCATGCCCGACAAGCGGGTGTGGACACCGTGCTCCGCCAACGTTGCCTCCAGTTGGCGGCCACGCGCCGTGATGGCATCGGTGTCGATGGACTGGGAACCGGTGTGGGTCAGCAGGTTCATGGGTGGCAACTTCCAGTCGCCGTCGTACCCGGGGCCGAGGTCCATGGCCAGCTGTGTGGGCTCCACCGCGCTCGGCTGGAAAACAGTGGGTTCGGGTGGGGGGCCGGCCGGCGTTGGTCCGGCCACCCTGGTTGGACGGGAGCCCGGAAGACCCTGTCCTTTCGCCTGGTGATCGAACAGCTCGACAGTGGGCTCCACGCCCTCCGCATCACGGTCGCCCCCGACCCGGAACAGATCACCGAGCCAGCGGGCGATGGCGGCCATGGCCGGGCGCGCACCGGAGCGGACCGACGTGGCGAGACTGGCCAGCGATCGGCCGCTGGCCAATGACACTCCGAGGATCGTCACCAGGACGAAGACCGCTGCGGCACCTGCGCCGGTGACCAACGCCGCGAGGGGTGCACCGAGGGCGGCGCCGATGAGCCCACCTGCGTCGGTGACGACCGAGAGGCCCTGCCTGGCATCGTCGGCCAGCGCAATGTGGAGCAATCCTGCGGCGGACAGAAAGCAGAGGGCCCCACCGACGCTGCGGCGAATCGTGACCGCCCGGTCACCGGGTTCCTCCGCCTCCACCCCGAACCTGGCCCGGCCCCACATGGCACAGACGACTCCCGCTCCTGCGAACGCCACCGGCGCCACGTACCTGAGCACACCGACCAGCCAACCGAGGGCCGCGCACGAGCCCCGACCCAGGGGCCCGGCCGATGCGGCGTAGACCCCGAACCCTGCGACCACCGCCAGGATCAGCAGCGCCACGGCCACAATGGTCGTGCCGAAGCCCTCGAAGACACTGGGCTCGGGCGGCGCTGCGTTCTTTCCCGGCCCCGGCGAGCCTTTGGCGCCTGAGGCCTTGGCCCCGGAGCCCTTCCCGGTAGCCGAGGCGCCTGCGTCCCGACCGCCTGCCGGCTTGGGCGACGAGGGGGCGGGACGAGCCGCGCGGCGTGAAGGATCGATCGTGGCCACAGCACCTCTGAGGTTACGACTCCCCGGCGACGGTGCGGGGGACGCCCTCAGTCCAGGCCGGCCAGGACCTCTCGTGCTGCGGCATCGACCCAGTCCGGAGCGGGGCCGAGCGGCATTCGGCACTGACCGACCGGCAGCCCGAGGACGCGCAGCATGGCCTTGGTGGGGATCGGGTTCGGAGCGTCGTCGGTGCCCTCGAACTCGTAACTGGGGATGAGCGCCGCGTTGATGCGTTGCGCGGCCGAAATGTCCCCAGCGAGGAAGGACACGATCAGATCCTTCATCTGACGCCCGACCCAATGGCTCGCCACCGAGATCACCCCCACCGCACCGACGGCCAGCAACGGCAGTGTCAACGCGTCATCGCCGCAGTACACCTCGACCTGCGGACCAGTGGCGTCGATCAGTCGAGCCGTCTCGGCCGGACTCCCTGCGGCATCCTTGATCGCCACGATATTGGCAACGTCGGAGCAGAGCCGCACCATCAGCTCGGTGGAGAGCTTGCGACCGGTTCGCACCGGAATGTCGTAGAGCACCACCGGGAGGTCCGTGGCCGACGCCACCGCGCGGAAGTGCGCTTCGAGACCCGCTTGCGATGGCCGGTTGTAATACGGCGTCACCACCAGCACGCCATCAACCCCGAGTTCAGCCGACCGGCGGGTGGCGTCCACGGCGTAGGTCGTGTCGTTGGAGCCGGTTCCCAGCAGCAGCGGCACCTCCACTGTCTCCCGGACGACCCGGGTCAGCGCCACCTCCTCGCTGTCGGACAGCACGGGACTCTCCCCAGTGGTACCGCAGAGGACCAGGCCGTCCGAGCCGTTCCGAACCAGCCAGTCGGCCAGTGTCGCTACTGCATCAAGATCCAGTGCGCCATCGGTGTCGAACGGCGTCACCATGGCGGTCACGACCTGCCCGAACCTCGCTGTCATCTCATATCCCGATTGCTCCGCACCACACCACTGTCACTCAACGCACACCTGTCCTGATCCATCGGGTGCCTCACCGCTTTGGCAGGCTCTGCTCGTCGTTCTTCGAAGTTCTGCGACGACCCAGAGTGGCCAGCAGGTCTTCGTGGAGCTCGAACCACACGGTGTGATACGACGCCATCGTCGGCGAGGTGAACCACGCCGTCTCACCGGTTCGGACACGTTGCAGCGCCCGACCGAAGAGGTGAGCGTAGGAGACGAACCTCGGCAACGCTCCACCGAGTTCCTCGACCAGCGGATCCGCCCTGCTGTGGAAACGGGCGAGTTGGCCGATCACCCGTTGGTCAGAGGCCGAATCGAGATGATCGTTCGGAACCTCGCCCTCGGGACCGTCGCGGAGCTGCCAGGAACGGCACAGGGCGAGGAACTCGGTGTTCAACGGATCGAACCGATCGAAAGCGGACTCCAACCGGGATCGAACCCCGGCCGCATCGACCTCAGCTTGCAGCAGGGCCTCACCCCGGCTGCGACCTTCGACGCTCAGCTGCCACCCGGCCAGCCGTCCCGAGCGGTGCACGACCAGAGCGGCGGCCGCCAGCTCAGCCAGCAACGCCTCGACCTCAGCCCGACGGGCGCCGGTCCGCGCCACGAGTTCGTCGGTGTCCAGGAGACCGGCGATCCGGATCGCCGCCAGACAACACCTCTCCAGATCGTCGGACACCGCCTGACGATATTGCAACTGGGGAGTGACGGGGTCGGCCCGGGCGGAGACCCCGACGCCCGGGCCGACCCAGAACTAGGCGATCACCAACCCGAACGGGGCCTGCTGGGTGTACGTCGGGAACACCTGATTGAGGTTCGATGCTCCGCCCCGCACGCTGAGCACCTCGGACAATCCGCGGCGGTAGTCGTTCAACACGCTGAGGTCGCCGTCCTGGGGGTCGTCGGCAATCGTGCTCGGGAAGGAGCCGTAGACCCCACCGCGAATCTTTCGACCCATGATGAACTGGCAGCTCCCCCGCCCGTGGTCGGTGCCTCCCGAGCCGTTCTCGTTGATGGTGCGACCGAACTCCGAGATGGTGGCCAGCGTCACCTCGTCCATCAGGCTGCCCATGTCCACATAGAACGCCGTCATGGCGCCGGCCAGCTCGGCCACCCGCTGACGGAAGTACGACGCCGGATCCTCGGGGGCGCCCATCCCGTCATGGGTGTCCCAACCGCCGATATCGAGGGCGGCGCAGCGCAGCCCGACGTTGGCCCGGATGAGCTGCGCGGTCTCCTTCAGACCGCTGGCCAGGTTCGACCCCGGATACACCGCACCGTTCTGTGGCTGGTACTGCGGCAAGGTGAAGTTGGTCCCGGCGACGGTGTTGATGGCGCCGATCGTGGTCGCTCCGGTCTGGAGGAGCAGATCGCCCATCCCTGCGTCGTACCAGCTGCTCAACGCGGTTCGGGCCCGCGTGTTCGACGGGAAGCCCGACACGTTGAAGGAGCCGATGGAGTACATCGAGTAGGCGGCCACGCCGCCCTGCAAGCTCCGCTGGAGCTGGCCACCGCGACCGACCGCGGCGAGTCGATCGACTCCCGACTGACCCATCAGGTAGCGATTCAGGAAGCCGTTGGCGTAGCTGTTGCTGGCGCTGCCGAACTCCCAGTGACGCTCGGAATCGAAGTGGCTCCGGGTGTTCGATTCATACCGAGGCATCCCGGCTGCGTGGACAACGGCCAGATGGCCGTTCGACCACGGACCGGCGTGAAGCGAAGCCATTCCGGGGTGCATCCCGAATGTGCCGGACAGCCCGAACGGACTGATGGCGCCACCCTGGACCATCGGGAGCCCCGCCTTGCCGGTGGGGTCCGCGAACTCAGACGGATCCTTGACCCGGATGTTGGGGCGCAACGTCCGGTAGGTGGCCATGTTGTAGGGCGCCACCATGTTCAGTCCGTCGGCTCCGCCCCGGAGGAAGATCAGGACGACCACGTCACCCTGCGATGGGTTCTCGGGCGAGGCGAAGGCGAAGCGGGACCCGAAGGTGAGCGCCGCTGCACCTCCGGCTGCCGCTGCGGTGCCCCCCAGGAAGGTGCGACGGCTGACCCCGGTGGGGCCGGCATCGGTGGTGTCGATCGTGGTCATGGTGTCTCCTCAGCGGCGCTGGAACGTGGGGTGGCTCAGGATCAGGCCGACCGCGAGCGGGAACTTGGTGGTGTCGTTCTTCAGCGTCGTCGAGACCGCTGTCGGGGTGACCGTCAACGCAGTGCACAGATCCGTGACGTCCTGGGAGGACATCGTGAAGTCGGCCAGGTTCGCGGCCATCCAATTGATGAGATCTGCAACGGTCGCAGGGAGCGGGTTGGGCAACAGGACGTTGAGATCGACCCGGACCCGATCAGCGGTGTTGCTCTGGCTCCCCAGTCCGTTCCGAGCGATCAGACCCGATGTCTCCCATCGGTTGATCAACCCGTCGCTCGACACCCAGTGGGCGGCGAAGTCGGGGTACCCGTCCGGGGTGACACGCTCGAAGATGGGCTGACCCATCCCGTAGAGAGCGTCCCGCAGAGCGTCAGCCGACGTGCCTTCCGGATCGTTGGACATGGTCGCACCGAGGGCCCGCAGGCAGGCCACCATGTGCTCCAGGGGTCGGCGAACCTTGCCGCTGACCGAGGAGGCGAACTCCTGGGACATCAGGATGTGCCGAAGTGTCGGAGCGATTGCCGTGTCGTTGGCCGTGAACACCGCCGCCGCAGAATCGACCAGGGCCATCGGCGGGTTGTCCCCGACGAACCGCCGGCAGAGCTTCCAACAGATGTATCGAGCAGTTGACGGGTGATGCGCCAGGTAGTCGACCAGTGCCACACCATCGGCATACCCCTGGCCCACGGCCCGGGCGGGGAAGCTGATCGCTCCGCCGAAGCAGCTGACCGCGGTCCGGCTGTGCTGGTTGGCCAGGAACTTGAAGTTGAACCGGTTGGGCGAGGCGTTGCTCGACTCCAGCGCGAACCCGGAGATGATCTGGGCGACCGCCTGCACATCGGCTTCGGTGTAGACGTGCTCACCGTTGATGATGCCCATGGAATGAAGCTCCAACAGCTCACGGGCGTAGTTCTGGTTCACACCACCGGCCCGGCTGGCGTCGTTCGACAGGTTGTCCAGGTAGTCCAACATGGCCGGACTGTGCGCAGACGCCGACAGCATGGTCGAGAACTTGCCCAGTGCGTTGGCCCGAACGACGTCTTCGTAGTCTCGGGTCCGCAGGAATCCCATCCAGGTGTGGCGGCGCCAGATGTTGAAGTAGTTCCCCCAGAAGTCGCACATGAGCTCGTAGAGCTGCTGCTCGCTGTAAATGGCCCGCTGCAGGTTGGCGTGGTCCATGGCGTTGAAGATGCGGTCCTGGCCTCCGCTGGTCTCCTGGACTGCGTAGTTGGCAAGGTTGGAGTTCCGCAGCGACTGGTAGGCGGCCCCGCTCAGACGCCCTTCGGCATCCGGCAGGCCAGCCGGCGCCAGCTGCCGGTCGATCCACGCAGTGATCCCCGTGGCCGAGATGGCCGCCACGAGACCAGGCGTCGGCCCGAAGGTCAACCGGTTCGCCACGTGGTCAGCCGTCAGTGGGACCACGGGTTGCGGTGGAGGTGGCGGTGGTGGAGGTGGGGGTGGAGCCGTAGCCGCCTTCGGCTTCGGGGCCGGGGTGCACGCCACCGCTCCCGCCACGACCAGAGGAGCCAGCATCAGATGCCGGCGGCTCGGTCCGGTGGTTCGCGGCGCGTGGACCACTTCCAGGTTGTCCTCGGGGCTGAGCACCGAGATGCTCTGCCCACTGTCGTTCCCCAACGTGTCAGTCACGACATATTCATCGGCAGCTGCCCTCCGGAGCTTGAGTCCGATGGCCTGATCGGCTGATCCGTTCGACTCATGAGGAGCCGAACGGTGAGACGTCTCAGGCGGTGCGCAGCTCCGCGCCCGTCAGGGCGAACGCCTCGTACTCGTCGGAGGTGTCTTTGAGGTCCTCGAACTGGATCACGCCCAGCTCCTCGAAGCGGTGCCGCAGCCAGGCGTCGTTGCGATCGAGCAGTCCCAGCTTCTTGCAGTTCGGCACGATCTTGCTGAACAACATCATCTGGAACATCTGACGGGTCGGCGTCTGCATCACCAGCTCGATGGCCTCTTTGACCGGGACCCCCATGCGCTCCCAGACCTCCTGCTGAAGGAAGCGGTCACGCATCCGTACCGCAGCCTCGAAGGCGAACTGCTGGCGCTCGAAGATCTCGACGTCAGACAACCCCGCGTAGTACTCCTGCAGGGACAGCACGCCGAAGGCGACGTGTCGGGCCTCGTCGCTCATGACGTAGCGGAGCAACTGCTTCAGGAGCGGCTCGGTGGTCATCATGTGCATGAAGCCGAACGCCGCCAGGGCCAGTCCCTCGACCATGATCTGCATCCCGAGGTAGGTCATGTCCCAACGGGAGTCCTCGACGATGTCGTCGAGGAGCATCTTGAGATGGGCGTTCACCGGGTAGTAGCCGTTCAGCTTGGTGTCCAGATACTTGGCGAACACCTCGACGTGTCGGGCCTCGTCCATCACCTGGGTCGAGGCGTAGTACTTGGCGTCGATCCAGGGCACCGTCTCGACGATCTTGGCGGTACACAGCAATGCTCCCTGCTCGCCGTGCATGAACTGGCTGAGTGTCCAGTTGTTGGACTCGACACCCAACTCCAGCCACTGCTTGTCGTCCCACTTCTCGAACGGCGTCCCCACGATGTCGAACTCGGCCATGCCCATGCCCTGGCTGTCCTGGGCCAACATGTTGTTGATGACCACCTCCTCGGGGTCCACCTCGGTGTCCCACGGCAGGTCGGTCTCGCCGTTCCACATGGAGACCTTGGCCTTCTCGTAGAGCTTGTTCAGCGCCGGGCGTTCGCCCTTCTCGTAGTTCCACGTGAAGATGGCGTCGGCATGGTCGGCCACCGCGCTGATGGTGGAGGTCATGTCGCTGTTCGACACCGACAGGATGGCCTCGAGGTCGTTGATGTCGTCGCGTCCGATGAGTTGTTCGTAACTGGTCATGGTGTGGACCTCGCTCTGGTGAAGTGTTCGGTGGGTGCAGTTGTCAGGATGGGTGATGAGTCCTCAGCCGGGGCTGGGGAGCACGTCCCGGTCGAGACCGGGGAGGATGAAACGTTCGACGAAGCTCACCGCTTGGTCGAGGTCCGTCAGATCGATCGACCGATCCGGGGTGAAGGTGAAGGAAATGACCAGCCGGGTTGCCCATTCGGCCACCTGCTCGGCTCGATCGGTCGGCAGGTGTCGGGCCAGGTGCGGCGCCACGAAGGCACGGGCGGCCGTCAGGATCGGCTGGACCCGATCGAACGCCAGGAACGGCCGCAAAACGTCGGGCTCATGGGTGACCAGCATGCTCAGGGCGTCGTTCTCGGCCACGAACCGTGCGGCGCCACACATGGCCCGAACCAGCACGTCGGCCGCCGTCGACGCGGTCTGGAGTTCGCTGTCGAGCGTGACGAGGAGCCGGCCGATCTCGTGTCCTCCGCAGGCTTCGACCAGGGCTGACTTGCCGCCGGGGAACAACCGGTACACCGTCGCCCGGGAGACGCCAGCCTCCCTGGCCACATCGTCGAGCGTCGTTTTGGCCAGACCCCATCGGCCGATGCAACGAGTGGCCGCCTGGACCACCCGGAGTTCGGCCGACGACACCTCGCCGAGGGAGAGCACCGACTGCTGCGACATGAGTGAGACAATATGACGAGATCCGTCTCATTGACCAGGCAGATAGTGAGTGACCGTTGTCACTCAGCCAGAACCCCCGCCAGGAACTGGGTGCGTACGAGCCGTCGAACGGCGTTCGTGTCGGACAGATCCCAGCATCCCGGTGTGCCGATGAACGAGAACAGCATCCGCGTCAGGTAATCGGCCGCGTCGTCGAGCGTGATGCCCTGGGCCAGGGTCTCGGTTGCCAGCAGCGTGCGGATGTAATCGGCAAGGACCGAGATGACCAGGAGCTCCGAGGTGGCGAGCTCGGCCAGGAGGCGGTCCGGCTCTGAGATCAGGAGCCGTTGGAGCAGATCGTGATCGGCCAAACGTTGGCCAGCCGACACCAGCCCGAAGACGAGGCGGTCCTCCAGCGTGTCGTAAGGCGCCACCGCCTGGGCGAGGTCTTGCCAGAACCAAGCGACCTCGCGAGTGATCGTCTCGGACACCAGTTGGTCGCGACCGCCGCGGAAGTGGCGGTAGATCGTGGCCCGCCCGACACCTGCCTCGGCCGCCACGTCCTCCAACGAGAACTCGCCGAGGCCGGCCTGCTCCACGCAGATCACCACCGCATCCATGATCCGCGACCTCTGGTCGACCCGTGCGCTGGCCACGGGCGGGTCGCTCACACCGGTGCGCCCGTTGTCGGCGCCGCACTCGGACGACCCAGGCCCGGCTCGTCGGTGTGCTGATCGTCGGCAGCGGCGCCCGCCTCGTCGAGGACGGTCTCGCCCTCGGCGTCGGCGTCGGCGTCGGAGTTGCTGGTCGACGGTGCGTCCGCAAGCGCGGCGTCTTCAAGCGCCTCGGCCCGACGTCGCCGCGCCTCGCGGCGAAGCACGATCGGGTAGCCGATGACGGCGATCAACGTGAAGATGAACCACTGCATGGCGTAGCTGAAGTGGTTTCCCTCATCGGCGAGTGGCAGCACCACCGGGGTCGGGCGACCATCGGGTTGCGGCGGGTCCTGTGCGTACTGCTGCACCCAGAACGGCTGGAGGTCACCGAACTGTTCGGCCACACGACCGACGTCCAGACGGGCCAATTCGTCCAGACGGCCTGTGGGCGGATCCGTCGGCCCGATCGCTCCCCTGGTCTGCGTCGGCTGGATCCAGCCGGCGATCCGTACCACTCCGGGGGGTGGGGCGACCGACTCGAATGGCGCAGTGGTGTCGTTGACCGCCTGGGGAACGAAGCCCCGCATCACCAGGACGGCCGGTCCCCCGTCAGCCGGGCGCAGCGGCGTGGCGATCCAACGCCCTGGGGCGCCATCCAGCGTGCGATTCCGCACTGCGACCTCGCCTGACGGGTCGAACGTGCCCTGGATCTCCACTGATCGATACCGCTGCTCGTCGATGGATGACGAGCCGAGGTTGTCCAGAAAGGTCTCGAACAGCACCGGCTTTCCGCCGGCGTTCTCGCTGACCAGGGCGTTGGTGGCCTTCCGGGTGTCCAGACGTCGCAGTTGCCAGAAGCCGAGGTTGACCATGGAGACGATCAACGCCGCCACCAGCACGTGAGACAAGATCCACATCGGCCGGAAGGCGAATCGATACATCGAGACCGAGGATACGTCGACCATGGGCCAGCATGACCCCACCGGCTGAGGTCTCGGGCCGCTGGCAGGGTGCTGGCAGGGTGCTGTCAGGGTGCTGCCAGGGTGTGGAGAAGAACTCAGACGGTCGGGAGTACATGGTCGGAGAAGGTGTCCCTCAGGTCCTTCTTCGAGAATTTGCCGACACTGGTCTTGGGGACCTCGTCGATGAAGACCACGTCGTCGGGCATCCACCACGACGCGATGCGGCCCTCCAGATGAGCCAGCACGTCGGCTTTCGACAGCGTTTCCCCCGGCCGGACCACCACGCAGGCCAGGGGTCGCTCACCCCACTTCGGGTGCGGCACACCGATCACCGCGGCCTCGGCCACGGCCGGATGGGCCATGATCTCGTTCTCGAGGTCGACCGAGCTGATCCACTCCCCGCCCGACTTGATGACGTCCTTGGTGCGGTCGACCAGGCGGATGTAGCCGCTGGGTTCGACCACTGCCACGTCACCGGTGCGGAGCCAACCGTCCGCGGTGAACGATTCCGGCGACCTGGGGTCGTTGTAGTACTCGCTGGCTATCCAGTTGCCGGCGACCTGGAGCTCGCCCGAGGTCGTGCCGTCCCACTCTGCCTCGACTCCGTCGCCGGTCACGACCCTGAACTCCACGCCGACCGAGATCAGCCCGACGGTGGACCGCAGATCCGCCTTCGCCTCGTTGTCGAGATGGTCGAGCGAGCTCTTCAGATGGCAGATGGCGGCGATCGGACTGGTCTCGGTCATCCCCCAGGCCTGGAGGATGGGGAGACCGGTTGCCGCCCGATACCCCTCGGAGAGCGCTTTGGGCACCGCCGACCCGCCGCACGGGATGGCCCGCAGCGAGCTGGTGTCCCGTCCTGCCAGCTCCGGCAGCACCCCCATCCAGATGGTCGGCACTCCTGCGGCGACCGTGACCCGCTCCGACTCGATCAGGCCGGCCAGCGTCGGGGCCGAGAGGTCCCGGCCGGGCAGCACCAGGTTCGCGCCGCAGGTGACGGCCGCGTGAGCGAGACCCCAGGCGTTGGCGTGGAACATCGGGACGACCGGCAGGATGGTGTCGCGCTCGCTGGCGCCGAGGCTGTCGGTCATCAACGCCCCGAGCGTGTGCAGGAAGGTCGAGCGATGCGAGTAGACCACGCCCTTGG
>Ga0105044_10009796_pt1 | contig 13101 bp, 10 predicted proteins | sample MAT01_FD_78092 | JGI IMG/M metagenome (GOLD analysis project Ga0105044, IMG submission 78092) | Freshwater microbial communities from Lake Fryxell liftoff mats and glacier meltwater in Antarctica - MAT-01 | ecosystem: Environmental > Aquatic > Freshwater > Ice > Liftoff microbial mat | place...
CGCTGCGTGCTGCGCCCATTCGTACCCCGAGCGGCACACGAAGCCGGTGCGCAGGATCACCAGCTCGCGTTCGCGGGCTGGCAGCGTGCTGCCGTTGAGCACATGATTGGCGAACACCACCCAGCGCTTGAGTAGCTTCGGGTGACGGGCGATGGTGGCGAAGACATTGAGCACCGGCCCGCGAGCAGCGGTGGCCGCCAGAGTCGGACGCGAATCGTCGGTCCAATCGGCTTCGGTGACGGGCAGGATTCGAGGCTGGCGAAGACGCATGCCCGGAATCCTTGCACTTCACCGAAGTGCTCTTGCGTGTGTGCACTTTCGCTCGCCAGGCGAACGAAAGTGCACACACGCGAGCGCCGGTGCGTGTTCAGCGACCGCTGTAGGTGGACGACGACCGGCGGCTGCGGCCGTGCGGGTTGGACGCCGGGCGTGACGCCGGACGACCATCCTGCGTGACGCGCGCCGGGCGGCCGGCGTCGGTGGTTGCAGCGGCGGCCGGGCGCGAGGCGCCCGATCGCGGCGACTGGCCCTGGCCGGAGCGTGAGCCCTGGCCCGAACGCTGGCTCTGGCCACTGCCCTGACGATGGCTGCCGGCACGTTGGCCCTGGCCCTGACGAGGGCCGCGCTCGACCATCGGCGCTGCCTGAGCAACCGAGATGCGACGGGCAGGCTGGGCCGGCCCGGCGAGTGCCTCGAGAATCGGGTGGTTGGCATGCACTGCGTCGGTGATGATGGGCTCGATACGAGCGGAGCGCATCATTGACCGGACCTCCTTGCGTTGGTCCGGCGTAGTAATCGTGACGACGACCCCTTCGGCGCCGGCGCGGGCGGTGCGGCCCGAGCGGTGCAGGAATGCCTTGTGCTCGGCCGGCGGGTCGACGTGGACCACGAGGCGGATGTCATCCACGTGAATGCCGCGGGCAGCGATGTCGGTAGCAACCAACACCTTCATCTGGCCCGACGAGAAGTCGGCCAGGTTGCGCTCGCGGGCGTTTTGCGACAGGTTGCCGTGCAACTCGACGGCCGGAATGCCCGACTGGCCGAGCTGCTTGACCAGCTTCTTCGCACCGTGCTTCGTGCGGGTGAACAGCAGGCTGCGGTCGGCGCCGGCGGCCAGGCGAGCGACCACGCCGAGCTTGTCGGTGAGGGCCGTCTCGACCAGGTAGTGGGTCATCGCTTCGACGGGCGAGTCAGCCGGGTCGAGGGCGTGGTTGACCGGGTTGACCAGGTAGCGATCGATGAGCACCTTGACGTCGTTGTCGAGCGTGGCGCTGAACAGCATTCGCTGACCGGTGCGTGGGGTGCGGTCCATGATGCGCTTGACGCCGGGCAGGAAGCCCATGTCGGCCATATGGTCGGCCTCGTCGAGCACGGTGACCTCGATGCGGTCGAGCCGACAGTGGCCCTGCTTCATCAGGTCTTCGAGACGGCCCGGGCAGGCAACGACGATGTCGACGCCCGCCTTGAGAGCGCCGGTCTGGTTGCCGAAGCCAACGCCGCCGTAGATGACGGTGTGGCGCAGGCCCATGGCCTTGGCGAGGGGGGCGATGGTGGCTGCGACCTGGTTGGCCAGCTCGCGGGTGGGAACGAGCACGAGGCCGCGAGGTGAACCAGGGCGGGACTTCTCGCCGCTCTTCGCCAGTGCGGCGACGAGAGGGATGGCGAAGGCGATGGTCTTGCCGCTGCCGGTCTTGCCGCGACCAAGAAGGTCTTTGCCGGCGAGGGAGTCAACGAGCGTGACTGCCTGAATGGGGAACGGTGCTGTGACGCCATCGGCGGCAAGGGCATTGATGATGGGCGTAGGAACGCCGAGGGACGCGAACGAACGCGCGTCGGGAGGGGACGATATTGAAATTGGAATGGCTCTCTGTGTAGGGGTGGCCGTGGATGCACTCACACCGCGTTGGACATGGCCAACAACCGCTGCACTCGACCTCTGTGACAACGGTGTCACAGCGCCTACAAGCTACCGGTTCTGTCGGTGGAACTGTCTGATGGTGCGTCGAGCCGTGGGTGGTCAGGCGTCACAGGTGTAGCGTCCGCAATTATGCAGATCTCGTTGGAAGGCAAAGTCGCGCTGGTGACCGGCGCGTCCCGCGGCATTGGCAAAGCAATCGCAACCACCATGGCGGCCTCGGGTGCAAAGGTGATGTTGACGTCTCGGAAGCTCGAGGCGTTGCAGGCCGCTGCCGCCGAAATCGTTGCGCTGACACCGGGCGCCGATGTCGAAGTCTTCGCTGCCAACGCGGGCGACGTTGCCTCGGCGGGGGAGTGCGTCGCGGCAACGATCGAGCGCTTCGGTGGTCTCGACATCATTGTCAACAATGCGGCCACCAACCCCTACTACGGGCCGACGCTGGGCGTTGACGAAGCACGTTTCGACAAGACCTTCGGTGTCAACCTGCGCGGACCGCTGTTCTGGTGCCAGGCTGCGTGGGAGCAGGCAATGAAGGACGCGCCCGGTGTCATCATCAACATCGCGTCGGTCGGCGGGCTGCGCGCTGAGGGCGGGCTGGGCGTCTACAACCTCACCAAGGCCGCGCTGATCCACATGACACGCCAGTTGGCCGGGGAGCTGGGTCCGACGCGTGTTGTAGGCATCGCGCCGGGCCTGGTGCAGACCGATTTCGCGGCATACTTGGTGGACAACTTCGGCGATCGCCTGGCCGCGCAATTACCGCTACAGCGCCTCGGCGAACCGCGGGACATCGCCAACCTGGCCGTCTTCTTGGCGTCGGACGCTGCCTCGTGGATCACCGGCGAGACGTACGTCATCGACGGCGGCGCAGGAGTTCGTAGTACGGGCTGATGGTACGGTCGAACCATGCGGGCCACTCGATACATCTCCGTGGTGGTGGGGCTGTGTTCCTTTTTCGTCGGCTGCACCAATCTGTCTCCCAGCAAGTCGCGGGCCAGCGATGTGTACGCCGCCATCGTCCGTTCCTTTGCGACGCAGCCTGAGGACAAGCCGCCACTGAAGGTCTTCGTAGAGCCACGTGGCGAAGGCTCATCGATCAGTGTTGACGTTCAGGCCGACCTCATCACGGCAGTGGAGGACGTCGCCGAAGTGCGCTTCATCGACGCCCGCTCAGAGGCCCTTGAAGAGAACGAGGCTGGAGTGTTGGTGGTGCGCGATGTCGGCATCCTCTTGGCCTTCGGTCCTGTCCCGAACGATGCATCAGACGTCGTCGTCGAAGTCGACGAGTACGTCAACGACACGAACCTGGCAACACACAGGTTCGTCATGCATCGCAGCGGTGAGGAATGGGTCATCGACGACACGTCGGTGACCTACGAGACCATTACTCCCGACGAGCAATAGCGCCAGAGGGAGCGGCTTCGAAGCGCTCCACCGCCTGCTGCGCGGCCGCCAGCATCTGATCCACAAGGGCTGTGGTCGCTGGCGTACCCGACAGCACTTCGTCGCCCTTCACGAGTAGGTCCGCCCACGCGTCCGGGGGTTGGATCGTGCGCTGCGCGATCGCCGAGCGGATCGCTGCGTGACTGGTGACGATGGACAGCCGACGTGCCCCCTGCTGTGCCTGCACCCTGGCCTCGTCGAAGAGCGCTCGCGGTAGCTGTGACGTCGGCGAGTAGGTGGACGAACCGAGCAGCAGTGCACTGGCCCCACGGCGCAACGACACGCTGCCCTGTGAGGCGAACGAGATGCCGCTGACCAGCAACACGATGGCCACCACAAGAATGCCGACTCTCGGGCTGGGCGTCAACATCACGGCCAGCACTGCGCCGGTGACGTTGGACAGCTGGAAGCGCAGTTCGTTGGCGGAGATGGCGCGCCCTCTTGCGACGTCCGGAACCTTCCCGTACAGCGCATCCATCGTGCGGGTTGCCACGCTGCTACCGAGCCCTATCGTGAACGCGACCACGACGATTCCGAAGTTGCCGGCAGCCAAGACACTCAACGCAGTGACCACACCCGGCACCAGTAGCACGAGGGCGATGACTTGGTGGGGGACAAGTCGGCGGTGCAGCGCGCCCGTGATGAGCGTGCCGATGAACGACCCGATGCCAGTAGCGACGAGGGCGACCACGAACACCCACGCGTCCACTCCACCGCGTTTGATTGCGAACGCCAGTAGGTACGCGAGCGCACCCGACGATGCTCGAATGCCGCACACCGCCAGCCCAGCGCGACGTACCTCTGTCGGCACAGCGACCCGAATGTAACGCGCACCTGGCTGTGCCGACAGCGAAGTCGTGGGAATGCGGTACGCGGTGAGGGCAGCAACAATGAAGACAGGCACAGCCATGAGCGGGACCAGTTCGGCATTGACCAGCCCGAGCACTGCGCCACCGATCAGCGTGCCGATGCCACCGGCCACCGTTCCGATTCGACTCAGGTGTCCGCTCGCGTCGGCCAGGCGGTCGGGCGCGGGCACCAGGTTGGGCAGGATCGCAGTGCGCGCCAGCGCGTAGACCTTTCGACTGAGCAGCACCACGAACACCAGCGGGTAGAGAGCCGGCGACTTCAACGAGCCGACCAACGCCAATGCCGCGACCGCTCGGAGCAGCTGGGTGGAAATCATCGTGGCGCGAAAGCCCGCCCGAGTGCGCTCGAGCAATGGCGACAGCAGGGGAGCGATGACTGCGAGCGGCGCCACCGTCAACACGAGGTACAGGAGGATGCGATCGCGTGATGCTTCCAACGACACGCTGAGGAAGAGCGAGCCAAGAAGTGAGATGTTCAGGAAACCATCGGCGAGGTCGTCGAGCGCATGGGTCACGGAAAGTCTGCGGACCTCGGGAGGGCCAAGGATCGCGAGGCGCGCGCGACCTTTCCACGTGTGCGAGGGCCGGGGCTCCGACGGGTCCGATGCCACGCCCCAAGTATTGCCGCATGCGTCGTCGTTCAGTCCGCATCGTTGCGAGCCGACGGGACATACTCGCGTCGGTGAGCGACACGGAGATCCCAGGCGTCGATCTTTCGGTGCTGCGCGCCTGGATGGATTCTCGCTCGCTCGGTGACGGACCGCTCGACGATGCCGAACTGATCGCTGGCGGCACGCAGAACATTCTGCTGCGCTTCACTCGCGCCGAGCGCACCTACGTATTGCGTCGGCCGCCCGTGAACAAGCGGACCAATAGTGATGAGACGATGAGGCGTGAGGCGCGGGCGCTCGCCGCACTGGCCCAGACCGGAGTGCCACATCCGGCGTTGATTGCTGCCGAACCCGATCCGGAAGTACTCGGTGCGGCGTTCTACCTGATGGAGCCCGTTGATGGCTTCAATGCGACACTTGGCCTGCCCGCGCCATTCGACGCAGACCTGGGGTGGCAGCGCGAGATGGGTCTCTCGATGCCTGACGCCATCGCGTCGCTGGCGGCCGTTGACCATGTTGCCGTCGGCCTCGCGGACCTCGGGCGGTTCGATGGATGGGCGGAGCGCCAGGTCGGCCGATGGCGCAAGCAGCTCGACAGCTACAGCGAACTCGCCGGATACTGGGGCCCTGACATCCCGGGTGTCGATGCAGTCGGCGAGTGGCTCGCTGCCCGCCCTCCAGCCGGTGCACAACCAGGTCTGATCCACGGCGACTTTCACTTCGCCAATGTCCTCGTTCATGGCGACCGGCCCGCTGTTGCCGCGATCGTCGATTGGGAGCTGGTGACGATTGGTGATCCGTTGCTCGATCTCGGCCACCTGTTGGCGACGTGGCCGCAGCACAACTCCGTGGGCATCACGGTGATGGCCGAGGGGCTGCCAACGCACGACGAGATCATCGCTCGCTACGCCACTCAGACCACGCGTTCGTTGGACGACCTGCTCTGGTATCGAGTGCTCGCGTGCTATCGACTCGGGCTCATCCTGGAAGGCACCCACGCCCGCGCGTGTGCGGGGTTGGCGCCGACGGCAATCGGCGACCAGCTACATGCGCACACCGTCAGCCTGCTGGAGCAGGCGTTGACACTGATCACCTAGCGCGGCAGACCGTCGATGTTGATGAGCGCACCGGTCGTGTAGCTGCTGGCATTGCCGGCGAGGTACAGCGCAGCACCGATGATCTCGTGCGGCTCGCCGCCGCGGCCAAGCGCGTAGGCGTTCTTCGCTCGTGCATTGAATGCCTGCAGATCCCACGCCTTGGAGATGTCGGTGAGGAAGGGGCCGGGAACGATGCAATTGACCCGCACCTTCGGCCCGAAGGCGGCGGCGAGGCTGCCGGTCAGCGAGTTGATGCCCGCCTTGGCCGCAGCATAGGGAGCCTCGGTGGGGCTGGGCCGCTGGCTGGCGATGGATGACACGTTGATGATGGAGCCACCGTCGCCTGCGGCCATACGGATGCCAACGATCGATGACAACCGAAACGGGCCTTTGAGGTTGACGCCGATGACCTTGTCGAACAGCTCCTCGCTGACGTCCTGGAGGCTGGCGTACAGCGGTGACATACCTGCGTTGTTCACCAGAATGTCGACGCGACCGAACTCCGCATACGTCGCTGCGGCGAGGCGGTCGGCATCGGCCCAACTGCCGGCGTGGTAGGCGATGGCCAGCGCTCGGCGCCCGAGGGCTCGCACTTCATTGGCGACCGTCTCGCAGTTCTCCAGTTTGCGGCTGGCGATCACCACGTCGGCTCCGTGCTCGGCGAAGGCCAACGCCATCTCGCGGCCGAGACCGCGCGACCCGCCTGTGACGATCGCAACTCTTCCGGTCAGCTCGAACAAGTCCTGAGGCATATCAGGAACCTACAGTGACGCGCATGGCCATTGACTTCACGCTCAGCCCGGAACTGGAAGAGATTCGACTGCGGGTACGCGGCTTCATCAACGAAGTGGTCAAGCCCGCCGAGGCCGAGCTGGACAAGCTGCGCGATGGCGACCGCGGCGACTACATCACCAAGCTGATCGGGCTGCGCAAGCAGGCGCTCGAGGTCGGCCTGTGGATGCCGCACATGCCCAAGGAGTGGGGTGGCATGGGTCTGGGCCACGTGCAGTTGGCGATGGTGCAGGCCGAAGCCGCCAAGGCCAGCATGGGTCCGTGGGTGCTCAACTGTCAGGCGCCCGACGAAGGCAACATGCACACACTGCTGCACTGGGGCACGCCCGAGCAGAAGGAGAAGTACCTCAAGCCGCTGTGCGATGGCACTGCGATGAGTTGCTTCGCAATGACCGAGCCGGAGGTTGCCGGTAGCGACCCGACGCTGATTCAAACCACCGCTGTTCAAGACGGTGACGAGTGGGTGGCCAACGGCCACAAGTGGTTCATCTCCAATGCGCAGCGCGCCAAGTTCGCCATTCTGGTGTGCCGCACCGAAGACGACCCGGACCTACCGCAGGCAGCCAACACAGCGTTCATCATCGACCTGCCCAGCGAAGGCTGGAAGCGGGTGCGCGAGGTGGAGACGATGCATGGCGCCTCGGGCCATAGCGAGATCGTGATCGAGGACCTGCGCATCCCTGCAGCCAACATGCTGGGTGGTCGCGGGCAGGGTCACCTGCTGGGCCAGTACCGCCTCGGGCCCGCCCGACTGGCGCACTGCATGCGCTGGATCAGCCAGGCCGAAACCGCGCTGGACATGATGGTCGACCGTTCGCTGGTGCGGTACTCGCACGGCAGTGTCCTGGCCGAGAAGCAGGGCATTCAGTGGATGATCGCCGACAGCGCCATGGAGATCTACCAGTCCAAGCTGATGGTGCTGCATGCGGCCTACCTGATCGATAGTGGCGCCGACTTCAAGAGCGAGGTCAGCATGGCCAAGCACTTCGTCGCCAACATGCTGGGTCGGGTCATCGACCGCAGCATCCAGGTGCACGGCGCACTGGGCTACAGCACGGATACGCCATTGGCGCACATGTACCAGCACGCCCGCTGGGCCCGTTTCGCCGACGGTGCCGACGAGATTCACCAGATGCGCATCGCCCAACGCACCATCAGCGCCTACCGCGACCACGGCAGCACTCGCACCGCCACCGGCAACCTGCCGCTCTAGGTGTCGCTCGGCACAGCTTCGGCGTTGAAGTGCGGTAGTACCGCATCGCAACGCCGAAGCTGCCGGCCGAGCTGGCTTTGGGTCGGGGCATGCGGGCGGCCGACGTCATCCGAAATTGGCAACCTCCTCTGCCCAAGGGCGGGTTACCACGTCGCTTCTGCCACGGTCACCCGCCCATAGGCGGCGAAGGTGCCATGGCTCGTGCGCCGGACGTGCGCAGACACGCATGGCCAGCCCTTGAGGTCTACCCGGCGATGACGAGGGTCTGGGTGACCGGGCCGATGGATGTCACGAGTTCGTAGCTGAGTGTTTCGGGCGTGCACTCCAGCACGGTGGCATCGCCGGAGAACGTGCCCAGCGGCGGCAACGGCTGCGTCTGCCCGAATATCGTCATCGTGCCCGTGAGCGAGTTGGTGGTCTGGGCCATCGTGAGCCGATCACCCTCGATCTGCCAGGTGCCGTCGAGGGTGCCACCCCACTCACCATTCCCGGTCTGCCCGTCCGCAGTGAGGACCACAGTGAACGCAGGGTTGTATGTGTACGTGCCATCGGCGCGCAGATCGATCAGGCCCTGACCTTCAACGACAATCGAGACGTCCTCCACGGCGCCCAGCGGCGTCTCGCCGAATACGTTGTCGATCTGGTCCGCGAGCAGCAGCCACTTGGTGGCGGCGCATACGCTGAGGTCGGACATGTCCAATGGCGCGCTGGTGTCGGTCGTTGCGGCGGTGGTCTGGACCACCGGGATACTTGTCTCTGTCTCTGCGCCGGTCGTGTCGGCACCAGCGAGGACTGCGGTTGTCGTTGCCGATGAGCCGGAGGATTCCGAGGTGGACGCCGATGAGCAACCTCCGATGATCAGGAGGGAGATGATGAGAAGAGTGAAGCGTCCGCCATGCATCGAAGCATCGTAGTGTCGGCGGCTGGTGATGGAGGGTTCACGATGGCTGATCTAGTGGTGTTGTCCCGAGACGATGTAGCTCGATGTCTCGACCCGTCGACGCTGCGTGAGCGATTGACACAGGCGTTCATCGCATTCAGTGACGGAGACACGTCGGTGCCGCCGCGCATGGCTGCGTCCACTCCCGACGGCTTTCTCGGCGCGATGCCTGGTTTCGTGCCCGGCGTCGGGTTCGGTCTCAAAGCTGTCACCGTCTTTGCCGGCAACCACGGCACGGACATCCCGTCGCACCAGGGTCTCATCGCGCTGTTCGACCCGTCGAACGGTTCGCCGGTGGCTGTGATGGACGCGTCGCTGATCACCGAGGTACGGACTGCACTGTGTGCGGCGATAGCTGTCGACCTGGGAGCGCGTCGCGATGCAACGACGGTGGCGGTGGTCGGCGCAGGCGCACTGGGTCACGAACACATGCGCCGACTGCAGGGCATTCGTCCGTGGTCCGACATTCGAATCGCGTCGCGAACGTATGCAAATGCGGAAGCGCTCGCCGTGCAGTATCCAGGAAGCCGGGCTGTCGTCAGTTTCGAGGAAGCGGTGCGCAACGCCGATGTTGTCTGCCTCTGCACCGATGCCGAAGGAGCGGTCATCGACCACTCGTGGCTGGCGCCAGCCGTGCACGTTTCATCCGTCGGCAGGGGAGCGGAGATCCCAGCAGCGACCATGGATGCCGCCATGGCCGACGGCGTTGTCATCGTCGAGTGGCGCGGCGCCGCCGTACACGCCCCGCCCGCCGGCGCCCACGAGCTACAAGGTCACGACCCCGCCGCAATGGTGGAGATGGGCGAGATTCTCAGCGGCAGCGCCGTCGGTCGCAAGAGCGACTCGGGGATCACCGTCTACAAATCCACCGGCCACGCCATAGAAGACCTGGCCGCCGCCCGCCTCGTCCTCGACACCGCTGTGGCGAAGGGCCTCGGCACCCGCGCCCCCGTCTGACGCGGCCGAAGGCGACGCTGGTCCGAAATGTTGCCACAGCGTTGAGATTCCGAACCAGCGTGAGTTCTCACACGGTCGACTCGCTAGCCGGCGAGGGGGGAGTCGAGTCGTCTGCGGACGGCGGAGCGGATCTGCTCGTCGAAGCGGCGCATGTGGGCCTCGATCAATTCGGCGGCGCGTTCGGCATCGTCGGCTTGCAGCGCCGTGAGAATTGCACGGTGTTCGGCGATCATGTCGTGCAGGTCGGCCACGTCGCCCAGATATAGGTGCCACAGGCGGTCGCTGTGCCCGTACAGCATGTCCAGCTGATTGGTGAGGAAGCGGTTGTCGGCTGCAGCCCACACCAGCTCGCGGCATTGGCGGTCGATCTCCAACAGCTCCACCGGTGACGACGAGTCGGTCGCATCCTCCAGCAGCGTCGCCATTTCGTCCCACACGACCTCGTCGCCACGGGCGCAGGCCAGGCGCATCGCATACGGCTCGAGAATGGCTCGGGTTTCGTAGAGCACGGCCAGATCACCGACGTCGATACTGCTGACGTACATGCCCCGCCGGGGGATCACTGTCACGAACTGATCGCGAACCAACCGTTGCAGCGCCTCGCGAATCGGAGTACGCCCCAGCTGCAGCGATGACTGGAGTACGTCCTCGCGGATTACAGCCCCCGGAGCGAGGTCGAGATGCACGATCATCCGGCGGATGTCGCGGTAAGCCTGCTCGCTGAGCGACTCCGAGTGCGTCTGTGGTCGTGTGATATGGTGATGATATATCACCGGATCGTGGATGACGCGATCTTTGACTTCGTGGGAGACATCAGTGAGCGATTCTGCGTCCAACGCATTTCCGTCATCGGCCAAAGTGGTCATCATCGGTGCCGGCATCGTCGGCAACTGTGTGGTCGGCCACCTGGCCCGCCTCGGCTGGACCGACATGGTGCAGATCGACAAGGGCCCGCTGCCCAACCCCGGTGGCAGCACCGGCCACGCCTCCAATTTCATCTTCCCCACGGATCACAACAAGGAGATGGCGTTCCTCACGCTGGACAGCCAGAACCAGTACATCGACGCCGGGCTGAACAACACCTGTGGCGGCATCGAAGTGGCCCGCGAGCCGCAGCGCCTCGAGGAGTTCAAGCGGCGCATGACCTCGGCCAAGGCCTGGGGTATCGAGTCCAGCCTGGTGACCCCCGCCGAGATCAAGGAAATGGTCCCGTTCATCAACGAGGACATCCTGCTCGGCGGCTTTTACACGCCGAGCGTGAGCGTGGTCGACTCGCTCGCAACCGGTACCAAGATGCGCGAAGAGGCCATGGCCGCCGGCCTGCAGGTGTTCGCCAACACTGAAGTGCTCGACGTCGAGACCACCGACGGCCCGGGCGGCCCGAAGGTCAGCGCAGTCGTCACCGACAAGGGTCGCATCGAGGCCGAGTACGTGGTCGTCGCGTGTGGTGTCTGGAGCCCCCGCATTGCCGCCATGGCCGGCGCCAACATTCCGCTGACGCCCGCCGTGCACCAGATGGCCGACGTCGGCCCCATCGACGTGCTCGTGGAGAGCAACAGGGAGCTCGCCTTCCCGATCGTTCGCGACATGGACACGTTCTGCTACGAGCGTCAGTCGGCCGGCTCGATGGAGGTGGGCAGCTACGCCCACCGCCCGATTCTGATGCGGGCCGACGACATTCCGTCGAACGAGGCCTCGGCGCTCACCCCCACCGAACTGCCCCTCACGTACGACGACTTCGATCCGCAGATGGAACAGGCCATCGAACTGATGGAGATGCTCGGCGACGCCGAGATCAAGTACGCCATCAACGGCCTGCTGTCGCTCACCCCCGACGCCAACCCGGTGCTGGGCGAGACACCCGAAGTGCGCAACCTGTGGAGCGCCGCTGCGGTGTGGATCAAGGAAGGCCCCGGCATTGCCCAGCTCGTCGCCGAGTGGATGACCTACGGCTACCCGCACATGTGCGACCCGCACGGCAGCGACATCAGCCGTTTCTACCCGCACGAAAAGACCGAGTGGCACATCAACGCCCGGTGCAACGAGCACTTCAACAAGACCTACGGCATCGTCCACCCGCGTGAGCAGTGGGCCAGCCAGCGCGGCATCCGCCGTAGCCCGTTCTACACACGGGAAGAGGCATTGGGCGCGACCTTCTTCGACGCTCGCGGTTGGGAGCGCCCGCAGTGGTACTCCAGCAACGAGAAGCTGCAGGCGAAGTTCCCCGATGCGTTCACACCGCGCACCCACGAGTGGGATGGCCGCTGGTGGAACCCGGTCACCAACGCCGAGCACCTCCAGATGCGTGAGAGCGTGGGCGTGGTCGACCTGACCGCGTTCAACGAGTTCGACTTCCAAGGCGAAGGCGTCGTCGACTTCCTGAACTTCGTGTGCGTCAACAGCGTGGATGTCGCCGTTGGCCGCAGCGTCTACACGCCGTTGCTCACCCCGCACGGTGGCTTCCGTGGCGACCTCACCATCCAGCGCCTTGGCCAGTTGCACTACCGAGTCATCACCGGCGCCTTCGACGGTGGCCGCGACAACTACTGGTTCAACAAGTATCGCCACGAGTTCAACGAGCGCACCGGCAATTCGGTCACGTTCACCGACCGCTCGCAGGGCCTGTGCACGCTGGGCGTGTGGGGCCCGAATGCGGCCGCAACGCTGGCCAAGATTGCCACCGACCACACGACTGCCGCCTACGACCTCAGCCAGGAAGGCTTCCCTTACGGTTCCGTTCGCGAAGTGTTGATCGCGGGCGTGCCGTGCACGATGTTCCGCATCAGCTACGTCGGCGAGAACGGCTGGGAGATCTACACCAACATGGAGCACGGCCTCACACTGTGGGACGCCGTCTTCGATGCCGGCGAAGAGTTCGAGATCATCCCCGTCGGCATCGGCGTGTACGCCGTCACCGGTCGCATCGAGAAGGGCTATCGCCTGATGGGCGCCGAGCTGGAGAGCGAGTACAACCCGGTCGAGGCCGGGCTGAACCGACCGAAGGTGAAGAGCGCCGACTTCATCGGCAAGGCCGCGTACCTCGCCGCCCGCCAGGAAGCACCGACCGCGATCATGTGCACGCTCACGATGGATTCTCAGAAGTGCGCCGACGGCTACGACCGTTTCCCGACCGGTGGCAACGAGCCGATCCTCACCCTCGACGGCGAGCGCATTCTCGACGCCAAGGGTCGCGTCTCGCGAGTCACCACCGCTGGCGCCGGCCCGTCGGTCGGCAAGTACATCCTGCTGGCCTACCTGCCA
>Ga0105044_10009802_pt1 | contig 13096 bp, 11 predicted proteins | sample MAT01_FD_78092 | JGI IMG/M metagenome (GOLD analysis project Ga0105044, IMG submission 78092) | Freshwater microbial communities from Lake Fryxell liftoff mats and glacier meltwater in Antarctica - MAT-01 | ecosystem: Environmental > Aquatic > Freshwater > Ice > Liftoff microbial mat | place...
ACATCGACGGCATCCTGTCGGAAGTGGTGCAGGATCGAGAGACGATGTTCGCGCGCGCCCTCATGGGTGAATTCGACTACATCGGGGAGCGTTCTTCGCTCAAGAATCTGCCCCTCATGGCGGAAGCTGAACAGCAGGGTCGCGTCAAGGTCTTACTGCCCCGTATGCACCGGACGCCCATCGACTTTAAGCTCAACCTCACCTATGATGACCCGGTGTGGCGGGAGGTAACAGGCGATGTTCGCTTTCGCCAAGCGCTAAACTATGCGATCAATCGACCCGAGATCCTAAAGACTTTTTATCTGGACCAATTTGCTGTTTTGCCCAAAGAGACGACCAATCCTGAGTACAGCCAGGCGAAGGCAAACCAACTACTAGATGAGATGGGCATGGATCAGCGCGATGCAGAGGGCTACCGGCTTGCGCCCGGCGGCGAACCTTTCTCGATCCTTTTTGAGCTTGGTGCCCTCTCGCAGGACCATATCCCCATGGGCGAGTTAATTGCTGAATATTGGAAAGCTGTCGGTGTCAACACCGCGGTCAAGGCTGGGGATTGGACGCTGATTAACCAGCGCGTGCAAGCCAACGAGGTGCAGGCAACCGGCGTTTGGGCGCACGAAGACATCTGGCCTAGCGCCGGCTGGGACGATTATCTGCCGCATAACCAGTGGGGGATTGAGTGGAACACGTGGTATGTCTCCGCGGGTGCAAACGGCGTAGAGCCACCGCAAGCGGTCAAGGACCTTTACGAGGCGCATAATAATTTTATGGTTGCGCGCATCGGTTCACCAGAAAGCCAAGCCGCGCTAGCTGCGATCTACCAGAACTACCTGGACAATGTTTGGGTCTTTTCACCAGTCGAGGAATCTCGCTACCCCACCTTTTTTACCCCCAAGATCATGAATGTACCCACGGGTCTCAGCAATGAGTTCAAAGGGATTGTGATCAACTACAGCATGGAACAGTGGTATATCGACCAATAATTCTGTTACGTGACTTTCGTACGCCTACACCTTCGGTCCGGCTCAGTCATGGCTTGCCCGGACCGAAGGTGTAGGTGATATACTTTTCTAGACATTGATACGGATAAGGAAGCTTGTTGCTCATGGTAGGCTATATTGTGCGCCGGCTGATCCTGCTGATCCCCATTATGGGGCTCATCTCGATCGTCGTCTTCATTATTATTCAGTTGCCACCTGGTGACTACTTGACAACCTACATCACGAATCTAGAGGCATCCGGCATCAGAGTTACAGAGGACCAAGCGGCTTCGCTAAAGCGCCAGTATGGGTTGGATCTACCCATCTATGGGCAGTATCTCAAATGGATCAGCAACATTCTGCTCAGAGGCGATTTCGGTCGTTCCTTCAGTTGGAACAAACCGGTCAGCGAATTGCTGGTGGAACGTATTCCCCTGACTGTGGCTATTTCCCTGGTCACCACCCTGTTTGTCTTTGCTGTCTCCATTCCCATCGGCATCTATTCTGCCACGCACAAATACTCGCTCTTTGACTATGTTTTCACCTTTATCGGCTTCATCGGCCTGTCTATACCCGGCTTTTTGTTAGCACTGGTGCTGATGTGGGGGCTTTATAGTACGTTTGGTATCTCAGTCGGTGGTCTTTTCTCGCCCGACTATATCGATGCGCCTTGGAGTATCGCCCGCATATGGGATATGCTCAAACGCATTTGGTTCCCTATGATCATTATCGGCATGTCCGGTACAGCCGGCCTGATTCGCGTGATGCGCGGCAATCTGTTAGATGAGTTACAGAAGCAGTATGTGATCACCGCGCGCGCCAAAGGCGTACCGGAACAGCAGGTGCTTTTTCGCTACCCGGTGCGAATTGCCGTCAATCCGATCATCAGCACCATCGGCTGGATTCTGCCGTCGATTGTCGGCGGCGAGGTGCTGGTTTCTATTGTGTTGAATCTGCAAACAACCGGACCGGTGCTGTTGCAGGCCGTGCTCTTCCAGGACATGTACCTGGCGGGCAGTATTACCTTGATCTTAAGTACTTTGACTGTCGTGGGGACGTTGATCGCCGACATCCTGTTGGTCTGGCTCGACCCACGTATCCGCTATGGAGGGATAGGCGAATGACCGTCGGCCAGATGAGCGTCGAAGACAAAGAACGCTACTACCAGGCCACCCAATGGCAATTGATCTGGTGGAAATTCCGCAAACATCATCTGGCGCGGCTGGCGCTGGTAGTGTTGACCGTGCTCTACTTTACTGCCCTGTTCTGTGAATTTGTCAGCCCCTATGGCGCAAATGCCCGCCTAGATGGTTATCTGGACGCGCCCCCCACCCGGATTCGCCTGTTTGAAAACGGCCAACTCTACCGGCCTTTCATCTATAACGTCGAGTCGGCGCTGAACATGAAAACCTTCCGCATGGAATATACGGAGGATACGAGTCAACGGTTGCCCATCCAATTCTTCTCATCTGGGGAACCATACAAACTTTGGGGACTCATTCCAGCCCAGCGCCATTTGTTCACCGTTGAGAGCGCGCCAATCATGCTCTTTGGCACCGACCGCCTGGGCCGCGACATCTTCTCGCGGTCAATCTATGGTGGGCGCATTTCCTTGTCAATCGGGCTGGTTGGCGTCACCCTCAGCTTCGTGCTGGGCCTGGTGATCGGCGGCATCTCCGGCTACTTTGGCGGCGTGGCCGACATGATCATCCAGCGCGCTATTGAGTTTATTCTCGCGCTGCCTACCATTCCCCTATGGATGGCCCTGTCAGCGGCATTACCCCAAGACTGGCCGGTCGTTCGCACCTACTTCTTTATCACGATCATTCTTTCCTTCATGTCCTGGGGAACCCTGGCCAGGCAGGTGCGCGGCAAGCTGCTCTCCCTGCGTGAAGAAGATTATGTTGTCTCAGCCCGGCTGGTCGGCTCCGGTGAGGCCCGTATTATGGCGATCCATCTCTTTCCTTCATTCACCAGCCACCTGATCGTCACCTTGACCCTAATGATCCCTGGGATGATTTTAGGCGAGACGGCGCTAAGCTTCTTGGGATTAGGCATGCAACCGCCAGCAGTGAGTTGGGGTGTGCTGCTCCGCGAAGCCCAAAATGTCGTGACCATCGCCCACCATCCCTGGCAGCTCATCCCGACGCTGTTTATCATCGTCACCGTGTTGATGTACAACTTTCTAGGTGATGGCATGCGAGATGCTGCCGATCCCTACTCGATCTAAACCAGAGAGCAACTATTGATCCATGACTACGCATGAAATTGTCTTAGAAATCAAAGATCTCCGCACTCATTTTTTCTTTGAGGAAGGAACGGTGCGCGCCGTTGATGGCGTCTCTTTCACCCTAAACCGCGGGAAGACGCTGGGCATTGTCGGTGAATCCGGTTGTGGGAAAAGTGTGACAGCTCAGTCGGTCCTGCAGATCGTGGGGGCGGGGGGCAAGATTGTTGAAGGCGAAATCTTGCTCCACCGTGCAGGTGAGGTCGTTAACCTGGTCGACTACAAACCCACGAGTGAAGCACTGCGCCAAGTACGGGGCAAAGACATCGCCATGATCTTTCAGGAACCCATGACAGCTTTTTCGCCTGTCTATACCGTCGGCTGGCAGATCATGGAAGCGCTCCTATTCCATTATCCTGATATGACCAAGCTCCAAGCCAGAGAACAGGTCATCGAACTGCTGGATAAAGTCGGCATTCCCCTACCCCACCAGCGGGTGGATAGTTACCCATTTGCACTATCCGGGGGAATGCGGCAGCGGGCTATGATTGCGATGGCACTGGCGTGTACCCCTATGGTGTTGATTGCCGATGAACCGACTACGGCCCTGGATGTGACCATTCAGGCCCAGATCCTCGACCTGTTACGAACAGCCCAACGGGAAATGGGGATGGCGATCATGATCATTACCCATAATATGGGCGTAATCGCCGAAATGGCTGATGAAGTCGCCGTTATGTATTTGGGCAAGGTGGTGGAACGGACGTCGGTCTGGGATCTCTTTGATGATCCCCGCCATCCCTATACAGTGGCGCTGCTCAAATCTATCCCAGTAATTGAAGAAGAACCGCAGGCACGGCTGGCGTCGATCAAGGGTTCCGTGCCGGATCCCTACAATTTGCCTGCCGGCTGCCGCTTCCATCCCCGCTGTGAATCGTTTATGCCCGGCGTCTGTGATCAGGCGGAACCGCCCCTGATCGAAACGAAGCCGGGCCATGTGGTTAGTTGTTTCTTGTGGGGAGGGCGAAATGAGTGAACCTGAGGTGCTACTTGATGTACGCAATCTTAAAAAATACTTCCCGGTGACAAAGGGATTTTTACGGCGGGTCGTTGGCACCGTGAAAGCGGTCGATGATGTCAGCTTTTCGGTGGCTGCTGGGGAGACGCTTGGATTGGTCGGCGAGTCTGGGTGTGGCAAGACAACAGTGGCCAAATCTGTCCTGCGTGCCATCGAACCTAGCGCCGGCGAGATTCTCTTTCGCGACAACGGGCAAGTCGTTGACATTGCCAAGTTGGAGAAGGCTGAGCTTAAGCAGGTGCGTCGCCATATCCAGTTAATCTTTCAGGATCCCTTCTCGTCGCTCAATCCGCGCCAGCGTGTACGCGACATTATTGGCGAGCCGCTGTTAGTGAACGGCGTCGCCAAGGGCAAAGCGCTAGAGGCGCGGGTCAGCGAGTTGATGGACGCCGTTGGTCTACGTCCCGAGTATATGATCCGCTATCCCCATGCCTTTTCTGGAGGACAGCGCCAACGGATTGGTGTAGCCCGTGCCCTTGCCCTCAATCCCAAATTAATTATTTGTGATGAGCCGGTCTCGGCGCTTGATGTCTCGATCCAGGCTCAGATTCTGAATTTGCTCAACGACTTGCAGGATAACCTGGGCCTAACTTATCTGTTCATCTCCCATGATCTCGGCGTGGTGCAACACATTTGTGATCGGGTTGCTGTCATGTATATCGGCCAGCTGGTTGAGTTGGCACCTACCCAGAACCTCTTCCAGCGTCCGCGCCATCCCTACACTGAAGCGCTGTTGGGTGCCTCACCCAAGCCACATCCAAAATATCGGGGAAAAGCGCGCATTCTCACGGGAGAAATCCCGAATGCGTCTTTCACGGCCAGCGGATGCTATTTCTATGCAAGATGCGCCTATCGCCAACCGATTTGCGCTGACCAGCACCCAGCATTGCAGGCTATCGATGAAAGTGGTCACCATCTTGCTGCCTGCCATTTTGCTAAGGAACTGACGTTGGAGGGAATCTAAGCGGGTCAAGCCGTCTTTGGGGATGCGGTGACACGCCTTGGCTTTCACCATCGTGGGGAATCCAGTGCTATTTATGGACAAACCATTTAAAAGTCATACAAATAAGCCCGGTTAATACACGAGAGCGTATCTATGACTTTTAAGGGTTTTATCTATTAGAAAGGAAGCGTTATCAATGGGAAATACAATCAACCAGGCAGCCAGCACAGTTGAGGAAATGTTACCCTTCACCGATTCTACATCCCTCCTGGACAATGCCTCTGCTTTGCGACACCAGATGCAGCAGGAAGGCTATCTCTTTGTGCGTGCGCTGCTCCCGGCAACTGAGGTGAAGGCTGTTTACGAGGATATTGCCGCAATTTGCCAGAAACATGGTTGGATGGACGCCGCTGGGTTGGCCCTGGGTGAGCCGGCTGTAGAAGGTTCGCCAGCCTGGGGGCCCATTTATGATGATGTTCAGCGGCTGGAATCGTTCCATGCGCTGGCTCACCACCCACGCTTTCTCGAAGTAGTCGAAACCTTGGTGCAAGAGCCGGTGCTGGTCCATCCCCGCAACATCGCCCGGATCAGCTATCCGCGCGCCACCTATTTCACTACGCCATCCCATCAGGACTATGTGTTGATCCAAGGTACACCAGAGACCTACACCATGTGGATGCCCTTGCTCGACTGCCCAGTCGAACTTGGCAGTCTGGCTGTGTTGGCCGGCTCGCACAGGTTAGGTGTTTTGCCGGTACACGCTGCCCAGGGTGCAGGCGGTATTGGCATTACAACCCATAAGCTAGGGCTACTCTGGCATACGAGCAGCTTCTCGGCTGGGGATATGCTGCTCTTTCACAGCCATACGATTCATAAGGCATTTCCTAATGTCACGGGCAACCAATTGCGAATCTCAGTGGACTATCGGTATCAGGGTGTGTCCCAACCCATTGTCGAGGATGGCCTACAGCCCCACTACGGGAGGCTAACCTGGGGAGAAATCTACCAGGGGTGGTCTCGCCGGGATTTGCAGTATTATTGGAAGAACCTGTCAATCCATCCTGTCGCGCGTGATCCATCGCTGCGCGAAGAGGAACACTAAGGGTCTGTCCATAAATAAGGTAGTGAATTTACGTGATGTTACCCAAGTAAATCTGTCTAAAATCATCCATGTTATTCTTGGACAGACACTAAGGCATCATCCAAAATTAACTTAGGCTATTCCAAAAAAACAAGTAGACGTACGGGCATGAGGTGTGGCGGGGGAAATCTGCGGTTGTGCCGTGACTTTCATCCGCCATACCTCGTGCCCCTACTACGCTCGTATCGTTCCAACTCGACTCTCTGACAAGCTTCCTGGAAGATGAAATCTACGTCGAATAAGTCGCTGTTCCAATGTTGTTTAAGAACGCCCCACCTGTTGGCTTTAGCCCAGGGCGCTTACGCGAAATATTCGGAAATCGCCGCGGGCAGACGCGCGATCTCAACCGGCTGCCCACCGGAACGCAACGACTCGGTCGCGGCCACGCCCGCCGCCACACTATAGCGCGCGGCCACTGGCGATGTGCTGGCTTTGGCATTCCCGCGCACGACTTCGAGAAACTCGTTCACGATCTTGGGATCGGCACCGCCGTGGCTGCCTTTTTCCTTGACCACGGGAAAGATGACATCTGCTTCGGCATAGCCGTGATGGCGCTTGTTCCACAGCTTGATCACCGTGCTGTCATCTTCGCCATTGCCCACATTTTCGATGCGCCCTTCGGTACCGATAATCGTGTAGTTGCGCCAGTAGTCGGGCGTATAATGACACTGCTGATAGGCCACATAGACACCATTATCGAGCAGCATATTCATCATGCTCACATCTTCCACATCGACCACATGGTTCAACCCCTTGTGGCTGAGCGGCGGCCAATGTTCAAGTTTTGCGCCGGGGGTTTTCCCTTGCTCATCTGGCCCAATCCGATTGGTGATCTGGCCATAGAGCGTTAAGCCGCCCAGCGCATTGACCAGTTGGCTGTAGCCGCCACAGAGCCAGTGCAGCACGTCCAGGTCATGGGTGGCTTTCTGTAACAACAAGCCCGTGCTAAGGCGACGGTCGGCATGCCAATCTTTGTAATAGAAGTCACCGCCGTGGCCGACAAAGTGGCGACACCAAGCTGTTTTGACTTCGCCAATCGCGCCGCTGTCGATCAGTTCCTTCAGTTTAAGCACAAAGGCCATGTGGCGCATATTGTGGCCGACATAGAGGGTACCTTGGGTACGCACCGCTGTCTCCAGAATGCGATCGCAACCAGGAATGGTAATCGCCAGCGGCTTCTCCAGGTAGACGGCTTTGCCCGCTTCGAGCGCCGCAATGCCATGCTCTTCATGCCAGAAATCCGGCGTGGCGACAAAGACCGCATCCAGGTCCAGGGCCAGCAATTCATGGTAGTCATGGGTGATAAAAATATCATTGCCATAGCGCTCACGGCACTGTTGTAACGTCGCCGCTTGCATATCGCAGCAAGCCACAATGCGCGAGCCAGCCCCCGGTTGATGAGCATGGGCCGCCAAGTCGCCACGACCACCCGCCCCAATCACACCAATTCGCAAATCAGACATAATTCATCCTTCTGTATAGGCAGCAATTCTAGAGAACAAGGCATCCGGCAGATCGGGGGTACGGTTTGCCGCCCGTCATTATGAATGAAGATGTCGCGGAGAGCAAATCGGGCGTGGAAGTCCAGGGTTGTGGAGTGGAGTGTGGTAGGGTATACCTGATATCAGTTATCTTGCAACTGTAAGCGGTTGTTGCTAGAATGAATCTACATCTTATTTTTCTTTACCTGGTGCAATTCGGTGTCTATAGTTGACATTTTGTGACTATATTGTGAGGTGTCTCTTGGAACTTGTAACTCCGACTCTAACTGTAACATTTCAAGCGGTGACACTCACATTTAAAGCGCATCATCTTACTAATGTATTTGCTCACAAAAATAATAAGACCGTTGCAGAGACAATCGCGCATCGCCGTTACGCTCATCTACAATCCATCATCACTGAAACGTATATGAAGTCATACCATCAACCGCTTGGAGCATTTCTTTACGAGCTTAAGCAAGAAGGTGATGCCTTCTATCGCCGCTTTCTCAACATGTACGGTGATGCCCACTATTGCACCTTTTCTATAAAAGACACATCGGCAAAAGCGCAAAAAGGATTATACTGTTATGTCGTTAATAATACAGTAGTGTATATTGGTCGCTGCCGTGATAACTTTGGAAAGCGGTTTAATCAAGGATATGGCGTTATCCATCCGAAAAACTGCTACCTTGATGGGCAGGCAACGAATTGCCATCTTAATGCACTGGTTAATCAATACACTTCGGCGGTACAATGCTATATTCACCCGCTGTTTGACAATACGCGCATTGAACAGCTTGAACGCGAACTGATCTTGTTTTATAAACCGGCATGGAACATCGCTCTGAAAGGGCGCAACAGTCCAGCATAAAACCTCTTCATCTTGCATAATAGAGTTGTTCCCGAATAAGCAGGGAGTTACCATCTATAGCATTCCGTTTACGTGATATTATCTTCTCCCTATTGTCCAGTATCCCTGGACAGACGAACTTACGCCTACCCGGCACGCACCTCGTCTGCAGAAGCTTCGGTTTGCGCGGGCAGATGATGCGGCAAGTTCAAGCTGGTGGTTAATTGCATGTTGTATAAATGGGCGTAGGTGCCATTCAAGGCGAGTAGCTCGGTATGGGTGCCCTGCTCATCAATGCCATTATCGGTTAGGACAACAATTCTTTGGGCATTGCGGACAGTGGACAGCCGGTGGGCAATGACCAGGGTGGTGCGGTTGTCGGTTAAGCGCTCCAAGGAATCTTGCACCGCCTTTTCACTTTCATTGTCCAACGCGCTGGTCGCTTCATCAAAAATGATGATGGCGGGATCTTTTAAGAAGACGCGCGCAATGCTCAATCGTTGCTTTTGCCCGCCCGATAATTTTACGCCCCGTTGCCCAATCGCCGAAGCATAGCCATCGGGCAACGCCATGATAAACGCATGGGCATTGGCTTTTTTGGCAGCTGCGATAATCTCATCCAAGCTTGCATCCAGTTTCCCATAGCGGATATTGTCGGCCACAGTGCCGGCGAACAAATAGACATCTTGCTGGACAATGCCAATGTGTTTGCGCAATGCACCTAGGCGAAGCTTGCGGACATTCACCCCGTCGAGCAGGATTTCGCCCGCGGTTACTTCATAGAAGCGCGGAATCAAAGAGCAGAGAGTGGTTTTACCCACGCCAGAAGCCCCTACCAAGGCCACATATTCACCGACCTTGATATCCAGCGATAGATTCTTCAGCACATAATGATAGCCTTCTTGATATTTGAAGCTTACATTCTTAAATTCCACATGACCTTGCACCTGTGGCAGGTCAATCGCATCGGCGGCATCTTGGATGTCCGGCGCAACCTCCAAAACTTCCATAAAGCGGTCAAATCCAGTAATGCCCTCTTGATAGAGCCGCGTGAAATTGGCAAAGCGCTTGATCGGCTCAATGAGGATGCCCACATAGAGCAGAAAGGTCAGCAAATCAGCCAAATCCAACGCGCCAGTTACCATACTCACGCCGCCAAAGATGATCACAGCGATGGTCATCAGTTGGGTGAAGGCAATCAACCCGCTGTAATAGTACATCTCACTTTGATAAACGTCGCGTCGGCTGTCCACAAAGCGGTTGTTGGTGTGCCGGAATTTCTGATCTTCCACCCCCTCGTTGGTAAATGACTTGACGGTGCGGATGCCGGCCAGCGTGTCTTCCACTTGGGCGTTGATGTCGCCAATGCGATCCTTGCTTCTGCGATACGCGCGCTTTAAGCGTCTATTCAAGTAGTAGCTATACACGGCCATGATTGGCAAAAAGAGAAAGATCATGCCGGCCAGCCGGCCATTGATGCTGACCATGATCGCAAAGGCACCCACAAAGTTGAGCAACGAAATGACAATGTCTTCGGGGCCATGATGATACAACTCGGACAAATCAAACGAATCGTTGGTAATGCGCGTCAGCAGTTGACCAGTTTGTTCTTCATCGTAGAAACGAAACGATAATTTTTGATAGTGCGCAAACAATTCGGCGCGCATATCCCGTTCCATCAAGGCCCCCATCATATGGCCCTGGTAGTCCACAAATGCATTACACAAGGTATGCACGGCGACCAGCGCCAGCATCACCGCGCCCATAAGATAGATTTGGGTAAGGGCGTTGGGTGCATTGCCTTCTAAGACATTTTTGGTAATGTACCGAATGCATAAGGGCAAGATCAGGGTCGTTGCCGACACAATCAGCGCACAGGCCATGTCCGCCCAAAACAAGCCGAGATAGGGTTTGTAATACGACAAAAATTTCTTACTGCGCGAATTCACAAAATTTCTCCTCCAGGATGTTAGTCTGTGGGTTTAGCGGATAAATCGTGCTGCAAAATAAAACGGCCACGGGTGCGCCTACCCGTGGCCGTTTGGCGTACAAAATACAAAGTCACAGGCAGCTGCAACTATCCCATGACCCTATGCAACAAAACGCTGTGCAACAAAAAAAGGTCACAGGGCAAACGCGCCTGTGACCAAAGTCTCGCTAGCAATGCAAAGCCGCGACGGCTTTATACGTGCGTCAACGGAGGTGTGTCGAGACAATCGCGTGCTGCGCTACCCTGCAAACGGGATAGAGAATTCAGCTTAGTCATGTACGCACCTCCTTTCTGTGCAAAACGAATCGAAAGAATACTACCAATATCCTCATCGTAACGAATTTCGTCACCAGTGTCAAAAACAAGCGCCAGCTGATTACAAATTGGAGAGACAGTCACCAACTTACACCTAAATTACTAGAACGTTTATCCCGAATCTTTTGCCTCCAAGACAGTCAGCGTGGTAACCTCTTTGTGATAGGAAGATCAACCGGCTCCCTCAACAGGTTGTCATAGAGCAGTCGTTGATAGGTATCAAGAATTTTGATACCTACCTTGGCGGCCAGGAAGGGTCAGCGCAATAAGCGAAAATAAAAAGAGGAGCAGAAACACCGATGATGTCAGCGCGAGAAGCCCTAGCAAGTCTGCGGGAGGGCAATAGTCGTTTTGTGGCGGATAGCCAAGGTCTTAATCCCCACACGAACCAGACCCGCCGCCGCGAGTTGGTGGCCGGCCAGGAGCCATTGGCGATCATTCTGGGCTGTTCCGATTCGCGTGTGCCCGCCGAGATCATCTTTGACCAGGGTCTCGGTGATCTATTTGTGATCCGTGTTGCCGGCAATATTGTGGCGGCTTCACAAGTGGGCAGCATTGAGTTTGCGGCAGAGCGCTTTGGCACGCGGCTGGTTGTCGTTTTGGGCCACTCGCGGTGTGGAGCCGTGCTAGCCACGCTGGAGGAACTAGGGCGTCCAACCGCAAGCCGTTCGCTGAATCTGCGGTCGATTGTCGATCGCATCCGGCCCGCAGTGGAAACCTTGATCGAGACCGACTTGCGCCAAAACCCCAATCTCCTCATGCGCTATGCGGTGCGGGCGAATATTCGCGCCTCGGCCAATCATCTGCGCCACGGCTCACCTTTCCTCGAAGACTTGATCCAACAGGATAAACTCCTGGTTGTCGGGGCCGAGTATTCACTAGAAACGGGCGTAGTCGATTTCTTCGATGGCCTGCCAGAGGGTAGCTAAAGGATTCGAGGCCGGCAGCTTTGGGCCAATTATTTGGCATACTTGAAACATTTTGCGCTACCGCTGCGCCGCAACTGGCCCCAATGCCACGGGCGGCAGCATCGTGATTTCTCCCGGTTGTTTTTCTACAATAGGGCAAAAAGTCTGTGCGCTAGATGCTCCAGCGCACAGACTTTTTTATGGCTTACCAAGTTTGACCTCCGTGCGCACGGACACAGGCTAGCCGTTCGCTAGACCATCGCCGCAGTCGCCACGCCATGGCATACTGTAATCAACAAGCGCAACAACCAGCGCAAACAAAAACAAACAATCACTTTCAAACAAAGGAAAACAAACCATGAGCAGCATCAATTTAATTCGTGCCTGGAAAGATGCCGAGTATCGCAACAGCCTGAGCGCCGCCGAACTGGCCACCTTGCCCGCCAATCCCGCCGGCTTGGTCGAATTGCCCGGGGAAGAAATGGCCGTCGTCGCGGGTGGCAAGAGCTACTTCACCGGCACCTGTGGGCGGGTCTGCCAGGTCTTGACTCCTCAATACGGCTGTCTTTCTAGCTAATTGAATTATTGGCCAGCACCAAAATTATAGTACATACCACTGGGCTGTTCGGTTGATGCCGGACAGCCCAGTTTTTTGCTTGCCCAGCGCTTTGCGATCCTGCTTGACCACGCGAAACCAACATTGTCTTTGCAATTTCTCCACAATTTCTCTAGATAGTTGTTCTATACTTCAAGTATGGAACAATCGTTGCTTCCGATCAAGGAACATTGTATAGGTAAAATTAATTTGGGTTTCCCTAGCAAACCGCATAGAATAAACAGGTTCCCGCACAGAACAGAAGAGAAAAAAATGGCTAAGCGAAAAATTATAGGTTTGTTGGTAATTGGTGTTTTTGTCCTATCGATCCTAATCGCCTGTGGACAAAGCTTGCGTTCGACCGCATCTACAGAGGTACAGAGCCAAACAAGCGCGGCAAGTACAGACATAGCAGTGACAGCAGCCACCACACCGACCGTTGTCCACAGCACGGATCATGAAGACGCCGCAGATTACGCTTGGGATAGCGCCGCGGTAATTCCCATTACCTTGCAAGGCGATTCAATCACCGTCGATGGTGACGGGGCCACGGTTGAGGGCAGCCAGGTAACCATTAGCGCGCCA
>Ga0105044_10009805_pt1 | contig 13094 bp, 1 predicted proteins | sample MAT01_FD_78092 | JGI IMG/M metagenome (GOLD analysis project Ga0105044, IMG submission 78092) | Freshwater microbial communities from Lake Fryxell liftoff mats and glacier meltwater in Antarctica - MAT-01 | ecosystem: Environmental > Aquatic > Freshwater > Ice > Liftoff microbial mat | place...
CGGCGCCGCAAGCAACGGCAGCCGAAGGCGATACGGCGCCGCAAGCAACGGCAGCCGAAGGCGATACGGCGCCGCAAGCAACGGCAGCCGAAGGCGATACGGCGCCGCAAGCAACGGCAGCCGTAGGCGATACGGCATCCTCAGCGCGCGCGGAACACCGAGTAGTCCGGCACCGCGAAGCCGCCGACCGTCATTCGCTGCGGCGGCACGGGCGTCCAGTCGGATAGGAACGTGGCTTCGGAGAGGTCGCCCGCGAAGCGTAGCCCCGCGACCGCCGTCGGCGCGCGGCTCGTTGCGCCCAGCACGAGCTCGGGGGTGCCATCGCCCTGCACGTCGATGACCCCTTCGGTCGGGGCATCCGAGTTGTGCGCCCACACGTTCTCGAGCCCGTCACGGCGACTCACGAAGCCAGCGTGCATCCCATCCGAGCTGACGACCACGAACGCCTCTCCGCTGCGCGTCTCGTAGAGCGCGACCTCGGCAGAGCGCGCGACCCCGCGACACGCCGGCGACCAGGTGCCCGCCTCTTCGCCGTAGCCCGCCGTCGGCGCCCGCCACGCGCCAAGCCCACACATCGCGTTGACCGCTTTGCGCCGCATGCTCGGCGTCACCGTCGCCTTCAGATACAACCACGGCGCCGCCGCCCGCACCCCTACCGCGACCACCCCGCCGGCACACGCATCCGCTCCCCCCGCGAGCGGCTCCAGCGTCGCGACCACCGAACGCAGCCCGCGCTCCAGCACCTCGCGCTCACTATAGGATGGGTCCCACGGACCGAACGCCTCGTGCACGAGCCGCGCCTCGAGCGCGATCCCCGCGATGCGCGCGATGCACACCTCATGCGCCTGATCGAACACGCGCACCTCGGCGCCTATCACCGGTCGCACCTCCTCGGGCGCCCGCGCCAACGCGATCGGCAGCCGCACCAGGAAGGTGTTGCCTGCGACCGGCGGGAGCTTCTCGTCCCTCGGCTCGCGCGCCGCCCATGCGATCGCCACTTCCGGGCCCTCGGCGATCACGGGTCGCCCCGAGACCACCAGCCAGCTGCCCGTCTCCGCCGCCCGGTCCACCACCGGGTCCGGGCCGGCCACACTCAGCGCGACCGCCGCAGCGTCGCTCCCCGCCAGCGCCACGACCGGCCCTCCTTCCCATGCCGGCGCCCGGCTTATCACGCGCCCACTCGCGCCCACCGTGCGCGCCCCGAATACAACCACCCCGTCGTTCATGTCTGGGTCGCTCGCCGTGTAGCGCCGCGGCCCAGCGACGTACATACCGCTCTCAGGATCGGCCCCGTAGTCGCCCCCGCCAGCGCCAAACGCCAGCGTCTCGTTGTCCTCCGCATCGACTCTGTCGCCGCTGTCCGCTCCGCCGGCGTAGTCCTCGTCACATCCGGCCCAGCACGCCCCAAGGCTCGCGACACAGACCCACGCCCATCGCTTCACAGGTACCTCCAGGTCAGTTCGACTCGTTCGACCTCGGGGGTCTCAGAGCAAGGCCCATGCCGCCCTTCGGAGAGCCCACGCGCCCGTGATGCTCGCGGCAGCTGTGTCCTCAGAAACCCGCCCCGTGTCCCCGCTGACACAGATAAGCAGCTCGTGCCTACGCGCCGTGAGGGCCTCCCGGGGCCCCTCAAAGGCATCCGTCGCCATCGACGCAATAAAACCATTCCACAACAGCGCCTTAGGAACCGGTTTGACCGGGTGATGCAACTAGTTGTAGTGTTCCCGACGCTGCCCTGCGGGGAATAGCCTTACCCGTCTCCATCAGGATCCCAGAGATGAAAACTATCTCTCTTCGTCGCCTTGCGACTGTCCTCGGCAGCGCGTTCATCGCGCTCACCACGGTCGCCGCGCCGGCCTACGCCGACCCGACCATCGACCAGAACGTGGGGATCTGGGCTGACCTCTACGATGACTCGAACGGCATAGCGCCGGTCGCCGCCCTCATCGGAGGATTCGCCGGACAGGCGAACGTCGTGCGCGACCCTATCGGCCGCAGCGTGAGCCTCGCGACGGGCCAGTCGAGCGGCTACTGGTTCACGTCGGAGATAGCGCCTGCGTCCTTCGACGCCTGGAAGGCGGCCTATCTCGACTACGCCGCCACCACCGTGGGCAACGTCCAGATCGAAGTCTGGAACGTCACCAACGGCAACGTCGGCGCCGTGAAACTCTTCGGTCCCGTCAACCCGGGGATCTCGGACGACCCCGCCTTCGGCGGCAAGATCTCGCTCTCTGGCGTGTCCGCCTCCGCCACCCGCCTGCGCCTGCGCGTGATCCTCACGAATGGCGCGACGCCTCCCTCGGTGTCGGCCGCAAAGGTAACGTTCAACCCGCGCTCGGTCCTGCAGGTCGCGCTCGAGGCGCCGGCAACACGCCCTTCCGGTGAAACGATCCAGCTGCGCATGCCGGTCTCGATCTCGTTCGTCAACGCGACCCAGTACGTCGCCTACACGACCATCATCGGCACCCGTGATGACCGCTACACCCAGGTGCCGCAGCTCACGTTCGAGTCAGCGACGCTCGGTGGTCAGTGGACCGCCGCGGGCCTCACCGTCCAGGGCGTTGCTGTCCCCGCGCGCTCGGTCTACTGGGCGACCGCCAATCAGCAGGCCGGTCAGACATTCGCTTACTACGCCACCTTCCGCTCGCCCAATGGCCTCGTGCGTGGCATCGGCTTCGACTTCGAAGGCAAGGTCTTCGCCAGCAACGCCAGCTCCGTCGTGAGCCCGTCACTGACGACCCGCATCGAAGCAGCCCCACGCACGACGCTCCTCAAAAACGCAAGCGGTACCTTCGTCATTGGCGGCGCGCACTTCGCGCGCAACACTGGCGCCGACCCGGCGGCCCGAACGATCACCATGATCGTCAGCCCGACCAATTGGTGGAATCAGCAGATCCCGGCGGGTGCCCAGACCTACTTCCAACCGGTCGTGTGGGACAGCTTCGCGGACTTCATCACCAAAGGCGCGATCGACGACGCGAGCGCAATCACCAATAGCAGCGGCGGCAAGACCGGTGCAACGGCCGAAAATCGCGGTGGCTTCCTCATTCCTGCGAACAGCGTGTACTGGGTGCTCGCCAACATGCCGCCGGGCCAGCGTCTCGACCTGAGCTACCGCGTCGTCATCAAGCAAGGCGGCGCGCCAGGGGCTGTCATCAACGAATGCCCGCCGCGGCCCGACGAGGCGTGGCTGGCGACTCCGCAAGAGTCCGTGCCGCCCTCGAACGTGAATGACTGCGCCACCGTGTTCGGCCAGGACCAGTGCCAGAAGCGCTCGGCCTGCCTGCCCATCCACATCGGCCTCAACGAGACCCCTGGCATCGCCATCTCGAAGGGCGACGACATCAATGGCTCCGCCGCCATCATCGGCGGCTTCGATGACAACCAGGGCCGCTTCATCACATGGGGCCAACCCGCGAACTTCAAGATCGCCGTCGGCAACAGCAGCCTCGCCCACCTCGAGAAGGTCGCAGTCTACGACTACGTGCGGCCGAACTGGACACTGCTGTCCGCGAGCATCCCGGCGAGCCAGGGGACGGTCTGGTACTGGAGGGGCACGGTCAACGACAACGGCGTCACCCCTCCTCACCTCTATTCGACGAACCTCACGGTGGACCAGGGCGCAACGGGCTGGACGACCACGCGGCCTGCGACCCCGACCTGGGTCGCCTTCGAGATCCCGGCACTTCGCTCGAGCTACTGCTCGGGCCCGACCAGTCCCAACGGCATCACCAACTGCGCCGGCACCGAGCCGACCTCGGTCACGATGGACTTTTCGGTGATCCCAGTTCCCGGCAACGTCTGCGACGGCGAATCGCCGGCCGTCTACGTCGACAACGGCAAGCAAGACGCTTCCGAGATAGGCGCCACCGTGCGGGTCTACCGCCACCTCAACCTCGCTGGCACGCAGACTGACCTGCCGCTCGCAAACGCGCTCAGCGCGAGCGACTGGGAGCGTATCCAGGTCAAGCCGCTCACGCCCGACCTCACCACCTCGTTCACGGGTGGGCAGGGCTCGATCGTGCCGGGCAACACGGTCCAGCACACCATCACGGTTCAGAACCGCAGTGCACTCAACAACCCCATCGACACAGCGCGCACCGTCATCGCCACCCTCGACTTCCCCGAGGTGAACGCAAACGGCATCGACCAGACCCTCGAGCTTCAGTCGATCGACACCAACGGTGGCCTCGTGACGTTCGGGACCGGCACCGCCACGGTGACCTGGCCAAGCATCCTGCCGAACGCCGGCCGCACGATCACCCTCGTCTATCAAGTGCCGACAGGCGTGCAGAACGCGACGAACTTCCGCACGACGGCCAGCGTCGTGGCCCAGGACGACTGCGGCATCCCGACTGCGGACGTCAACTACCAGACGTCCGTGGCCTCGGCACCCTCGCTCTCGGTCGAGAAGGACCTCGACTTCCGCGTGGTCGATCCCGGCACCTCCGTCACCTACGGCCTGAGCTACTACAACTTCGGCACGGCCCCCTCGACCAAGACCTGGATTATCGACCGCATCGCGGACGGGACCAACGTCATCTCCGCGCGTGTGCCCGCCGGCACCAAGGTCTACTACTCGTGGCACACCGCGCCGTTCAACGCGAGCAACCCCACGAGCTCGGGCCTGCCCGACGCCCTCATCCCTGGCTTCAACTTCTCTGATGCGGTCGTGCAGGCGCACTTCAAGCCGGGCCTGGCGGCCGACATGAATGGCTGGTCGGCCCCCGACAATAGTCTCCTCACGCAGCCGGGCGTGCCGCTCAACGCGCGTTGGCGCTGGGTCGCGTTGCCCGTGGACCTCGCCATGGTCGCGGGTCAACCGGTGTCGCCGTGGATCCTCCCGAGCGGCCTACCGCAGACCGCCGAGATCAAGGTCGGGGTGCCGGACATCCCCGCGTCGATCGGACAGCTCATCACGAATGAGGCGGCCATCGTCTCGGACGAGCTCCTCCAGGCGATCGGCAATCGCGTCAATTTCATCGTGTCCGAGGACCCCGGTATCGCGGTCGCGAAATCCTGCGACGAAGTCGTCTCGGTCGGCGAGGACGTGACGTACACGATCCACCTCCGTAACGACACGACCAACCTCAATACCTCGGTCGTCGTGCGCGATACCTTCCCGCTCGACTTCGAGCCCGTCACCTTCTCCCCGCAACCGGACAGCCTCGTCCCGGTCATGGTCGGCAATCGCGAACAGTACACCTGGACGCTCCCGGCGCTTGCCTCCGACCTCGAGAGCACGATCGTCATCACCGGAAAGTTCATGGCCCACGCGACCGCCTGGAGCAATGTCAAGTCGGGTACGATCAAGCGCAACGAGGTCATCGCTTCGGCGACCAACGGGCAAGGCATCGAGCTGAGCTTCTTCGATGACTGCCCGACGCTCATCCAGAACACCGACGTATCGATGACCAAGCTCGTCAACAACCCCGAGCCGCGCTCGGGCGAAGACGTCACCTACTCGCTGGCCGTCATCAACCACAACCTGCGCGACGCCGCGGGTGTGCGCGTGACCGACACGTTGCCGACCGTCGCCGGCGTGCCCAACGCGGTGAAGTTCCTCGCTACGGCAGGAACCACCATCGAAGTGCTGACGCCGAACTGGAGCATCGTCAATGGCATGCCCGCCGTCGGTGCGACCTCCTTCGACATCCAGCTCAAGCGCGCGGACCTCGCCGCCGGCATCATTCCGGGTGGCCTCACGCCGACGACCATTCGCCTCCGATTCCGCGCGCACGTCGAGCAGGCCGTCGGTGCCGGCAAGACCCTCATCAATTCGACCACCGTCTCGACGACGACCGGGCAGGACTGCCTGCTCGACGCCAATGGCGTCAATATCGATCCGTTCCTCCCCTGCCAGGGCACGCCCGACACCGCGACCGTCACTGCAAAGACCCCGCTCCCCGATCCGCAGGTGTCCATCACGGCCACCCCGCTGGTCGCGCCGGGCGAGATTGCCACGTGGAACATCAGCTACGCCAACAGCAAGCCCGAGGACGCCGAGAACACGGTCGTCTACTTCACGCTGCCCGACGGCCCGGGCATTCCGCAGCCTTCTGGGCCGCCGCTCCCGAATGGAACGCCGAACGAGACCGACTTCACCCTCTCGACGATCAGCTTCCCGCCCGGGGTCCAGGTCTTCTATTCGCAGAACCCGATCAACGCCCGCCCGAGCTTCGTCCTGCCGACCGGTGGTACCGGCTGGCTGCCCTGGAATCCCGCGTCGCCCCCGGTCAACAACCCGGCCGACCCGATCAACCACCTCGCCTTCTTCGTCAAACACTGCGGCCCGACGCTGCAGTCGCCCACCTGCGACCAGGGCGACATCTTCCGCCTCGAAGGTCCGTTCCAGATCACCGTGAAGGCGGAGGCGCGGCGCCCCGACAGTTCCCTCCCCGCGCGTGGTGGAGCCTTCGAGGCCTGCACCGAGATCCAGATGATCGGCGTGCTCTACGCGGACAACGACCCCACCAACAACGGCGCGAATCGCACGAAGTGCGCGACCGTGTTGACCCCGGGCGTCGGTCTCGGTGTCGAGGCCATCTGCGACCCCAATGGCGCGTTCCCCGGCCTGCCGCCAGGCGAATCGACGACGTTCGCGTTCGACTTCGTCAATAACGGAACGGTCGACGATATCGACGTAAGCTTCATCATCGACCTCGACCCGCGCCTCGAGTACCTCTTCGACACCGCCGGCGTGGTCGAGCTGACCGATGCCACGGGCGCCTCGGTCACCCCGGTCGGCCTCGACGGCGCACGCGTCGGCGCGGCTCCCAACTGGATCCGCGGTGTCACGCCGCAGGGTGATCCGACCCTGTCGATGGGCGGACCGAACTTCGGTCTCGCACGCGGCGACCGCGGGCGCATCCTGGTCTCCGCCCGCGTGCGCCCGGACGTCGACGACGGCATCGTGCTCAGCAACAAGGTCACCGGCAACGTCGAAGGCACCGCCGCGGATGCCGACGAGGTCTACCTCGGAGACAACGCCCCTAGCTGCGGCAACACCGTCTATCGCGCCGACGTCTTCGTCATCAAGTCGCTCAGCAATGCGACCGACCCCACCAAGACCTTGGCCGACGGCGGCGACAAGGTCCACGTCACCGTCGAGTACGGCAACGTCGGCCACTTCTCGGCGAACAACGTCGTGATGACCGACCAGATTGTCGAAGGCCTCGAGCTGGTGCCTGGCTCCGTCCGCAATGTGCCCTTCGGTGCCAGCGTCCAGTACGCGGGCCCCGCCGGCACCTGGGACTACACGCCGACCGGCGTGACCGACCCCAACGTTCGCGGTATCCGCATCGTCTATGACGACAACACGACGATGCCCGCTCCCGCCGGCAGCGTCTTCACGCAGACGACGATCAACGACTTCAACGATGGCGACTACAACGGCACGCGTCCGATGGATGCGTATCAGGCCGTCGGCCTGGGAGATGGCGAAGACGATGGTTGCCGCGACGTCAACAGCTGCAACGGCGGTCCCTACGAAACTGTGTACTGCGTGACCGGCTCCTACCTACAGGAAGGCAACTGCTGCCAGAGCTGCTGCCCGAACGCCGAGGAAATCCGGACCTGTCAACGCACCACCGGCTACGACAACGAGTACAAGGTTTATCTCGCTTGCCTCGCAGGCCCCGGACCCTGCACGGCGCCGTCTAACGCTGCCTGCGTGCCCGAGAACTGCACCGCGTTCTGTGCCCAGGGCTCTGCCGAGCCGTCGTCGTGCTCGGGCGGCAACGGCTACTACCAGCCTGACCGGCAGTGCAATCGCCAGTGCTGCCCGGGCGACGGCGCCGCCGCATTCGCGAGTTGGAAGTGGGAATGCCTCGCCCGCTGGGAGAGCGCCAATAGCCAATACACCGGTTGCGTAACGACGCCCGGCAAGGCGTGTGGCAACGCACCCCGCCAGGACGAGTGCGACTCGGTCCCCAACGAGTGCCAGCGCGGCGCGAGCCCACTCGGCATGTACTACTCGCCCGAGTTCCCAGGTGCCGACGAAGGCAACGTGCTCGACTGGGGCCGCCTCATCGTGGACGCGAGCTTTGGCGTCGACGAGAACCACTCTGAATCGATCACGGTCGAGGTCTTCACCGGCGCCGACAACAACTACACGCTCGCGAGCTTCGACCTCGAGCCCAATGCTTCTAGCCCGTACGTCTTCGACCTGTCGCAGGCAGACCTCGATCCCGCCCTCTACCCGAACCTGCGCCTGCGCGCCGAGCTCAGCCAGAGCGACGCGTCCGAGGTCTGCGCCTGCCCCGCCGGTCTCGACCCCAATGAAGCGGGCACCGCCTGCGTCGGTACCGACACGACAGCGGCCATCGTCTCGCAAACCACGTACCAGGCCTGTGCGGCGATCCCCAACGACGTCTACTCATACATCGGTGCACGCTTCCATGCGACGACCACCCCTGGCGAAGTTGCGAGTGACCAGGCTGCCTGCTCACCTGCCTCCGCTTGCGTGTCCGAGAATACCGAGGAGTGGATTGGCCACCTGAACACCATCGGTGTTTGGGCCTGCGGAGCCAATCAAGTCGCTGGGTCCAACCCAACGCAGCAGTGGATCGGGTTTTCGAAATGCATCACGATCGCCACTTCGGGCGACTATCTGCTCGGCATTGCAGGCGACAATCACGTCCTCCTACGCATTGATGGCGTGACCTTCTATCAGTCGACATCGAACCTGAATTTCCGCACGTGGAATGTATTCAAGGCGTCGCTCACGGCTGGCACACACATCATCGAGCTCTACGGCAAAAACGACGGCGGTCCTGCCTCCTTCGGAGCCGAAGTCGCGGGGCCCTTCCCGCCAGGCAGCATCGCCACACCGACTGCCATGGCAGCTGCCAACTATGCCGGCAATATCGTCTTCTCAACTTTGAGCCAGCGTGGACAGCCCTTCCAGACATCTCTCGATGCATCGACACCGAGTGGCACGACATGCCCTTCCGGCTACGGGCTCAACCTTTGCGCTGACACGCCTTCATGCACTCGCTTCTCCGAGACAGTGTGCTCCGAGGTGATACTGGCCAATGGCACTTGCATGGGCGACATCGTCCCCAGCGACCCCAATTTCTGGGGCTTCCCGACGGGACTCAACGAGTCGGGCCTCGTCATCGGATTCCAGGACAACAATCTCTCGACGATCCCGCAGGCGACGGACCTGACGGCGTTCGCGTGGCAGGAGAACCACACCACTGTGACGGACCTGCACGCAGTACTACCGAATTTCAACGTGACCGCACCGCTGACCAACTACGGCGTCTGGCAGCAAAGCGTGCCGACCGACGTCATCGCCGCGAACTCCGACCAGAATGAGACAGTCGTCGGCTGGGCCGACTTGTTTCCGTCGCAGACCGCGAGGGTCACCGCGGACTGCACGGGTCCGACCTCGACCCAGCTCAACCTCCCGACGACGCCGAACTACGAGCCGGCCATCGTCTGGAAGAACATGTCCGACACCGTGGGCGGCTCGCGCCGTTGGCAGAGCGCCTGCTTGCCGCCGCCCGACGCCACCCGCACGGAGAAGACGTTCGAACCGCCGAAGTACCCTGCGAGCGCGCTTGTCTACATCAACGACAGTGGCATGATCGCCGGCACCTACGGTGCGAAGCACAGGTTCGGCGGCGGCACCGCTGGCCTTGGCGAAGGTGACCCGCGTTATGGCACGGCCACCATCTGGTGCCAGTCCAACGAATGGGATGCCGGTCCGCTCGACTACCAGGCCCAGCCGCTCCGCGACTACTCCACCGAAACGCTCGTCCCGCTCTCGACCGTGACCGGCATCAACAACGATTCGACCGTCATCGGTGTGGGCGTCTACGTTCCCGTTCAGACGCCGACCCTTGGCGACTCTACAAATTTTGTCGCCGTCTCGTTGACCCACCATGCCTATGCATGGCAGCCCAGCAACAGCAATGAGGGCACCAGCGAGATGAGTAATTTCGGCGGCAGCTCGTTCTCGTGCCCCTATTACTGGCGTCAGATCGACTTGACCCAGGTTCTGGCCACCGAGCTCAGCGCCCAGTATGACATCGAGGCCGTGCCCCTCGATATCGACAACGATGGCAATATCGTCGGAACGTATCTTGATGCGCAGAAGATCGAGCGGGCCGTGCTCTGGGTGTACGACGGTGCGGATTACCAGGCCGTGCTACTGCAACCCGAAGGCGCGGTGAGAAGTGGCAACCCGAAGACCAAGTCCTCCAAGACGATCTACACGCCGGGCTTCACCTCCAAGTCCACCGATATCCTGGGCCTGATGTTCGCGACCACCCATGTCATTGGGGATGGCAAATTCTCACTTACGAGCGTGCTCGGCGACAGCGACGCGCCCCTCGGCACGGCATGGCACTGGAATGGCGTTGCCTTCTCCAATCAGGCTTCCGAAATCCTGCCCAACGATGCCGTCACTGGCTCCTACGGCAGCGATACGACCCTCGGCACCGCGCTCTATGTGCAACCGGCGACCGGCGTCGCCTCCAACAAGGCGTGGGCGGACTTCGGCGACGGCGCTGAGGAGCTCGGTTGGTTGGTGCTGCGTGGCACGCATATGCCGGTCTTCTCGAACGCGAGCGAGCTCGTCATCGGCTCCGCAGTGCACCAGATTCCGCCGACCTACAATCCCTGGGAAAACAAGGCCCGCATCTTCCACTGGCGCGAGTGCAGCCACGAGGGTGAGACCCCACTGCTCAACGACTGGACGGTGCTCTACCAGACCGACAAGAACCCCCGCTGGGAGTTCGATGTCACGCTGTCGGACATCTGCACCGAAACCACCATCCAGAACACCGCCGAAATCAGCACATCGACGCCCGAGATCTCGCTCGAGAACAACAGGAGTCAGACGTCGATCAGCGTGAACACCGCCGACCTCGCGACCGCGATGGAACTCGACGCGGCCGTCATCGCACCGAACGCCTACCTGAGCGGTAAGGCCAGCTTCACCAACACCGGCCCCGGCACGGCGCGCAACGTAGCGGTCGAGCTGCGACTGCCAAATGGTTGTGATCCGATCGGCCCTGCCTACGTTCTGAACAACCCCGATGGCCTGCAGATCGTCGCCTCGTCGACCGACGCGGTGGCAAACGCCTACTCGTTCACGTTCGCCTCGGTCCCCGTCGGCAAGGGCATCACCGCCAACTTCACCTGCGACAATGGCATCTCGACCCCCGGCAGGCAGCTCGCGGCGAGCATCGCCGTGAGCTCGCCCACCATTGATTGCATCGCGGACAACGACGCGGCGAGCACGGGTGTGTTGGTCGGCTACTTCCCGAACCTCTATGTAGGGATCGTCGGGACCGTCAGCACGCCCGTTGGCGTCCCGGCCCCGTACGAAGTGACCTTCGGCAACAACGGCAATGAAGATGGTAACGGCACAATCGAAGTGTCCCTGCCGCCCGGCTCGGTCTTCGCGTTGAACTGCACCGGTGCGGGCTGCCCGCCGACCGGCGTCGCGATCGACATCTTCCAGCCAGGTCCCACGACGCCAGGCAAGGTGATCTTCACCGCCAACGTCCAGCTTCCCCAGCAGTGGCCGACATTCTCGCCTGACGAGAACTACACGATTCCCTTCACGCTCACCTGGCCGTCGTGCGCCTCGGGTGGCAACGAGGCGTCAATCCTGGCCAACGTGCTCCCGGCAGGTATCGATGCGAACGTCGCGGACAATGCCGCGGCGATCAATACGCTGATCACGGCGCCATCCGGTGCGCTGGCACTGGTGGTCGACCGTTCCGACGTCACCGCCGAGCCGGGCAAGGAACTGCTCTACACGTTCCACTTCGGGAACCCCGGCTATCAAGCCGCGCTCGGGACTCAGTTGACGATCAACATGCCGTCCGGCCTCCGAATCGACGGTGTGATTCCGGACAACGCCTTCACCGCCAGCTCGGCCACCTTCAATGTGGGCCAGGGAACGACCGTCAAGTCGCTCTTGCCTGGTAGCTTGGGCGGCGTCACGGTTCGCGCCACGGTGACTGGATCTGTCGGAGCGCCGGCTGCGGCCGGCCTCGCGACGCTTAGTGCGGCGGGCAGCAGCGCCTGTGGCGTGACCGCGCCGATCCCGGCCCCGACCGTGCTGACCGCAAATACCGGCCTGCATGTGCTCGTGTCCTCGTCGGTCGGCTCGGCCTGCCCGAGCGATGACGAGCCGGTCACCTGGACGGTCACGGTGACGAATCCGCACCCGACGCAGTCCGTGACAGCGCCGATCGAAGTCACCCTGCCGCCGACGCTGCAGTACGTACTTGGCTCGATCGGCGGCATCGGGGCGTCCGATGTGCGTGCGCCGATCCTGCAGTGGGCGGCCACCGTGCCAGCCCAGGGCACGCTCGCGTTCACGTTCGAGACGGCCGTTGTCGCCGATGACAATGGCATCATCACGATTCCGGCCATCGTCGGCGCCTACTCGGGTGCAGGCACGCTGGCGGTGAACTGCGAAGACCGCCTGACCCTGACCAAGACGTGGGACCTCAGCTCGAGCTGCGGCGCCAGCGACACCTTCGACGTGAAGCTGACCCTCACGAACGGGACTGCTGGCGTGGTGACCGGCACCCTCTATGACACCTTCCAGGTCGGCTCTACGCCAACGACCACGCCCTCCCAGGAGATGGACGCGCGCCGTGGTATCCGCTTCCCGGTCACGCGGCTCGCGCCCGGGGCCTCGGTCGACGTCGCGTTCACGGTCTCGATCTCCAATCCGCTCTACTACGGCGATCCGATCATGGACCGCGCCGTCTTCGACTCGAACACCACCATCCAGACCGTGTCGAACCAGGTCGCCGGCGCCGTGTCCCAGTGCCCCGCCGGCACCAACTGCACGGGCTACACGTGCGAGGCCGAGTTTGGCTGCGTGGCAGGCCCGATAGAGCACCCGAGCCTCGAGCTCTGCGGCAATTCCATCGACGACAACTGCAATGGTCAGACTGACGAAGGCTTCCCGACGCTCAACACCGCGTGCAACTCCACGTCCGTCGACGACGCTGGCGACGATTGCTTGAACGACCGCATCGACTGCGTCGAAGGCGCGGCCGCGTGCGTGACGAAGGTGAAGGCGACCGAGAGCTGCGATGGCGTCGACAACGACTGCA
>Ga0105044_10009808_pt1 | contig 13093 bp, 11 predicted proteins | sample MAT01_FD_78092 | JGI IMG/M metagenome (GOLD analysis project Ga0105044, IMG submission 78092) | Freshwater microbial communities from Lake Fryxell liftoff mats and glacier meltwater in Antarctica - MAT-01 | ecosystem: Environmental > Aquatic > Freshwater > Ice > Liftoff microbial mat | place...
GCCTTGACCCCCGAAACCCCTGCAAACGAGGGCATCACGGCAGGCCGCGGCACCGCAACAGGAACGCTCGCAACCGGCTCTGCCGGCACCTGAATCGACGGTGCTCGCACAGTCACCGGCGCGGGCAACGGGCGCGCTGCGGCCTCCATCGCCACCTCCGCCATCAAATCCTCACGTGGCTCCGGTGGGGGTTCTGGTTCGGGCTCACGCACCGGCGGCGGGGTGGGGGGCGCAGTGGGCGGAGTAGTCGGCAGCAACGCCCGCACGGCCGGCTCCACATCCGCCAGCACCAACTGCGTAAACGCCGAATCCACATCCACACGGGGCCCGGATGGCCCCCGACCCGTCCAAGCAAACGTTCCGAATACCGCGGCATGCGCAACCACAGAGCCCACCACCGCCACGCCGAGCATGCCGCGGGGAGAACACAAAATGGAAAGCCTTGTAGCCAACCCCTGATTATCGGCGGCTCACGGCCGCAACGTCCGCCCAATCGGCCAATGCCACGACACCAACCCTGCGCGGTCCATCGCTGCAAGGGCGGCATGGCTCCCGTGCATCCCCATACCCTCGACCCATGGACCGATACGAACAATTCCAAGCCTATCGCACCCGCATGAACGCTCGCATTCTCGGTGATGATGCCGGCCGCGATGGACAAAAAGGCGGCACGCTCGTGACCAAGCGGTTCTTCGCGCTCGACGGCAAGGGCTACGAGGCCGGCGCCATCGACGCCAAGCACAAGGAACTTCTCGGGCTCGTCGCCTCCATGGTCCTGCGTTGCGACGACTGCATCGCATACCACATCGATCAGTGCGTCCAGGCAGGAGCCACCGACGACGAACTGTGGGAAACCTTCGACATCGCGCTCATCGTGGGCGGGTCCATCGTGATCCCCCACCTCCGCCGGGGCGTCGAGTTCCTCGACCTGGCCCGCTCCAAACAACCACGCTGACGCTCAACACCGCCCAGGCCGCGGCTTCAATCACCCTTGGCCTTGGGCACCTCCACCGCCGCCGGGTCCCAGACAATCCTCCGCTCGACCCCGCCCCGGCCACCGCCACCCCCCACCACGGCCAGTTTCGGCGCCCGGCCCGAAAGCACCGCGGCACCCGCATCCAACCGATACTCAAAGGCCAGGCCCGTGACCGGATCATTCGGAACCGGGACATCGACGATCTCCGCCAGCGATGCCGGAAACGCCCCGGATGCGGTGGCGTGCTGGCGCAGAGCCTCAATCACCCGCAGCAGCGCGATCCGTCGCTCCAGCATCACCGAACTCACGAACGTGTTGTTGATGGCCGGCAACACCATGAGCATCGGCTGCTCCGACCTCGCCCCCTCCATCTCCGCCGCCATCGCGGGCCACACACGCATCATCGACGGCTCAACCTCCGCATACGGAAGCGACGACCACTTGAACACCTCGTCGGCATACTTCTGAAAATTCTCCAGTTGCCAACGCAGCGTGACATAGGCCCCGGGCAGCGCATCCACCTCCGCCGCCGTCATCCCACCCGCGATGAGCGATGCCCGCGCCCGCGGATCCGCGGCCACGCTCACCGGACTACCAGCCGCCGAACCAGCACCAGCCGCCGAACCAGCCGCCGCCGGACCGGCCCCATTCTCACTCCCCATCTCCGCAAGATTCGAGAACACCTCGGCCGAAAGCCGGGCCGCCTCCTCCTGTGAGATCGCCCCGGACTGAACCCGCGCCAAATCTGGGAACGTAAACTCGAGCATCGAAGATTCAAAGGAGTAGGCCCTCCGCAGCGACACCAACGGATTCTCAAGGCGCGACAACGGCCAATACAGACCGGGCGCACCAGGCGTTTGCACCCACCGCTCAAGCTGCTCGCACATCAACGTCGCCACCGAAAAGCCCACCAACCCCTGGATCAGCGTGGGCGAATCCCCGAGGTCCGAAGCAAGTTCCAGACCGATCGTCAGCGTCTCCGTCGCCGAGGCAAAGTCCTTGTTCAACATCTCGATCCGCGCTTTGAGCGAGAGCGCGCGAGCGATGTCGCGCAGCGCAGCCAGTTCCGGCAACATCGTGCCGATCGATTCGCTCCGGATCGGCGTGCCCCAGTCGCAACGGTCCTTCCGGGCGGCCACCCGCAACAACGGATACACATCATGAATGAACCCCGACACCGCCCCCCACGCCGCGTCCTGATCAAACTCCTCCGGTGTACGGGCCAGCCACCCCGAGATCGCCTCGCTCCGCGCATCATCCGTCCCGTGCAACACGCACGCCTGATACCACTGCGACGAAGCATCACCGTCGATCTCGTCGATGGGCCGATACGCGAACTGATATTCAAGAGCCCTCATCGCGGCCGGCGCACGACCCACCGTCAAGGTCCGTGCATCCGCCGCACCCGCCACCGGCCCGCCCGCCACCTGGCCACTCGCCCCCGCCCGGGCCACAAGGCAAGCCGCGACCACCACACCGCACGCCCAACGTTCGGAACTCATGGCAAACCTCCCTTGACGCTGTCGCCGGTCATCGGCGCCCAGCGAACACTGCCCTTGCGAAACCTTCCACGACCCGCAAACATGGTCATTCATTGCGTTCCCACCAGTATGACCCACCGTGGCAGGCGTTTTTTCACCAACCCGCCGATTTCTCGCCGGATACGCTCATCCAGACCATGCAAGACACCCGCGCCGCCGCCATTTTCATACCCATCGGACTGGCCGTGGTCGCCGGAATCGTGACCGCCATCCAACCCTTCATCAACGCCCGCTTTGCCGCCTCCACCGGCACCAAAGTCCACGGATCGATCCTCAATTTCGCCATGGGCCTCACCGCCATGCTCGTCGTCTCCGTGCTCATGCGGGCACCCCTCCCCGAGGCCTCACGCCTCGCCGGAGCACCCTGGTGGAGTTGGCTCGGCGGCCTCTGCGGTGCCTTCTTTGTCACCATGGCCATCTACCTCGTTCCCAAAATGGGAGCCGCCAACTACCTCTCCGCCATGATCGCCGGCCAACTGCTCGCCTCCATCATCATCGACCATTTCGGCCTCCTCAACAGCCCCATCCACCCCCTCTCCCCCGGACGCATCGTCGGCGTTCTCCTCATCGCCGCTGGCGTCGTCTCCATCCGGTTGTGGTAGCGCGACAAAGCCTCCGGAATCCGCTTCAGGTCACAAACGAACCACTGAACGTCCGCGCCGTCCATGATTTTCGGCTTCTCAAGACTCTTTACGCCCTTCCGACTTCCGCGCGACTTCTTATGACCCCCCCATCCGTCCGGTTCGGCGTCCTCATCACACACGTGCTCGCCGTCGCCCTCGTCCAATCAACGTGGATGGCGCTCATGGCGGTCATCCCCGTCCTGGCCCGAAAAGAGTTCGGTGCCAACGACTGGCAAACCCTTCTCATCACCGCCACCCCCACCATCTTCTTTTCGCTCAGCATCTTCTGGAACGACCTCTTCAGCCGCACACCCTTCGGCCGCTACCTCATCATCTTCTGGGCCTTGGGTTGCCTGCCCCTCGCCGCGATGGGCCTCGCCAACTCGTACTGGACACTCCTCCTCGCCCACCTCATCACCTGTATCGGCGGCGCGGGCTACCACCCCGCCGCGGGCGAACTGCTCAAAGGCCTCTACCCCGATCGAATCCGGGGCCGCATCTACAGCGTCGTGTGGGGCTCCTCCCTCATCTTCGGAGCCGTTGCGGGCCTCGGCATCGGCCAATGGATGACCGCCGACAGCCAGGCCTTCCGCATCTTCCTCCCCATCGCCGCCGCCATCCAACTCGCCGGCATCGGCGTCCTCGTCTGGCTCGCCCACTCCACGAAAATAGCCCAAAGCCGGGTGCTCCGCCCGCCCTCTCCCGGTGGTTTGGCACGAGTCTTTGAACCCATCGCCCACACCAAAGAAGTCCTCAAGGCCGACCCCATCTTCGCCCGCTACGAAGCCGCCTACATGGTCTACGGCATCGGCTGGATGATCGCCTACGCCCTCCTGCCCATCCTCGTGACCGATGGGCTGCACCTCAACTACGACGAGATCGCCCGCTCCACCCAGTTCGCCTACCTCATCGCGCTCGTCGCCATGATCTTCCCCGCGGGCCTCCTCATGGACCGCTTGGGCGCCGTCCGCTCCACCGGCCTCTCCTTCGCCATGCTCACGCTCTACCCCTTGGGTCTCATCTGGGCCTCCAACGTGCGCGAACTCACTTGGGTCAGCATCGTCTACGGCGTTGCCCACGCCGGCGCCAGCGTCGGCTGGATGCTCGGCCCCGTCGCCCTCGCACCCACCCCCGCAAAAGTCCCCCAATACGTCGCCATCCACGCCACCTTCGTCGGGATCCGCGGCAAACTCTTCCAAGGCCTCGGCGTCCTCCTCTACACCCTCACCGGCAGTTTCACCCTCCCCCTCGTCATCGCCGCGCTCGCCTACATCTGGTCCGCCCAGCAGATGTGGGCCCTGCACCAACGAATGAAGTCCGGCGACCGCGGCGGAAAACCCGTCCACAACCAGCCCTGACACCCAAACTCCACCGCCCGCCCCAAATCCCACCTTTGTAAATTCGTCCATTCAACGGATGATTTTCATCCACCCACCGGACGATTATCCACCACCAAACTCATCCCTCCCATAGCACGCCCACGGGCACCGCGTGGATATTCTCGGCAAACGGCACCACCGCCCCGCCGGTGTACAGCACCACCCCACGCACAAACTTGTTCCCGCACACCGAGGCCAACTCACGGATCCCCGCAACGTCCGGCCCCTTGACCGTGGCCGCCGCCTTCACCTCGATCGCCACCACCCGCCCAGACGCGTCCTCCAGAACCAGGTCCACCTCGCCCCCCGCGTGCGTCCGAAAGTGCAGCAACGACGGCGGTGCATCCATCCACGCCGCGTGCTTCAGAAACTCGTTGACCACGAAGGTTTCAAACAACGAACCCCGCATCGAGCCATCCGCCGCCACACGGTCGGCATCGGCCGCCAGCAGGTGCGCCGCCAGCCCCGTATCCGTCAGATGAACCTTCGGCGTCTTCGCCAGCCGCAACCCCACGTTCGCGTACCACGGCTGAATCGTGTGCACCAGAAACGTCGCCTCAAGGAGCGCAAAGTACCGCTTCAGCGTCGTCTGCGGAAGCCCCAGTGATCGCCCCACATCCGCGTAGTTCAAAAGCCCCGACGTCCGCGCCGCCAACAGCGACAGCAGCCGCGGCAGCGCGATCACGTCCTCGATCAACGCCAAGTCACGCACGTCCTTGCTGAGCACCGGACCCAAGTACGACCGAAACCACGGAGCCCGCCGAGCCTTGGCGAGCGAAACCGCCGGTTCCGGAAAACCCCCCGCGAGCATCCGCTCGATCAGCGGCCCCGGCCCGATTCCCCGGGCCGACGGCAGGTCCAGTTTCTTCCCGAACAGCCGCGAGATCACGCTCGCCGGCCCCGCCGCGCGATGCGGCCCCATCTCGCTCTGGGCCAGCGGCCACAGCGTGAAAATCTCCATGCGACCCGCCAGCGAGTCCGCGACCTTCGGAAGAAACAACGGGTTCGCCGACCCGGTCAGCACAAACCGCCCGGGCCGCCGGTCCCTGTCAACCGACGCCTTGATCACCCGCAGCAGCGACGGCATCTGCTGAACCTCATCGATCGCCGCCCCGTGCGGCAACCCCGCCACGAACCCCGAAGGATCCTGAGAGGCCGCCGCCAGCACCACCGGGTCGTCCAGCGAAAGATACTTCGCCTCGCCGCACAGCCGCTTCGCCAGCGTAGTTTTGCCCGTCTGCCGCGGCCCCTGAATAAACACCACCGGCCGGTCGCCCATCGCCGTCCGCACCAAAGATTCAATCGCCCTCACAAGCATGGCTGATTATCGTCCACCTCATGGATGAAAATCAACCACTCAATGGACGATTTTACAAAACGCCGTCCGCGGCCAAACGGCCCGGACCGGCACATCATCCGCCTCAAAAACAGCCCCTCGCCCCCCGTCGTCCCTTTCAGCACCCGCCCTCAAACCGCCCAAAGAACACGATCAGGTCATCCGAGTCCGAGTCCGAATCCCCATCAATGTCCCCCTCGCCGCTGTCCCAGTCGGTGAAGAACGCCACAATGTCATCCGAATCCACATCGTCGTCGCCGTCCCAGTCCGCCGGGCACCCTTCGCCCGCACGCGGGTTGATGGTCACCACCGCCTCGAACACCACCCCCTGATCATCCACCAGCACGCGCAGCGCGACCGTCCCGTCATCGGCGTAGTCCAACCCCGGCGACGTCGTGCCCGTGTTGTTCAAAATATCCCGCACAACAAGGTCGCCCACGCCATCCCCCGTCACGTCCAGCGTGTCCAGCGTCGAAAGCGCAACCGCCGCCGAACCCGGCAACCCGTTCACATCGCCATAAAACACCGTCTTCGCCTGCTGCGTGCCGCTCGTCTCAAAGTCAATGTCCGGCCCGTACGCCCAGATAAACGCCGCGTCCCCGTTGTTGTTCACGCTCCCCGCCCGCACCACAGCCGGAAACGCCAACTCAATCCCCGCCACCGTCTCCTGCTCGAACATCACCCCGATCCCGTTGGCCGCCAGGCAATTGTCACCGCTCGCCCCGGTCGCATCGCCGCCCACCAGCGTCTGCCCCGCGTTGTTCACGCTCACCAGGCTGAAGTTCTCCCAGATCTGCCCGAACTCGCCCCCAGTCGATGCGCCCTCACGCGCCAGCACCACCCCATCAAATTACACATACGCATCATTGAACGTCTGCCCGGTCTCAAGGCCCAGCACGTGCACATGGTGCAGCCCGTTATCCGAAACGTCGTAATCAAACGAGATCGTCGGTGTCGCGAACTTGATCGGGAACGCATCGGGCGCTGCGAACACCACGCCACCCACCGTGAACACCAGACCCAACGCCGGCGACGCCGTGTTCAACCCGCGATAAAACGCCCGGCTGGTCGTCGTCCCACCCGGAGTGTTCGAAAGAGTCGTCACCACACCAAACCCCGCCACCACGCCGTCCCCGAACATGCTCGGAGCCGACATCGCCTTCAAAAACTTCCCGGGCACCCCGGGTGCCGCCTCATCCCCGGACGCAACATACCCAAGGTTGCTCCACACCCCATCGTCCGAACCCGTCAGGTCCCCCGCGAAATCAATCGCCGGGCTGTAGATAAACTGCCCGTTCGCCCCCACCCCCATCGAATCTTCCGCACCCGACAACACATACGGCGACGCCGCGGCATCATTCGTCCACACCAGCCCCGCGCCCGACCACACACCACGCGTCGTCGTGCCCAACTCCGTCGCCCCCACCGTGCACACAAACCCCACCACGCCGTCGTTCGTCGTAAACGGAGTTCCCATCGCATTCAGCGTCCGACCCGGCGATACCGTTTCCCCCACCCGCGCCACCACCACCGCCGGCACCACCGTCTGACCAAACGCCGGAACCGCCGCAACCAAACCCGATCCCACCACCATCGTCAACATCGCTGAACGCATGGAAAGCCCCTCTGTTTGAACCGACCCAACAACAGGTTATCGAATATGGTCGTGAAAATCCGCGTTAAGTCAAGCCAATAACGTTCTGGGCATTCCGATTGCTGATATTCTCGGACGACCACCCCAGATCCCAATGACCAGCCCGTCCGACACGCCCATTCCCTTCCGCCCGCTCGACGCCGTCCGCGCCCTTGCCACGACCGCCATCGTTCTCCTGCACGCCGCAACCCCCTACGTCCGCACCGATCTTCCCCACCTCCTGTGGCCCATCGCCGAACGCAGTCAGTCCTTGGGGCCCGATCTCCTCTTCTGGAGCGTTCGCGGCTTCGCCCGAGGCCTCCTCTTCCTCCTCGCCGGATACGCCTCCGCCATCGTCATCGCCAAAGTCGGCCCCCGCCAGTTCGTCCGCAAACGCCTGCACCGAATCGGCCTGCCCCTCCTCGTCGGCACCCTCACCGTCCTGCCCATCATGTACGTCGTCTGGGCCTCCGGTTGGGTCGCCCGCGGCTGGGCACTCCCCAAAGACCTGCACAACTTCCGCTTCCACGGCCGGGGCATCCAAAGTGAACTCTTCGGCTTCGGCCACCTCTGGTTCCTCTACTACCTGTTGCTTACCTCGCTGGGTTTCGCCGCGTGGCACGCCCTCACCGGTAGACTCGCGCTCCGCGATCGCCTCCGCCTTTCCGATCGCGTCCGGGCCGCCCTGGCGCTTTCTCCGCTACGCGTCCTCATGATCGCCCTGCCCGTCACCGTCGTGGTCGCCCTCGCCCCCAATTCCATCTTCGACTTCCGCAACGGCTTCCTGCCCAGGCTCGACTTCCTCGCCTATCACTTGCCTTTCTTCATCGTCGGTGTGTGGATGTCCCAGGTGAAGCCTGACAAACCCAACAAGCCCAAAACACGGCTGCCTGAACGACGCTGGGCGCTCGAACTCTGGCTCGCCCTGATCGTGTTGCTTGTCGCCATGCCCTTCATACGGCGTCAGTCATGGGGGCCGCTGGTCACGACCGATCGCTGGCTGCTGGCTTCGTTGTTCGGAGTCTACGGCGGCCTGATGTGTTCCGGCCTCGTCGGCTGGGGTCAGAGCGCACAAGCACCGACCGGCAAAGCGTGGCGTTGGCTGGCGCACCACTCGTTCTGGATCTATCTCTGGCACCTGCCATTCGTGGGCCTCGTCCAGATCGCGTTTTACGAAACTCACGTCGCCATCGCCGTCAAGATCGGGTGCGGTTTCGCCGCCGGGATCGCCGGTGCCGTATGGGTACAAACCCGATTCGGCACGCGGCGGGGCACCGGAGTTCCCGCCCCCGGCCGCTGAACAGACCCATCCGGGGGATACGCTTTCAGCCGAGATGTCTTCACGCTTCGATTCTGATTTTGAAGATTTTGGCGATCTCCCGGAGCCCGCGAGATATCCCGTAGCGTGCTGGGATCCACGTCACTGGGTGATCAAACCCGCGAGCGGGCGAACCGTGGTCCGCATGTCACGCCTGGCGCTGCTCGTGGGCGTGCCGATGATCCTTGGGCCGATCTCACTCCTGCCGGTTGCGAAGTCGTGGGCCAAGGGCGAGACGTGGCAATTGACGTTGATCGTGCTCGCGCTGATCGCTTTCCTATTGGGTACCGTCATGTGGGTGACATGGCTGTGGAACGCGGCGGCTGCGCCGCGTTTCGTTATCGACCGCGCCCAAGGTTGCTGCTGGATCCGTCGGTTCCCTCACCTGAGCCGTGGGCGGCGGGTCGAGCTGGCCCGATTTCGGTGCGTCCGCCTCCGCCGGGCGGGGTTTCGGCACGATCTCGAGGAAGCCCCCCCCAAGAAACGCTACGAGCTCTCGGTTGTTTGGAACGGCGTTCCTCCCGAGCAAGCCGCCATTCTCGCCACAACCTTCCCCGCCCACGCGGCCGATCTGGGCGAACGCATCGCGGCGGCGTTGGGGTGCCGGTTCCGCGGGGTGGAAGCCCGAGCCGCGTGGATCCATGACGGCCCGATAGGCCGACAAGCCCGGGACTATGTTTGACCCCATGCACGCAACTTGGGCCCCCGCCCTCGCCGGCAGACTCGTTGTCTTTGAAGGCCCGGACGGCTCCGGCAAATCCACGCAGTTCCGGCGGCTGGTTTCGGCCTGCGAAGCCGCCGGAGTCACCGTCTGCGAAGTCCGCGAGCCCGGCGGAACCGCCATCGGTGAAGAAATCCGCCGCATCCTGTTGCACACCAAGGACGAGATGAACCTGCGCTGCGAAATGCTCCTCTACATGGCAAGCAGAGCCCAATTGGTGGAAGAGAAGATCCGGCCCGCCCTCGACCGCGGCTGCGCGGTCCTCTCCGACCGCTTCGTCCATTCCACCTACGCCTACCAAGGTGCGGCCGGGGGCATCCCCGCCGCCGACATCGACGCCGCCGCGAGCGCCGCCCTGCAAGGCCTCTGGCCCGACCTCACCGTCATCTTCGATGTGGACCGCGACACCGCCAGCCGCCGGACCAGGGGCGTTCAGCAGGTCGGCAAGAAGAAGGTCGTCGCCACCTCCGCATCGCTCTTTGATGACCGTATCGAGCAACGCAACACCGACGACACCTTCGACAAAATCCGAAAAAGTTACCTCGATCAGGCCGCGAAACGCCCCACCATCCACACCGTCATCGATGCCCGCGGCGACGAAGAAGCCACTTGGAAACTCGTTGAAACAGCCATGACCCGGCGTTTCGCCTGACCGATCGCCTTCCCCGCTCATCCGCCTTCTGCTACCTGCTCTGGCCCGCCGATCGAACCTCCACCGGAACCACCGCCTCCGCCACACTCCCGCTCGTCACGTCGCGGATCGTCACCTTGAGGTTGTACTTCCCGATCGCCAAAGCCGCCGGCAACTCCACCACCTGAATCAGGTAGAAGTCGCGCCGCCGCGTCCGGCTCACCTCGATCACCTTCTGGGCCGGCTTGTGCCACGCCTGATACCCGTCCACGTCTTGGTACAGCGTGATCGATTGTTCGAGTTCAACCGCCTGCTGACCCGCCAGCGTCTCACCGGCCTTCACGGGGTCGTCAGAACCAGCCGTGCGATAGGTGAAGCCTTCCACCTCCGAGTACACGATCGCCCGTGCCGCCGTACCCGCGATAAAGACGTTCGAGGCAAACGGCTCGAACTTGCCGAACCCAGAAACCCGTGTGCACAACAGGGTTCGCGGGATCTTGAGCATCGAGGGCGGAGCAATCGCCCGCAAAGATTCCGCGATTGATTCGGCCGTCACCAAAGGTGCCGACGCCATGCGGTCGCGGGCCTCGGCCAACGTGCGCCGATCCTGCGAGTTCAGCCGCGAACCCAACCGGCTCGATGGCTCGGTGATGGTGGCGAGTGAACCCGGTGAAAGCGCCTCGATCGGGGCGAGAATCACGGCCTCGGTGACGCCGGGCTTGCCGTCAGCCCCGATCGCCGGATCCCGAAGGAACGATGCGATCTTGCTCGCCAACGCCACCAACCGATCGTCCGTGGTTCCGGCCGCCGCATCGCCGCCGCCATCCGACGAAGTCGCACGCGCCGGATCAACGCCCACCCCCGACCCCTCCCCCGCCACCAGCCAAGCACGGTCGGCCTCGGCCAATGCATCACCATCGGCCAGCGGGATGTGAGTCGGTTGTGCGTTCACCGGTTCCACCGGCCGCAAACCAACCGCCAAATCACTTGCCTCAATAAGCGGCTGAATCAGCGGCACCGAACGACCCGAAGACATCGGTGCATGCAACTCCGGAGCCTGTCTCCGTTGGGACGGATCAAGGCTGCCGGAGTTCAAAAGCGATTCAAGATCGACCGCGGCTTGCGCCGCCAACGCCGCCTGATCATCCGAAGCGATGGCCCGGCCGGGCTCAAGCATCAGTCCACCGTCACCCCCCGCCGCCAAAGACGCCAAGCCCGTGTTCACCTCGCGCGAACCCGCGCCTTGCCCGCCCGCCCGCCCGCCCGGCCCCTCACCCCCGGACTTTGGCCCCGACCCAGCGCACCCGGCCAACCCGATGCACATCTGGCAAGTCAGAACAAGCCCAGAGGCCAACACAAGCGGTGCTGCAACAGCAGAACGGGGAATCATCGATGAGGGTCTCCACCCGGGGGCCAAGGTCGGCGCGCACCTCCGGCGGCCCGAGCCGGATATCGGCAAGCCCGCCAGCCCGGCTTGAAAGACCCCGGCTCGAAAGTCCCGGTCCGAAAGACCCGGCCCAAAAGTCACAGCAGACTCTAATTCCGGTAGTACACCGCCCGCTTGCTCGCCACGAACATCAGCCCCGTCAGAACAAGCGTCACGATCACCTGCACCCACGCCATAGCGCTCGCGAACCCCATCTGGCTATAGACAAAGGCATTGTCGTACATGTACATCGTGTAGAAGTACATCGCACGGGGGTCGCCACCCGGCGTCGCCTTGGTGATGATGTACGGAATCACAAACACCTGCAACGTGCCGATCGTCAGCGTGATCACATTAAAGAGAATGACCGGCGAGATCATGGGGAGCGTCACGGCGAAGAACCGCCGCATCGGCCCCATCCCGTCCAGTTCCGCGGCTTCGTAAAGTTGCTCCGGCACGTCCTTGAGTGCCGCAACATACGTCACCACCATCTGGCCCACACCCCACAGGCTGATGAGCACGATCGAAACCATCACCCAACGCGTGTCCGTCAGCCAGTTCGGCCCGGTAAGCCCCAGCCACCGCAGCGAACGGTTGATGAGCCCGTGCTCACCGTTCAGCAGCCACAGCCACACCATCGCCGAGGCCGCCATCGGCACCAGCGTCGGGAGAAACACCGCGGAAGTGAAGAACCCTTCGCTCCGGCGACGCGTCGTGAGCATCGACGCGAGCAAAAGGGCCACGACCGTCGCGATGGGGATGTAAATCCCCGCGAACAACGCGGTTTTGAGGACCGCACCCACAAACACATCGTCACGGAACATCCGGGTGTAATTGTCAAGCCCAATCCACACGGGCTTTTCAAGCAGCGGATAGTCCGTGAACGAGTAGTACAAACTCATCCCCATCGGGATGAGCAAAAAGACGACAAACCCGACCAGCCACGGAGAAATCCATAACCAACCAGTAGCGGTGGACTCGCGCGAGCGCATCGGGCGTGGCGAAGTGGTTCGGACGGCCATGAACGAGCGTAGCCGGTCTTGCCTTTCAACCATTCACGGCACCATCGAAGCCGGGTCTGCATCGAGAGCAAGAATCCGGCCACACATCCGATGCGTAAGGGCGTGCCCAGACCGAGTTGCCTCGATCCTCCCTGCGATGGGCCGACCGACAAGCGCAAGGTCCCCGATCAGGTCCAGCAGTTTGTGGGCGGCCGCCTCCCCCTCAAAACGCCAGGCGTTGTCGATGAGTCGGCCGTCATCACCCACGATCGGCAAATCTCGCGGCGTGAACGCGGCGAACAGCCCAAGGGCCTGCGCGGCCTGCGCCTCCGCCCGCATCGAGAACGTGCAGGCCGGGGCGATCGTTGCCATAAAGGCTTCGGCCGACCCATCCCACGCCGCGGCATGCGGTCGAAGCAGCGATCCGGCCCCGTAATCGAGCGTGTACCCGCGGCCCATCTCTTGGTCCGCAGGAGTGGCCAATGCAGCGGCGGTAATAAACGTGTCC